>Ga0114996_10000174_pt1 | contig 87877 bp, 77 predicted proteins | sample ArcticOcean_MG_C_4_FD_87039 | JGI IMG/M metagenome (GOLD analysis project Ga0114996, IMG submission 87039) | Marine microbial communities from western Arctic Ocean - ArcticOcean_MG_CB4_134 | ecosystem: Environmental > Aquatic > Marine > Oceanic | place: Arctic Ocean: Canada Basin | collected...
CCCAACCGTCGCCGTCCCGGCGGGCGTACTTTATCCAGCCCGGCATTGCTTCCAGCATGTAAGCAACGTGCGCAACCCTATCCGCGTCCGCGTCCGCGTCCGCGTCCGCGTCCGCGTCCGCGTCCGCGTCCGCGTCCGCGTCCGCGTCCACGGACGCCTTGTCTCCCTCGTCAACCTGGGCAAAATCCCAGGCAAATAGTTCGCCACCCGTTTGCGCCGGAGCCGTCGCGGCGGGCTCCACCGTCGTCGTCCGCTCGCCTGCTTTCGCCGCCGTTGTTGACTCCGTCACCGCCTTCCGCTCCGCTGGTCCCCGGGTCGGAGCCGGCGGAGCAGCACTGGTGGGCGGAGTGGTCGGCCTGGAATCAGTGCCGCCGCAGCCGGCCACTATCGCCGCCAGCGCCGCCCCGTCGACTGCTATCAGCATCGAGCGGTGCGTGTATGGAGCACTTTTCATTCGGTCTATTGTCGGTTGGGTACGTACCGTCAGGTCGGCCCCTGTGGTCGCGGCGGAGCTCTCCCCCTCATGCACGGGCACTATGGCGTTGGCTCGCGCCTCCGTCGGTGAGATAGGTAACCGTTCGGCCCGCGAGGATGTCTGACGAGTACCGCTTCGCCAGCCACGGTTCAGGCCGGAGATTTACTGGGACTCCACCTCGTCCGAGAAGGTCATGGCCCCGGCGAATATCCACTGGAAGTCCGGCACCGCGGATAACTCCACGTAATCCACCCTCCCAACCAGCAATTCCGCCGCGACCCGATGCTCCAGCGACAGCAACATCATCCGGGCTCCGAGCCCCGCCGCGTTGCCCACCGCTCTGATTCGCTCCACCGCGACGGGCGGAACCATGCCAATCGCCAGCAGCGCTCCGGGATCGAGATATGTTCCGAACGCCCCGGCGAGCAGCACTTCGGATAGCTCCTCCGGCCGCAACCCCGCCCGATCCAGCAGTACGTCCACGCCCGCCCTGATGGACGCTTTAGCGAGCTGTAGCTGGCGTATGTCCTGCGCGTGCAGCGACACCGCTCCCGGGCTACCGGGCGCCTTTCCCGCCAGCAGAAAGTCTCCCCCCTCGTCGTCAGGAATCAGCCGATGTCGCAGCGCCGGCGGGATGTCCGGCGGCAGCTCGTCCGGAGGCAGCAGCCGTCCCGCCGCGTTAACCAGTCCCACGCGCACCAGCTCCGCCACCGCGTCCACCAGTCCCGATCCGCAGATCCCGGTCGGGGCCACGTCGCCGATCGTGCTCAGTTCTGGGCCCTTGTCCGTCAAGACCACTCGTTCGATCGCCCCATCCACCGCGCGCATCCCCTGTCTTATTTCGGCCCCTTCGAACGCCGGGCCCGCCGGCGCGGCCGTGCAGAAAATGTCTCCCCCGGTGGCGAGGGCGATCTCGCCATTGGTGCCGACGTCGATAACCAGCACGTTGTCTTCCCGGTTCTCCAGGTCCGTGCTCACCATCACCCCCACCAGGTCCGCGCCCACGTAGCCAGCTACCGAGGGCGACAGGTAGACGCCGGCGGCCGGGTCCAGGTTCAGTTGCAGATCGGCCGCGGTCATCGTCATGGGTTCCGCCGAAACGCCGACAAACGGGCTCACTCCGATCCCGCCCGGGTCCAGGCCCGTGAGGAGGTGCATCATCACCGTGTTGCCCACGAAGACGCACTCGTAAACGTCCCCGCGGTCCACCCCGGCCTCCCGGAGCAGCCGATCTATGATGCCGGTGATCGTCTCCATCACCGCCATCTGCAGCTTCTCCACGTTTTCCGGTTCTTCACCCGCGAAGCTGGTGCGTGTGATCACGTCCCCCCCGTAGATCGCCTGTCCGTTCAGCTCCGCCGCAACCGCCTCCCGGGCGCCGTCGGCCAGATTGATTAGCGACCCGACCACCGAGGTCGTCCCGATGTCGAACGCCATCCCGTACATAGCCTCCGACGTATCCCCGCTCTCGAAATCCGCCGCCCGGCTGCCCACCAACGTGACGGTGATCGGCCCTTTGCCCACCTGGCTCATCACTCCCGGCAGCTTGCGCAGCGCCGCGATGGATGTGTCCACGCCGCCCGTCAGTCCCGCCAGACCGTCCTGAATTCGCGGCCAGTCAAACTGCTGATCTTCAAGATGCGGCGCCGTAGGCGCAATCATATATTTGCGCACGTTCGGCCGCAGCGTGATCTTGCCCAGGTCGACGCTCTCCACCGTGCGGAGGTTCGTTTCCACCAGCGGATGCATATAAGTGCCGCCCGCCGTCAGCGGATGCTCGCAGGCCATTCGCCAGCCGGCGTTCAGCTGCGCTGGTGACAGCCGACGATTATCCACCCAGGTCGGCGGCGGGGCGTCATAGCCCTTGATCAGCACCCTGCACTTGCCGCAGGTCCCACGACCGGAGCAGATCGTTTCCAGGTGAACGCCGGCCGCAGTAGCCGCGTCCAGGATGGTCGTCCCGACCTCCGCCACGACTTCCCGCTCTTCCGGCAGGAATACCGCCGCCACGGTCTCTGTCTGATCCGCTCCGCCTGCAACCATCAAATTACCTGCGCCGACCTTCCTGACCACCGTTATCGGGTCCCGGCAATTATGCTCGGGACCCAGCGACCGGCCTAGTCAAATCGCGCTCCGCCCCAGCCCCGGCCGCCCGTACTGCGCTTGACTCCTTCAGGTCGGCGGCAAGTCCGGACTTTTATATGCGCGACCCCTAGCCGGCCTGGTCAAACCACGCTCCACTCCCGGCCCCGCTGCCCGTACCGCGCCTGACTCCTTCAGGTCGGCGGCAAGTCCGGGCTTTATGTGCGCGACCCCTAGCCGGCCCGGTCAAACCACGGTCCTCCGCACGCCCCGCCGCCAGTACCGCGCTTGACTCCTTCAGGTCGGCAGCAGGAGAATGCTCTCGGTGCCTGCATGTACCGGCTCCCGCGTGTATCCCCGGCAGGCATACGGAGGAATAGTCCGTGCCCGAATTAGATCTTGAAGAGACCCTGGAACGACTGCAACAGGCCGTCATCAAGGGCGATGCCAAATCGTCAATCGAGATTGTCCATGAGTGCGTTGACAACGGCATAACCGCCCAGATCGTGGTCAACCGCGGCCTCATCCCGGCCATGGACATCGTCGGCGATCGATTCCGTCGCAACGAGTATTACGTCCCGGAGGTGCTCATAGCCGCCCGCGCTATGAAGTCCGGACTCGATATCGTCCGTCCCCTGCTGGTGGAAGAGAGCGTTGAATCGCTCGGCACCGTGGTCATGGGCACCGCCAAGGGCGATCTGCACGACATCGGCAAGAATCTTGTCGGCATGATGCTCGAAGGTGCCGGATTTGATGTCTACGACCTGGGTATCGACTGCAGCGTCGAGAAGTTCCTCGCCAAAGCCGAGGAAGTGAATGCCGATATCGTGGGCGTGTCGGCCTTGCTCACCACCACCATGGTCCAGATGAAACGCGTGGTGGATGCGGTTCATGCCGCCGAATCGCCCGCCAACGGGAAGGTCATCATCGGCGGCGCTCCCGTCACCCAGCAATACGCCAATGACATCGGCGCCGACGGCTACGCCGCCGACGCCGCCAGCGCCGTGGCCCTGGCCAAGCGCCTCGTGGGCATAGAGGTTGAGATGAGCGCCGAGGAAGCGGCCCGGGCGCTCCTGCTGGAAGTTCGCGATCTTTACGAGACCGCCATCCGCAAAGACAAGGCGGAGGACATTCGCGAAGGCGTCCTGGAGGCTAAGGAGCTGGCCGAGGAGGCCCGCGACAAGGGCGCCGACCTCATCGAGCTTCAGCGGATTCTGGACGCCATCGACCGCGAGCTCGCCGTCCAGGCCTGACCCGGCTCCGCTCCGTCCCTCTGCCTCGCAATCCGCCTAATCGGCCGCCCGCGGAAAGTCACGCCCGTACGTCTGCGCATGCTGGTACATCGCCTCGATGTTCGCCGGTGCTACGTCCGTCCCCAGCGAGCTTGATGGCATCAACACGAACCCGTCCCCCGGCTGCCCTGCGTCGATGCAGCGCTCCACTTCCGACCGCACCTCTTCAACGGTCCCGAACGGCATGGTCTTTACCGCGGAAACACTGCCGACCATGAGTAGCCGTTCGCCCGCCCGGGACCGCAGCTCTCGATACTCTCCCAGCGACATTCCCAGTTCCTCCTGAAATCCTTGGAAACCCCCCGCCCCCGCCGCGATCAGGTCCGGCACGATCTCCCGCGCCAGGCCGTCCACATGCCACAGGATTCGCACCCCGGCCTCCAGCAGCGGCCGGAACCCGTACTCAAGATGCGGGAAGTAGATGTCGCGCAAGATTTCTGGCTTCACCATTGGTCCGCGGTTGTCGCAGATGTCCTCTCCCACGTAAACCAGCGGCAGCAGGCCCTGGTCGTGGATGCAGCGGGCTATCGCCTCGTTGCGCCGGTGCGCCCGCACCGCCTCCAGTTCGAACAGCCGCTCCATCACCTCCGGGTAGAGCGCGAGTGCCATGAAATACGGCGCAAATCCGAAATCCATGTACCACATGAACCGCACCACCCCGGCCTGATGCCCCGGCACCCACAGGATGTCCGGCATGTTCTCCTGCCGTCGCCCGACCAGCTCGCTCCAGGCCTCGTACTCCGCGCCGGGATCGATCGCCTCCCGCGCCTGCTCCGGAGTCGGGAGCTGTTTCACATACGCCACCACGTCCTCCGGGCTGTTGAAGTCCGCCGGGTCCAGTCGTTCGTCGAACCTCGACCGGTAGCTCGGCTCCACCAGCACCTCGCCACCGGCTGCTCCCGCCGGACGCTCGGGCAGCTCCATCTGAAAGATCACGTCCACCTGCCAGTGGCGATAGGCCCGCAGCAGGGCCAGCTCCGGGTTTTTCCACATCGGCCTGATCCCGCTCGCGGCCTCGATGGCCGCCGCGTTGGTCACGAATCCGCCTCCCACCGCGACCCGGTCGACTTCCTGAAACGAAAGCGCCCGCCGCGCCCTCTCGATCGGACTCAGCTGCTTTGGCAAACTCTGCACCTTTCTCGGAACAATTAAAGCCCCGTCAATCCTCGCCCGACGCATGGGAATCATATGAGAACTACAACTGTCCGCGCCCAGGACGTTGAAGGGGATATCATGGCCGAGATGACCAACCGGGAGCGTGTACTTTCGGTCCTGGCCGGGGAAATTCCGGGCCGCGTGCCGTTCGTGGAAGCCGGCATCGACTTCCCGTTTATGTGCAAATTGCTCGGCCGAGAAGTGCCCCCGGGACGTTTCTTTGATTCCGGCGAGTACGAGACCGCTCCCATGGATTTTCAGGTCGATGTCAACGAGTTGCTCCACCGTGACAACCTGAAATTCGACCTGCAACTGCCGATCCCGGCGGTCAAAACACCGGGGGCGGATCAAATCCTCTTTTTCGGGGAAGGCAAGTTGCTCACCCGCGATGACCTGGAAAATCTCACGTTTCCCGACACTGAGAGGGAGGAAGTGCTCGCGCCGCTCCGCGAGTTCGTGGAAAATCGAGGCGACTTCGCCACCGTCCTCTCGACCCGGGTCGGCGTTTCGGCCACCTACCTGGCCATCGGGATGGAGCACTTCCACTACGAACTGATGCACGACCCCGAGTTCGTCGGCGCGGTGATGAGCCGCTACGCCGATTTCGCCTGCCGGGTCGTCCGCGTCGCGGCCGACATGGGCTTCGACATCATCTGGACCTCCGACGATATCGCCGGCAAGATCGGCACCCTGTGGTCCCCGGCGATGCTCCGCGAAATCTTCCTGCCCCACATGCGCCGCTTCGCCGACGCCGTTCGGGAAGCTGGCGTCTCCTGGGTATTTCACAGCGACGGCGATCTCACCTCCGTCCTGCCCGATCTGGTGGAGCTGGGTATCACCGGCCTCAACCCTGTAGCGCCCGGCTGTATGGACATGGCGGCCATCCGTGAGGAGTACCCCGATCTGGTCTTGTCGGGCAACGTAGATGTGGACATGCTCAGCCGCGCTACTCCGGCCGAGGTGCGCGAGCGGGTGCGTGAGCTGGTCGCACAGATGGGTCCGTCCGGTCGCTATTTCATGTCCTCCGGCAACAGCATCGCCAGTTACTGCGATGTCGAAAACGTGCTCGCCATGGGCGATGCCGTCCTCGAATTCGGCAAATATCCCATCGGAGTCTGAATCGCTACCCCTCTCCTCACCCGGCGCCAACCGTCCGCAAATAGAAGTCCCCGGTGAAACGTTTGAGCCTCCCGCTCTAAACGGATAGCCTTGACCGCGCAGTTCGCCTCTTGTTATTGGGGCGCTAGCAACCAGCGGGGGAACATGGCCGGTACCAATGGTGGGGTTGCCTCGATGACCCCGAGAGAAAGAATGCTCGCGGCCGTGACCGGCCAGCCCGTCGACCGCCGGCCGGTTGGCAACGTCGTCTCGGCCGCCACCTACGGCCAGATGCGCCGCACCGGGTTCTCGTTCCCAGATGCCCATTACGACGTGGACACCATCGTCGGCCTGGCCGAGCTCAGCTACACCGAACTCGGCTTCGACACCGTTATGCCCTACTTCGGGCTGGTTTCCGGTGCCGCCGCTCTCGGGGCCGAAATCGACTGGGGAGATGACCCCTGGCTCGAACCGGAGAGCGAGTTCGAGCTGCTCACCGGCCCGCGCATGCCTGGCTGTCGGCAGCCCGCCCTCTGGGCCGGTCCCGACAACATCGTCATCCCCGACGACTTCCTTGATAAACCTGCCTCAAAGGCCATCATCGACTCCGTCCGCGAACTTCGTCGTCGCCACCCCGACGCCTGCGTCGTCGGCAAGGTGATGGGGCCGTGGACCCTCTCCTATCACATGTTTGGCGTCCAGGACTTCCTCATCAACATCCTGCTCGAACCGGATTACGTCCACGCCTGTCTTGCCGGACTTAAAGAGGTGTCGGTGATGTTCGCCAACGCCCAGTTCGAGGCCGGCGCCGACATCGTCACCTTGGCCGACCACGCCACCGGCGACCTGGTCCGTTCCGAGAGCTACCGCGACTTCCTGCTCCCGGTTCACCAGGAGATCACCCCACGGATGAATGGGCCGGTGGTCTTCCATTGCTGCGGAAACACCCTCGACCGCTTTGAGCACGTCACTCAGGCGGGCTTTGCCGCCTTTCATTTCGCGAACGAGAACGAGCCCGTCGCCGCCCGCAAGGCCGCCGGCGATTTCCCCCTTATTGGCAACATTGCCAACGTCAGCTCCCTGATGAACGGCACTATCGCCGACGTGCGCAGTGAGGTCGAACGCGTCTACGCCGCCGGGATAGACGTCATTTCACCCGAGTGCGCGGTGCCGATGCAGGCGCCCGATGAGAATCTGCGGGCCATCGTGGATACCGTAAAAGACCTCGCTGCCGGCTAGCCGCCGCGACCCGCGCCCACCTTCCCCGCGATTTGTCTAGGCCGCCCCGAACTTCTCCAGAAACCGCCCCATTTCCTCTTCCTCGCTGATGTCCCCCTGGTAAATCCACACCAACCCCTTCGCGCTCCCGAGCCGGTCCACTACCCGCTCGAAGTTCTCCGTTTGCGAGCCATCGCTCATTCCGATCTGGACCAGCTTGCCCGCGGCCCGGATTCTCTCGTAGACCTCCAGCCAGACCTCCACGTCCGCGTTCCCTTCGCCCGGGTCCCAGCGCAGCCCCTTCAGTCCCTCGATTTCCAGCAACGAGCCCAAGTGGTTTAGCTGGCCCGGCCCGTCCAGGTGGTAAAAGCTGTTTGGCAACGTCCGGCACGCCGCCACCAGCTGCGGCTTTACGAATCGCTCGAACATGTCCGGGCTCAGCGAGAATGAAAAGCCGCTCTGCAAGATGTAAAAGGGCTCTTTCGACAGGATCGGCGCCCATGCTGTGTACGCCGGATTGGCTGGCTGTAAGATCGCGTTGAACTCTTCGAAATACCGCATCCAGAGCTCGTGAATCCGCCAGTTCAGGCGCTCCACCACCTCCGGATCGTCGAACAGGTCGAACATCAGGCTGTCCGACGGGCGAAACGTCGTCAGCACGTCCAGCGTCCCGCCCAGGTCCACCATGTCCACCTGCACCGATCCCCGCCAGCGATCGATCGCCGTCCGGCACACGTCCCTCGCCCGCTCGAACCACTCCTCGGCGGGGTCGAAGTCGAAGGTGATGTCCCCGATGGCAAGTTCTTCCTTCGCCACGAACCAGGTCGTGTCGTCGGTGTTGTGGATGCCGGCTCCCAGGAACGCCGCCACCGCCCCGGCCCCGAAGTTCGGGGTGACGTTCGGAAACGCGTCGCCAAGGAATTTCGTTCGGCTGAGGTCGAAGTCCCAGCGATCTACGATCCGCTCCGCCGAGATCGACGCGTCGTAGTGACAGGTGAAGCGTCGGGTGGGGATATCCGGCTCCGGGCGGCCCGGGTCCGCGCCTTGCAGGCGCATCTGCAGCAGCGGTCGTTCCAGCTCCCCGGCCCACCACGCCCCGGCGTCGTTGGCCAGTTTTTCCCAGCGGCCCGGGTCGAAGTCAATCGGCACCGGTGCCTCGCTTTTTGAATGGGCTCGACACGATCGTCAATCACCGCCCTCGGCCGGGGTGATCAGCTTCCGCCCGCCCGGTGCCGGTCCATCACCACCCGCAGCGTCCGGATGTGCTCCGGCGTGCTGCCGCAACACGAACCCACCGCCTGAATTCCCAATTTCAGCCACGCTTCCACGTGGCCGGCCATATCCTCGGGCGAGCAGTCGTAGTAAATCCGATCGATATCGACCTGCGGCATCCCGGCGTTGGACTGCACCAGAATCACCGCCTCCGGCGCCGCTCGACGCATTTCCTCCACTACCGGGCCAATCTCGTCGGGACCCGTTCCGCAATTCGCTCCCACCGCCACCGCGCCAAGCTCCGTCAGCCGCACCGCGGCTTCCGCGGGTGATACTCCCATCATGGTGTGTCCGTTGGTGTCAAAACTCATCGTCACCGCCACCGCCAGGCCCGTCGAACGCGCCCCTTCAATAGCCGTCTCGGCCTCTCCCAGATCGCTCATCGTCTCCACCAGCAGCAGATCGGACCCACCCAACGCCAGCGCCTCCGCCTGCTCCGCGAACGCCGCCACGAATTCCTCCCGCGTACGTTCCCCCAGCGGCTCCATGAATTCGCCGATTGGACCGATATCGCCGGCCACCAGCACATTTTCCCCGGCGTCCGCCCCGGCCCGCGCCAGCCGCGCCCCGGCCACGTTGAACTCTTCCACCCGGTCCGCGTACCCGGCCCGTTCCAGGCGAATGCGATTGCCGCCGAATGTGTTGGTGGTAATCACCTCGGCGCCCGCCTCCGCGTACGCCCGGTGAATGGCCTCGATCCGTTCCGGTTCGAAGATGTTCAACTCCTCGGGAGCGTCCCAGTCTTTCCCTTCAATCGCCCCCAGCATCGTCCCCATCGCCCCGTCGAACAACAACCCGCGCCGCAGCCGCTCGCCCAATTCCGCGTTTGAGATTTGTGGGGAACTCTCGGTTTTCATAGTGCGGCTATCTTACCCAATCCCACCCGTCCGGAATCGGCCTCCGCATTCGGCCGATCCTCCACCGAACAGCATCTGGCTACCCAACGGCTGCCGTTATGTGAGGGCTGAATCGGGTAGCTCATGACTCAGCTATCGGATCGCCCATCGTCCGCGCCGTCAGGCTGTTCCAGAGTTCCGCGGCCGCCCCGTATCCTTCAGCCAGCATCCGCCCCATCTCGATCACCTTCACCCGGGCCTCCCGGGCGGCCGCTTCAGTTCGCGCTGCCAGGTCCTCCAACGCCTCGATCTGCAGCACCGCGAGTTCTTCATCGGACTCCGTCCTCAGCATCTCTGAGGGCTCCGATTTCGGCATGAATGATGGCCGGTAGTTGTCCGCAAGCTGCTTGCCGGACTCGTCGAAAAAGACGTGCGTCGGCTGGATGTGCGGCGTGACACACAGGAAGAGGGTCATCGGGTTCTCGTCGGCCGGCCCCACGAAATGCCTCTCGCCGGAGCGCGCCACACAGGCCTGACCGGCCTCCAGCACCGCTTCGTCGTCACCGATCACGAACAGTCCCCGGCCCTCCATCACTACAAAGACTTCCTGCCCCAGCTGGTGGTGGTGAAACGGTGCCGCCTCGCCGGGCCGGATGGTCATGAATCGCGCCCGGCACTCCGGCTTTACGAAGAAATTCAGTCCTCGTGGACCATCGCTGCGGTAGTCGAATACCTCGATGCTCATGCTTCCCCTTTGCCAGCTAAGTATTTCTTCACGATCGCCGCGACCAGCTCGATATCGCGCACCGCCTCCAGCACCTGCGTGTCCGGCTCGGCGCCATCGGTCAGGCACTGGCCGAAGTGGACCAACTCGGCCAGGAATGGATTGTCCGTCCACGAGGACTCTCGTTTCCAAACATTGCCTTCGTATCCGTCGTTTCCACGGTCATATGGGTCGGCAGGCCCCTGGTGAATCCGCTCGGGAAGTCCAGCGAAACCCGTTCGTCGTTGGCGTAGATGTCAAATGTCTGCTTGAAACTGTCCAACGCAGGCACGTCCACCCACGACAGCGCCGCCCGGAGGTTGCCGCCGTAGTCGAGCAGCGTGGTCACGCCCCGCCCGTCCAGCCAAATCTCCGTGCTCAGCACCTCCCGCGGCTATCCGAAGAGGCCAGTCAGAATGGAGATGTCGTGACCGAGACTGGCGAGCGTCTGGTGGTACCCCTTCAGGACGTGATCCGGCAACGGGTCGAGTCCCAGCTCCTCCGCTATCAGACGCTCCACGTCGGGATTGATGATCACCCGCGTCTCGGGCGCGGTGTCGGTGGCGGTTTGCAGTCCGAAGCGATCGAAATAAAATGTGTTGTCCACGTGGAAATGGTTCGCCTGCACGAAGCGCACATCCCGCATGGCGGCCACGATCGGACTGGCGTACACCAGCGATGGCTCATACCGTTATGGGTACGCCATCATCGCCGTGATGCCGGAGCCGGCAACCGCCGCGGCGATCTCCGCTGCTTCCCGCGTGTTGATGCACAGCGGCGTCTCCACCAGTACGTCCACCCAGTTGCCCGCGGCCGCGATTACCTGGGGCGCGTGGGTCCCTCGATTGCAGATGACCACCGCGTCCAGGCCACTGGCGAGCATTTCTTTGTAATCCACATACCGACGATCACCCGGCACCTCGTACTCATCTCCGATGGTCCCGCGCAGTTCCTCGGAAAGGTCGCATATCGCCGAGATTTCAAAGGTGTCCGATAGCTCCTTCAGGTGCGGCAGATGCTGCAGCTGGGCGATCTTGCCGCAGCTGATAATCCCGGTCCGAATCCGTCCCATCTGGTCAGCTCCTTGGTTTGGCAAAATCTCCCGGGGCGCTAGTCGAGCAGCATGCTGTGGGGCACGACCAGGTTGTCGAATCGAGCCAGCGCGGCGTCGATATGTCGCTGCCCGCCGCTGAGCGAGATGTCGTCATGCCCTGGGTACAACGCGTCAATGTCCATCTCGCGAAATCGGCCGATACTTTCTCCCATGTCGAACACGGACGTGTCGGGCGACCAGATGATTGACACCGCCCCGCCGGAAAAAACCAGATCGCCGCTGAATAGCGACGTGCGATCGGATTCCTGGAAAAGATAGGCGTTGTGGATGGGAGCGTGTCCAGGGGTTGAAAACACCTCAAGTCGCAGCGATCCGATCTGGATCACATCGCCGTCGGCCACGTCCCGGGCGACTTCAACCGGCGTGAAGCAGTAGTCCGGCGGATAACGTCCGGCCTCCCTGGCCCTGGTGATGTTCATTGCGTCCTCGTCGGGGGTCTCCGGCCATGGTTTCGTGCCGGTCGGCGTTATCACTTCCAGGTCCAGCGCCTGTTTGAGGCCGGCCGCTCCGCCGGCGTGGTCGCCGTGACAGTGAGTGAGTATCAGGTATTTGATTGGATCTTTGGGTATCCCATCCGCTTCGATATTGGCCAGGATGAGTTCGGGCTCCGACCCGGCCCCAGCGTCGATGATCGCCGCCTCACTCCCGTCGGTCACCAGATAGATGTGGCAGTCGGCATCGTGACTGATGCCCATCCCACGGGCGCTGCCTCCCACCAGCTGGACCTGCTCGGTCAGCTTCATCGGCCCCTCCCGCCGGAATGTCTCGCGTTCGGGGCATTCTAGTGCTCGGCGTGACCCGGACGGCCGCCTGCCTTTCCAGGTTCCCCCGGGAACACCGGCCTGCGCTTGCCTCGCCCGGCGTTATTTAACTTGACTACTCCCGTGGGGTGCTAGACTGTTTTGTCTAACTGCGTCATGGAGCGGGTGCTTCATGCGAATACGCGGAGTCCCTCCGGGCGGCCCTGCAGAGACGGGTCGCTTTCGGAGGCAGACCACCCCTCTTCCATTTTTCACCGCATCAGCACGCATTAGACGAGATAGTTGGATATTGGTTGTCCGATCCCCCAAACAAGGGTGTGACAACTTGACAAGCGGCCTGTAGTCGCCGCAAGGAATGAGTTTGCAGAGATATGGACATATACGTAGGTAACCTCTCGTATGACACCACTGACGCAAGGCTGAACGAGGCCTTTGCAGGATTCGGAGAGGTCACCCGGGCGACCGTCATCAAGGACCGTGACACGGGTCGATCCCGTGGTTTTGGTTTTGTTGAGATCGCTGACGCGGACCAGGCGCGCGCCGCCGTCGAATCCCTTAACGGGACCGAGCTGGATGGCCGCGCAATTACTGTTAACGAAGCCCGCCCGCGATCGGAATCCCGACCGCGATCCGGCGGTGGCGGCGGATACGGTGGTGGTGGTGGTGGCGGTGGTGGCCGCTATTAGATAGAACGGGCTAGCAACTAGCTCACCATCTCTTTTAGAGATTTCGAGGCCCGGTCGGGAAACCGACCGGGCCTCGTGCATTTCCGGCAGCCGCGACTCGGGCCACCGGTAAAACATGCGCCCATGCGTTCCCTGTTGACGATCTTGCGCCGGCCTGCTGAGATTGCCGTGCGCCCGCCGGTTGACATTAGCCCCGGCGCACAAATCCATCAATTGCCAGCGCCCAACCCGCTATGGAGGCACGGATGAAGATTCGCCGCATTTCCGCCTACCAGGTGGACCTGCCCCTCCATGAAGGTGCTTATGAGTGGTCGGGCGGGAAATCCGTTTCCGTTTTCGACAGCACCGTCGTGTGCATCGAGACCGACGAAGGCGTAACCGGCGTGGGAGAAATCTGCCCGCTCGGACCCGTCTACCTGCCTTCGTACGCCGCCGGGGCGCGAGCCGGCATTGCCGAGATCGCGCCCGAACTGCTCGGCGAGGATCCTACTCAGCTGGAAAAACTCAACCGTCGCATGGACGGCCTCCTTAAGGGCCACCCTTACGTAAAGTCGGCCATCGACATGGCCTGTTGGGACGTCCTGGGCATCGCCTCCGGCCAGCCCGTAGCGACCCTGCTGGGCGGACGCTACGGCGAGAGCATCGCTCTCTACCGGGCCATATCCCGGGATGAGCCCGACGCCATGGCCGCCCGGGTCGCCCGTTACCGCGCCGAAGGCTATCGCCGGTTTCAGCTCAAGGTCGGTTCGGACCCGGACACCGATATTCAGCGGATTCGGGCCGTCGCCGAGAAACTTGAAACGGGCGATGTTCTGATCGCCGACGCCAACACCGGCTGGCTGCCACACCAGGCCATCCGCGTCGTGCGCGCCCTGCGCGACCTCGACGTCTACATCGAGCAGCCCTGCCTCTCCTACGAAGAATGTCTCTCCGTCCGCCGCCGCACCGACCTCCCCTTCATTCTCGACGAATCCGTGGACGGCATCGACATGCTCCTGCGGGCGCATGCCGACCGGGCGATGGACGTGGTCAACATCAAGATCGGCAAGTTCGGCGGTCTCACCCGCGCCCGGCAGGCACGCGATCTGTGCGTCTCCATGGGCATGGCGGTCACCATAGAGGACGCCTGGGGCGGCGATATCGTCACCGCCGCCATCGCCCACCTTGCTCACAGCACCCCGGAGCAATTTCGCTTCACCGCCACCGATTTCAACAGTTACGTCACCGTCAGCATCGCCGACGGCGCCCCCAGCCGCGTCGATGGCCACATGGCCGCCTCCACCGCCCCCGGATTTGGCGTTCAGCCCCGAATGGACGTTCTCGGCGAGCCGGTCATGGTAAGCGAGTGACGGAGATTCGGCTCATCCGCGTGGATTTCGGCACCGCCGCCGGGCGATTGCGCAATTCGGAATGAAAAAGCGGATAATCGGGCTGGCCCCTATTCCGCGGGCGTCCAGAAATCGGGAGAGGGGGACATCGCAATGGAAGTGAATTGGTCGGGAGTCTACCCGGCGACGACCACCCTGTTCAGGGCGGACCAGACCCTGGATGTGGACGCCACCATGCGACATGCGTTGGGTCTTGTTGATGCCGGCGCGGACGGGCTCGTCATGCTTGGGACTGTCGGCGAAAACTGCTCGCTGGAGACCGCCGAAAAACTGGATGTGCTGAGGGCGACCGTGGCAGCGGTCAACGGCCGCGTTCCCGTGTTAACCGGGGTGGCCGAGTACACGACCGCCGGCGCCGTGACCCTGACGAATGCCGCCCGGGCGGTCGGGGTGGACGGCATCATGCTCCTGCCGGGGATGGTCTACAAATCCGACGCCCGGGAGACGATGGCCCATTTCCGCGCTGTGGCCAGCGCCGGCGGCCTGCCCGTCATGTGCTACAACAACCCGCCCGCCTATGGCGTCAACATCACCCCGGAGATGTTCGCCGAGCTGGCCGACGAGCCGAATCTGGTCGCCCTCAAGGAGTCTTCCGACGACCCCCGCCGGGTGACCGACATCATCAACCTCTGCGGCGATCGTTACCTGCTCTTTTGCGGAGTCGACGACCTCATCCTGGAAGCGGCCGCTCTGGGCGTGACCGGCTGGGTGGCCGGGCTGGTGAACGCCTTCCCCGAAGAGACCATCGCCCTGTGGCGACTGATCCGGGCGGGTAAAGGGAGAGAAGCGAGAACGCTCTATCGCTGGTTCACACCGCTTCTGCATCTGGACGTGCATGTGAAATTGGTGCAGAACATCAAGCTGGCGCAGTCGCTGACCGGGCGCGGCGACGAGACCGTCCGCGCCCCCCGCCTACCTCTCGCCGGGGACGAGCGCGACCGCGTCATCAAGATCATCGAGACCAGCCTGGCCACCCGCCCGGAACTGGTGCTCCCCTAGCAGTCGCCCCTCGGCCCGACACGGCGCCCGGGATGACCGAAGCCGCCACCTGCGCTAAACGCCCAACCGCTCCTTCACCATCGCGAATTTCTCCAGAGCGAACTCCAGGTCCGGCCGCGTGTGGGCGGCCGAAATCTGCACCCGTATCCTCGCCTTCCCTTCCGGGACCACCGGGTACGAAAAACCGATCACGTACACTCCCTCCTCCAGCAGCCCGTCGGCCATGTTGGACGCCAGCCGCGCCTCGCCCAGCATCACCGGCACGATGGGGTGATCGCCGGGACTGACCCGAAAGCCCAACGCGCCGATCTCGCGACGGAACAAACGGGTATTTTCCTCGAGCCGGTCGCGCAGCTCCGTGGAGGCGGACAGCAGCTCCAGCGCCTTCAGCGAACCGCCCGCGATCGCCGGGGCCAGGGTGTTGGAAAACAGGTACGGCCGCGAGCGCTGGCGTAGCAGCTCCACGATCTCCCGGCGCCCGGACGCATAGCCGCCGCTCGCGCCGCCGAGCGCCTTGCCCAGCGTTCCCGTGAGGATGTCCACCCGGGCCATCACCTCGTGGTATTCGTGCGTGCCCCGGCCGGTCGGCCCCATGAAACCCACCGCGTGCGAGTCGTCCACCATCACCAGCGCGTCGTACTTGTCCGCCAGGTCGCAGATGGCCGGCAGGTTCGCGACGAAGCCGTCCATGGAGAACACCCCGTCCGTGGCGATCAGGCGGAAGCGGGCGGAGACCGCTTCCTTCAGCTGCTCCTCCAGATCGGCCATGTCGTTGTTGCCGTACCGGAATCGCCGCGCCTTGCAGAGGCGGATCCCGTCGATGATGCTGGCGTGATTTAGCTGGTCGGAGAGCACCGCGTCCTCCGCAGTCAGCAAGGTTTCGAACAGCCCCCCGTTCGCGTCGAAACAACTTCCGTACAGGATCGTGTCCTCGGTGCCCAGGAACTCGGACAGCGCTTCTTCCAGCTCTTTATGGATGCCCTGGGTGCCGCAGATGAAACGCACCGAGGCCATCCCGTACCCCCAGCGATCCAGCGCCTCGTGCGCCGCCTGTATCACCTCCGGATGCTCCGCCAGCCCCAGGTAGTTGTTGGCGCACAGATTCAGGACCGGCTCGCCTCCGGCCACGCGGATGCGGGCGTCCTGCGGCGTGGTTATCACCCGTTCGCTCTTGTAGAGGCCGGCGGCCCGGATTTCCTCGATCTCTGCGCGCAGTTGCTCCCGGAGCCTCTCCAATCCGCTCGCCATCAGAATCCCGTCCAGTCCAGGACGACCTTGCCGCATTCCGCCGATTGCATCGCCGCGAACCCGGCTTCGAATTCCGCCGCCGGCAGCCGGTGGGTAATCACCGGGCTGACGTCCAGCCCGCCCTGCAACATCACCGTCACCTTGTACCAGGTCTCGTACATCTCGCGTCCGTAGATGCCCTTGATGGTCAGCATGTTGAAAACCACCGTGTTCCAGTCGACGGCCATGTCATCGCCCGGGATGCCCAGCATGGCGATATTGCCCCCGTGGCACATATTGGCGACCATGTCGACGAAGGCGTCCGCGCTGCCCGACATCTCGATCCCGACGTCGAAGCCCTCCTTCATCCCCAGTTCTTTCTGAATGTCGGCGATGGATTCCGTGCGTGCATCCAGGACATGGGTGGCGCCCATTTTCTTTGCCAGTTCCAGCCGCCATGGTTTCACATCCGTAACCACCACGAAGCGCGCGCCGGCGTGTCGGGCGATCGCCGCCGCCATGCAGCCGATAGGGCCGGCGCCGGTGATCAGCACGTCCTCCCCCAGCACGTCGAACGACAGCACCGTATGCACCGCGTTGCCCAGGGGATCGAACAGCGCCGCCACATCCAGGTCCATGTCTGGAGCGTGATGCCAGACATTCGTCTGGGGGATGGCCACATATTCTGCGAACGCGCCCTGCCGGTTCACTCCGATCCCCGCAGTGTTCGCGCACAGATGTCGCCGGCCCGCCAGGCAGTTGCGGCAGCGCCCGCAGACGACGTGGCCCTCGCCGCTGACAATCTCCCCCGGGAAGAAGTCATGCACGTTCGCGCCCGTCTCCACGATCTCACCGACGAACTCATGACCCACGATCAACGGAACCGGAACGGTCTTCCGCGCCCAGCTGTCCCAGTTGTAGATGTGCAGGTCCGTGCCGCAGATTCCGGTCTTGAGAACTCGGATCAGCACGTCGTCGGCCCCCGTTTCAGGTTCGGGGACATCCTCAAGCCACAATCCGGGCTCGGCATGCCGCTTGTAGAGTGCCTTCACAAACCGTTCCTCTTAACGCTGGGGTCCCGGATAATCGCACCGCGCCGCCGCGTCCGCAAACGTACCGGCCCTCGAAGATGATCGCCCTTACGGGTGAACGGCCGACGACTCTTGCGAGGATTATCGCGGATCGGGCTGATATCCGATCGCTCCACTGCCGGCCGGAGTGGATGGCAGCCTGGCCATGCCGGCGATCGGTGACCGTCAAATAGCGGCGAATGGATCAGTTGGCGTGGGAAGGGGAACACGACCGGGAGGCCCGATCTGATTCGGTAAGGCCGGGCGGGAGAAGCAAGGGACTACCGCTGATCCCAACTCTGACCGTGCCTCGCGAACTGATCCCGGAGATCCCTAACGATCTCCTCGTCCAGGGGTCCCTTTTCCGCCCAGCGTATGTTGTCGAGCGCGTGGCGGAGCGATCTGGTTCCGACGATCACGACATCGATCTCATCGAAGGACAACGTGAACCGGAGCGCCAGCTCCAGCGGATCCGAAGGGGCCCGCTCCGGGATCGTGAGCGCCCGGGACCGCTTCCAGTACTCGTCGGCATAGCGGTATGGAGACGCAGCCGCCCGAAAAGCGGCGTTGGCGATCGGGCGTTTCGCGATGATCCCCATCCCGGCATCTCGTGCTGCTGGAATGACGGTTTCGAGCGCCCTCTGGTCGACCAGGTTGAAGGACGTCTGCAGAACGTCGAAGGCCCCCGTGCGGATGGCGGCCATGGCATGCTCGCCGTCTCCGCTATACCCGAGGTGGCGGATCTTGCCATCCCCCTTGGCCGCAAGAAGCGCCTCTATCACGTAACCCGCCTCAATCACCTCCGCGGCGCAACCATGCAGCTGCATCAGGTCGATGTAATCGGTCTTCAGTCTCACGAGCGAACGATCTATCGATTGCGCGATTGAGTCCCTGGACCACTCCAGGCCGGAGTCCCCTCTGGAGTCGGGCCCCTTGGTGGCGAGCCAGTACTCGTGTCTCCTACTGGAGAGCGCATTGCCCAGTATTTCTTCGCTGTTGAGATAAAAGGCCGCCGTATCTATGAAGTTGACGCCCCGGTCAAGGAGCGCGTTGGCCAGCTCCGTGGTCTGTGCTTGGGTTGCGCCGTCGATGTCTACGCCGGGGATATTGGATTCTTCCAGCCTGGCGATTCGGGCGGCGCCCCAACCGAGGCGGGCCGTCACGATGTCTGTCTTCCCCAGCTTTCTGGTCTCCATTCCTACCTCCTGCACCTTGAAAACTTGCCGGCCCCGGGCTATACGGGTCCGGTATCTCGGCTTATCCATCGGGCGGCGTCGAACCCAATCTTTACCCGGTAGACGACGCCCGATTCATCCGGCTAATCCTTGAAGTTGCGGTCGAACTTATCGCGGACGGCGATGAGGTCGCGACGGTGGCGGAGGTACCCACTCGGGCCATTGAGGCGGCGGACGGTGACCGAGTGACGAGCGGCACCGCCTGGTATGTGCGGGCGTTATTTAAGGGCCAGTCCCGGCCTCCGTCGCCAGCGGTTGGGAAGTTTCCGATAGCCACCGTGGACAGCGCCACCAGATAGTGGATATGCAGCCAGCGGACGAAGGTGCGGTTTTCAGCCGGTCGGCCTTTCATGCCAACATTTGCTTGACACCCTGTCGGCGGCGGAGATATACACGTCTATCACAACTGAATATGACAAAGGCCGTGAAGGAGTAGAGTAACTCCCACCGCGTCGGTGAAAGCGAGCCGGGAACAGTGCAAGCCCGGCGGCCGGCAGGGATGTGAAGTGCGCTCTGGAGCCGCAGGCCGAACGCTCACGCAAGTAGGCCGCGCCGGGGGGTTCCCGTGATAGAACCGGAGCGTGTTGGCGCTCTGTTTTTTAGGATGCCGGTCGCGATCGCAGTGGTCGCTTCGGAAACAAACCCGTTCTTCTCGGACGGGTTTTGTATCCCAAGCGATGGAATGGAATTTATGGCAGTCGAGACCGAACCGATCTGCGACGATGATACGAAGAGCCGCGGCAACGGCAGCGCCGACGCTCCTGTCCCGGCCGCGCCCGCCCGCCGCCGCACTCCCTGGGGCACCTCTTGGCCCGACGACATTCAGGTCGTGTTCGACAAAGACCCGGCCGCCCACAACGTCTTCGAAATCCTGCTCTACCAGGGCCTCCACGCCGTGCTTCTGCACCGCCTGGCGCACTGGCTTTACAAGCGGGACGTGCCGGTCCTGCCGCGCATCATTTCCCAGATCGGCCGCATCATCACCGGCGGAATTGAAATAAACCCCGGCGCCACCATCGGCCGCCGATTTTTCATCGACCACGGCTCCGGTATCGTCATCGGTGAGACCGCCGAGATCGGCAACGACGTCATGCTGTACCACCAGGTCACCCTCGGGGCCACCGGCTGGTGGAAGGACATCAAGAATCCCGGTAAGCGCCGTCACCCGCGCATCGAAAATTGCGTCACAATCGGCACCGGCGCCACCATTCTCGGCCCCGTCACTATCGGCCATAACTCCAAGATCGGGGCCATGGCGCTCGTTATCGAAGACCTGCCCCCGCATTCCGTAGTCGTCGGCCGGCCGGCCCGCTACATGATTCGCGATGGCGTCCGCGTTCACGATATGCCGCTCGAGTCCTTCGACGCCCCCGGCGACTTCCAGATCTAACTCTGCTTCATCAATCCGCCGGCCGGGCTACTCCTCTGCGCTAGCCGGCCTGGTCCCGGCGGGCCCTCCGCCGTCATCACCCGGTTCCGGCCGCCTGATTTGGCGGCGTAAAGCGCCTCGTCGGCCGCCTTTAAGAGTTCCTCGATCGTATTCGCGTGATCCGGCATGGTGGCCACCCCAATCGATACGTTGATCGCCCCCAGGTCGTTCCCGTCAAACGTTAGCTTCTCGGTCTCCACGTCCCGGCGAATCGTCTCCGCCAGAAATTCAGCCCCCTCCGTCGTCGTTCCGGGCAGCACGACCGTGAACTCCTCCCCGCCGTACCGGGCCGCTAGGTCGCTCTTGCGAATTCTCTGCCGGAATTTCCGTGCCACCGCCTGCAGGACGTGATCCCCCGCCGCATGCCCGAAGTGGTTGTTGAATTCCCGAAAATGGTCGATATCAATCATCAGTACCGATACCTGGGTATGAGTCCGCCGGATCAACGCTGCCTGGTTGTTCAGGAACTCCACCAGGTACCGGTAGTTGTGTAATCCCGTCATCGAGTCCCGCAGCGCCTGCTCTCTGGTTACCGCCAGTAGCTGGCCGTTAGCGATCGCCAGCCCTAATTGAATGCCCAGCGCCTCCAGGATTTCCTTCTCGTCGGTTTCAAATTCCTCGCCGCTGGGCCAGGTCACGTGAAGCGATCCCAGCGGCCCGTCGCTGCTGGCGCTCGGCGCGCACGCGAACGTGCCCGCTCCCTCTCCGCTGCGCCGGTACGGGCAGTCCCAGAGCCCGCCGTTGCCCACCCCTTCGTAGGCCCCGCCCCGGCTGATCGCCCGACAACCGTCGGCCGAGTCGCATTCGGCCCTCCCCAGCAACCCCCCATTTCCGTACGTTCAATATCTGACCCGAACACCTCCGCCACCTTCAACGCCCCTGAGCCCGGGTCCAGCGCCATGATGTACCCGGCTCCCTGCGGGAACATGGACCGCAACGCCGCCGTCGCGGCTTTTCGCAAGTGCTCCTCCTCAAACGAAGACACCGCGAAATTCCCAAAGTCCGCCAGATGTGTCATCAACCGGGCCCGATCACGTTCTCGGGTAATCATTTGAGCGTTTTCCGCCGACCGCCCCACGATCTCGGCCAGGTCCTCCAGCACCGCCCCGACCTGTCGTGCGGGCCGCCCGGTCATCGATGCCGCCATGATCAGCCCGTCCATCCGACCCGCTCGAAACGGACCCACCCAGAGCCAGCGCATCCCCGTGAGTCGCAGCGAGCTCCCGGCGAAACATTCCTCTCTCAAATCCACGTATACGGGCCGGCGGCCTCTCACCAGCGCCGCCAGTACCTCCGCCCCCACCAGGTCTCCGGTGCGTCCGTCCAGCACGTCCCGGCCAAACCCCCACGCCGTCACAAATTCAAATTCGGCGCCTTTGCGCTCGCGCACCACCGCCACCCCAGGCCTGGGCTTCCAGCAGTTCCACCATCGCCAGCACTCCCTGCCCGAGCACGGCTTCCAGACCGGTCGCCTGGTCCAATCGCGTCTGCGCCGCTTCCAGTGCATCCGCGTGCTCGCGCTCGCGATGTTGGAGCAGGTTCACCACGATCATCTTCACCCCCATCAACCCCACCCCGGCCAGCAGCACCGCGATTCCCGCCAATCTCCCCCACTGCACCGGATGGATGGCCACCAGCGCCATCCCCAGCACCGCTATCGCCGCCGTGCCCACCAGCATTGTCAGATGTCGACGTGGATTTTGCATACGCTCTCAACCCCGGAGCCGCGACGATGCCCGCGGCCAATCCTCCCCCCAAGAACTTGGTTCGATATAGCTTAGCCAGCCCAGCGTGCCCGGTCCGTTAACCACCTTATAATCCGCAGGTTCCGAACACGAGAGGATTTCGATCGCCCATGCTCATGTCCCGCCTGTTTGGCCAGACCCTCCGCGAGGACCCGGCCGGCGCCACCACCCCCAGCCACTCCCTGATGCTGCGCGCCGGCATGATCCACCAGCTCGGCACCGGAATCTACAGCCACCTCCCTCTCGCTTTCCGCGCGATGGAAAAGATTGAGAGAATCGTGGCTGAGGAGATGGATCACGTCGACGGCCAGCGGGTCATGCTTCCGGTGGTGCATCCCGCTGACGTGTGGAAGCGCAGCGGCCGCTGGGAGAGCGTGGGTCCCGAGATGATCCGCTTCACCGACCGCGAAAATCACGACATGGTCCTGGCCATGACTCACGAAGAAGTGGTCGCCGACATCGCCGCCGCGCACGTCCACTCCTACCGCGATCTACCCTTCATGATCTACCAGATCCACACCAAATTCCGCGACGAGCCCCGCTCCCGCGCCGGCCTCATCCGCGTGCGCGAGTTCGTCATGAAGGACGCCTACAGCTGCCATTCCAGCCACGAGGATCTGGCCTCCTATTACGAGCGGGTGAAGGAGGCCTACGTCCGAATCTATCGGCGTTGCGGCATCGAGCCCCTCGTCGTCCTCTCCAGCTCCGGGATGATGGGTGGCAGCGCCGCCCACGAGTTCATGCTCGTCACCCCGCACGGCGAAGACACCATTCTCCGCTGTCTCAACTGCGACCACGCCGCCAACCGTGATGTCGCCACCCGCCGACCTCCCACCCCGGATGATTCTCCGATGCTCCCCCTGGAAGAAGTCGCCACCCCCGACCAGACCACCATCGAGGGCGTCGCCGGCTTCCTGGAAGTGAACACCAATCAAACCCTCAAGACCGTTTTTTACACCGTCGAAGGTGAAGTCGTATTTGTCGCCATCCGCGGCGATCTCGAAGTCAATGAAGACAAACTCCAGGCCGTATTGAAAGTGCCCGAGCTGATCCCCTCCACCCACGCCGAACTTGAGGCCGCGGGGGTTGTTCCCGGCTACGCCTCCCCGGTCGGATTCGAGGACGCCCGCGTCGTCGTCGATCGCTCCGTGACCGCCGGCCGCAATCTTGTCGGCGGCGCCAACCGTGCCGGCTATCACCTGCGCAACGTCAACTACGACCACGATTTTCCCGCCGCCGAAGTCGCCGATATCGCCTCGGTTCAGGAAGGCGATCCCTGCCCTGAGTGCGGCGAAGCCTTCCACGAAGTCCGCGGCATCGAGATGGGAAACATCTTCCAACTTGGCACCGGCTACGCCGAAAAACTCGGCGCCACCTATCTGGACAGAGAAGGCCGCCAGCAGCCCCTCATCATGGCCAGCTACGGAATCGGCATCGGCCGCCTATTCGCCTGCGTCATCGAACGAAGTCACGACGGTCACGGAATCGTCTTCCCCATCAGCGTCAGTCCCTACGATGTCCACATTGTCCAGCTCGGCGACAAACCGGAAATCGCCGCCGCGGCCGAAGACCTGGATGCCGCGCTCGAGTCCGCCGGTCTCAGTGTGATTCGCGACGACCGCAAGGAGTCGGCCGGGGTCAAATTCAACGACGCCGATCTCATCGGCACGACCATCCGCGCGACCGTCAGCAATCGCGGACTCAAAAACGGCGAGATTGAACTCAAGCTGCGGGGCGACTCTGAAGCCACCACGGTACCCGTTGACAAGGCCGCTGGTCGTATCGCCGCTATTCGCGACCAACTGCTGGCTGCCCTCGATCCCACCCGGCCGGTGCCCGACCCCGCCGATACCGCCTGACGCCCAGCGCTGTGAATACCGACAGGCCGGACCCCCTGTCCAACGCCGCCGCCAACGAGGAACGGCCGCGCGCAGTCGGACCCATCACCCGTCTGCGGGACCGGGCGACTCCCGCGTTCGCATACGCCGGGTTCCGGCGTCTGTGGATGGCCAACCTCAGCAGCATGATGGGATTCTGGATGCTGTCGGTCTCACAGGGCTGGTTGGTGGTAGAGCTGACCGACTCGGCCTTCATGCTGGGCCTGCTCTCCGGATTTCGCTCGATCCCCATGCTGCTGCTGTCACCGGTGGGCGGGATTCTGGCGGATCGCGTCAACCGGCCGCGCCTGCTGCTCGTGGCCCAGGGACTGATGGCCGGCGCCGACCTGACCATTGGAGTGCTGGTATGGCTGCACCGGGTGGAGATGTGGCATCTGGCTGTCGCCGGTCTCCTTCTGGGAAGCGCCTTCGCGCTCGCCAGCCCGGCCCGAAACGCCCTGGTGTCGGACCTGGTGCCCCGCCCGCTGGTCAGCAACGCGGTGGCGTTGACCGCCACCACCATGAACGCCTCGCGGGTGATCGGTCCCACCATCGCCGGATTCCTGATCGGATTCATCAGCATCGCCGGGGTCTATTTCACCCAGGTCGGCACTTACCTCCTGGCGGTCTTTAACATCCGGCGGGTGGACGCGCCGGGCGTGCCGCCGGGTTTCGAGGGTTCCGCGCGGAAGGCGCTGGGCGAAGGCTTCCGGTACGTCCTGCGAACTCGAAAGCTGCTGGCGCTGATGATTCTGGGCACGTCACCGGCCCTATTCAGCATGTCGATGGTGATGCTGCTGCCGGCCTTCGTGAAGCAGGATTTGCAGGCCGGCCCGGCGGATCTGGGCGTGTTGCTTGGGATGCTGGGCGTCGGGGCGATCATCGGCTCGGTCGCCATCGTCGCCTATTCGAGCTTCAAGTACAAGGGGGCCGCCGTAATGCTGGCGGCGCTGATGGACGGAGTGCTGGTGATCGTCCTAGCGTTCACCCATTCCATGCTCGGCGCCGGAATCGCACTCATGCTGATGGGATTCGCCCAGGCCATTTACCTGGCCATGATCCAGACGATCCTCCAGCTCATCGTCCCCCACCGCTTGCGGGGACGCGTGCTGTCAATCTGGATGCTGGGGTGGGGTCTCACGCCGGTGGGGCTGCTGCCGTTGTCCGCGGTCGCCGAAAATTTTGGAACCCCGGTCGCGATGCAGATTGCCGGCGTCTTCGCGGTGGCCATAGCCGTGTCGATAATGTTGCTGATGCCGAGTCTGTGGACCCTCGATCCCGAGGCCGAAGGGGCCATCCAGGCCGAGCCCCGCCCCTGACCGCCTGCCGTCCGGCCGAACCCGCCTGGCACTCTGCCCCACCCAGGCTGCGGCCCCATGGCGTTCTTGCCTGTATGGGGTCAAACTCGGTTACTGATCCGGGCAGTCGCCGAGCGCAGGCATAGCCACCCGCCATGCTAGAGCGAGCGGATTTGCCAACGTGCCGGATATACCGAGCCAGCCAGACACGGGTATCGCCGGCATTCCGCCCCCCTGGCCGTCGTCGAGATCGATCTCTATGGTGCCGTGGACCAGAGATCGGGCACCCTGCGGATCGGCCACTTGGTCTGTGAGATCCTGCAATAACAAAGCAATTCTTGCCTCGGGCAACCCGGGGAGAGACCAGATATACCAATAGGCTGAGTCCATCTCGTCGCTGTCTAGCTCGTGAGCTGCGCCGGTCTCAAAGAGAGACCACGCATTCCAGGCGGCGGCTACTTCTGCAAGCCCTACTGCAGCACTGAGTTCATCAGCCGACGCGAAAAATTCACGGAGAGCGTAGACATCGAGACCCACCTGTTCCAGGTACGATACTGTCCACCTTCGCCTGTCTCTATTGCTCAGACTGTTCGGGTCATAGTCCGCTAATACAAGGGGGTGATTCGCTTCAGCATGGTAGTAGGCGCTGCCGGCAACAGTTGTGTTCAGGACGCTGGAGTAGAACTGCCAGCGCTCTCGATGCAGCGTATATGCAGCTACGATCTCGCCGCTAGGACAGACTCATATGCCACCATGTGTCGGCTGAGATACCACGAGTTTTCATCCCCGTCATGCGGCCGATCAAAGAAACCCGCGGGTGCCCGGACAGCCAGGTCGTAAATCGCACGAATGAGGTCGACTGACCACCGGAAGAGCTCTCCTTGCTCGCCATACTTCACGCAACTGAGTGCCACTAGAGCGATCCGAACCAATCCGGGGCGCAACACGTCCTTCAGATGCTCGATATCTATTTCATCGTAGCGACCGTTCTCGGCGGCCGTGCGGTCCCGTCGCCATTCCAATACTGTGAGGTCCCTCAATCGCTCCACCAGAAATCGTGACGCAGTGGCGTTGTCCTGGGTGAGGTATCCCTCCAGGTGGCGCAGGAAGATGTCGGGAGGACTGAGTAGGACCTCGATGTTCGGAACGCCGACTCGTACGTCGGCTTCTCGGGCCGCCAGTTCAGCTCGCACGCGGAGACGCCGTTCCGTCTCCACCTCGATCCTCCGGTCGTACATGGCGTCGAGGTCAGCCCGGGACACTCTCTTCTTCCGGGGGCCGTATCCGATCCACGATTCTCCCTCTCGAAGAAGCGTCTTTTCCCCATCGGAATAGTTTGATTTCACCAGAAAGGGGCCATTCAGAACTCTGTGGTCGAATATGAGAACCAGGAGCGGCTCGTTGTCCACCTCCAGTCTCCGAACGCCTACACGCACGTCCGGCCCGATACGTGCTTCAAAAACTTGATAGATGTCGTTATCCGTCAGTCGCTCATTCACGGCCCGGAACGCTTCAGACGCCTCGCGACCGATGACTAAATAACCAGAATGTCTGGCTCGAAATGCGGAATTCGCCATCCTAATGCAATCGCGCACGAACTCCGCTTGCCTGCCCGGCGGCGACAGGCGAAGGACAACCTTGTCTTCGACGAATTCGGTTTCTCTAATGCCGTCGCCTAGAACGCGCCTAATCGTGTCGTCGGTGGGAGCTGCTTCGGGTTCGTGCCTTGGCTGTTCGTCTCTCACAGGGGCGCCTGTCGAATGAAATGCGGGTGATTCGGTTGCCCGCTTGGTCCGTATCATGCCACGCGGTCGCCATCGTGCGAGAGCCCCTTGCGTCGCGGAAGATCGGCATCGGAATCGCTGTTGGGAACGGTGGTCATATGCCGGTGATTATCCCAGTCCGCGATTGTCCACCCAAAGCCTACCGCCCGATCTGAACCTAGCCTGAGCTTCTCACATCCGAGTCTGGTCGGGCCTTCTAATCAGCCCTTGATGCCGCTCATTACGACCCCCTGCGTGAACTGTCTCTGCAAGAGTAGGTACACGATGGCAAGTGGCAGCGCCGAGATCATCGTGGCCGCCATCAACAAACCTGATACTGAGAACGCCGAGCCTTTCATGGTCGCCAGACCCACCTGGATGGTCATTATTTCGGGCTTGTTGATGATGACTAGCGGCCACAGGAAGTCGTTCCAGGAGGCAGTAAAAGTGAAGATTGCCAGCGCCGCCAGCGCCGGCCGGCTGTTGGGAAGAATTATCTGCCACAGGACCCGGAACCAACTGCACCCATCGATGCGCGCGGCGTCCTCGAGTTCGCGCGGCAAGTTCAACATGAACTGCCTGATCAAGAATATGCCGAAGAATTCGATCAGCTGTAGCGAGGCAATTCCCTGATAGGTATTCAGCCACCCAATTTTCATCACGATAATGAAGCTCGGAATCATCCGTACCTGGATCGGCACCATCATCGCGCCGATGTACACGAGGAAGAGAACATCCCTGCCCCAGAATCGCAGACGGGCGAATGCGTAGCCGGCCGCGACCGTTAGGGTGAGATTGGTCGCCAGGATTAGCAGCCCGATCAGGAAGCTATTAACCAGCCAACGGATGATCGGGAACCCGTCCAGCACCGTGAGATAGTTGTCGAGGATCGGTTGCTGCGGCAGGAAATTGATACCCGCGCGGAAGATCTCGCCTCGCGGTTTCAGCGATGCGGAGAGCATCCAGAAATACGGAACCAGTATCGCGAGGGCACCGACCACCAGGTAGCTGTAGAGGACGCCCCGTAGGGTCCGGCGCCTCCACCGGTATCGCGCCGACCGGATAGTCGCCGTGCCGCCGTTCTCCTGCGCTGCTCGCGGAACCTTACTCAAATACAGGCGCTCCCTGATGTTCCGGCCAAACCGACTGACTACCAGCAGTCGTGGCAGACGGAAAGCGTAACTTCTACCCCGGCCCGGTCATAATCCCGGTGCTAGCGCATTCTTGCCAGAGCGGTAGCTGCGCGGACAAACCGCTACACGACGTAGCGGACGACTCACGTTTCAGAGAGCGCATGCACAGATAAGGTGGACTTCCGTGGACGATGCTGGATGTGATGCCGCGGACGCTTGATCCGTCGGACGCCTGTCTCTCCGTTCCGGATGATCTCTCTATCACCGGCTTTGACGACGCCGATTTCGCCGCCTTCTGCACCCCCGCGCTTACCACCGTGCGGGTCCCCGTTTACCAGATGGGTTGCGGGGCGGTCGAAGTATTGCTCAAGGCCGCTGCCAACACGGATGCCGCGCACGATGGCGACGATTCCGCTCCCCGGCGCGAGTTGCTCCCGTCCGACTTAATTATCCGCCGTTCCGGAGTCCCGGCCTCCGGGGCCTGCCCCGCTGTACTACCATCCGCTATGTTCAATCTGTTTCCACGGCTGCGCCGGGCGACCATAAATCGAGAGTTCTACCCAGCATGCGAATTTACGTGCGACCCCGTCGGTCACTCCGATCAGCACCACCGTGACCCTGAATTTCGCCTGCACTGCCTGTGGGCATACCACTCCCATCGACCTTCATACATTGCGCTGCCCGGATTGCGCCGCACCACTGAATTTCTCTAAATCCATCCCCTTCGCGGCCTCCACCTTTCGGGATTCACTGGATGACACGGCCCATGGCGTCTGGCGTTATCGCCGGCTCTTGCCGATAGCTCCCGACGTCACCCCGATCACCCTGGGAGAAGGCGCCACTCCGATCGTCGATCTCCCCCGGTGGGGCGCGGCCAATGGCTTGCCCCGACTCCAAGCCAAGATGGAGCAGCTTTCTCCCACCGGCTCTTTCAAGGACCGGGGCGCTACTCTGCTCTTCACTGCCCTGGCCGCCGCTGGCGTACAGGAGGTCGTCGAGGACTCTTCCGGCAACGCAGGAGCCGCCGCCGCTGCGTACGCCGCCCGCGCCGGTATCGCCGCCCGCATCTTCGTGCCCCAGTCGGCGCCGCCCGCCAAAATCGCCCAGATTGCCGCCCACGGCGCGACGATAGTTCCGATCCCAGGCACCCGACAGGACGTAACCACCGCCGCCGAGGCTTCCATCAATGACGACGGTGTTTACGCGTCCCATAATCTGTCGCCGTATTTTCCGGCAAGTTTAAAAACATTTGCCTATGAACTCATTGAGCAACTAAGGCAACAACTACCGACTCACATTGTCTTCCCTGTAGGCAACGGTGGGCTCCTCATTGGAGCCGCCCAAGGCATCGCCGATCTGGTGCGACTCGCGTCCCTCCGGATGCCACATCTGCACGCGGCCCAGGCCGCCAACTGCGCCCCTGTCGTCCATCGCCACCAACACGGCTCCTCTGCTTCCGTTCCCGAGTTCCGACCAACAATCGCCGGAGGCGTGGCCGTCACCGATCCTCCGCGAATCACCGAAATCCTGGACGCTCTGAGAACAAGCGAAGGAACCGCTATCGCCGTAACCGAGGAACAAATTCGGGAGTGCACCGAAACCCTGGCTCGACTCGAAGGGCTTTACGTCGAACCTACTTCGGCGGTGGCCTTCGCCGCGGCCATCCAGCTTCGACGTGACGGTGTCATCGGCGTCGATGACACCGTCCTCATCCCGGTCACCGGCTCGGGCCTTAAGGATCCCCTAACTTCCGGTTAGGGGACGCTCCGAGCTGCCTCCCGCTTCCGAAACGCCCCTCCATACTCGGGATTCACCATGAATGCCTCCAGGACCGGTTAGTTTCCGGTTTTGTCCTTGGCTAACCCTGTCAACGACAGCACTCGTCGCCACCTTTCGACCGGAAGCGACTCCTGTGGCTAATCCCGCCCCAGATGGATACTCGATCTTCCGTGAATACAGGCACACCATTTCCGGGCCCCGGCCGTGGACCGGAGAGAAGCATGCCGGTTCACGTTTGTCCAGGCCGGCCGACGTTTGATCGCTTGAGCTCGATCGTGGGGGTAGCCAACACGACTGCGCCAGGTCCGGCGGTTCCTGCTGCTGCGTAAATTATCCGGCTCCGGGCCCTGGATCTAGCCCAATCCGACGATTTGCCTTGCCCCCGCTGCGCCCCGACAGGGCAACCCCCGAATACTATAAGGATAATGGTGACGGGGAATATGAACATAGTGAGATCATCTAAGGTACCGATCACAACATAAAAAAAAAGGAGGAGAATGGATAAACAGGAGGATAAAGGTATGTAGGGGTGTGGCGGATCGGTCACATTAGTCGTTAAGTCGTCCCAGTCTGTTGCTGGCGTTCGGCTAAACTTCCTTCAGGATTACTTCATCTATCCAAGGCTGCGCCGGCATGGCGGAACTGGTAGTCAATGACAACCTGCTCGACGGCGAAGCCGGAGTGCGAGATGCGCTGGATCCTGCCGAGCGCGAGCCTCTGGTGGACCCAATCGTCATTACCGCCATTCCACGGAACTGTCCGCCCGGGAGTGAAGTCGTTCTGCATCTCCCGGCCGGGCTTTATCTGGCGGCCGGGCAGCGAGCTGATCGCGGCGCCATCGACGGAGTCGAAACCACCTGGGACTTGAAGCTCGACCCGCGTGCCGCGCCGGGGGGCGGTAGCTACGGCGTGCGTCTTGTCGGCCCGTCCGGTCCCCTGGCGTCCACCCGGCGCACCATCATTACAACCGTGCATGGAGCCGCCGGTTTTGATCCGAGCCGTAATGGCTTCCCCTTCCCCAATGCCTCTAACCTATTTGGGAATACCCGACCGCCTCTGACCGTCTTTACCCGATCCTTCACAGGCGGGTGGCAGGGCCCGTTTTCCCGTCATGTATTCACTCGAATTTACGATTCCATTTTCTCGTCCGGACTCTGTACCGGCATGGCCATGGCCGCCCTTCAGCTGGCAACTGACTCAACCGTCGTTCCCGCGGCGGAACGCACCCCGCTGGATCAGGAAACTCGAGTGTTGATTCAAACGATGCATGGGCGTCAGCTTTCCGACGCCGCTCTTTTGCGCGCCGGACTGGACCTGGTCCGTAACAACCCTCGCCGCGTATTTCGGGCGCTCCGCCACAGCATCCTCCGCCCGGCTGCGGTCCCTGTAGCCTTTCATGTCGGCGTGCCGGTGCTCTTCCGACGAGACTTCTTTCGGGCCGTAGTGCGTCAGGGGCACACGGTAGTTCCCCATTCCTATCGCATCACTCCCGACCGGATTGCTGAAGTGGCCGTATACGATCCAGCCTTTCCTCCGGGTCCCAATAATCCTTCGCCGCCCATTCTCCGGATCGATCTCGCCGGGGACGTCTATTCATATCGTGATTGGTCCAGCGACAATCCGGAAAATCGCACTACTCTCACGCTTGCCCCCCTTACGGCATATTCAGGACGACGCTCCCGAGTCATAGCCAGCGTATCTTCCTTACTCCCTTGAGGGTTTACTTGCGAATGTATCGGCGCACGAAGAATCAACGCGGATTAGGCGCATGGAAAAGGGATAGGGAGCACACATATATAAACGAAATTGTCACGAATAAACTCGGCGTCGGCTGCGACCTGGCTGTCCGAAACGGTGAAACACCGGCAGTCACATTTCCTCTGACGCAGCCAGGTTTGTTTTCGAGGCGTTTCTCGGGGATCCGCGAGGACAGTGACGCAAATCCCGGCCGTATCCGGGCATTCATGCGGAATTCTGCAGTTGGCCTGCAACCACCGGAACCAAGTGCGGACATCGTGTCGATCAACGGCGGGCGACCGGGCGATTTGGCGATGCTGCCCCGGTTCGGTTTTCTCTCCAGTCGGGAAATGGATCGGTGACGGCACCCGATAGCCCGACGGAGAAATTTGCCGCATATCGCTACCCGGACCCTGTCACTCGACATCTTGAGGGAGTCGAACGGATAGGTGCGTTGCTGCTCGCCGCGGGGGCGTCCAGCCGCATGGGGAGCCCGAAGGCGCTCCTCGCATGGGATGGCCGGCCACTGATTCAGCACCAACTGGCGATTCTCGGCCAGGTTCAGTTCGCCAGCGTCGTCGTTGTACTCGGTCACGACGAATCTGCCATAAGCACCGCTATCCGGCCCGATCCGAATCTTCGCCTCGCCTACAACCCGCTCCATGCCCGCGGGCGAAGTTCCTCGGTTCGCCTGGGGGTGCATCTGCTGGGCGAGCTCGACGCAATACTTATCGTCAATGTCGATCAGCCACTTTCGCCGCTGCTTCTCAGCGACCTCCTTGCCGGCGCTGCTGAAAATCCCGAACCGCTCATCGTCATACCGATCTACGAAGGCCAACGCGGGCACCCGGTGCTCATTCGCCAGCCCCTATTCCGCGAGCTGGCGAACCTGGACGAGCACTCGCTTGGCCTAAAAATGGTAATACGTCGCGTGAAAAAACGCGTAAAGCATGTGGAAACAACGGATGCCTATTCCGCTATGTCATTCTCTACGCCCCCGGAATATGAAAAAGCTATAAGTAGCCGATTTCTGTAGCCGTTTTGATCGATTGACCCGGGAGGGACGGTCAGGCAGGCGTTCCAGAGGCGGCTCGCAGGAGGCGAGTCTGCTAGATGGTCGGTTTGGCGGGCGTGATGCGTGCGTGCGACTCCATTCTTCGGACCGACCAGTCCCGGAGTCACGGCCTGGGCCGCAATCGGGACGCCACCGCGACTGCCGCCAGCAATGCCACCGCCCCGCCCATCGCCAGCGCGGCGGCGAAACCCGTCGGTCCCGTTTGACGGAGTTCCGCGAGCAGGTGCCAAATCGTGACCGTGCGCAGCTGCCCCAGCCGCAGATCCTGGTCCTCGAACAGTTCGGTCCCCTGATACCTCAGCCGGCCCGCAGGCAGCGCATCGTCTTTGGTTGCGCCCAGAAAGACCTGCGCGTCTCGCAGATCTACAGCTTCGATCTCGAGTGTCGCGCCGTGAATCGGCGCCGCCAGCGGCTCGAACGCAAACCGCACCGTCCGCATGCCCGCTCCCGGTATCCCGGCTTTCCCGGTCCGCTCCGCCTGTGCGGACTCCCGCAGATCCAGCACCGCCTCGTCGACCACGGTTCCATCGCCGGCTCGAATTCGAAATAGCACCCCCACCCCTGCATCCTCCGACTCATACGCGACCACCAGCAACGCAATCCCGCTCACCGATTGGCCCAGATCGCCAAGGCCCTGTGTTGTCAGACTTCCCGGCGCCAGCGGACCAAATTCGAAATCAACCGCCGGCGCCGTCGCCACCGGCACCTGCAATACGAGCAGCCTCGCGGCCAGCGCCGAGACCAGTACCAATCCCACCACGACCCCGAAGAAGATTCCCGCCACCGGCCACCAATCGCGTAGATTGAACCCGGCCCTCACCCCGGCCACCGTTGCGACCGCCCGTTCGCGCGGCCCGCGGTTCCCGATCCGCCGGCCCCACATCCAGCTCTCATCACCGCGATAAGCCCGGCCCCGGCTGACCCGGAATCAGGAATTTCCGGCGATAGCCCGATCTAATCCCGCGCTCCAACCGCCGGCTCGGCTACCTGCGGCCGGTTATGGCGGGCCGAGAGTTCCGGCGGAAAAATCTTTGACGGATTGAACAACCGGTCCGGCGCGAACACATCCCGTATCGCGACCATCGCCGCGATGTCCGCCTCGTCCAGCAGGTCGGGCAGCTGACGATTCTTCTCCATCCCCAGACCGTGCTCACCGGTTAGGGTTCCCCCCGCGTCGATGCACGCTTGCAGAATTTCCTTGCCCGCCGCCAGCACCCGCTCCATGGCGCCCTCCTCGGCATCGTCAAACAAAATCAGCGGGTGAATATTCCCGTCCCCGGCGTGAAACACGTTGGCGATCTCCAGCCCGTGCTTCTCGCCCACCTCGTAAACCTGCCGCAGCACGTCCGGCAACAGGGTCCGCGGCACTACTCCGTCCTGCACGTAGTAGTTCGGCGCCAGCACGCCGATCGCTCCAAACGTTCCTTTTCGGGCCGCCCATAGACTCGCCCGTTCGCTGTCGGTTGCCGCCTGCCGGACTTCCTGAGCTCCCGCCGTCATGCAGATTTCCGAAATTTCTTCCGCCAGGCTGTCCAGTCCATCGGTTACGCCTTCGACCTCGATAAGCAGGATCGCCCCGGCGTCCTGCGGCAATCCCGCCGACGGCATCCACTTGGACACTGCCCGGACGCAGATCTGGTCCATCAGCTCCAGCGATGTGGGCACGATCCGATTGCCGATGATCTCCGACACCGCCCGGCACGCGAGGTCCACCGACGCAAAGGCCGCCAGCATCGTCCGCACCGATTCAAGCTCGTGTACGAGTCGCACCGCGACCCTGGTCACGATTCCCAGCGTCCCCTCCGATCCCACCAGCAATCCGGTCAGGTCGTAGCCCGGGTCCGCCGCTGCCAGCGAACCCGTCCGCACTATCTCCCCGTCCGCCGTCACCATTTCTAGCCCGGTCACATGATTTGTCGTCACCCCCCACGCCAGCGTGTGCGGGCCGCCCGCGTTGGTCGCCACGTTCCCGCCGATCGAACACGCCTTTTCGCTCGACGGATCGGGCGCGTAATTGAATCCGCCCGCCATCGCCGCTTTCGACAGGTTCAGATTCACCACCCCCGGTTCCACCACCGCCCGGCGATTGCGAAAATCCACTTCCAGTATCCGGTTCATCCGCGTAGTAGACAGCACGATCCCGCCTTCCAGCGGAATGGCCGCCCCGCTCAGACCCGTACCCGACCCTCGCGCCACCACCGGGACATCGAACGCCCTGGCCGTTTTCACAATTTCGACGATCTCGGCCGCGTTGTCGGGTAACACCACCACATCCGGCATCCGTCGGGACACCGAGCCGTCGTACTCATACAGAAGCCGGTCCTGCTCGCGACCCAGCACCCGGTCCGGCCCCAGTATTCGCACCAGCGCCCCAGCCAGATCTTCAGCCCCGCCGACCATCCCGTTCGCCGTCATTTCTGCATCCCGATTCCGTCCCGCGAATAAGCGCCCATCAGCGATTGTACCGCCGACCTTAGGCTGTTTCTTCTAGCAGCGGACGCGAGTTGAGGGACGGATAAGTAGGATTCTTTCAAAAAAGGAGAAGGGGCGAGGGAGGGCGGTTGCGCAGGAGGATGTTCTGGTCAGGCTGGGGCTACGAAGTCGGACTCCCAATCTGCACGCAGGCAGGCACAGACTCCGTCTGCTTCTTCTAGCAGCGGCAGGCACAGCCTGTTTTTTCTGAATGGCTGGCGCAAGGACGCAGCCTTAGGCGGCCTTAGACCAGACGCAGGCTGTTTCTTCTAGCAACGGACGCGAGTCGGGGGACGGGGGATCGGCCCGCGGCCGGGGCATCAGACCCAAAACGTGGCCGTCCCTACCGCCCCAGACCAACGTCGAGGCCGGGGCCTTTATCCGCGTCGCGCTCGAGGGCTCCCCGCCAGGGACCGTTGTTGTAAACAAGATTGGTGGCAAGTACAGCTAGTTGCTTCGTTGTCGCTCTCGTGCCGCTCGCGCCTTCAACAGCTTCGGTATCTGCGTCCGCAGCACCTCAAGCTCCAGATTCACCAGATCGCCCAGCGTCCTTTGCTCCAGCAACAGCTGCCGCCGCGAGGCCTCAATCTGAATACCGGCCCCGACGGTCTCCGCCAGGTCCCTGGGCGAGTCCGGCATCGACAGCCGTCGCGACCACTGCCCGGTCGCCTCCAAAAGCCTGCGCCAATACTCCCTGAATTCACGTCTGAGCTCGTCCACGGCATCGGCCCGGGCATCGTCGGCGTACCATTCCAGCAGATCGACCTCCGCGATCAGCCTTGGTAGCCGCTGCGTCACCTCGCGCACCAGAAAGCGCTTTCGCCCGACGATCTGGATTCCCACGCTGCCGTCCGCCCGATGATTCGCCCCCACGATCTCCGCCACCGTCCCCACTTCGTGAATCTCCACCTCCCCGTACCCTTCGGCCCTGCCCTTTCGCAGCAAGATGATGCCCAGCCGGCGGTCCTCTTCCAGGCACTGGCCCACCATCGCCAGATACCGCGGCTCAAATATGTGCAGCGGCATGGCCGAGCCGGGAAACAGGACCGTATTCAGCGGAAACAGATCGAGCAGCATATCCTCGCCCGCACTCCCTACGTCTCGACTTTATCGCACCACGGCGTACCCGGACCTACTCTTCGGCCCCCGAAATCCGTTCCGGCGCGGCGGCGCTAACCGCTCGCCGTCACCCGATCGCGAATCGCCGCTAGGTGTGCGTACGCCCGCTTCATTTCTGTGTCGATTCGCGCCGCCCCCAGCACTCCGAGCCGGGCCGCGATCACCACCCCATCAAACCCCTCCGTCACCAGCGTCGCGAGCACCCCCTGCACGTTGATCTCGCCATCGCCCGGAGGAACCGTCCGCAGCCGGCCCGGCACCCCAGCGTGATCCGTCGCCAGCAACACCCGGGTAAATCCCGCCACGGCCGCCGCGTCCTTGGCCGGATCGATGCCCTTATGAAAATGCGCCTGTACCGGGTCGTAGCAGACCGCGAAGTTCGAACTTCCAAGCGCCCCATGCAGCTCCCGCAGGTCCGACCCCGTCAGGGCGGTTCCCGGACGCGGCGCCAGCGTCAGCCCCACTCCTTCAGACTCCGCCCCCGGCAGCGCCTTGCCCATCCCGGCCACGAACTTTTCCCGCTCCGCCGCCATCGCCTTCTCACTTTTCGGCACTTGCCGGCCATCGTCGACCCGTTCAAACCGCTCCGGCGCCAGCACGGTCACGTCCTGAATTCCCAGGTACGACCCGGCTCTCACGTAATCCAGCAATTCCGCCGTGGAGCGAGCGTCTCCTGTCAATCCCCCGAAACTCGCGTGCCGGCATTGCAGCCCGTAGGATGTAATTGCCTCCCGCAACTCGTCCAGCGGAGCCTTATCTCCGGCATCCTGGAGAAGCGGCCCCTCTGCGTGCTCGCGGCCCAGACTCACAAACTTGAACCCGGCCGCGGCGATCCCCGCCAGCGCCCGCGCCAGCGGCAGCCGGTCGCGGGCGTAGGGGAATGTGGAACCTGTCAGCTGCATTGCCACTCCGGTCGTTTTCGGAAATCAAGAGTCGCAAGAATACCCGCCCCGAACCGGCCGGTCTACAGCCGCGCGTGGGCGTCCCCGGCTCCGTCCCCCGACCACAATTCCACCCCGATCACCACGTTGTCGATGAGCCGCACATCGCCCACCTCAATCGCACCCAGCAGCGCCAGTGGAGTGCGCGCCACGGTCAGTTCTTCCAGGTGTTCGGCATGCGCCAGGCTCGCGTAGTCCAGCTGCGCTCGCGGCTCCGTCGCCACTGTCTCGTTAATCAGTCGCCGCAGGGCATCGCCGTCGGTCTCGCCGCCCGCGAATGCCTCTTCCGCCGCCCGCAGCGCCCGGTAAAGCACCGCCGCCGCCTCCCGAGCGGGGCCGTCCAGCCGCAAGTTCCGGCTGCTCCACGCCAGGCCGTCCGTCTCCCGCACCGTCCGCACCACCTTCACCTCCACGTCCAGCCTCAAGCCCTCCACCAGCGCCTCGATGACCCTGGTTTGCTGCCAGTCTTTCTGGCCGAAATAGGTGACGTCCGGCCGCACCTGGTTGAACAACTTGGCCACGACCGTCGCCACCCCGTTGAAATGACCGGCCCGCGAGGCGCCCTCCAGCCTCGACCCGATCGCCCCCACCTCCACCGTGATTTCCATCCCTTCCGGATACATCTCTTCCATCGACGGCGCCCAGACGAGGTCGACCTCGGCCGAATTCAATATCTCCAGATCCCGGTCACGATCTCGCGGGTACTCGTCAAAATCGGCCGGCTCCCCGAACTGGGTCGGATTTACGAAGATGCTCGCCACCACCGTTTTGTTCTCCATCCGCGCGGCCCGCAGCAGCGCCTCGTGCCCCGGATGCAGGCCGCCCATCGTGGCCACGAAACCCAGGCGGCCACGTGCGATCCGGCGCGCGCGGCGCAATTCGTCCAGCGTCTCCAGCACTTCCATGCGCCCATCGTAAATGCCCTGTGTCGTTCAAGCACGTATCCGGTTTCGTCACTCCGGCGGCACGCCCTTAAACTTGAGCCAACAACGTGCCGACCTCCGGGATAGCCTGCCCATGTCCGACGAACTCGCCGCCGCGCTGCGCGCGGTGGTCGGTGACGATTGGATGGACACCGGCGGCAAGGCCGGCCTGCCGGCCGTCGATGGCGTCCAGCCCGGGCTGCGAGTCAGCCCCGGCGACGCCGAGGAAGTCGCCTCCGTCCTCCAGCTTTGCGTTCAACATGGGGCCGCCGTCATCCCTACCGGCTCCGGTTCCGCCCTCGATCTGGGGAACGTGCCCCGAGGCGCGGACGTGCTTCTTTCCACCAGCCGCCTGGACCAGATTCTTCAGTACACTCCCGCCGATATGACCGTAAGCGTCCAGGCCGGAGTGAGTCTTGCCGATCTACAAACCGAGCTGGCCCCGCACGGCCAGTTCCTCCCGGTCGATCCTCCCAACGCCGGGCGGGCCACCATCGGCGGGGTGGTCGCCACCGCCGCCTCCGGGCCTCGCCGCACCGGTTACGGGGCCGTGCGCGACCTCCTCATCGGCATCCGCCTGGCCCATCCTGACGGCCAGACCACCCGCGCCGGCGGCATGGTCGTCAAGAACGTAACCGGCTACGACATGGGCAAGCTCTACACTGGTTCCCTCGGCACTCTGGGAGTGATCGTCGAAGCCAACTTCAAGCTCCTGCCGTTTCCCGCTAACGAGCAGACCGCCGCCGGCCTGTTCGCCGACGCCTCCGGATGCGGCCGCGCGCTGGATGCTCTGGTGAATTCCGTCCTCATGCCCAATTCAGTCGAGATTCTCGATACCGCCGCCGCGAGCGCCGTCCTTGATGATTCCGCCGGCGCCGTCCGCGCGATCCTCGTCCGTTTCGGTGGCCGCCCCGAGGCCGTCGAGAGGCAGATCGGCGATGCCCGGGCCATCTTCGAGGAGTGCGGCGGCACCGCTCTCACCCTCGCCGGCGACGACCAGGATCGCGCCTGGGAAGCCCTGGCCGGGCTCAGCGAGGCCCCGTTCACCGGGCCGGCCGTGCGCTGCCGGGTCTCCGTGCTCTCCTCCCAGGTTGAAATCGTATTCGACCATGCCGAAGCCCTTGCCGCCGCCGCCGACCTCAGCCTCGCCATCTGGGGACGCGCGTTCGATGGCGTCATCAACGTCACCCTTGCCGGCGACGGCGACCAGCGCCTCACCGCCGCCATCGAATCCCTCCGCGCCGAAGTCGCCGGCATTCCCGGCTCGCTGGTGGTCGAGGCCTGCCCGCTGGGCGTCAAGCAGCACACCGACATCTGGGGAGCGGGCGTCGACGCCGGCGCGGTGGAGATAATGCGATCGATTAAGGCGAAGTTCGATCCCGCCGGTATCCTGAATCCGGGCCGTTTCGCCCATGGAATTTAGGCTTTATCGTGACTAGCGGACCCATTTCCATCGGATTCTCCGGGTCCACCGCGCCCGATCCCCACCTCATCCAGACCTGCATCCACTGCGGCCTCTGCCTGGATGAATGCCCCACCTATCGCCACCTGCGGGTCGAAATGGACTCTCCTCGCGGCCGCATCCAGCTCATTCGCGCCGTCGACGAGGGCCGCCTTTCCCTGGCCGACGAATCTTTCCGCGATCACATCTACCTCTGTCTCGACTGTCGGGGCTGCGAAACCGCCTGCCCGTCCGGCGTCAAGTACGGTCCGCTGGTCGAGGCCGCCCGCGCCCAGGCCACGGAGATAGGCAACATCCCGCGCGGGATGAAGATCGCCAATCTCGTCCTGCGGCACATCTTTCTCCGCCCCGGCCGGCTTCGGCTGCTGGCGGCCGCCCTGCGCTTCTACCAGCGCAGCGGGATGCGGTCGCTGGTCCTGAAGTCCGGCCTGCTGAGGCTGCTCCCCGGCGATCTTGAATCGTCTGAAGCGATGACCCCCATCATGTCTCCGAGCTTTCTCAACCCTTCCCACCTTTCGTTGGTCCCCGCCGAGGGTGAGCGCCGGCATCGCGTCGGCTTTCTGTCCGGCTGCATCATGAGCGTCGCCTTCGCCGGCGTGCATCGGGCCTCCCTGCGCGTTCTCGCCCGGGCCGGTTGCGAGATCGTCATCCCTCCCGACCAGACCTGCTGCGGCTCCCTCAGCCTGCACGGCGGCGATCGTCTCACCGCCCGCCAGGCCGCCCGCTGCAACATCGACGCCTTCACCGCCGCCGACATCGAAGTCATCGTCGTGAACTCCGCCGGCTGCGGCTCCACCATGAAAGAATGGGGCGAGCTCCTTGCCGACGACCCCAAATACGCCGACAAAGCCCGTGACCTGGCCGCGAAGGTCAGGGACTTCAGCGAATGGATCGCCGAGATCGGGCTCAACGCCGATCCCGGTCGAATGGACGGGCGCGTGGTCGTCCAGGACGCCTGCCACCTCAAACACGCCCAGGGGATCACCGCCCAGCCCCGCGATCTCGTCGCCGCCATCCCCGGCGTCGAGCTGGTGGAGATGGAGAACCCTCACCTCTGCTGCGGCAGCGCCGGGCTCTACAGCGCGCTGCATCCCGATCTGGCCCGCGACATCCGGGCAGACAAGCTCGCCGCCATCGCCGCGACCGGGGCGCAGACTGTCGTCACCACCAATCCCGGCTGCCATTCCCACATTCAGGCCGGCCTCGCCGCGGATGACTCGCCGGTACGCATCGTCCACCTGGCCGAGTTCCTGGACGAAGCCCACCGCAACCTGGCCGCTCCGGCCAGCCAACCGACCTGATCCCGGCCCGGCCGCCCGGTCCACTCCTTAGCCGCCCCCTCGTCCGCCAGATTCTCGCGGGAATCGCTTGACTCCACTTTTCCAGGCTGAATATAATTCGATAGTTTGTGCGAAAGTTCACAAAGTTCTGGCGCCAGGGTAGTCCTGTCAGAAAGTCTCCAATCGCTCGTGTTTGGGGAAGTGGTGAGAAGGTCGCGATTGTGAGGCCAGCGCCGTCGGATGGCGAGACCACTGTTCCACACGGGTCGGACACTGCCCCGGGCCTGACGGTCGGCGGCGTGCAGGCGTCTTAATTCAGAGGAGTATCGATCCGAATGCCATCGCCAGTTTCGCCCCGCGCGGCGCGTTGCGCCCCCGCGGCCCGAACTCCGGCTTTTCCGGGCGCCGTCGGCGCCCGGCATTCGCGTGATCGGTTGTCCTCGTCAAGTACTGGTGCGTCCCCGCGCCTCCACTCGATCGGGCTGACGGCTTGATCGATGCGGGCAGGGGGCGGCGGTTTGGGTCGTGTTTTCTCAGGGTGGTCGGCTTATATGTGAAGGGTTAGAAGTTGTGTCTCCGTGTCCATGTTTCCAGATGTATTTGTCTGAATAGTTTGAGGTGATGTGATGGAATATGCCGCAAGTAACTTCCCGGTCTGCCGCGTCTGTGACGCCGGCGATCTCGTCCCCCTGTCGGACTTCGGCGGCCAGGGCGCCGCTGTCCACTGGAAGGCCTGGGTCTGCACGAACCCTGACTGCCGGTTCAACCTGAAGATCCGCAACGGTGACGTTTACGCTAACGAGCCGGTCGTCGACCTGCACCACACGCCCCGGCGTTAGCCCGAGTCCGACAGGTAACCGGCGGCGGCGCGGCCTCTGCTCGCGCCGCCGCCGGTTACCGCCGGTCGGTGCTCTGCTATTCCGCGAATTTTCCCGCCGGGCCGGGCGCGTTGGACCGTCGTGACCCGTTGACCGGATCGGGGCAGCGCCGGATTCCACCTTCCACGGCGCCCGCGACTCCTATAATCGGTACTTGGTCCCCGCCCCGGCCCCCGGCCTCGCTCCGGTAACTCCATGGCTCGCCACTCCCTTTCACATCGACCCCGCTGCCCCTTCCACCCCACCCGGGAGGCCACCGATCGCTGCGATCGCTGCTACACCCTGGTCTCCACGGAAGCGCTGGAAGAGCGTGATCTCAGGCGACTATGCCCGCGCTGCATCGAAGCTCTGGAATTGGCCGAACAGGTCCGCGAAGACGCCCGCCGCACTCCCCGCAATCTCTGGCGCCGCTTTCGCGGCATCGATTACCGGGTGGCGGCCATCGGCTTTGCCGTCGCCGCCGTAATCCTTGGCCTCGGTGTCTTCATGGTCTGGGTCACTGCTCGGGCCGAACCTGACGCCCTGCTCATTCGTCGTGCGCGGGTGGGCTTCACCCAGAACTTCGACGTGGACAACGAAGGTCTTGATTTCGTCGAGGTCATCAAGAACGGGGTAGCCACCTCCACCTCGCAGAGTCCCAACCCGCTCTACACCATCGAGCGCCTGCACGACGGCCTGCCCGACACCCCGGTGCCTCCGTGGCGCTCCGCCGACGCCGTCTTTCCCGTCGACATCAGCCTCTCCGGCATCGCGCCGGAACTCTTCGCCAAAGTCGTGATCTGGGATCATGCCAACGAGGACCCGTCCACCTACATCCGCGAATTTGAGATTTACATAACTATCCCGGCCGAGCAGGGCGGCCTTGCCCGGCGAGAGCTGATCGGCACCTTCACCGCCCTGCCCACTGACGCCAAGCAGGTCTTCCTGCTCGAAGAGACCGTGATCACCACCACCACCATCGTCCGCATACTCGACAACCACGGCGGGGACTACGTCTCCGCCGCCGAAATCGGCCTATTCAATCCCACCGTGAACACCAGCTTCGGCAATCCCAACATCTCTCAGGGACCCCTTCCCTAGCATTTGACCGGCTACACTTGCCGGCCTGCGCGCGCCCCATGGAACCAGCATGCTCAACCGTCTAAAACTCCGCTTCACCGGCAAGACCATCGATCGGGGAGTCGAAAAGTCGCGCCGCGGCTTCGGCGCTCGCGTCGCCTCCCTGCTCACCCGATCCAGCATCGGCGATGACGACTGGGAGGAACTGGAAGATCTGCTGATAACGGGAGACGTCGGGCCCGATTTCGCGCTCGACACCGTCGCCGGGCTCCGGAAAAAGATCAAAGACGAAGGAATCAAGACTCCCGACGCCATGCACGCCGCACTGCGCGACCTGCTAGTCGACGCCCTTGATACCGGCGCCGCCGAGCTGGCGTCAGGGCATACCCCGGGCGTCATCCTTGTGGTTGGCGTCAACGGCTCTGGCAAGACCACCAGCATCGCCAAGCTTGCCCACATCCTCCAGCAGGCGGGCTCCACGTGCATCCTCGCCGCCGCTGACACCTTTCGCGCGGGCGCCATCGAGCAGCTGAAGATCTGGGGCGAGCGTCTCGGCCAGCGCGTGGTCGCCCACCAGCCAGGCGCCGATCCGGCCGCGGTCGTCTTCGATGCCTTCGAGGCCGCGGCGGCCGCCCGCGTCGACTATCTGCTCATCGACACCGCCGGCCGCCTGCAGACCAACAGCAACCTCATGGCCGAACTCGAAAAGGTGGCGCGGGTTATCGCCCGGCTCGACCCCGACGCTCCGCACGAAGTGCTGCTCGTCCTCGACGGGCTCACCGGGCAGAATGCGCTCTCCCAGGCCCGTCTCTTCAGAGACGCCGTCAACGTCACGGGCATCATCATCGCCAAGCTAGACAGCTCCGCCAGGGGTGGCGTGGTGTTCCCCGTTACCAAAGAGCTGCAGGTTCCGATAAAGTTCATCGGAACCGGCGAGTCCATCGAAGACATGGCGGTCTTTGACCCCGCTGAATTTGTTGATGCCCTCCTGAAGCGAGATTCATGAACTCCGGCAAGACCCTAAAAGGCGTTGTCCTGGCCGGCGGCACCGGCAGCCGTCTTCATCCCCTCACCTCCGTCACCAACAAGCACCTCCTGCCCGTCTACGACCGACCGATGGTCTACTACCCTCTCCAGACCCTGGCCGGTGTCGGCGTCAAAGAGGCCATGCTGATCACCGGCGGGCAGAACGCCGGCGACTTTCTGCCTCTCATCGGCGACGGCTCCAAGTTCGGCTTCGAGCGCCTGCAATATGCCTACCAGCATGAAGCCGGCGGCATCGCCCAGGCACTCGGCCTGGCGGAGGCCTTCGTCGGTGACGACGACGTGCTCGTAATCCTAGGAGACAACATCATCCAGGGCAATTTGACCGCCGCCGCCGCCGGCTTCGCCGCCCAGCCCGGCGGCGCCAGGCTGGTTCTCACCGAAGTCTCGAATCCCGCCGCTTACGGGGTAGTGGAACTCGACGGCGATCGCATCGTCGGCATCGAGGAAAAGCCCGACACGCCGAAATCAAACCTGATCGCCACCGGCTTTTACTTTTACGACCCCTCCGTCTTTCAGATCGTCAAGACCTTGCAGCCATCCGGTCGCGGCGAACTGGAAATCACCGACGTCAACAATCACTACGTCGATGAAGGGCGCATGACCTATGCCGTGCTCGACGGATTCTGGGCCGACGGCGGCGAGTCCATTGATTCCTACCTGGAAGCCATCAATCTGGTCGCTTTCCACGGCGCCAACGATCGCGCCCCCCTGCCCTAGCTCCCGGGTCCCTCAGCCGGTGCCACCGGCCATTGAAGGCAGAATCGTCACCGTATCGCCGCTGTTCAAGCGCGCCTCCAACCCCCCTATTTCCGTCGCCTCCACGTCGTTCACGTAAACGTTGGTGTAGGCCAGCACGTCCGCATCTTCGCCCGCCAGCGACGCCCGCAGGCTAGGAAATCGCTCGAATAGGCTCTCCATCAAGTCGGATAGGGTTTCCGCTTCGATCGGCACCACCGCTGCCCCCCCGGTATGTCCCCTTAGCACCCGTGGCACTCGCACTTCTACAGCCAAGTCGCGCTCCCGAAATTTCTATTCACAACGGCGATCGATTCGAAATCGCCAAACCAAATTCTAGCTGAATAAGCGCGTCGTCCCGTCAAATAGATTCAACCGGCGTGGCATCGACGCCCCGTGTCCGCCTGCGAATCCCGGCCGGGCCCACCCACCAGAAAACTGCTAACATCCCTGTGCGTCAGCTCACCGTTGAGGCGAGGGAGGACGACGATGGCAGAAGCGAGCGGCCAGCCCGCTGACTATACCGATGGTTACAAGGTGCAAGCCCAGTGCGGGTCTTGCCGGCAGACGACTCCCTGGATTTACCGGGAGAAAAAGTCGATGTTCGGTCTCAAGACCATCCGGGAATGGACCTGCACCAGGTGTGGCACCACACAGAGCGACAAACCGGCCGAGGAATAACCCGGCGGTAAATTCGCTCCGCTCGCCCGCTCCCGCTTACGGGGCGGGTTTTTCCAGCGTGCGCCCTAGAGCCTCCATCGACTATTAATCACCAGGGTCCGGTCCGTCCCGCCTTCCCCGCCCGACTTCCGTCCCTACTCAACCGCGCCTTGTCATCTTTGACAATACAGCGGCCCGGCCGGACAATACCCATTCCCCTTCAGCCGGAAATGTGGGGGTGGCGACCGGGCCTTGACCCCGGTCCCGAAAGGGACACTTGCGCAAGATATCCATTCGCGGCGCGAGCGAAAACAACCTCAAACACATCGACCTCGATATCCCTCACGATTCCCTTTCCGTCATCACCGGCCTCAGCGGTTCCGGCAAATCTTCCCTCGCCTTCGACACGATTTTCAAAGAGGGCCAGCGCCGTTACGTGGAGTCTCTATCCGCCTACGCCCGCCAGTTCCTGGGGCAGATGGAACGGCCCCGCGTCGATCACATCGAAGGCCTGGCCCCCGCCGCCGCCATCGACCAGCGGGCCATAAGTCGCAACCCGCGCTCTACCGTCGGCACCATCACCGAAATCAGCGACTATCTCCGGCTGCTCTTCGCCCGCATCGGGCACGTCCATTGCCACCGCTGCCAGGCCCCTATCGAGCCGCAGACCGCCGACAACATCGTCGATCGCATCCTCGAACTTCCCGACGGCGCCCCCGTGACCGTCATGGCCCCGGTGGTCCGCCATCGCAAGGGCGAGCATCGCGAGCTTCTGGCCCGGCTCCGCTCCACCGGCTACGTCCGCGCCCGCATCGACGGCGAGGTCCACCGCCTGGACCTCCTTCCCCAGCTCGCCCGCACGAAATGGCATGACATCGAGGTCATCGTGGACCGCATCACGATCGGTACCTCAACCCGGGAGCGCATCACCGATTCCGTCGAGACCGCCCTGGGCCTCGCCGATGGTCTGCTAATCGCCGCCACCGAAGACGACGATCATCTGTACAGCTCCAGCTATGGCTGTCCCCAGTGCGGCGCCAGCGTAGAACCGCCCGAGCCCGCCCTCTTCAGCTTCAATAGCCGTCGAGGCGGCTGCCCGAACTGCAAAGGTCTCGGGCGCATCCTCGACCTCGATCCCCGCAACCTGATCCGCGACCCGGACCTCAGCATCCGCGAAGGCGCCTGCGCCCTCACCAACAAATCCGGTTACACCGTCTACGCCCGCATGCCCATGACCAGTTGGGAGCAGCTCGGGCGCGCCTTTGACTTCGACATCGACACCCCCTGGCGCGAGCTCTCCGGCGACACCCGTCAGCTCATTTTCTACGGCGCCGGCCGCAAGACTTTCACCGAAACCGTTACCTGGTCGAGCGATGAGGGAGCCAGCGATGGTACCCGCACCCAGAAACGGCGCTGGCAGGGACTGATCCCGCTCCTGCGCCGCCGCGGGAAATCCGACGACGGCCTCACCGACTGGGTGCAGGCCTTGATGTCAGACCAGGTCTGCCCCGACTGCCACGGCGCCCGCCTGCGTGATGAGGCCCTCGCCGTCACCTTCAATGGCAAGAACATCGCCCAGGTCACCGGACTCTCCGTCGCCGCCGCCCGCACGTTCCTCAAGTCCAGCGAAATGACCGACCGCGAAGCCCAGATTGCCGCCCAGATACGCCGCGAAATCGACCTCCGGCTGGAATTTCTCGAAAAGGTCGGCCTCTCCTACCTCACCATCGACCGCGGCGCCGATACCCTGGCCGGCGGAGAGGCCCAGCGCATTCGGCTCGCGGCCCAGATCGGCTCCGGTCTCGAAGGCGTGCTTTACGTTCTCGACGAGCCCTCCATCGGGCTGCACCATCGGGACAATCTCAGCCTGCTGCGCACCCTGCGCGCGCTGCGCGACCGCAACAACACGGTCATCGTCGTCGAGCACGACGAGCTGACCATCCGCCAGGCCGATCACGTCATCGAAATCGGCCCCGGCGCCGGCGGCTCCGGCGGCGAAGTCGTGGCCAGCGGCACCCCCGCCAGCGTCGCCCGCTCCGACTCCCCCACCGGACGCTATCTCCGGGGCGAGGACGAGATTCCCATCCCCAAACGCCGTCGCCGCGGCAACGGCTTAAAGCTTCGCGTGATGGGTGCCCGCGCCCACAACCTCAAGAACATCGATGTGACCATCCCCCTCGGCACGCTCACCGTCGTCACGGGCGTCTCCGGCTCCGGCAAGTCATCCCTTGTCGATGACATCCTCAAGCGCGCCCTCGCCACCGAACTCCACAACGCCAAGCGATCGGCCGGCGACCACGACCGCGTGGAGGGCATCGAACACATCGATAAAGTCATCGAGATTGACCAATCCCCCATCGGCCGCAATCCCCGTTCCAATCCGGCTACCTACTCGGGCGTGTTCACCCATATCCGCGACCTCTTCCAGCGCCTCCCCGAATCCCGGGCCCGCGGCTACAAGCCCGGCCGGTTCAGCTTTAACGTAAAGGGCGGCCGCTGCGAAGCCTGCGCCGGCCGCGGCGCCCGCATCGTCGAGATGCAGTTCATGGGCGACGTGGAAGTCTCCTGCGAAGTTTGCGAAGGCGATCGCTTCAACCGCGAGACCCTCAAGGTTAAGTACCACGAACACAACATCGCCGACGTGCTCGCCACGCGCATTCAGGACGGGCTCGAATTCTTCGAGCCCATACCCTCGATCCGCCGCATTCTCCAGACAATGGTCGATGTCGGCCTCGGATATCTCGCTCTGGGCCAGTCGTCCACCACCCTTTCCGGCGGCGAGGCGCAGCGACTCAAGCTCAGCTCCGAACTGGCCCGCCCCGGCACCGGTCGCACTCTCTACATCCTGGACGAGCCCACAACCGGCCTGCACTTCGCGGATGTCAAGCGCCTGCTCGCCGTTCTGAACCGTCTCGTGGACGCGGGCAATACCGTCGTGGTCGTCGAACACAATCCCGACGTCATCAAAGTTGCCGATTGGATCATCGATCTCGGCCCCGAGGGCGGCGACGCCGGCGGCTACCTGGTAGCTGCCGGCCGTCCTGAGAAGATCGTCAAGTCGAGCGACGGCCCGACCGCCCTCATGCTCGGCCCGATTCTCAAAGGCGAACGCCTCCAAATCAACACCCGCTCCCGCCGTCGCAAGTCCAATGGCGCGGCCGACGGTTTCCTGCAGATTCGCGGCGCCACCAAGCACAACCTGAAGGGGATCGACGTCGATATCCCCAAAAACGTGCTCACGGTCATGACCGGCGTCTCCGGCTCCGGCAAATCCACCCTCGCCATGGACACGCTTTTCTCCGAAGGCCAGCGGCGTTTCGTCGAGTGCCTCTCCTCGTACGCCCGCCAATTTCTCGGCCGGCTGGAAGACGCCAACGTCGAAAGCATCACCGGCCTCTCGCCGGCCATCGCCATCGGCCAGGAAAACGCCACCCGCACGCCCCGCTCCCTGGTCGCCACCACCACCGAAATTCAGGACTATCTACGCGTCCTCTACGCCCGCGCCGGACGCCCCCATTGCCCAAACGGCCACGGTCCCATCCGGGGCATGACCTCCAGCGAAATCGTCGCCGCCATCTCCGAGTTGGGCGACGGCCGCCGCGTCCAGCTCATCGCCCGGGTCAGCGTTGCCGACTACCCGACTCTCAACGATCTCCTCCGCCAGCTCCTGCGCGAAGGTTTTGTCCGCGTCCGCCTCGACGGCCGTCTTCACGACCTCTCCGGCGAGCCGCCGGATCTTGACGGAACCGAGATCGAGACCGTCGATATCATCGTCGATCGCCTCACCCTGGGCCCCGACCAGTACGATCGCCTCGGAGACTCCGCCGAGCTCGTCCTGGCCCGCGCCGGCGGTCGCCTGATCGCCGAAGAGGTAGATAAAGAAGGCACGACTCTCGACGGCCACGTTTTCAACACCAGTCCCGTCTGCGGAATTTGCGGCGAAGGCCTGTCCGGACTGCTCACCCCCCGCCACTTCTCCTTTAACTCCTACCTCGGCGCCTGCCCCGAATGCACCGGGCTCGGCACTCACCGGCACTTCGATCCCGCCCTGGTCGTCCCCGACCGCGCCCTCAGCTACGCCGAAGGCGCCCTTGCCTTTCTGGATTCCGATCCCATGGATTCCTGGTGGGGGCGCTGGGTCAACGCCCTCGCCGAGCACTACCGTTTCGACCCGTACGCCCCCTGGAGCGACCTCGCCCCCGAAGTCGAGCAGGCCATCCTCTATGGCTCCGAAGGCGAACCCATCCACCGCGACTACGAGCGCCACGACGAAACCGGCAGCGTCAGCAGCGATCGCAACGAGGCCTGGGATGGATTCATACCGATTTTCTGGCGCTGGTACGAGCGCACCCGCAACACCTCCAAGCATGAATTTTTCGAGCGCTTCATGCGGGAACGCCCCTGCGACGCCTGCCACGGTGGCCGCCTCGACCCCCTGATCAGCGCCGTCCAATTTGCCGGCAGCTCCCTTCCCGACGTGATGCGCCTCACCGTCACCGAGACCCTGGTCCATTTCCGCGCCGTCCGGGACGATCCCACCGCCGCCGGGCTCCAGCGCGACGAACGCGAGATCGCCGAGCCGGCCCTGAACGAAATCTGCAACCGCCTTGAATTCCTGGAAGAAGTCGGCGTCGGCTATCTCAGCCTCGACCGCCGAACCGCCACCCTCTCCGGCGGGGAAGCCCAGCGCATCCGTCTGGCCACCCAGGTCGGCACCCGCCTGGTAGGCGCCCTGTACGTCCTGGACGAGCCCTCCGTCGGCCTCCACCAGCGTGACATTGCCCGCCTGCTCACCTCTCTCGACCGCCTGCGTGACCTGGGCAACACCCTCATCGTCATCGAGCACGACGAAACCACCATGCGCCACGCCGACCACCTCATCGACCTGGGCCCCGGCGCCGGCGAGCTCGGCGGAGAAATCGTCGCCCAGGGCACCATCGAAGACATCACCGCCGCCCCCCGCTCCATCACCGGCCAGGTCCTCAGCGGTCCCGGCGTCATCGAGCGGGTCAAGCTCATCCCTCGCAATCCGCATGGCCACCTCATCATCCGGGGCGCCCGCCAGCACAATCTGAAGAACATCGATATCGAAATCCCGCTGGGATCGTTCAGCGCCGTCACCGGCGTTTCCGGCTCCGGCAAGTCCACTCTGATCGACGACATCCTCCAGCGCGCCCTGCGCCGCACCATCCACGGAGCCAAGGAGGCCCCGGGCGAGTTCGACGGCCTGGAAGGCGTTGAGAATATCGACAAGGTGGTCGTCGTCGACCAGTCACCCATCGGCCGCAGTGCCCGTTCCACCCCGGCGACCTACACGGGCGTTTTCGACCCCATCCGCTCCCTGATGTCACGCCTGCCCGAGTCCCGCGCGCTGGGTTTCGGGATCCGCCGCTTCAGCTTCAATGAAGGTCCTGGCAAGTGCCCCACCTGCCGCGGCGAGGGCTATCAGCGCATCTCCATGCAATTCCTGGCCGATGTCGAAGTGCTGTGCGAGGTCTGCCAGGGCGCTCGCTACAATTCCCAGACTCTGCGCGTCCGCTACGCTGGCAAGAACATCTCCCAAATCCTTGAGATGACCGTCGACGAGGCCCTCGAACACTTCAAGAACGTCCCCCGCATCCGCCGACATCTGGTTGTCCTGCGCGATGTCGGCCTGGGCTACATCCGCCTGGGCCAGTCCTCCCGCACGCTCTCCGGCGGCGAGGCCCAGCGAATCAAGCTCGCCGCCGAGCTCTGCCGGCCCGCCACCGGCAGCACCATCTATCTTCTCGACGAGCCCACCGTCGGACTCCATCCCGCCGACGTTCGCCTCCTCTTAGAAGTCCTCAACCGCCTCATCGAATCCGGCAACACCGTAGTCGTCATCGAGCATGATCTCAGCGTCATCGCCCAGGCCGATCACGTAATCGACCTCGGGCCCGAAGGCGGCGATGGAGGTGGTGAAGTCGTCGCCACCGGCACCCCCGCCAGCATCGCCCGCTGCCCGGAGTCCCACACCGGCCGCTATCTCCAGGAGCACATCGACCGCATCACCGCCGGGGCGTAGGATCGTGATGTCGCCTTTTGGGCGCCGACCGTTTCGAAATCAGGATTTATCTCTGAACTCGCAAGTCGAACTTGCGTTCCTGGGCCGCCGCTAGAGCGCGAACTCGCCCCAGTCGACGTCCGCCCACCGCTTCTCAGTCACGCTCTGCATGATGGCTTCGTGCACGATCAGCCCCGCGTGTCCCGCCGCGAAGGTCGGGTAATCTGCCTCACCCCGCTCCTCCGGCCGCCGCGCTATGTCCCGGTAGACCCTGTTAAAGAACATTCGAAACGTATCCGAAAATCCTTCCCGGTAGGCCCCGGGCGTGTCCAGGTACCTTCCGGACCCGGCGCTCATCTGCCGGCCATCCGGAATCACCACTTCGTTCGGTTTCTCTCGATGCCCGATCCACAATTCACCCGGCCGCTCCGAGTCCCAGCTCACCCCGTACCCGCTTGCGTCCAACTCGAATTTCACTCTATACGGATGCCCTGCCGCCATCGCGGACAGCGAAAGCGACCCGAGTGCTCCTGACTCATAACGGACCATGATGTTCGCTATCTCCTCCCCGCCCACGCCATTCTGCGGCCTGGCCCGATCCGGGTACATAAGCCCGAAATCCGCGCACAGCGACGCCACCCGCGATCCAATTACAAAGCTCGTCAGGTCCAGCAGGTGACTGCCCGTCGTGGAGGTCACCAGCGACTGACCGCCAATCGCCGGATCGATGCGCCAGTCAGAATCCGCCTCCGTCCAGAGCGAATCGTCCACGATCGACGCCCGCACCATGAACACCCGCCCCAGCCCGTCCGCCCGACCACGCGCCTCCACCTCCTGCACCAGCGGGTAGAACCGGTTGTTAAAGCAAACGGCGTTCACCAGGCCTCCCGCCTCCGCCTGCACCCTCAGGTCCGCCGCGTCCTTGGCCGTCAGTGTCAGCGGCTTCTCGCAGATCACGTGCAGCCCCGCCGCTAGGGCGGTCCGCGCGAGGTCATAGTGGCGGTCGTTCGGGGCGCAGATGTGCACCACGTCGGCCCCCGCCTCCGCGATCGCCGTCTCGAGGTCGGGATCGCCCCGTGGCAGCCCAAACTCCTCCGCCGCCTCAGCGCTCCGCTTCGCCGACGACGCCACCACGCTCACTACTTCTACATTGTTACGGCGTAGCGCGTCGATATGCACCCGCCCGATCGTCCCCACCCCCACCACGATCGCCCGGGGTCGCCGCATCTGCTCGCCCATATCTCCTTATTCGGCCCCGATCAGCGAGACCTGATCGTGACGCACATGGCCCAGTTCCCTCGATAGCAAATCGGCCACTGCTATCACTTCCCTGGCCAGTCGCTCGATCGCCTCGCCTTCGTATTCTCCCGTAGCCCCGGCCACGCTCACCGCCGCCACCGGCCTGCCCGTGTAGTCCAGAATCGCCGCCCCCACACAGCGCACCCCCAGGATCGCCTCCTCATCGTCAAAGGCCCATCCCGTCCGCCGCACCTCATCCAGCTCCACCTTGAAGGCGTCCCACGTCACGATCGTATTCGGCGTATCCGCGTTCATGCCATTCGCCTCCAGCAGCGCCTCCACTTCCCCATATCGCAGTGCCGCCGCGATCGCCTTACCCGTGGCCGTGCTGTGCAGCGAGTGTCTCTCCCCCACATAGGTCGTGCGGCGCAGCGGTCTGTCCGGGTACGCCAGGCTCAGATTTACCATCCCTCCGTTATCAGCCAGCGCCAGCGTCGCCGTCTGTCCCGTCTCGTCCGCCAGCCGCCGCAGCCGCGGCTCTGCCAGCGCCGCCAGCGCTTCTGATTCCTGGAACGCGCTCGCGATCGGCAACACTGCCGCCCCTACCTGATACGTGTTTCGCTCCGAATCGCGCCTCAAGAATCCCGTATCCACCAGAGACGCCAACAGCCGGAACGCCGTCGCCTTCTTCAGGCCGCTGCCCTCCGCCAGCTCCGCCAGCGTCAGCTCCGGGGACGCCGGCTTAAAGCACGCCAGCAACGCCAATCCTCGCAGCAGCGCTCGCGTTCGATATTGGCCTCGCGTCGCCGATTCCGCCGTCAGCTTCTCCGTGCTCATTCCCGATCCGCCCTCTCCCACTCCCCAATACCGTCCATCCTCAAATTAACCGGCCCGTCATTGAGTTTAATCTTCTCAGCATCAGCACCCGCATCCCCCCTCGGGACGTGAAATGCCATTGTCGATAAATCCTCCGAAATAGCGTCTCGTCTTCCGCTTTCGCGCGAACCGTCGTCCGATTCGCGAAATGCTATTTTGCAATATTGACGCGAGCAGATGCAACTCAGCCCCACCCTCATCCCGCCACCCACCCCGCGCCAATCCGGCATGGTAATACCGGGCTGCGGCCAGCACCCCCCTCCCCTACCGGCGGAGCCCGACAACCTGCCTCTTTCTCGACCAGGACACTCCAACCGGGCACTTCCCTGTAAACGTACCCCGGCCCTACTTGACACTCCTACTGGCAAAAGTTAGATTTCCCGAATCACCCCGTGGAATGATGTTTCACGATTGCGGTGGTTGGGGGTTGCTACTTTTTAAGGAAGACTGCCATATTGAGACTTCGGGAGAGCCTGTCCGCGAGCGTGCGATGGGCGCAGTCCGTTGCCAGATTCTGCCATCCTTGGCGAGACCCGGTCCGCTAGCGCATGGCCTCCGCCGAGCCGGGTATTTACGATCCGGCGCTCGAAGGGGAAACCGCGGGCCAGGTCCGGAGCGAATGGGGCCTGGCGTGGACTCGATTTCGCCGCAACAAGGCGGCCCTAGTCGGCGGTGTCATTCTCCTGATAATCGCCCTCGCGGCGCTTTTGGCCGATGTCATCACGCCCTACGGACTCTCCGATTACGACCCCACCATGGAGGGCTACCTGGCGCCTCCCGGCAGCCCGGGACACCTTCTCGGCACCGACGATCTCGGTCGCGACGTTTTCACCCGCGTTATCCACGCGGCCCGAATCTCTCTTCGCATCGGCATCGTCGCCGTCCTCATCGGCTCCGTCGGCGGGACCCTAACGGGTCTCCTCGCCGGGTTTGTCGGTGGCCGCACCGACTGGGCCATCAGCCGCGTCCTCGATGTCATGCTGGCCTTCCCGGGCGTTCTGCTCGCCATTGTCATCGTCTCCTCCCTCGGCCCCAGCCTCACCAACGCCATGATCGCCCTCGGCGTCTCCGCCATCCCCTACTACGCCCGCGTGGTACGGGGCTCCACCCTGGCCGCTCGCGAGCTCGTCTATGTGCGGGCCGCCCGGGCCGTAGGTATGAACGAACCCCGCATCATGCTCCGCCACGTCCTCCCCAACATCATCAGCCCCATCATTATCATGATCACCCTCGGCATCGCCTCCAGCATCATCGCCGCCGCCGGCCTCAGTTTTCTGGGCCTTGGCGCCGTCCCCCCCACCCCCGAGTGGGGCCTGGAGCTCGCTTACGCCCGGCGACTTCTCCGGATCGCTCCCTGGATCGGCGTCTCCCATGGCGTCGCGATCTTCGTGACCGTAATGTCCATCAATCTTCTGGGCGACGGCCTCCGCGAGGCCCTCGATCCTCAGGCCACCTCGTGGGTCAGGTAAGGTCGAGCCACTGAAAAGAGCACACTGCATGAGTAGTCCGCGGGAACTCGAGTGGGGCCCCGCTTACTGTTGGCGCAAGTTGCGTCAACAAGCATCCAAGGGAGGGTGCCGGACATGACAGTTAAGAAATCATTTAGCCGGAGACGGCTTATTCAGACTGGCCTCGTCGGAGGCGTCGGCGCAATCGCCCTTGCCGCCTGTGGCGAGACCACCACCGTGGAGACAACCAAAATCCAAGAGGTGGAAGTCGAGCGGATAGTTACCGTCACGGAGGAAGTCCCGGTAGAGGTAATCCGGGAGGTCGAGGTCATTCGAGAGGTTGAGGTCATGGCGCCGGCGGCCGGACCGGAGAACACCTTCTCAATCGGCCCGATCACGGCCGTTCGGATGGGCGCGGCCCGTAATCTGACACCGTGGAACCCGCGTCGCGGTGGCACCATCGTCCACGGTTCACCCGCCACCATCAACAATCTCGACCCGCTTCACATGCCTGACGGTTGGTCGTTGATGGCTGGTGGACAGCCACTCTACGACGGCCTGATCGCCTACGGCACCGGCCCGACACTGCAGCCCTGGCTGGCGGAAAGTTGGGAGGTCTCCGACGATCTCATGACGTACACGTTCCACCTGCGGAACGATGTCAAGTTCCACGACGACACGCCGTTCAACGCCGAGGCCGCCAAGTTCAACTTTGATCTGTGGATGGACCCGGCCAACACTCCGGGTGCAGTGGCGAACATCGCCGCGCAGATCGAGCGGGTCGAGGCCCCCAGTGAGTTCGACCTCGTAATCGTTCTCAAGGAACTCAACGTCTTCTTCCTCAACGACCTGGTGGCCAACCAGGGTGGAGTCGTGTTTGCGTCTCCGGCAGCGATAGAGAAGTACGGCGAGGACCTGACGCGGAACCCGGTAGGGACCGGACCGTTCAAGTTCAGAGAGTGGAAAGAAAACCTCTCGCTGACGCTGGACCGGTTCGACGACTACAACTGGGGACCGCCGTGGGCGCGCAACAAAGGCCCCGCGTTCCCGGACACGTTCATCTCGTATGAGATGACGGACGTGGCGGCGAAGATGGCGGCGTTCGAGGCCGGCGAAGTCGGCTTCATGCAGCACTACAGTCTCGCTGAGCTGCAGCCGTTCTTCTCCGATCCCGGCACCTCGATCCACCTGCACTTGATTCCCGGGCAACCGTGGTATCTGCAGACCAACGCCTCACTGTTCCCGACCGATGACGTAGTTGTGCGCCGGGCGCTCATCCACGCCACCGATCGCGGCACCGTGACCCGTGGGGTGACCCTTGGGTTCGGAGCCCTCGCCGGCAGCCTGTTGGTTCCGGGAACCGTGGGTTACAACCCGGAGCTTGAGGGCATGTACGAGTTCGACATCGCCAAGGCCAACCAGCTGCTTGACGATGCCGGGTACGCGCGTGGCAGCGACGGTTTCCGCTACGACTCTGACGGTAACCTGCTGGAAGTGGACTTCCCGGACACCCCGAACCCGTTCTCACAGCCCTACAAGCTGAACATTGAGGCCGCTATCGGAATCTCCGTGGCCACGCCCAACATCGAGTGGGGCACTGCTGTTGAGGGCTACCTGAAAGGGATTCACACGCACAAGTGGCAGGGCGGCGTAGGCATGGAAGGTGGAGTTGTGATGAACACCGTCTACAACTCCAAGAGCTTCGGCGTCCCGGGCAACCGGGCGTTCACCTGGTACTACGACGACGAGCTGGACGCCCTGCTCGACGCCGTGAAGCAGGAGCCGGACATCACCAAGCGTGCCGAGATCACCAACAAGGCCCATCAGATCGTGATGGATCAGGCCCTTGGTATCCCGTTGGTCGAATGGGGCAGCCTGTTCCCGGCGAACACCAGCCTCGTCGGAGGCAGCGTGTTCCACGGAATCTCGCAGACCCCGTACACCTTCGACCTGTACTCGCTGGACGAGAACGACTAGTTAGCCTCCGGCTAGCTAGCTAGGCTCAAGCTGGGAAAGATCAGGCGCAGGCATGGGTAAATACCTTATATTTCGGCTCCTCGCGGCCATACCAGTGCTGCTGGGAGTGTTGATAATCGTATTTGTCCTCCTGCGCCTGATCCCCGGCGACCCCGTGGATATCATCTTTTCCGGCCGTGGCGGCGGTGCCTCAAGCGCCCGCACCACTCCCGAGGCTGTGGAAGCCCTCCGAGCGTCCTATAACCTCGATCGCTCCATCCCAGTTCAATTTGTTCTCTACGTCAAAGACGTTCTAACCGGCGACTTCGGCCGCTCCTTTCGCACCAACATCCAGGTCGGCGACCTCATCAAGGAACTCTTTCCCCAGACTCTTCAATTGACCCTCGCCGGTATGGGGGTAGCCCTTTTCGTGGGCATTCTCGCCGGCGTAATTTCCGCCATCCGTCACCACACCTGGATTGACTACGTCGGCCAATTCGTCGCCGTGTTCGGCGTGTCCATACCCGACTTCTTCTTCGGCCTCGTCATGATATTTATCTTTGGCATCTGGGCCGGTTGGCTCCCGGCCATCAGCGGCGACAAGCCCATCGGCCTAGTCATGCCCGCCATCACCCTGGGCGTCAGTTCCGCCGCCATCCTCGCCCGGCTCACCCGTTCCTCCATGCTCGACGTCATGAGCCGGGACTTCGTTCGCACTGCCCGCGCCAAGGGACTCGTCGAGAGCATCGTCGTCTGGCGACATGCTTTGCGAAACGCTCTTATTCCAGTCGTCACCATCATCGGGCTTCAATTCGGCAGTCTCCTCACCGGCGCCATCGTCGTCGAGGTCGTCTTCACCCGACAGGGGCTCGGATTCGAACTCGTAAACGCCATCGTCACCCGCAACTATCCCGTCGTGCAGGCCTTCGTCATGCTCGCTTCGGTCGTTTATGTAGTCATGAATATTTTTGTCGACACCCTCTACACCTACATCGATCCCCGTGTGCGCATCCAGACCTAGTCTCTATCCAAAATGAGAACTTTATGAGACTTGGCCTGTCAGTCGCGGCCTACCGCTGGGTGTCCTACCCCGGCCTGCGAATCGATCAACCTGAGTACGGCTTTCGCGGCATGGCCCACCCGTACGGGACGAGCACCACCGGACCCGTCAGAATGGACGAAGTCCCCCTCGATTGGTGGGGTGATCGCTGCGATGAATGGGGGCTCGACTCCCTCTACATGTCATCAAGCGAGTCGGCCGACCTGTCCGAGTGCGCCGCGTTAGGACGCCGGCTCGCCGACCGTGGCATCGAATGGATTGGCGGCATAGGTCTCGGCTGGGCCGTCGAACCCGAGGAATGGCCAGCGGTCAGAGACTCTGCCCGTTCCGCTCTCGATCGTCTGCAAGCCGGTGGCGTCCATCTTTCCGCGATTACCAATGGCGACCCACCTGGCGCACCGGGCCAGCCCATGCCCAACGGGGGCCTGCGCTTTGGTCACTTCAGCCGCGAGACGCCCATGGCCCGGCAAATCGAGAATCTGTCCAGGAATCTGAGCGATTTGGTCCAATATGCGGAAGACGCTGGCATCGTCCTCGCTTTCGAAAATCACATGGACTATCGCATTAGCGAGATCGTTCAGTTCGTCGAGGCCGTTGACTCGCCGTGGCTACGCATCAACTACGACTTCGCCAATTGCTACTCCGTGGTCGAGGACCAGGTTGACGCCGCCCATTTGGCTGCTCCCTACACCGTCATGACCCACCTCAAGGACATGCGCGTCCAGTCCATCACCACCACCGGGGAGCCCCAGTTTTTTCACGCTCCGGTCGGCTACGGAAATGTTGAGATTTTGGAGATTATGGAAATCCTCCAGCAAGGGGCTCCGAATCCTGAAGCGATATCTCACTGTATCGAAACCTGCTGCCTGCCCGAGTACGACCCCCAGCTCTGGATGAAGCTCACCATGGAGTGGCTCGAGGCGAACTGCGCGTCCTATTTCCCTTCCCGATTTGGGGCCGCGACCGCATGACCACCTCACCCCTGCCGGAGTCCTCGTGAGGCTCGGCCTGTCACAGGCCTCATATCGCTGGGTGGCCTACCCCGGCCTTCGCATAGATCAGCCCGAATACGGCTTCCGCGGCATGGCCCATCCCTACGGCAGCACCACCCGCGGGCCGGAAGGACTGCACGACAACGTCACGTGGTGGCTCGACCGCTGCGACGAGTGGGACCTTGAAATTCTCTATCTCGCCCTGAGCTGGTTCGACGACGAAGCCGCCGTCGCCGCCAACGCCGCCGCCATGGCGGCCCGCGGCATCGAGTGGATCGGCTCCGTCAGCGGCGCCTGGGCCGTCGAGCCCGACGAGTGGCCCGCCTGCCGCGCCGACGCCCAACGCCAGCTCAAGCTCGCCCGCGCCGCCGGTATGCGGACCACCGTCATCGTCAACGCCGACCCCCCCGGAGCGGAAGGTCAGCCGCTCCCCAACGGCGGCCTCCGCTTCGGGCACTTCAGCCGCGAAATCCCCATGGACCGGCAGATCGAAAACATGATCCGCAACCTGGGCGACTTCGTCTCGGTCGCCGAGGAATACGGCATCCGGCTCGCCTTCGAAAACCATATGGACTATCGCATCAGCGAACTCGTCCCCGTAATCCAGGGCGTCGATTCCCCCTGGCTTGGCATTTGCTACGACTTCGCCAACAGCTACTCCGTCGTGGAGGACCAGCTCCGCGCCGCTCACCTGGCCGCCCCCTACACCTTCGTCACCCACATCAAGGACATGCGCGTCCAGTCGATCACCACCACCGGCGAGCCCAAATTCTTCCTCACCCCCATCGGCTACGGGCACGTCGAAGTCGCCGAAATCTTCGACATCCTGCAGGAGGGAGCCCCCGACCCCGACGACCTCCCGAACTGCGCCTCCCCACCCACCCTCCCCGAATTCGATCCGCAGCTCTGGATGAAACTCAGCATCGAATGGCTTGAGGCGAATTGCGCCCGGCATTTCCCATCCCGCTTCCAATCGACCGCCGCATGACCCCGCCACATCAGGAGGAACTCACATGAGACTCGGACTTTCCCAGGCCGCCTACCGTTGGGTTTCGTACCCCGGCCTCCGCATCGACCAGCCCGAATACGGATTTCGTGGCATGGCCCATCCCTATGGCACCGTCACCGAAGGGCCCGACAGCATGGACGAAGCCCCCGTTGCCTGGTGGGCCGACCGCTGCGACGAATGGCATCTCGACTCCCTGTACATGGCCACCGGATGGTTCGAGACCGAGGCCCAATACCGCGCAGCCGGGAAGCTGCTTGCCGACCGCAACATCGAATGGATCGGCTCCCTGGGAATGGCCTGGGCGCTTGAGCCCGACGAGTGGCCCGCCATCCTCGAAGATGCCACCTTCGCCCTTGAACAGATGCAGGCCGTCGGCGTCAAACTCACCGCCATGGTCAACTCCGACCCCCCCGGAGCGGAAGGTCAGCCGCTCCCCAACGGCGGCCTCCGCTTCGGCCACTTCAGCCGCGAAATTCCCATGGCCCGGCAGATCGAAAATATGACCCGCAATCTGGCCGCCCTGGTCAAAGTCGCCGAGACCACCGGCATCGTCCTCGCCTTCGAGAACCACATGGACTACCGCATCAGCGAAATCGTCCAGGTCGTCGAAGCCGTCGACTCCCCCTGGCTGCGCATCAACTACGACTTCGCCAACGGTTACTCCGTTGTCGAGGACCAGGTCGAAGCCGCCCACCTTGCCGCCCCCTACACCGTCATGACGCACATCAAGGACATGCGGGTGCAGTCCATCACCACCACCGGCGAGCCCCGCTTTTTCCACGCGCCCCTTGGCTACGGCAACGTGGAAATCCCCGAGATACTCGAAATTCTCCAGCAGAAGTCGCCCAATCCCGATTCCATCTCCCATTGCATCGAGACGTGCTGCCTGCCCGAGTACGACCCCCAGCTCTGGATGAAACTCAGCATCGAATTCCTCGAGACCGAGTGCGCCCAGTATTTCAAATCCCGCACCCCCGTCGGCGCCTCATGACCCCCGCAATTCGGAATTACCGGGCATGAGACTCGGACTCTCCCAGGCCGCCTACCGTTGGGTCTCCTACCCTGGCCTCCGCATCGACCAGCCCGAATACGGGTTCCGCGGGATGGCCCATCCCTACGGCACTACCACGCAGGGTCCTGTGAGCATGGACGAGCTTCCGGTCGCGTGGTGGGCCGACCGTTGTGACGAATGGCACCTCGATTCCATCTACATGGGTTCGTCTTGGTTAAGCGACGGGGCTGAGGACCGCGCCGCCGCCGATCTGCTGGCCGCCCACGATATCGAGTGGATCGGCTCCCTGGGCATGGCCTGGGCCGTCGAGCCCGAAGAGTGGCCCGCCATCCGCGCGGCGGCCGCCACCCGGCTGCGTCAGATGCAGGCCGTCGGCATCAAGCTCACCGCTCTCGTCAACTCCGACCCTCCCGGAGCGGAAGGTCAGCCCGTCCCCAACGGCGGCCTGCGCTTCGGGCATTTCAGCCGCGAAATCCCCATGTCCCGACAGATCGAAAATATCGCCCGCAATCTGGGCGAACTGGTCGAAGACGCCGAAGCCACCAGTATCGTCCTGGCCTTCGAGAACCACATGGATTACCGCATCAGCGAGATCGTCCAGTTCGTTCGGGCGGTCGATTCGCCCTGGCTCCAGATCAACTACGATTTCGCCAATTGCTACTCCGTCGTCGAGGACCAGGTCGATGCCGCTCACCTCGCCGCCCCGTACACCGTAATGACCCACATCAAAGACATGCGCGTCCAGTCCATCACCACCACCGGCGAGCCCCAGTTTTTCCACGCCCCGCTTGGTTATGGCAACGTCGAGATTCCCGAGATTCTGGAAATCCTCCAGCAAAACGCTCCCGATCCCGACTCCATCTCGCACTGCATCGAAACCTGCTGTCTGCCCCAGTACGACCCGCAGCTCTGGATGAAGCTCAGCATCGAATTCCTTGAGACCGAATGCACCCAGTATTTCAAATCCCGCACCCCCGTCACCGCATGAGTTCCGACCCGAACGCCATCGTGGAAACCCCCACCGCCCCCCACGACAAAGCCGGTCCCGCCACCGGCCGCTTCAAGATACTCATCACCGGCATGTTCCTGCCGAATATCGACGTTGAGATAAAGGAGCTCGCCGATATCGCAGACGTCGTGGTCAACCTGGAGCCCTCCCGCGCCGAGCTGCTCGAGCTCGTCCGCGACGTAGACGCCATCATGCTCGACACCACGCCCGTCGACGCCGAGCTGCTCGATCACGCCCCTCGTCTCAAGGCCGTAATCATGTACGGCGTCGGCACCGATCAGATCGACGGCGTCGCCGCCGCCGAGCGCGGGGTGATCGTCTCCAACTCCCCCCGGGCGTTCTCAACCGATGTCGCCGAGCAGGCCATCGCCCTGTTGTTCTCCCTCACCCGCCAGGTCGGCCCCGCCAACGACGACATCCGCAATTGCCAGCACTGGGACACCTACGGTCCCACCTATTCCCCCATCCGTCTCCGGGGCAAGACCCTAGGTCTCGTCGGCCTGGGCCGCATCGGTCGCGAGACCGCGCGCATCGCCTCCGGCATCGGCATGCACGTCATCGCCTACGACCCCTATCTCGACCCCGACCGCTTCACGTCTCCCGACGACTCCGACATTCGGCTCTGCGCGGACCTGCCGGGGCTGCTCGCCAAATCCGAAGCCGTCAGTCTCCACCTGCCTCTCACCGACGGGACCCGCGGGCTCATCGGAGCCGAAGAACTTGCGCAGATGAAGCCCGGCTCCTACCTCATCAACGTCTCCCGCGGACCCCTCATCGATCAGGCCGCCCTGCACGCTGCACTCGAAAGCGGCCATCTGGCCGGCGCTGGCCTGGACGTGCTCGACCCCGAGCCTCCCAACTGGGACGATCCTCTCTTGAAATCCCGCAACCTCGTCATCACCCCTCATCTCGGCTGGAAATCGGACCTCTCGCTCATGGAAGTCGAGATGGACGCCGACGCCGAAGTCCGCCGCATTCTCCTCGGGCAGGCGCCGGACTTCCAGGTGAACGGATGACCGCCCGATCCACTCCGCCCTCCGGCGTCCGCATCGGCATCGACACCGGCGGCACCTTCACCGACCTCGTCGTCATGGACGCCGCCACCGGCGCAGTCTCCGTCGTCAAGCGCCCCTCCACCCCGTCCGATCCCAGCGAAGCCATCATCGACGCCGTCACTCGCTCCGCCGTCGAGTCGGAAACCATCAACAACCTCGTCCTCGGCACCACGGTCGCCGTCAACTCCCTCCTGCAGCGGACCGGCGCTCGCGTCATCTACGTCGCCACCGCCGGACTGGAAGACATCCCCTTCCTGCAGCGCATCAGCCGCAAGTTCCACTACGACCTGTCCTGGCAACGTCCTCTGCCGCTTGTGCGGCGCGACGACTGCCTGGGCGTCGCCGAGCGCGTCGACTACGCCGGCCGAGTTATCGAGCCGCTCGAACCCGAAGCTCTGGAAAAGCTCACCGCCGAAATCCGCGAGCGGCTTGACGAGGAACCCGACGCCGAGGTCACCATCGCCATCAACTTCCTCTTCTCGTATGTCCGTCCCGACCACGAGCGCATGGTGCGCGATCATCTTGCCCGCGAGTTTCCCGACCTGCTCGTCTCCGCATCCCACGAAGTCGCCCCCATCTGGCGGGAATACGAGCGCGCCAGCACCACCCTGGCCGATGCCTACGTGCGCCCGCTAGTGACCCGGTTCGTCAATCATATGCAGACCAAGTTCTGCGATTTCGGCTTCACCAAACCCTGGGCCATCATGAAATCCAACGGCGGCCAGCTCCTCTCCGCCGCCGCTGCCCAGCGTCCGGTGCACACCCTCCTCTCCGGTCTCTCCGGCGGCGTCATCGCCGGCCAGTACTACGGCGAACTCTGCGGCGACACCGACGTCATCACCTTCGACATGGGCGGCACCAGCGCCGACGTCGGCGTGGTCGCCAACGGCCACATCGGTTACACCACCGAATGGGAGCTCGAATTCAGCCTGCCCGTCTCTGCTCCCTTCATCGAAATGACCACCATGGGCGCCGGCGGCGGCTCCATCGCCTGGATCGATAAAGGCGGCTTCCTCAAAGTCGGACCCCAGAGCGCCGGGGCCGAGCCCGGCCCCGCCTGCTACGGACTCGGCGGCGTTGATCCCACCATCACCGACGCCAACATCGTCCTTGGCCGCCTGGACCCCGACAACTTCCTCGGCGGAGAGGTAACGCTGCACGCCGATCGCGCCCACGAAGCCGTCGCCACCATCGCCGCCACTCTGGGACTCGACCCCGAGCAGGCCGCCCAGGCCATCATCGAAGTCGCCAACGAGAACGTCGCCGAAGCCATGCGCCAGCTCACCGTTCGCCAGGGTCTCGATCCCCGCAATTTCACCCTCGTCGCCTTCGGCGGCGCGGGTCCCCTGCACGCCGCTGCCATCGCCCTCGCGGTCGGAGCTCGACGCGTCATCGTCCCGCCCCACCCCGGCCTCGGTTCCGCGTTCGGCACCCTGCTTGCTGATATGCGCGTCGACAAGACCTGGACCCACATCGTGCGCTCCGACTCCCTAGGCGCCGCCGCCATTAACAGCCGCGTGCAGGTGCTCGAAGACGAGGCCGTCGCCGAACTCCGCGAGGAAGGCTTCACCGGCGAGCCCACCGTGCGCCGCTCCAGCAACATGCGTTACCTCGGCCAGAATTACGAAGAGGAGATCGACATCCCTGCCGGTGAGATCGACGACGACGCCCTGGCCGTGCTTGTCGAGTCCTTCCACGCCCACCACGAGGAGATGTACGGCTACCGCATCGCCGGCGAGGTCATCGAAATCGTCCGTTTCAACCTGACCGTCGCCGGTTCCGCCGACCGCCCCAGCCTCCCCATCCTCGCCGCCGGCCTGCCCGCCGAGCCGCGCTCGATCCGCGACGTGATATTCCCCGGCGCCGGCGTTCTTCCGTGCCCCGTCTTCCAGCGCGAAGACCTGACCCCCGACCAGGTTTTGCAGGGCCCCGCCATTATTGAAGAGCTCGATTCCACCACCCTCCTCCATCCCGGCCATACCCTCACCGTCACTTCCCGGGGCATCGCGGTTATCGAATTCCCATCGTCCGCTCCGCCCGGCGCCGCCAACGCTGCCCGCGCTCAGCCCGGCGCGAAGATATGATCCTCGTATGAGCGCAGCCACCGACACCCCCCACATAGACCCGGTAACTCTCACCGTCGTCCACAACCGGCTGGTCGGAATATGCCGCGAGATGGGCACCACCATGATCCGCACCGCCTATTCGCCCATCTTCAGCGAAAGCCGTGACTTCTCCTGCGTACTCTTCAATCACGACGGCGAGATGCTCGCCCAGACCGAGTTCTGCCCAGCCCAGGTCGGCGCGATCCGCTTCGTGGTCAAGTGGCTGATCGCCGAGCTCGGCGCCGAAAATCTCAAACCCGGCGATGTCGTCGTCCACAACGACCCTTACCGCGGCGGCGTGCACATGCCCGAGCACGTCGTTATCAAGCCCGTCTACTACGAAGACGAGCTCTTCGGCTACGTCGCCAACATCGCCCATCTCGTCGAGATCGGCGGCCAGGCAGTCGGCGGTTTCGCAGCCACCGCCACCGAGATTTACCAGGAGGGCCTCCGCGTACCTCCCGTCTGGCTCATCCGCGAAGGCGAATACAACCACGACGTCTGGCGCATGATCATGGCCAACCATCGGGCCCCCCGCATATCCTGGGGCGATCTCCACGCCATGGTCGCCTCGCTCACCGTCGCCGAGCGTCGCGTCCACGAATTGCTTGACGCCTACGGAGTGGAGCAGATCAAGGAGATCAGCCAGCTACTCCTAGATCATGCCGAACGCTGGATGCGCGAGGAGATACGCGCCATCCCCGATGGCGTCTACACCTTCGAAGACTGCATGGAAGACGCCCGCGAAGAGCCCGTCCGCGACTGGATTCGCCTCACCCTCGTCGTTGAAGACGGCGACATCTTGGCCGACTTCAGCGCCAGCGACCCGCAGGCCGAGCACGTCCTCAATTGCTCCTACGGCGTCACCGCCTCGGGCGTCTACAACGCCGTCTTCCACCTCGCCGACAACGACATCCCCCACAACGACGGCGCCTACCGCCCCATCACCGTGGTCGCCAAACCCGGCACCATCACCAACGTCGTCCACCCCGGCGCCTGCGTCGGCGGCACCACCGAGACCCATCCCCGCATCTGGGGCGTCACCATGGGCGCCCTGGCCCAGGCCGTGCCAGAGCGTGTTTCCGCCGACACCGGCTCCACCTCCTGCAACTTCCTCTTCGGCGGCGTCCACCCCGACAGCGGCCTTTACTACGTCCACTATCACTTCGACGGCGTCGGCTGGGGCGGCCGCCACGATTCCGACGGCAACAGCCATCAGGTCATCCCCAACGGCAACACCCCCACCACCCCCGTCGAGATATTCGAGACTCGATATCCGTTTATCGAGCGCTCCTATCACCTCCGGGCCGACTCCGGCGGCGCCGGCCGTCACCGCGGCGGGCTCGGCTCCGACCGCATCCTGGAAGTCCGCTCCCCTGAAATCACCATGTCCGCCCTCTTCGACCGCATGATCATGCAGCCCTGGGGCATCTTTGGCGGTGAAGGCGGCGAGAATTCCCGAATTCTCATCAAGCTCGCCGGAACCGACGACTTCGTCACCTTCCGCGACGCCTACGGCATCCCCAGCAACTCACGCATCTCCAACATCAGGTTGAAGCTCGGGGACCAGGTCCTCCTGCGCACTCCCGGCGGCGGCGGCTTCGGCTTAGCCAAGGAGCGCCCTCCGGAATCCGTCCTCGCCGACGTCCGCGAAGGCTTCGTCTCCGTCCAGGGCGCCCACGGTGACTACGGCGTCGCCATTAAAGCTGTCGGGCGCAAGTATGAAATCGACCCCGAAGCGACCGCCGACCTGCGCTCCCGCCCCCTGGCCGGCGCGGCCGCCGTCGCCGACCAGCGCGGCTTGCCCGCCGGCTGGAGCAACGGCCGCCACAAAGCCCAGATTTCCTCCCTGGCCGCCCTGTGCAAGGACCTGCCCGAGCCCGCCGGTCACTGGGAGACCATCGACAGCGATTGGTGGGACCCGAACGTCATCAACTGCCAGATGTGCGGTCAGATGATTCCCCGCGACATCTGGGTCGCCGACGACGGCCTTCGCGTCTGCTCCTACCAATGCGACCATCTCTACCGCTCTTACTGGCTACCGCTTTACGGTGCACCTCAATCTACCTCTGGAGAAAAAATATGACCGAGTCCCAAGCCATCCTCGAGGTAGACGGACTCGAAGTTCAGTTCCATACCGACGAGGGCATCGTCCGCGCTGTCAACGGCATCTCCTATTCGCTCAAGGCTGGCGGATCTCTCGGCATTGTCGGCGAGTCCGGCTGCGGCAAGAGCGTCAGCTCCCTTGCCGTCATGGGTCTCGTCCCCCGGCCCATTGGCAAGATTGTCGCCGGCGATGTGCGGTTCCAGGGCCAGGACCTCCTCACCCTCTCTCCGTCGGAAATGCGCAAGATTCGCGGCGGCGACATCTCCATGATCTTCCAGGACCCGATGAACTCCCTTAATCCCGTCCTCACCATCGGATTTCAAATAGAAGAATCCCTGCGCCTGCACCTCGGCCTCAACAAAAAAGAAGCTACCGCCCGCTCCGTCGAGCTGCTGGACCAGGTCGGTATTCCCGCTCCCGAAGACCGGATTAAAGACTTTCCCCACCAGCTCTCCGGCGGCATGCAGCAGCGCGTCATGATCGCCATGGCCATCTCCTGCCAGCCTCAGCTGCTGTTCGCCGACGAGCCTTCCACCGCTCTCGACGTCACCATCGAGGCCCAGGTAATCGAGCTCCTCTCGAACCTGCGTCGCGATCTCGATATGGCCGTCGTCCTCATCACTCACGACCTCGCGGTCGTCGCCGGTTTCTGCGATGAGGTGATCGTCATGTACGCCGGCTACATCGTGGAGCAGAGTTCCGTCCGCGACATTTTCCACAATCCCCGGCACCCCTACACCATCGGGCTTCTGGGCTCCATGCCCGGCGCTGAAGCCAACCAGGACGACCGCCTTTCCACAATCCCCGGCGCCCCTCCCGACATGACGGCCCTCCCGGCCGGCTGCCCCTTCGCCCCGCGGTGCCGCTTCGTCCAGGATAAATGCAAAACCGACCTGCCCGAACTTGACGACCTTGAACCCGGCCACGCTATCCGTTGCTTCGTGGACGTAGATACTGGAGACCTGCGATGATCCAGGAAACGTCCGACGCCACCACCGCCTCCAACAACGGCAGCCAGCCGCTTCTTGAGGTTCGCGACCTCACCAAGCACTTCCCCGTAGTTCGCGGCACCATCTTCCGGCGCGAGGTCGGCCAGGTCCGCGCCGTCGACGGCATCAACTTCAGCATCCGCCCCAACGAGACTCTGGGCCTCGTCGGCGAGTCCGGTTGCGGCAAGACCACCACCGGCAACGCCGTCCTCCAGCTTGAGACCCCGACCTCCGGCGAAGTCATTTTTGAAGGACGCAACCTCGTCGAACTGCCCATCGCCGAGCAGCGCCGCGCCCGCCGCCAAATGCAGATGATCTTCCAGGATCCCTTCGGCTCCCTCAATCCCCGCATGACCGTCGGAAAAATCATCGAAGAGCCGCTTGGGGTTCATAAGATCGGCGATTCCAAGCAGGAGCGCCGCGATCGCGTGGCCGAGCTGCTCCACCTGGTCGGCCTGAGCCCCAACCACTCCGTCCGCTACCCCCACGAATTCTCCGGCGGCCAGCGCCAGCGCATCGCCCTCGCACGCGCCCTCGCCGTCCAGCCCACCTTCCTGGTTTGCGACGAGCCCGTCTCCGCTCTCGACGTCTCCATCCAGGCCCAGATCATCAACCTCTTCCTCGATCTCCAGGACCAGCTCGGCGTCGCCTATCTGTTCATCTCCCACGACCTCAAGGTCGTGCGCCAGATCAGCGACCGCATCGCCGTCATGTACCTGGGCAGGATCGTCGAACTCGCCCCCAGCGCCGATCTCTACGCCCACCCCCTCCATCCCTACTCCCGGGCGCTCCTCTCCGCCGTCCCCGTTCTCGATCCCGATGTCGCAGCCAACCGCAAGCGCATCATTCTTGCCGGCGATGTTCCCAGTCCCGTCGATCCACCCTCCGGCTGCCACTTTCATCCTCGCTGCCCGTGGGCCGAAGAGCGCTGCTCCGTCGAAGATCCGGTTCAGCGGGAACTCTCCCCCGGCCACTTCGTCGCCTGTCACCTGGCCGAGGAAATCGAAGCCGCCGGAGGTGAGCTTTCCGGCCAGAACAATGCCTGACCGCCCCCGTCCCCTCCTCCCGGCGTGATGAACATCCGCTCCGTTGAGGCCCACGTTGCCTCGGACGGGCTGCGCAACGCCACCTACGTCACCATCACCACAGATTCCGGCCTCACCGGCCTGGGCGAGGCCTACACCGCCGGACCCGACCTCGCCGTCGCCGCAACCGTCCGCTACATGGGCGAATGGCTCATCGGGCAGGACGCCACCCGCCGCGAGCGTCTCTGGGCCGAGTGCTATCGCGGCCTCCGCTTCCCCGCTGGTGCCGTCGGCTGGGCCGCCATCAGCGGCATCGACCTCGCCCTCTGGGACCTCGCCGGAAAAGCCGCCGATCTGCCCGTCTACCAGCTCCTGGGCGGCGCTTTTCGAGACCGCATCTGGGTCTATCACGATGTCGTCGTCGGCGAGCCCGCCACCATGGCCAACGAGGCCTGCGCCGCCCACGACGACCATGGCTTCACCGCCTTCAAACTCTTCCCCTACGCCACCGAAGACGACTCCCTCCCATGGCGCGCCATCTGCGATCTCGTCGTCGCCCGGGTCGGGGCCGTCCGCGCCGCCCTCGGCGACAATGCCGAGATCGGGGTCGACTTCCACGCCAAGCTCGAAGAGCCGGTCCGCGCCGCCGAGCTCGCCCGCCTGCTGGAGCCCTACCGTCCCTTCTTCATTGAGGAGCCCATCCGGCCCGGCAACCACGATGTCATGGCCGAGACCCGCCGCCTCTTCAATATCCCGCTGGCCACTGGCGAAAGCCTCTTCGGCAAACACGAATTTCAGGCCCTCATCGCCGCCGAGGCCGTCGACCTCCTCCAACCCGACCTCCTCCTATGCGGCGGCCTCACCGAATTGACCAAGATCGCCGCCCTGGCCGAAGCCCATATGCTCTCACTTATTCCCCACAATCCCTTCGGCCCCCTCACCACCCTCATGACCGCTCATTTCGGCGCCGCCTGCCCCAACTTCGTCCTCATGGAGCTCCCCCAGGTCGGTCTGCCAGGCAGTGCCGAAGAAAAGGCCCAGCGACTCCGGCGCTCCTTCGTTGAAACCGATTTCGAAGTCTCCGGCGGCCACCTCCCCCTCCCCCCCGGGCCCGGTTGGGGCGCCCGCCTCAATCTTGAAAATATCGCCAAACATCCGTATCAACCATGGCGCCGGCCGGTCCCTGTGAAGGCCGACGGCGGCTTCGGCTTCTACTAGGAGGCGCCCCGTGAGTTTTAGTCCCCGTTTTTCCGTAGGTCTCTATCAACACCTCCCGCCCGACCCGATGGACCTGCCTTCCAACGACGAGATCGACCGGGCCTTCAGCCGTCTGGATGGAGTCCCCGACCTCACCGCCGTAGAGTTCTTCTCCACCACCACCGTCACTCCCGACAACTCCGCCCACGTCAAACGCCGGCTCGACGATCGCGGCCTCACCTGTTCCATCGTCCATCACGGCGAGCCCTACGTCCGCGGCCAGTTCCCCGACTCGGCCCTCACCTCCCCCGATGCCGATCAGCGCCGCGCCGCCATCGACATGTGCCTCCGCGCCGTCGAAGTCGCCCGCGCCCTCGACGGACTCGGCGTATACGTCTTCACTCCCATGGACGGCGCCGACTATCCTTTCCAGCAGGATTTCAGCGCAGCCCGCCAGCACACCATCGACGCGCTCCACGAGATCTGCGAGGCTGCTGGCGACCTCAAAGTCGCCCTTGAATTTCGCCCCTACGCCCCCCGCGGCTGGGCCAACGTCGGCTCCGTCAGCAAGGCCCTCGATTTCATCAACGCCATCGACCGACCCAACCTCGGCATCCAGCTCGAGGTCAGCCACACCCTCATGAGCCTGGAAAATCTCGCCCAGGCCGCCTGGGAATGCGCCCAGCGCGACCGCCTCTTCCACGTCCACCTCAACGACACCCAGCTGCCCCAGGACCTCTCCACCATCTTCGGCACCCAGCACTTCTGGGAATGCCTCGAAATGCTCTACTGGCTGCAGGAAGCGGAGTATCCGCACTACCTCGGACTCGACGTCGTCTGGACCCGCGAGGACCCGGTCCGCGCCGGCACCCAGTTCATCCGCAATACCCAGTTCATGCTCCGTATCCTCGATTCCCTGGACCGTCCCGCCATGGCCGCCGCGATCGCCCGCAACGATATGCTTGGGACCCAGGAAATGCTCTGGAAGGCCCTCCGTGAAACGTCCTGAACCAATACAATCCGCGTCCACCAGACCGATGAAAGCGCCTGTGGCGCCATGAAATTAGGCATCTCCCTAGCCTGCTACCGCTGGATCATGTATCCGTACCTGCGCCGCGACCGCCCCGAGCACAAGTCCTTCGGCTGGCCCGAGCCGTACCTCCAGACCATCGCCGGCCCCGGTCCCTCCGAGTTGCCTCGCGACTGGCTCATCGACCGTATGGTCGATCTCGGGCTGGAATCCCTCTACATGGGCACGGCCTATCTGGACGACCACGACGACGCTCGCGCATTCCGCGATCGGATGGCCGCCAACGAACTCGAACTCATCGGCGGACTCGGCCTCACCCTCGCCGCCGCCGACGACGAATGGCAGGCCGGGCTCTTCGAGCAAGCCGTTGGCGACATCCGCCTCCTGGCCGCCGCCGGAGCCACCTTCGCCGCCGCCGTGAACAACAAGCCCGACAGCCTCAACCACTTCATAAAAGATCCGTCAATCGACGAGCAGATGGAGCGCGCCATCCGCAACTTCAGTAGCCTCATGCCCGTCTGCGAAGAAGTCGGCCTCAAGCTTGCCTTCGAGAACCACCTCGACTACAGAATCTCCGAAGTAGTCCGCGTGGTTCAGGGCGTCGACTCTCCTTACCTGGGCATTAATTTCGACACCGGCAATCCGGTCGCCGTCATCGAGGACCCGCTCGTCGCTGCCCGCGCCGCCGCTCCCTACTCCATCAATGCGCATCTCAAGGACTTCCGCATCCAGCCCGCAACCGGCACCGGCGAGCCCCGCATATTCTGGACGCCGCTCGGACGCGGCGACGTCCCCTTTGCGGAAATTCTCACCGTCCTCGCCGAAGGCGCGCCCGACCCCAGCACCCTCTCCGCCTGCATCGAAGTCGCCCCGCCGCCCGAGCACGACCCCGATGTCTGGCTCCGCGCCAGCATCGACTGGATACGCGAAACCTTCCCACAGCACTTTCCCAACCAGGGGAGCGCCTCATGAAGCTCGGACTCTCCCAGGCCACCTACCGTTGGGTTTGCTACCCGTGGCTCCGCTTTGACGTGCCCGAATTCCGCTACTCCGAGCGCCGCCTGCCCTACTTCATGTCCGTCGACCCGCCCGATGTCAGCGGCCCGCCCGTCGACTGGCTCGTCGACCGCGTCCTGGAGCACGATCTCACCTCCCTCTACATGGAAGCCGGCTGGCTCTCCGATGATGGGATTTCCTCCAGCTTCAAGTCCCGCATGCAGGCGAACGATCTCGCCTTTATCGGCTCCTGCTCCGCCAACCTGGCCGCCACCGAAGAAGAGTGGGGCGACCCCACCTATCCCCTCCCCGCCGAAGCCCGCGAGCGAGTCGTCTACCGCTCCACCTCCGGCGATCACGGCTGGACCGGCGGCAGCCAATTCGAAGTCCTGGTCCGGGCAATGGAACTCGCCGCCGCCGCCGGTGGGCGCATCATCAACGTCGTCCACGATGTCCCCGCGCGGCACAATCACTTCACCAAAGAGCCTCCCATCGACCGCCAGATCGAGCGCATGATCCGCAACTTCCGCACCCTGGCACCGGTGGCCGAAAGCCTCAGCATCGTCATGGCCACCGAGGCCCACATGGACTACCGCTGCGCCGACTACCTCGCCGTCATGCAGGCCGTCGATTCCCCCTGGCTGCGCCACTGTTTCGATTTCGCCAATCCCATCACCGTCATCGAGGACCCGCTCGACGCGGTCAAGCTGGTCGCTCCCTACACCGTCGTCACCCACATCAAAGACATGCACGCCCGCCCCATGACCCATCTCGGCGAGCCTCGCTTCTTTCACGCTCCCATCGGGTCCGGCGACGTGCCCATCGAGGCCATCCTCGAAGTCCTCCAGTCCGAGGCTCCCGACCCGGACAGCCTGGAGCACTGTCTGGAAATCGTCCCCACCTCCGAATACAATCCCGAGGCTTGGCTCAACGCCAGCCTTGACTGGCTCCGCACCAACTGCGCCAAATTTTGGAACTAGCCGGCTCCGGCCGAGAATGGAGATAACCATGGCAGCGCCCACCGCCCGTCCCGTCATCACCCCCTGGGTCAATCCGGTCACCCACGCCCTCAAGGCCGGCAAAATCTGTATCGGCGCCTGCAGCATCGCCTTTGGCAGCGTGCCCACGGCCCAGATCTTTGGCGCTGCTGGTTTCAGCTTCAACTACTTCGATCTCGAGCACAGCCAGACCAGTATCCAGGAACTGGCCGCCATGTGCGCCGCCTCCAAGCTCGCCGGCGCCGTGCCCATCGTTGGTCCGTCCAGCATCGGTGACCACCTGATCGGCCGCCCTCTTGATGCCGGCGCGATGGGCGTCATCGTCCCCCACGTCTCCACCGTGGAGGAGACCGAGCGCGTCGTCCAATATTCCCGCTATGCTCCTGTCGGCGTCCGCGGCCTTGTGTCCCCCGGCATTCTCACTGGCTTCGAGTCGCCCGACGGCTCCGACTGGGTGGAGTCCCAGAATCGCGAAATCCTGGTCGCCATCAAGGTCGAGAGCGGCACCGGCATCGACAACATCGAGGAGATCGCCGCCGTCCCCGGTCTCGATGCCATCCTCATCGGTCCCGGCGATCTCTCAGCCACCCTCGGTGTCCCTGGCCAGACCGGCCATCCGGACGTCACCGATTGCATCGAACGCATGCTCGCTGCCGCCAAGAAGAACGGCGTCGCCGGCGGGCCGCACGTCGGTACCGCCGCCGATGCTGAAGCCTGGGCCGACAAAGGGGCCACTTTCATGAGCCTGAGTTTTGACGGTGGTCTTCTATTGGACATCTCCACCAGCGCCGTTCAAGACTCCCGCCGACGCCTCGGCGACCGCATGCTCTGATGCGATCCTTCCAAATAGGCCCACCCTCTTCGTGATCAATCTCCTCGACTTCACCGTCACCGAACTCGACGGCTCATCCACTCCGGTACCAGTGAAAGTGCAGGCTGTACGCGGCGCCGGTCTTTGCGGTCGCGATCGCATCGCCGCCCTTGGTGAACAAGAGCGGCGACTACAAGCCGGCGAGCCCTGGTCCTCCAGTGACCAGTTCTCCTACCGTATCGGCCGCTACCTGGCCACCACCGCCGACTGGATCGAAGTGCAGGGCCCCCTTACCGGCGGCGAAGCCGAGGCCGTCGCCATCTTTACTGGCGACAAGATCCTCATCGGCCTCGGCAGCGATCAGTGCGACCGCGAACTCGACCCCCTTTTTCTCGAAAAGCCCAAGCAGCTTTGCCCCCATCCTCTCGGACCTGAAGTTTGGCGTTATGACGATGTCCGCGACCACTGGGACGACCTGCAAATTGAATCCGAGGTCGACGTGAATGGCTACACGCTTTCCCTCCAACGCTTCTCTCTCGCCGAGCTGGTCACCCTCGAAATGCTCCTCACCGGCGATGCCCTCCGAGTCCGTCCCGATGGCACCATCTTCTTCTGCGGCACCGGCGGTGCCGTCCCCGAAGCCGAAGCCGAGATCGCCCGCCTCGACCTTCCTCCCGAGACCATCTCTGGCGTCGGCGATGTCTTCCGCATGCGCCTCTACGACCCGGTTCTCGACCGCGAAATTCGCCACGCTTATCACGTCGATGTCCTGGGCGACGATCTGGCCGACCGCCGCCCCACCGCTCACGCCCTATTGCTCCAAAAAGGTGGCGAATCCCCGTGAAAATCACCGACGTAAAACACTTCGCCGTCAAGGTCGGATTCCGCTGCCGCTTCATCGTCAAAATCGAGACCGACGCCGGCATCCACGGGCTCGGCGAAGCCGGCACTGCCGGGCGCGAACGCGCCCTCGGCGGCGCCATCGACCATTTCCGCGAGTTCCTCATTGGCCAGGACCCGCGCCGCATCGAGGACATCAACCAGGTCCTCTACCGCTCACAGTATTTCGAGGGTGGCACCATCATCACCGCCGCGGCCTCCGCCATCGACATCGCCCTCTGGGACATCCTGGGCAAGCATCTAAACATCCCGGTCTGGCAACTGCTCGGGGGCGCCACCCGCCGCGAAGTCACCTGTTTCGCCGATCTGGTCTCCGGCGACGGCGATACCTGGGCCGACCGCGCCGCCGATCTCGTCGAGAAGGGCTGGGGCACCATCCGCTGCCCTTCGGGCATGCCCGGGAAGCACCTCGACTCGCTCACCGCCACCCTTTACGAGCCCTGGGAATCCATGCAATGGATCGCCGAGCGCCTCCGCGAGGTCCGCGCTCGCGTAGGTCCCGGCGTGCGCCTGGCCGTCGATTACCACCACCGCCTTAGCGTCGCCGACGCCGCCGAGTTCTGCCGCATGATCGACGATGTGGGCCTCATGTTCCTGGAAGAGCCCATCCGCGCCGAAAGCCCCGACGCCTACGCCGCCCTGCGCGCCATGACCTCCATGCCCTTCGCCATCGGCGAGGAGTTTTCCGGCATCTATGTCTTTGCCCCCTTCATCGAGCGCGGCCTTTGCAACTACGCCCGCGTGGATCTCTGCAACGTGGGTGGGTTCACCTCCGCCCGCAAGGTCGCCGCCATGGCCGAGGCGCACTACATCGACCTCATGCCCCACAACCCCCTCGGTCCCGTCTGCACCGCCGCCACCGTCCACTTCAGCATTGCCATTCCCAACTTTTCGCTTCTCGAGTACAACTGGGACGTGCGCGACCAGCCCGAAGACCTCTTCCCCACCGCGATGCACATCCAGGCCGACCGCTTCCCCCTCCCCACCGCCCCCGGCCTCGGCGTCGAGTTTAATGAGGACGCCGCGCCCGACTATCCCTTCGAATACTGGGAGGCGCCCCACTGGCGCCGCCGCGATGATTCCTACACCAACTGGTAGCCGGGAAGGAGTTTGCCATGGTCCTTGACAGCCGACGATGGGACGCCCGCTACGGCCATGACCTGATCGCCGCGCATGCCTCCGAGTTCAACGACTACATCGCCATCACCTCACCCAGCGCCTGGGCCGTGGTCGATCCTCATCTGGCCAACCCGCCGGTTCATCGCGAGTTCCACGAGGGGATGGGCGAGCGCTATCTCGACGATCTCCTCCCTCGCCTCCCCGACGCCGGCCAGGTTCTGGCCATCGGCGGCGGCAACGCCCTCGACGTGGGCAAGTACGTCGCCTGGCGAAAGAACCTGCCGCTGATAATGATCCCCACTATCGTCTCCACCGGCGCCGTTTTCCAGTCGCCCGTCGCCGTGCGCCGGGCCGATCGCTGGGAATTCTTCATGGAGACCGTCGCCCCCGAATACCTGCTCTTTGATTTTGGTGTCATCGACGCCGCCCCACCGCACCTCAACCGCGCCGGCATGGGCGAATGCGTCTGCCAGTTCGGAGTCGTCGGCGCGTGGCGCTGGTGGGACGCTCAGGGCTTCGACGGCGCTCCCTTTGCCCCGGACATCGCCGAGGGCACCGCATCCTGGGTCCGCGAGCGCTGCGCCGAATTTAGCGGTGATCTAGATGAAAACGGCGAACCAGGTGAGACCGGCATTCGCATTGCCGCCGAAATCAACCGCCAGCGGTACGATCTGCCTACCGTGGACGCTGTCGAACGCCGCAGTATCGATCACTCGTTCGTCATCGCCTTCGAGTGGGTGCATCAGCGTGAGCTAATCCACTCCGAGGCTGTCTCCCTCGGTTCCCTCATCGGCGCCTACCTTTACGAGGCCGACTTCGAAGAGACCAAGGCCCTGCTCGATTCGTGCCGCGTCCGCTACCGGCCCGACGAGATCGGCTGTACCCTCGCCGAGGTCCGTGAAACGTTAGAGCGCATCAACGAGCCCGTCGGACCGATCGCAGCCGAAAACTGGTTCCACCGCCGGAGCTTGAACGACGAAATATTCGACGCCATGATGGTGACCATAGAATCCCGAGGTTAGATACCCCATGAGCGCAGCCACAGAACCCGTCGTCCGCGTAGCCCTCATCGGCGCCGGCAGTTTTGGCCGTGCGATCGCCGGCATGCTCGCGCGCTTGCCCGAGCTCGAACTCGTCGGTGTTGCTGATGTCCACGCCGCCACCGCCGAGGCCTTTTCCACCGATTCCGGCGTCCCGTCCTGGACCGATTACAAGGCGCTGCTGGCGGAATGCGATTGCGACGCCGTCGCCATTTCCACTCCCCACAACACCCATCGCGACATCGCCATCGACTCCGCCGCCGCCGGCCGCCACATCTTTTGCGAAAAAGCCATGGCCATCAACGTCGCCGAGTGCAACGACATGATCCGCGCCGCAGACGAACATAACGTCCGCCTCATGGTCGGCCACAAGCGCCGTCTGCGTCCCGCCTACGTCGAAATCGAGCGTCTGCTCGACAGCGGCGAATTCGGCCAGCCGATGGCCATCAACGTCGCCGGCTACTTCGGCCGCGCCCTCACCGGCTGGTGGAACAGCCGCGAAGCCTGCGGCGGACTCCTCTTCTGGGCCGGCGTCCACGACTTCGACACCATCCGCAACCTCATGGGCGAGGTCTCCCGCGTCCACGCGGTCACCGGACCCAAGCTGTCTTCCTCGGTCACCGACTACGAAGACTCCATCGCCGTCAATCTGAATTTCGCCAGCGGCGCCATCGGCTCAGTCCAAGTCTCAACCTTCTATCCCATGGCCACCTACCGTACCTCATTCGATTACGAGATCGTATGTGAGCACGGCGGCATCGCCTACGACTCCCGCCAGGTCGCCATCCACCATCAGTTGCAAGACCAGCCCATGCAGACAACCTTCCTCGAAGGCTACGGCCACGACGTCGCCTACGACCTGGAATGGTCCAGCTTCGCCGCCTGGGTGCTGCGCGACGAGCCGCCCATCCTCACCGGTGAGGACGGGCTCCGCTGCATCGAGATCATGCAGGCCGCCTACATTTCCGTCGCCACCGGCGAAGCGGTTGACCTGCCTCTCGCCACCGACGACACCCGCCCCTGGGGGGCATAGCCCTCGTTCAATCGCCCCCTTGCCGTGGTTCATGGTCTTCATCGTCTCCGCGGCCATTGGTGTATAAAAACGCGGAGGACTCGCCCCCCACAACCGCCAGGGCCAGGAGAACGCGATGAAGGCCATAGTCCAGGACAGGTACGGCTCCCCCGATGAAGTCCTGAGACTTGAGGAGATCGACACGCCCCGGATAGAGGACAATGGGGTTCTGGTGCGCGTTCACGCGGCCTCCGTCCATCCGGATATCTGGCATGCCGTCACCGGCTACCCGCGTGTCCTCCATCTCATGGGATCCGGGCTACTCAAACCGAAGAACCGGGTTCCGGGCATTGATGCGGCGGGAACGGTTGAGGCGATCGGCGCGAAGGTAACCCGTTTTCAACCTGGGGACGAGGTATTCGGCGAGACCTTCAGCGGCCATCAGTGGCACAACGGCGGGGCCTTCGCCGAGTACGTGGCGGTTCCCGAAGACGTGCTGGCGCTGAAGCCATCCAACCTCACGTTCGAACAGGCCGCCGCTGTACCCACCTCCGCATTCATTGCCATGATGAGTGTTCGCGATCAGGCCCAGGTGGAGCCGGGCAGAAGGTTTTGGTCAACGGCGCGGGCGGTGGCGTTGGGGTCTTCGCCGTGCAGCTCGCCAGGGCGTTCGGCGCGGAAGTCACCGCCGTGGACAGCACGGAGCAACTGGACATGCTCCGATCCATCGGCGCCGCCCAGGTCATCGATTACACCCGGGAAGACTTCACCCGGAGTGGCGAGCGCTACGATTTCATCCTCGACATCGCCGGGAGGCATTCGTTCTCGGACTGCCGGCGCGTGCTCACCCGCAAAGGGGACTACATTCTCATCGGCCACGCTCACTACGGAGATTCGGGCGGTCGTTGGATCGGAGGCATCGCCACCATCCTCAAGCTGCTCGTGGTGTCACCGTTCGTCAGCCAGGGGATGGGCGGGTTCGCATCGGTGAAGAAGAAAGAGTGGTTGGGGGGCCTGACAGAGCTTATCGAAGCCGGCAAGCTCACCCCGGTCATCGACCGCACCTACCCGCTGAGCGAGGTCGCCGAGGCCATCCGCTATATGGAAGACGGACACGCTCTGGGCAAGGTCGTCATCACCATCTGAGGGGCATGTTACCGCCGGGATCGCTCCCTATGAGTAGCTGAGCTTGTCTCCCGGCTTCATCACCAGCAGCTCCGTCCGCGGCGTCAGGTCGTTGATCCGCCGACGCAGCTCGTCGATGTCCGCCGCCTGATTCGGAAACGTGTCGTAGTGGCACGGAATCACCGCCCGCGGCCGCATCAGCTGCGCCGCCACCGATGCCTCCTTCACCCCCATCGTGTACTTGCCGCCCACCGGCATGATCACCAGATCCGGCGCGTACAACTGACTAAGCAGCGCCATGTCCCCAAACACCCCCGTATCCGCCGTGTCCCAGATAATCGGGCCGTCGGCAAATTCCATTACGAACCCACACACGCTCCCGTCCGGCTCCGCGTAAGCCGTGCCGTCCCGGTATGCCGTGCCGTGCATGCCCGTCGAGTGATCCGCCCGCGTCATCGTGTAGCGAACCGAGCCCAGCTTTACCGAGCCGCCAATGTTCAGCGGGCACGAATCCGTCTCAAAGGCGATCCCATGAACCGTCGCGTAACCCGCCACCTCCGGGCTGCCGATCAGCGTCGCGCCCGTCTTCTTCACGATCTCGATCGCCTCCCCCAGGTGATCCACATGCCCGTGGGTCACGCACACCACATCGGCCTCCGTGATGTCGTCCAGGGTCGTCGAGCACATCGGGTTGTCGTCCAGCCACGGATCGAAATAGATCACGTCGCCGCCCGGCGCCACGAACTTAAACGACGCATGTCCCAAGAATTCAATCTTAACCGGCTTCATATTCATGCTCCATTCAAACAAACAACGATTTGATTGCTAGGCGCCTGCTGGCGGCAACCGCATACTACGCCGCTTCCTTCTCCAGCAGCTTTTTCAACGCCTTCTGGTCCGACCGCATGTTCCGCTTATACATCCCGAAGATGCCGAACATTCCGCTCTTCAACTCTATCGAATAGCGAAATTTCGTCCCGCTTCCGTCCTCCTCAAAGCTTCATCTCGCCGTGAACGGCAGCAGGCCGGACGTGCTCCTGACGGCGAACGCCCGCTTCGGGTCGTATTCGATCACCTCCAGGTCCACATCGAATTTCCAACCCAGGTGCGAGAGTTTCATCCAACCCACCGTGCCGACCGTGGGCTCGCCGTCGCCGGTCTGCTCCGCCCCCGTCACTGCCCCCAGCCATTGCAGGTCGTTCTCAATTCGAGTTACGAATTTTGACACCGTCTGCAACGGGCGATCGATCGATATCTCAACCTCATTCTTATGCATGGCGCTACCTAACCCCGCCGTCCACGGCCGGCGTTGCTCATGCTCTGTCGCCGGTCCCGCCGGCTCACAGTTGCCCCAGGTGCTTCAGGGCCGCCATCGCGGAGTTGCGTCCCGGCAGACCGGTCACGCCACCTCCCGGGTGGCATCCCGATCCGCCCAGGTACAGCCCCTTTATCGGGGTTTCGTAGCCGCTCATGCCCGGGGCCGAGCGCTGCGACAGCATCTGGTCCAGCGTCATATCCGTGTGGTGCATATGACCCACCGTCATGCCAAATCTGTCCACCATCGATTCCGGGGTTATCAGGTGCCAGTCCTCCACGATGTCCGGAAACTTGGGAGCCATTTCCGCGACCTGGGCTATCAGTCTGTCGGCCACCACCGGGCCCATCTCATCCCAGGTCCCCTCGCGCAGGCGGGTGGGGGCGAACTCACCCCAGATGCTTATGCAGTAATGCCCCGGCGGTGCCGAGTCCGGGTGATGCACCGTCGGCGAGATGACTCCCAGCGAGCATTCCTCCGGAATCTTGCCGCGCCGGGCCGCGTACCAGGCCTCGTCCAGGGTGTCGATCGAGTGCAGGATGCGCGTCTGCGCATAGTGATGCGGCTGCAGCGTGTTGCCTGGCAGCGCGGTCCAGTCCGGCAACCCGCTGCAGGCGCAGTGCAATTTGAAGTACCCGGCGACCGAGTGCACCCGCTCCATTCGCGTCACGAATTCGGCATCCAGTTCCTCTCGTCCCACCAGACCCAGCAACGTGCGCTGCGGGTCGGCGTTCGACACCACCACCTTCGCCGAAATCTCGTCACCGTTGGCGAGCCGAACCCCCACCGCCTGCCCGTCCCGCACCATGATCTTGTCCACCTCGGCGTTCGTGCGTACTTCCAATCCCGCGGCCATCGCGGACTTGCCCAGCGCCTTTGCCACCGCGCCCATCCCGCCCTTCGGGTAGCCACTTGCCCCCTGCGCCGCCAGCCCGGCCGACGTCGCGCTGTGAAACGCCCAGTACAGCAGCGCCCCCGGCGCATCCGTGCTGCCCGAATCGAATGTGGCGATTACGGACGCCTTTATTTCCTCCGATTCGAACAGGTCACCCAGGAATCCCCGGATTGTCCCGGTGACCATCCGATTGAACAGTTCTTCGTCCGGCGTGCCTTCAAACTTGCGTGCCATCTCGCCCAGGGTCGGCGGATCCGTCAGCAGGTACGGCTCCATCATCGCGCCCATTCGCGCGTGGTACTCCAGCCAGGTCGGCCACGCTTCGGCATCCTTGGGCGAGATTTGGGCGATAGACTCAATCGTGCGCTCGAAGTTGCTCCAGAACAGCAGGTGCTTGCCCGATCTAAACGGTTGGAACGAGCCCGGATCTTGCGACTTGACCTCCAGGCCATTCTCGAAGAGCTGCATGTCGTTCAGGATCTCGGTGTGAAACATCACGAAGCTGTGCCCGTAGGTCGTAAAATGGAATCCCGGGATCAGCTCGTCCGTGGAGGCCAAGCCTCCCACCTTCTCGCCCCGCTCCAGCGCCAGCACCCGCAGGCCCGACTTGGCCAGGTAGAACCCGGTGACCAGGCCGTTGTGGCCGCATCCAACTACAATCGCGTCATAGTCCATATTGGTATCCCCTTCGGAGGTAATGTCGCCGGGCGCGATCCCCTACGGGTCGCCCGGCCTTCGCTTCGGGTCTAGGCGTTCGATTTCCGATACGACAGCGCCTGGAATCTGATCCGGTCGTCGTGGATGTGAAACGAGTCCACCCCCGCCGCCGTATTCCCGTCCCCGTCCTGCCCGCTCCACTCAAACAGGACCATCGACCCGCCCACCGTCACCGATTCCTGCGCCAGCTCAAAGCCCGCCAGGTCCTCTCCCAGCTCGCCGAATATAGCCAGTATCTCGGCACGCCCCCGCCCCACCTTGTTCGGTAGTACGAACACCGCATCCTCCGCGTAGTCCGCCATCACCCGGTCCATATCCCCCGCCTGAATCGACTCCCAATGGTCGTCGTAAACCTCTCTCGGGCTCCTCATTCTGGGCCTCCTATGCCCGCTACCGGACAGCGTCCGGGCGCAGGCTGAGTGCATCATCAACTAAAGTTCCACGATTGCGCAAATCCGTACTTACCACTCGCTTTTGCCGCCCCGCAACGGAGTCGGCACTAACGCAACGGCATTTCAGGATCGCAGCATCTTCCCGCCGAATATGTTCTAATCTGCCCTCGATTCAGAACATCGTCCCACCCGGTGTGCAGCAGGCCCCGGGCGCACGGAGGAATCCATGTCCAACACCGACCTGCCCGGCGACTTCCGCGAGCGTTTCCTGGCTCTCCACACCGCTCTTTTTTGTGACAGCCTCGACCGTATGGGCATCCAGCCGCAGGTCATGGACTACCGGATTCGCGCTGTCTATCCCGGTGCCGTAGTCGTCGGCCGCGCCCTCCCCGTTCTCTGGGTATCCGTCTATCGACCGCCCGAGAAACCCTACGAGCACCTCTTCGAAGCCTTTCGCGCCCTCCAGCAGGACGACGTGCTTGTCATGACTACCAGCGGATTTCGCACCGCCGGCGTCTGGGGCGGCCTGCTCGCCACCGCCGCCCGCGCCCAGGGTTGCGTCGGCGCCATCATCGACGGGCTCACGCGCGATGTAAGTGAAATGGAAGAAATATCCTTCCCGGTCTTCGCCCACGGCCTGTCGGCCAAGGACTCCGAGGGCCGCGCCGAGGCCATCGAGTGGGGTACCCCTATCGACTGCGGCGGCGCCCGCGTCAACCACGGCGACATCGTCTTTGCCGATGAAATGGGCGGTATCGTCATCCCCGCCGAATCCGCCGCCGAAGTCCTGGCCCGCGCCGAAGAAAAGCAGCGCGGCGAATCCAACGTCCGCGAAATCCTGGCCACCGGCCGCGACATTGGCGAGGTCTTCCGCGAATACGGCATCCTCTAAATCTCCGATGGCCCGGCGCCTCCTAATCTCCAACCTCCTATGAGCATCAGCATCGCCCATCGCCGGCCAGATAACGGCAGCGCCGACATTCGCGTCAACGAGCCCGCCGCATGAGCATCAGCATCGCGCAACTCCGGCAAGATAACGGCGGCGCCGACATTCGCCTCAACGAGCCCACCCCATGAGCATCAGCATCGCAGTCGACGTTGGCGGCACCTTCACCGATTTCATCTCCCTGGAATCCACCGGCGCCATCAGCGAAGCCAAGTCCCTCACCACTCCTGACGACCCCTCCCGCGGCATCTTCGACGTCCTCGCCAAGGCCGGTGTCGACTTCAATGCCATCTCCTATTTCGTCCACGGCTCCACCGTCGGCACCAATCTCCTCATCGAGCGTCGCGGGCCCAACGTCGGCCTCATCACCACCCGTGGATTCCGCGATGTCCTCCGCATCCAGCGCGTGGTCCGCCCCCGCTCCTTCGACCTGCACTGGGTCAAGCCCCGCCACCTGGTCGAGCGCACCATGAGCCTCGAAGTCCACGAGCGCATCGGCGCCCATGGCGAGATCGTCGAGCCCATCCACGAGGACGATGTCCGCGCCGCTGTCGAACAATTTAAGGCCGAGGGCGTAACCGCGATCGCCGTCAGTTACATGTTCTCTTTCCTGAACTCCTCCCACGAAATCCAGACCCGCGACCTCATCCGCTCGCTCTATCCCGAGGCCTATGTCTCCATCTCCTCCGAGGTCTACCCCCAGTGGCGCGAGTACGAGCGCACCAGCACCACCGTTATCGACGTCTACCTGAAACCCCGCATCGACGAATATCTCACCAACCTCGAGTCCGGTCTTCAGGAGCGCGGCGCTTCCCACCTGCTCATCATGCGCAGCAACGGCGGTGTCATGACCACCGCCAACGCCAAAGAGCAGCCCGTCACTATGATCCAGAGTGGTCCCGCCGGCGGCGTTATCGCCAGCCTCTATACCGGTCGTCTGCTCGACATCGATCCCCTGATGACCGCCGACATCGGCGGCACCAGTTTCGACACCTGCCTCATCTCCAACGGCGTCCCCTCCACCACAAATACCACCGAGCTCGAATTTGGCATGCCCATCGCCACCCCCATGCTCGATATTCGTTCCGTCGGCGCCGGCGGCGGCAGCCTCGCCTGGGTCGACCCGGCCGGGCTGCTCAAGGTCGGCCCCCAGAGCGCTGGCGCCTTTCCCGGCCCGGCCTGCTACGGGCGCGGCGGCGACACCGCCACGTCCACCGACGCCAACGCCGTTCTCGGTCGTCTCGACCCCCAGTTCAAGCTCGGCGGCGACGTCGAGATCCAGCTTGACGCCGCTCGCGACGCCGTCGCCAAAATCAGCGCGGAGCTCGGCTTCAGCGCAGAACGCACCGCCTCCGGCATCCTCGATATCATGAACAGCAACATGGCCAAGACCATGCGTCTGCTCACCATCGACCGTGGCCTCGATCCCCGCGAATTCACCCTGGTCGCCTTCGGCGGCGCCGGCCCCCTCCACGGCGCTTACCTGGCCGACGAGCTCGGCATGCGTCGCGTGATCGTCCCGCCATCTCCCGGCGCTTTCAGCGCCCTCGGCGCCCTCATGGCCGACACCCGCTTCGACTACGTCAAGACCCGCATCGCCTATTCCGAAAACCTCGACCTCGACGCCATCAACGCCGACTTCGCCGAAATCGAAGCCCGCGCTCTCAGCGACTTCAAGCGCGAACGCTTCGACGATCCCCCCGACCTCCTGCGCAGCATCGACTTCCGCTACTCCGGCCAGAACTGGGAGCTGGAAGTCTCCGTCCCCAGCGGCGAAATAACTCCGGCCGTCATCGCCGCAGCCCGCACCCGTTACGACGCCGAGCACGACCGCCAATTCGGCTGGTCCTTCGCCGAGTCCCCCTTCGAGCTCGTCAACTTCCGCGTCGTCGCCCTCGCCCGCCACGCCGAGCTGCACCTGCCCGACGTCCCCACCGGACCGCTCGCCGACCCCACGAAATCCCAGAAGGTCCACTTCGCTGAGTCCGGCGGCAATCTCGACACTCCCTTCTACCTGCGGTCCGGCCTCACCGCCGGAAGCGAAATCCCGGGCCCCGCCCTCATCATCGAAGACGACGCCACCACCCTCGTCCCGCCCCGGTGGACCGCTCACGTGGAGCCCCACGGCAGCATCATCCTCGGGAGGAATTAGCAATGGCCCCACCCGATTCTCCGCGCAACATCGCCATGCCCAAGATTCCCGACCCCATCCTGCTCGAAGTCGTCGGCAACTACCTGGTCAGCACCTGCGAAGAGATGGGCGTGGCCATGATGCGCACCTCCTACTCCACCATGTTTAACGAAGCCCGCGACTTCTCCTGCGTCATCTTCGACGTCGGCGGCGAGATGATCGCCCAGGGCGATTTCTGCCCCGCCCACATCGGCGCGATCGTCCACACCGTCGAATGGGCCATCAAAGAGGTCGGCGCCGAGAACATGAATCCCGGCGATGTCATCCTGCACAACGACCCCTATCGGGGCGGCTGCCACCTGCCCGAATTCATGACCATGAAGCCCTGCTACTGGCAGGGCGAGATCGTCGCCTACGCGGCCAACATCGCCCACATGACCGACATCGGCGGCATGGTCCCCGCCGCTTTCGGCGACACCCGCAACATCTTCCAGGAGGGTCTCCGCCTGCCCCCCATCAAGATCTATACGAACGACCAACCCGTCGAAGACATCTTCTCGATCATCACCTCCAATGTCCGCACCCCTGTCGTCTCCCGCGGCGACCTCATGGCCATGATCGGCTCCACCTATCTGGCCGAGCGCCGCATCCTTGAGCTCGTCGAGAAGCACGGGGTCGACCGTTTCAACGAGCTAGCCGCCCAGCTCAAAGATGTCTCCGAGGCCCGCATGCGCCGCGCCATCCAGAAGATTCCCGACGGCGAATACACCGCCGAGGGCTATCTCGAAGACGACGGCGTCATCCCCGACCGCCCCTGGAAGATTCGCGCCACCCTGGTCGTGCGCGACGACGAGATCATCGTCGACTACAACGGCTCCGACGAGCAGGCCGCCGGGGCCATCAACCAGTCCTTCGGCACCACCGCCTCCGCCACCTACGCCGGCGTCTTCCACATGGTCGACGAAGACATCACCTGGAATCACGGCGCCTATCGCCCCATCAGCATCGTCGCTCCGCCCGGCTCCATCGTGAACGTCGAATACCCCGGCTCCTGCGTCGGCGGCAACTCCGACACCTACCCCACCACCGTCGACATCCTCCTCAGCGCCTTCTCCCAGGCCAGCGACCGCAGCTCCGCCCCCGACGGCGGCACCTGCGGGCTGCTCGGTTTCTACGGCCACTCCGTCGACACCGGCCAGCCTTTCGTCATCCTCCATCACGAAGGCATGGGCTGGGGCGGCCGCGCCGACGCAGACGGCAACGACGCCCAGATCGTCAAGAACGGCAACTGCCTCAATGCCCCCTGCGAAATCTGGGAGTCTAGATACCCCGTCCGCATCGAGGAATACAGTATCGCCAACGGCAGTCCCGGCCCCGGCGAGCACCGCGGCGGCGCCGGCGTCCAGCGCATCTGGCGCTGCCTTGAGCCCATCACCGTCAGCGCCCATCTCAACCACACCCGCCTGCCCATCTGGGGACTCCACGGCGGCCAGGCCGGCTCCAACACCGCCCTCCTTTTCAAGCGTGCCGGCAGCGACGACTGGCAGACCGCAACCGAGCTTTTCGGCACCACCTCCAACGGCAAATTCTCCAACGTCATGCTTGAGGCCGGCGACCAGATTCTCCTGCGCATGCCCGGCGGCGGCGGCTACGGCAACCCCCTCGATCGCGAGCCCGAGCTCGTCTCCGCCGACATCCGCGACGAGCTCATCCCCTTCGACGACGCCGCCGGCGTCTACGGCGTCGTCATCGCCGCCGACGGTCGCCTCGACGAAGAGGCTACCCGGAAACTGCGCGCCGAGCGGGTGCGCGACAACGTCCGCGCTGACTTCGACTTCGGGCCCGAGCGCGAGGCCTGGGAGGCGGTATTCGACGACCAGACCATGTGCAAAATGGTGGCCGGCTTGATGGGGCTACCCAAGTCGGTCCGGGCCGACAAGCGCACATGGATATTCAATCAGGCGGTGCCCGATCTGGAGCGCGCCGGCCGGGGGTGGATCGCCGACGCCATCCCCGACGCCGACGCCGCGCGGGCGCGCCTTAAAACAGCCATGGACACGGTCTTCGGCGCCGTCGCAGCGGAGGAAACGCCATGAAGCTTGATCCCGTCGTCTTCGAGATACTGCGCAACAAGGTGACGGCGGTGGCCGACGAGATGTCGGTCAACCTGCAACGCGCTTCGCGCTCGGCCTACGTCAAGGAGGCCGCGGATTTTTGCACGGCGCTGGTCGACCGCGACGGCCTCATCTTCGGCTATCCGCCG
>Ga0114996_10000181_pt1 | contig 86103 bp, 76 predicted proteins | sample ArcticOcean_MG_C_4_FD_87039 | JGI IMG/M metagenome (GOLD analysis project Ga0114996, IMG submission 87039) | Marine microbial communities from western Arctic Ocean - ArcticOcean_MG_CB4_134 | ecosystem: Environmental > Aquatic > Marine > Oceanic | place: Arctic Ocean: Canada Basin | collected...
AGGGTCGTGGCTTTTGCTGGTGGCGACCAAGGCGCATTCTTAATGTTGGACCAGGGCAATGAAGATTCAACCACGGATAAGAACTGGGCCGATACGCCCAGCGGTCCCGACCTCTCCATCACCGACATTACGGGCACAGGCAGCGATCAGTTCATGGCCGTGGGCCACGATGGTCTGGCGCTGCGATGGCGTCCGGGCAGAGGGTGGTACGGACTGGATTCGAACACCACTTCGGACTTGCACACCATAGCGCACAATGACGACGGGACATCGTGGGCAGGTGGTGCCGACGGGACCATCGTACGCGTAGATGAAGACACGGTGACAGCGGTTCCCAACGGAATTTCACAGGACATTCTGGGGGCCAGTAGCGGGGGCTCATCCGTATTCATGGTCGGTGAGCAAGGATTGGCGATTCGCGTCGATGCCGATTCGATTCAGGAAGAGTCCACGGGTACGTTGCTCTCTCTCCATGATGTGTGGGTGACAGATGATGGTTCCGGCTTTGCCGTAGGAAGCGGTGGAACCATTGTGGCCAGAGCGGACGATGGTCTCTGGTCCAGCCTCACCAGCTCTACGACGTATGCATTGCATGCCGTCACTGGTCTTGGGGACCAAGCGTGGGCTGCGGGCGATCACGGGGTTCTTTTGCACTGGGATGGACAAGGTTGGAGCAAGGAAACGGCTTCCGTCAACTTGAGTGGGAAGTATCTGTATGGCCTGTGGGCGAACGACACCTTAGGTGTGCTCGCAGTGGGTTGGTTGGGCACCGTGCTTAGGCGCGTGGACGGTACGTGGATTCCCGAAGACAGCAGTACTTCCAATGTGTTGGAGGGGATCGTCGGGACGGACGACGGGGCTTCTGTTTGGATTGTTGGACGCAAGGGAACAGTGCTTCGGAGGAAGCCATGAGACAACTCGTCACGGTCGTCATACTCGGCGTTTTGCTTATTGCATGTGGGTCCAATGGCAAATCGGGAAGCGACGTGCCCAGCAAGGATAGTACGGATCCGGATGTGCTCGATGGCGACGCGCCCGATGCTGCAGAGACGACACCGGATACGGCACCGGAGGATGTTCCACCGCCGCCCGTTCAGACTACATGGGTCACCGAGGAGCTCGATCTGGGCGAAGAATTTGTGCTCCAGAGCGTCTGGGGCACGGATCACAATCATGTGATTGCGGTTGGTTCCAAGGCAACCATCATCGAATACGACGGCTCTGATTGGGAGATCGTCCATCAGGATTTGGAACTCGATACGCTCAACGGCGTGTGGGGATCCTCCATGAATGATGTGTGGGCAGTTGGTGCACACGGCCAGATCCTTCATCGAGATGCGGGGGGCTGGAGTATTGTTGATCCGGGCTGCAAAGGGCAGACGAATTGTGACAGTTTACCGACCCTCTGGGATGTGTGGGGCTCAAACGCGAATAATGTGTTCGCGGTGGGCAACGGTGGCACCATTGTTCGCTGGGATGGCGAAAGCTGGAAGAGCCAGTCCGGTGGTGTTGCCAACGATCTCTTCGCCATCTCCGGAAACGCAGACTATTTGGTCTCTGTGGGCGACAAGGGCGAAGTGTTTACCAACTTTGGAGGGGCCCTGTCGACCATGGATGGTGGCACGGTGAAACCCTTGCGCGATGTGGCGCTCTTGTCAGGAAACGAAGCGATCGCAGTTGGAGACTCCGGGTCGGTTATCCGGCACATAGATGGAGTCTGGGCACCTCAAAACGCTGGGGTATTTTCGAATCTGAAGGCCATTTGGTCCGACGGAACGACCCATGTCGTGGTGGGCAGCGGTGGCACCATCGTACGGAGCACAGGCAGTGGGTTGTGGAGCCCGATGGTCAGCACCACCACCACATCACTCAATGACATTCATGGAAAGAGTTCATCGGCGTTGTTTGCTGTGGGCGATGCTGGGTTGTTGATTCATTACGACGGCTCTCAATGGTCCAAGGTCGGCAACTTGGTGTCGGAGAATTTGCTGGGTGTCACGCAGAGCAGTGACGGCCCCATTTTTGCTGTGGGAGCCGGTGGTACCGTGGTTTCCGACACTTCGAGTATATGGGAGAAGGCGACTTCGCCAACGACGGCGGATCTCCATGCGGTATGGAGTATGGATTCAAAGGATGTATGGGCTGTGGGTAATCTCGGGACCATCGTTCGTTGGACGGGTTCGAGTTGGACCCAAGCCGAGTCGCCGACCGAGTTCAATTTGTACGACGTGTGGGGGCGGAGCTCGGATGAGGTCTATGCTGCTGGCGAAGGCGGCGTCGTTCTTCAGTGGAATGGCACGGAATGGCTCATCATTCGTTCCAACACCACTGCCAACCTGCGCAGTGTGTGGGGAATGGGGGACGACACGATCTACGCTGTGGGAGGCATGGCGACCATTATGCGCTTCAACGGACTGAATTGGAGTCAGCAGGTGGTGCCTGACGAAGTCACTGGGGGAGCACTCCAGCCCGTTGTGGATGAATTATTCGGTATCTGGGGAGCCAGCCCCGACGACTTGTGGGCCGTCGGTGCTGCCGGAACGCTCATTCATTACAGCAAGGGGACCGCAGAAGAAGGCAAAGAAGGAACATTGGCTTGGGCCAAGACACCCCAACAAACGACCAGCATCACATTTCGAGGAATTTGGGGCGCCGAGAAAGAGGCCATGTGGTTGGTGGGTCGAGAGGGCTCTGTGTACAAGTTTACCGGCAACGCCCTGAACCGTGAAAAAACGGGGAGCATCGCCACTCTGTACGACATCACAGGCTTCTCCACAACGTCACTCTTCGCGGTTGGAAATCTGGGTGCCGTGCTTCAACTACAGGTCGAGTTCTTCGTCCCATAAACGAGGACTTAGACCCCTCAATTAACCCCTCCCTCGGGGCGTCGGCGAAGCGCAATCCATGGCAGCAAGAACAAAAGGCAATGGAGCAGGGCTCCGATGGGGCTGGAGCCACCATGGCTCAGCGCGCATCCTCCCTCCGAGGATCCACCGCTCGATTCCGTGTCCAGAGTGAAGCCGTCCTGTAGATGAGGGGGAGGCACATACCCACTGTCACTGGTTGTACCTGCATCCTTGTCTCCGTCGAGTTCCCCATCGTTGGCGTCTTGTGACGACCCATCGCTGTCCTCACTCACGTTGCTTGGGGTCACCTTTACGCAGTCAAAGGACCCGACGTCCTCGTTCCAGCCACAGTCGGTTCCCGCGGTGCATTTCAAGGTGTGAACAGCGCCGTCTTCACACCACGCCACAGTCATTGGGTCTAAACAGTGTCCGGTGGTGGGCACATCCGCGCACGACGCTTCGATGCAGTCAAAAGAGGCGATGAGTTCATTCCACGCACAAAGCGTTCCCGGCGAACAATCCAGGTTCTTTTGTTGTTTGTCTTCGCACCAAACGACCTTGGTGGGCGATTCGCATCGTCCTTGCTCGGGGACATCGCCACAAGGCACGTAGGGTGGTGCCCCAAGCGCGTATCCGGTACACAACAAAGCCAGGAATAAGGTGTTCATCGAGTCTTAGTCTACGGGTCTATCAGCCCGGTATCAAAAAGTTCTCCAGTTGTTCTAAGTACTTAAGAGCCTGCGGCGCAGAACTCTTCGTAGTCGATGAGCTCCGTAATGCTGGGATCTTCACCGCACATTGGGCAGCCCGGGTCCTGACGAAGTCGCATCTCACGGAATTCCATACGCAGGGCGTCAAAGGTAAGCAGGCGACCGATCAGAGGCTTGCCCACATCGAGAATCACTTTAATAGCTTCGATGGCTTGGATGATTCCTACCATCCCAGGAAGCACGCCGAGTACGCCGGCATCCTGGCAACTGGGCGCCATACCGGGTGGAGGCGGTTGGGGGTACAAGCACCGGTAGCATGGTCCTTTGCCCGGATGAAACACGGTCGCCTGACCGTCGAAGCGGTAGATGGATCCGTGCACATTGGGGATGCCCAGCATGACACAAGCGTCGTTAACGAGGTATCGCGTTGCGAAGTTATCACTTCCATCGATCACCACGTCATACTCGCTAAGAATCTGCATCGCGTTCTCGCTCGTCAGGCGTTCCTGGTACTTAATGACCTTTATTTCGCTGTTTAGCGCACAAATTGCTGCTTCCGCCGAATCTGTCTTTGGCTGCCCCACACGATCTTCGGTGTGTAGGATCTGTCGTTGAAGGTTCGACAAATCTACCGTGTCTGCATCCACGATTCCGATAGTCCCAATACCCGCGGCAGCTGCATAGATGGCCGATGGGCTCCCCAATCCACCGGCACCAACAAAGAGCACTCTAGCGTTGAGAAGCTTCAACTGGCCTGCTTCTCTGACCTCCGGAAGGATGAGATGGCGGCTGTAGCGGGCTGTTTGATCGGTCGTCAAGCTGCTACGCATTTCTACCGTTTGGCCCGTTTGTGCATAGCGAGCAAAGCCGCCTGCGATGGAAGTAACATTCTGGTATCCCATCTGTTGGAGGCTATGTGTTGCGAGCGCGGAACGCACACCACTGGCGCAGTACACGCCGATCGGTGTGGTGCGATCGGGTACAGCCCCCTCAATTTTGAGATCCAATGAACCGCGTGGAATGAGTACAGCATTAGGAATGATCCCGAGGACGTGCTCTTCCTTCTCACGGACATCGATGATCACTACGTCATTGTTTTCTCGAAAGGAGGTTAACTCGTCGGCTTGAAGCTCTTGGATTTTCTTCTTCACGGGGTCTAGCGGGTCTCGAACTGTCGTCATCGGACGAATCCTCGTAATTCTCAGGGCCGTAGAATGCGGATGCCGTTCCGTAAACACAAGGGGTTTGTGTACTGTATGCGTTGACACAAGGAGACAAATCCAGTGGCGCGTTGGGCGGAATTGTTGGAGTATGGGCCCCATGTTCTTGAATTTGGACCGATATCTGCCCCCCATCGTACGTTCTTCTGCGAGCGCTTCGATTGGCATGGATTCCGTCGAAAACTCGTCGGATCTTGAGCGCATTTTGGCCGATCGCTGGGGTCTAAATCACCGCCAGGTGTGTGTGGGATCCACTCTCTTGCGCGCCGTGTTTAGTGCGTTGGTTTTACCCGAAGAGCGGGTCGTGCTGGCGGCGCCCACGTTTGAAGATGTGTTGGACGTGATCCCGAACACTGGCTGTCGATACATCGATGTGGGCCGCAATCATCGTTTTGAAATCGATGGGCAGGGGTGGTCCAAGGCCCTTTTGGCGCCCGCTTCAGCGTTGGCGTACGTGGCCTGTCCGGACCTCCCGACCAGCACAGTGGTGGGACCCAGAGTGATCCAAATGGCCGTCGAAGCAGGCCTCGGGGTGGTGCTCGATGTCCGGGGCAGATCGGACCATTGTGGTGGATCGCAAGCACCCACCATGGAGCTCGACGTGTTGGAGCTCGGTTTGATTGGTGGGGGTGCTGGCGGGGAAGTCGGCTCGGTTCAGTATGTGGTGGGGCCCGTGGAACAGGTGGTACGCATTCGCGATCGTTTGGACAAAGACGTGCCTTCCAATACCGAGATTCAGTGCGCTTTTGAGGGGCTGCAGCATCTGGATTTGGTGAACGAACGCTTGGCGCGATGGCGACGCTGGACCCAGGCGACCACGGAAGCGCTCAGCGAGCTTCAACCTTTGGACATTCAGCGGCCGCAAGGCCCCGTGATCTGGGTGCGTGTTCCGGGTGTGGCCTCGTCCGATATTGCCGCAAGAATCGATCATGAGGCGGTCATTGGCTGTGATCAGTGGACATGGCGGGATGCTGTGGCCGTTGTTCCGATGCCTCCCGGCGAGGGACTGTCTCGTCTGGTGGACGCTTTTCGCTCTGCTCTGTAGGATGGCTGACACGTGCGTTTTCTTCTACCGGTAATGGTGATTCTATTGAGCCTTGTGGGCGGTTGCCTGCGCTGCAATGACGCGACTCAAAGCACTCAAGGTCTGCGCAGTGGTGAGGCTGGGGGTGTGTGTCACCGAACCAGTGATTGTGAGCGGCCCTTGGTGTGCGTAGAGCAAGAGTGTGTCCAACCGGCCGTGGTCAACCCGCTCCCTCCGTCCACGAACAAACCGGTGCTGGCGATGCCGCCCAAACGAGTCCCTCGCCCCATCTTGGTCGGTGGTTGTTTGGAGAGTTGTGAACGACCTGAGGACGCGGTGCACCATTTTATTGGCCACGTTCTTCGCTTGGAACGCGATGAGGAAGTGGTCCGGTCGTTCATCGATACCTCGTTGCTAGTGCACAACGAAACTCGTCATGGGGACGGCTGGGCGGAGCTGTTCCTGGCACATCGCTTGGCCGATCGTTCGGACTCCATTGAACGATGGCTCAAGGAGTGGTTGAAATGGGCCGACTTAGTTGTTGATCCGCTGGACAGGCGATACGATGACGCCGCCGTAAAAGTACGGTTTAAAGATCAGAGTCAATACGTAGTCGACTATCAACGGCCAGATCTTCGGGATGATTCAACGATGAGGCCCCTGGCTCGGGTGTGGAGGATCACCATGAAGAAACGTGGCCTTGAATGGTTGGTAGCGAGTATTGATGATGAATCCAAAGGGACCAGGAGTAGTCCATGAGCCTTGAAAACAGAACAGCTCCCCGCGTGGTTGTGGATGTTCGTGGTGTCCTGAAGCGTGAAATTGATCCCAATTTCAGCGACATGATGATGAGCAATCTGAGCCTGGGAGGCTGCTTCATCAAGACCTCTGTTCCCGAGCCGGCCGGATCCGTGGTCATGCTTCGGTTCTCATTACCGGGGAGCGACGTATCCGCCAGCATCAAGGCGGTAGGAAAAGTCTGTTGGGTCAAAGAAGGTGGCGATGGGCCGCTCGGTATGGGGGTTCAGTTCGTGAGTGTCGATGATGCGGATCGGTCAACGCTCGTTCAATACATTTCTGGTCTATTGTCCGAGGATCTTTTCGACGATTGAGTCTTTGGCTTTACTTTCCAATGCAGAACGAGGAAAAGATCTCGTCCAGCAGATCCTCTGTGGAGGTCTCGCCCACGATGAGCCCCAACTGCGCGAGCGCCTCTTGCACATCCACAGCGATGATGTCGGCCGGTTCGCCTTTTCGACATGCTGTCAACGCCATGTGCAGAGCCTTCGCGGCTTCAGACAATGCAGTGTGATGCCTCGCCGAGGTGACGACAATGTCGTTTGAATCCCGCCAGGATTCCGGAAGTAGACGAGACTTCAAGGTCTCCGCAAGCCAATCCATTCCTTGCCGTGTGACCACGCTGATGTCACCCGGTGCCAGATCGGCCTTGGTGCGTATCGTAAGGACGCGATCGTGGCCCAATAGGGTCGAATTTAGGAGCACTGGCGCGTCTTGAGTGGCATCGCAAAGATGGAGCACTAGATCGGCCTTCCGTGCCACATTGAGTGCGCGCTCGACCCCCTCTTTCTCAATGGGATCGCGGGCGTCACGGATCCCGGCGGTGTCCACCAACCGAACCGGGACTCCTTGAAGATCCAAGCGCTCTTCCAGAAAGTCTCGAGTGGTTCCGGGGATGTCGGTGATGATGGCGCGATTCGAATCGAGTAGCGCATTGAAGAGGCTGGATTTTCCGGCGTTGGGGGCACCGACAATGGCGACGGTCACTCCCTCACGCATGATTCGCCCACATTGATCGTACGAAGCAGCAAGCGCTTCGACCTGGTTGGCCAGCTCTTGCAATTCATCGTCGGGTCGTCTTCCATGCAGCTCATCGAGATCTTCTTCCACGAAGTCGATTTGTGCTTGCAGGCGAGCCAACAGTTGGACGAGCGTTGTGCGAAATGATCGAATCATTGCGCTGACTCCTCCTCGCAGTTGGTCGTGCGCAATATCCAACACGTCGTTTGTTGGGGCGTGGATCACGTCCATGACGGCCTCGGCTTGGCTCAGATCAAGTCGTCCATTGAGGAAGGCGCGGCAAGTGAACTCCCCTCGCTCGGCGGGTCGCGCGCCGGCATCATAAACGGCCCGGAGCAGGCGGCGCATATTGACGACGCCCCCATGGCCGTTGAGCTCCACCACATCTTCTCCCGTGTAGCTCCGAGGTCCTGGCCACCAAATGACGACACCGTGATCGATATGTTGCCCATTCTGGTCGACGAACTCGGCCGTGTGAGCGTGTCTGGGGCGAAGTGTCGGTTGGTGATCGCCCATCAACCGGCCTGTCATCTCAAGAGCATTGGGCCCACTGATTCGAATGATGCCGATTCCGCCCGGACTGCTGGTGGTTGCCAGGGCGGCGATGGTGTCACTGCTTCCAAACCGTTCGGACTCTTTCATTTCTTATCTATTCCTCACCGATATCGGGCGGGGTATTTGTATCAAACTGAGCGTCTTTCGCCCAGGCACAATGTGGGATTCAAAAACTCCCTAATATTGACCGTCCAGTGTCCGAATGATAACGATTAGTTTAGCGGGCTTTTGCTCGCGGGGGGTAACTTGTAGGGGGTAACACCGTGCCTACTGGCAGGGTGAAGTGGTTCAATGATGTAAAAGGATTTGGGTTTATCGAATGCGATGAACAGCCCGGCCAAGACATCTTTGTCCATTTCAGCACAATTCAGCAAGATGGTTTTCGTTCGCTCAAAGAAGGGCAAGAGGTAACGTTTGAGTTGCAAGAAGGCCCGAATGGGCTTTTTGCATCCGACGTGAAGATGAAATGAATAGATCATTTCTTGTCGTTCTTTAGCCGTCGGTTCAATCGAACAGACCGTCCAATCCGCCGTAACACGTTCGTTTATGCGAATGGAGTGGTTTGTGAACACGGAAGGCGTTACCATACTGGGTGATGCGCCACGTACCCGCCGGTTGGCACCCTCGAAGTCGATTTATTGATGTAGATGGGTGGACCGCTCACTTTGTCGATATCGGTGATTCGAAGGTCCCCATCATATTCCTTCATGGTTTTTTGGTGTCCAGTTGGGCATGGCGATTCAACCTTCGTCCATTGGCACGGCACGCGCGCATTATCGCACCATGTCAAAAGGGCTTTGGGTGGAGTGATAAGCGCGGAGACGACTATTCTCTATCTTCGTTGGGGGATTTTGCCATTCGATTGCTCGATCATTTGGGTGTGGAGCGTGCGCATTGGGTAGGGAATTCACTGGGTGGGGCGGTGGCGTTGTACATAGCGGCCCACCATCCGGAACGAGTCGAGCGCTTGGTGTTGGTGGATGCGGCTGGTGTTCCCTTTCGCCGAGAAGTACGCATGCTGACCAAGGGCTTGCAGTCGTGGATGGCACCTGTGTGTCGGGTGGGAGGTCGCTCTTTGGTCTTTCAGGCGTTACTGCGGACGTTCGCGTATGCCAACATCCCTGTGGATCGACGGTACATGGAGGGATTCATGGCGCCTCTGATGCAAGGAGGCTCCTTTCGATCTGCGATTCGGGTGATCTCGAGCTTAAATGATGGATTGCGTGAGCTCTTCCCACGTCTGGAGTCCATTCGGAAACCCACGTTGATCGTTTGGGGGGCTAAGGATCGGCTTGTTCCATTGAAAGCCGCACACATCTTGAATCAACGCTTGTACGGATCCGATTTGGTGGTTTTCGAAGAGTGTGGCCACTGTCCGATGGAAGAAGCACCGGATCGTTTTAACCGGTTGCTTATCGATTTCTTGTCGTAGCCGCGGGCGTCGATGGTGATGTCTGCTCGGCCTTGAATCTCAAAGTGTTCGTTGTAAGCCATCAAGCCGTTTGAGGATTTTCTTGGCTCGGCTACAGTTCCCGCACATTGCCAGGTACCGTTCATACGCTGTGATGGCGTCGGTTTTTCTGCCGGCCTGCTCGTACGACTGGCCCAGTCCTCGGTAGGTATCGCGGTATCCCGGGTTCATGTTTCGGGCCCTGTCAAATTGGATGATGGCGTTCGTTGTGTCACCCATTCGAAGGTATGCCCAACCCATTCTCGCAATGGGGGCCACGCTTCGGGGATTTCGTTCCATGGCTTTGCGTGCATACACGAGAGCACGAGACGGCTTTCTCTTGAGAGCAACTTTTGAGGCGGACATGAGGCCGCGATATGTGGCGGGATCGCTCGGAGGTGGCTCCGGTGGCTCCGCCGCCGGTTCTTCGGGTTCATCATCGTCCGGCATTGTCTCCATGTCGTCGGTGTCGCTGGCGACCGTGGATGGACTGGCGGGTTTATCGTCGGAGGGCATGTCTTTCGCGGCGACTTCCTTCGCGGCGGGTTTGTCCGTTGTGGTTGGGGCTGCTTTCTCTTCCGCTGGCCTATCTGTGTCGTTTTCGGGTGGCGGTGCTGAGGGATCTTCTTTTTCGGGTTTCGTAGAATCGGTGCCCTCTTGCGTTTCGGCCTCGGGTTTTTGGGTGGCCTCGGACGTGCTTTCTGCTTCGTCGGAGTCATTGTCCTTTGTTTTTGTGGTCGGTACAGCTTCGGCTGAGGCCTCAGGCAAGGGGTCGCCGAATATCTGCCCCTCTGGCTCCGGTGGATCCATGTTGCGTTGCCAAACGACGTACGCGCTCGCCGACATGGTCGCGACGAGCATAAGAATGAGCGCAACGGTGAGCCATCGAGATCCCCCCTTGCGGGAAGGAGGTGCTTCGGACCGTGCGATCGGTAATTCTTGCGCCTGTTTGAGGATCTCGGACAGATCACTAGCACTCGAGCTGGAGTCTTCGCCGGGCTCTTTGGCGAGGTCTTCTTCGGGCTTGATTACAGGGGCGTCTCCAGGAGCACTTCGAGGCTGACTGGGATCCATTGAGAGTTCTGCCGCACTCGCCTCAAACGTCATGGGTGGTGGGGCGCCGGTTGCCGCGGCAGCCTCTGGATCTGCGTGCAGTGCATTGTCGGCAGTGTCAGCGGAGTCTTCGGTAGATTCTGCGGAGGCGCTCTCGACGGGTTCACCCTTGGATGATTCGTCGATCGGCTGCGTGGTCTCCGGGGCAGTGCTTTCTGCTTCTTGCTCCATTGCTGTTTGCGGCGCTTGTGTGTCTTCGGTCTGCGTGTCGTCGGTCGGCTCCGACTCTTCATCTGATGGCAGCGGAGGAGGTGTTGCAGGGGCCGCATTGGCCTGCACCGGATGTTCGGAGACGTTCTTATCAAAGAGCCCAATTAGCTCTGGGATGTCCGTGAGTGCCCGCCATTGGTGGCCATTGCGAGAGATCTGATCGCCCTCGGAAATGATGCCTTGGGATTGCCAGGTTTGAAAAAGCGACAAGTTCGGAAACTGAAGGACGGTTCCATCGGGTTTTCGGACCTGCCAATGGGGGGTCTCTGCGGAGGGTTGCTCTACTTTTGACTTGGAGTCGGAATTCTCCGAACGCTCAGATGCCGAGGAGGAAGCCGATTTTGCACGTACAGAGAACACTGCGGCGCATTCAGAGCAGTTGACGCGCTTGGTGTCGCCTGCGGCCAGACGAATCTCAAGCATCTGCGGATTTAAGCATTGTGGGCAACGTACTTGCATTGTTCTAAATAGCCAACTCGTAAAATCCCAATAAAGACATGCCGATGTAGACGGTTAACCCACCAACAGCCAAGCCTACACTCAAGAATATCATCCGTGTCTTCCAGTTGGTAGCTTCCGCTATGTCCTGGCTTCGAAGGGCTCGCATATTCGTGGTTGTTGTCGAGCGTCGGCCGGTCATGGATGTTGCTGTCCGTCGCGGACCTCCTTGAGAAGCCCGTGTTCGTTCCCCTTCTCTTGTGGCGGACGCACGAGATCGCGTTCGCTCCGCGGATTCTTTTCCTTTGGCCGATGAACCGGTCGTTGCCGCACGCCGTGCCCGAGAGATGGACTGAGCGCGCGCCGTATTTTCTTTCTTCCCCCCGGTGTCTTTCTTGGGCGCATACGACAAAGGAGCGAGTGGTGCGGTGTCCGCAAAGGCTTTGGCGGGCTCCGGGTCCTCGCCCAACTGCTTCAGAAATTCATTCAGTCGCTTCCAGTTGGCGCCATTATTTGAAATGAGGCACTTCTTGGGCCGTTCCATCTTGCTGGCCCAAGCGACGAGTCCGTCGGCGCTGGTAAAACGGTAGGTGAGGCCCCCACTTCCCTTCAGTTGCCACGCGATGGGCATAGGGACTTCGAGCGCTTCCGCGGGGGCTTCGGCCGACTCCTCGTCGGTGGGTGTATCCGCCGCCGACGTGGTGGTCTCGGTGGCCTCCGCTTCGCCCTTTACCGACTTTCCGCCCTCTTCCATCAATGTTTCTAGGTCGTCGAGATTGTCAAAGGAAATGGGCTCAAGTCCCTCTCCCTCGTTGTTGGACTCGCCTGCGTTGTCTTCGACGAGTTCTTCGGCCACCATCTCGTCACCCGTGTCCTCCTGGTCAGCCGCATCGGTACCGTTTCCGGCGTCGGGAGCTTCCGCTACAGGGGTGGTGTTGGCGGCTTGTTCGGTGTCTTGTTCGAGGTATTGATCGACGGCTGGTTGTTCGAATCCACAATGGGGGCAAACCACATCATTGTCATTGGCTGGATTCACATCGAATGATGTCCAACATGAAACACAAATGTACTCGGTTGTCGGGTGCTTTGGTTTGTCGGTTTGCGTCGTCACGAAAAGCCTTGTATTTGGGACAAATTCCGAGTGCTGAAGCTTAACATGCAAAGTAAACGCGCACAAATGTCCCGATGGTCGAAAAGGCCACGATCCGCCTCGTTTCGGAGGCATTTCCAACCATCGGATTCAATGGTCCTTTGTGAAAGAGTATGCAGAAAGAGGTGCCAACTCGTTCATCCTCGCTTACAATACACACTATGGGAGCACCGGCCTACAGCATCGACTCATTCTTGAGCATCCTATGTGACTCGAAGGTGATCAATGACGATCAATCCCGTGAGATCGGGAAGAAGGCGTCGGTCATGGAGACCAAACTTCGTCGCAATCAGGAGCACGGCAATGGGTCAAACGTCGATGTTTCGCCAGCTGAAATCATCGGGGCGTTCGCTGTACGCACGGGGGACGATAAGATTCTGGATGAAGATCGGGTTATGGAGACCTTCGCCAATGCCGTGGAGCTCCCCTATCACAAGATTGATCCACTCAAGATGAATGCCAAGTTGGTGACCGGTCTTCTTCCGCGTCCGTTCGCCAAGAAGTATGCGGTCCTGCCCTTGCAGAAGGACAATGGCGTTCTCCGCGTGGCGATGGACAACCCGTTTAATTTGAAGCTTTTGGATGACCTGAAAGCGACTACGGGTCTCGATATAGACATCGTTATTTCGTCTCGCAGCGATATTTTGTCGATGGTGACAGAGATCTATGGATTCCGGACAAGTGTGGATGCCGCGTCTCTTGAGGCGGAGGCATGGCCGGACATTGGTAACCTCGAACAGTTGGTTAAGCTCAAGTCTGAAGCCGAGATTGAATCGTCGGATCGACATGTGATCAATGCGGTTGAGTACTTGTTGCGAGCGGCCTTAGACCACTGTGCAAGCGATATTTACATCGAACCCAAGCGGGAGTATTCGTTGATACGGCTTCGTATCGACGGTGTTTTGCACAATCTTCATCGGGTTCCTAAGAACGTACATCCTGCAGTTATTTCGCGAATCAAGACCATGTCAAGACTGGACATTGCGGAGAAGCGACGCCCGCAGGATGGGCGACTGAAAACCGACTACGATGATCGTGAAGTCGAAATTCGGATCTCCACCATGCCTGTGGCATTCGGTGAGAAGATGGTACTCCGGATTTTTGATCCTGAAGTGCTGATGCAATCCTTAGAATCTCTGGGATTCTTTCAACGTGAGCTGGCGCTCTTTCAGAGTTTTGTGGCAAGGCCACATGGCATTGTGCTGGTCACCGGTCCCACAGGCAGTGGCAAGACAACAACGCTCTACAGCGCGCTGCGTTGCCGCGCGACGCCCGAGGTGAACGTAACGACCATCGAAGATCCCATTGAAATGGTGATCGAAGAGTTTAATCAGACGTCCGTTAATAAGCGGGCGGGCATTACCTTCGCCAGCGCCCTCCGTACGGTTCTTCGTCAAGATCCAGACATTGTGATGGTGGGTGAGGTTCGGGACCATGAGACCGCACAGAATGCGGTGCAAGCTGCCCTGACGGGCCATCTCGTGATGACCACATTGCATACGAACGATACCGCTTCCTCCATAACGCGCTTGATCGATTTGGGCATTGAGCCCTTCTTGGTGGGATCCACGGTGGTTGCTGTTGTTGCCCAACGGCTCGTTCGAAAGGTGTGTCCAGGATGCAGAACGAGCCGAACGTTGACGCATGATGAATGTGAAGTGCTTGGAATGGTCATGCCGGATGGTCGCCCCCCCGAGGTTAAGGTTGCGTACGGAACCGGCTGCCACATGTGCCGAAAAACCGGACTGGTTGGACGCGTGGGTATTTACGAAGTGCTGCCCATTACTGAGAGTGTTCGGCAGTTGATTGTGGAACAGGCCCCGTCCAACCGCATTCTCCGCACCGCCCGGGATGAGGGTATGATGACGCTTCGAGAGTGTGCCATCCGCCACATGGTCGACGGTGTGACCAGTTTCGAAGAGGTTTTGCGCGTAACGGTCGATCCGTCGCAGCGTTGAAGATGAGTCACTGATCTTCCATGTGGAAACCGCCGGACCGGATTAAACACAAATTGCTCAATAGCCGATGGCCCACGGCGGCTCAAGCGGCACAATCGCAACTCTTCTCGCCCATCTCATTGGTCAACGGAACCACACTGCGGGAACGCACCTGGGTGCCAGCGATGGTCCCGTGGCGTGCGACCGAAGACGGGGATGTGACGCCCGAAGTGCTCGAGTGGTATGGGCGTTTTGCAGACGGTCAACCGGGAGCCATCGTCGTCGAGGCTACCGGGGTTCGGGACATTCCCAGCGGCCCATTGCTTCGCATTGGCGACGATCGTTTTCTGAATGGATTGACCCGGCTCGTCGATGTGGTGCGTCAGCGAAGCGGCGGACGAACGCGCATCTTCATACAGTTGATTGACTTCCTACGGATTCGACGGCGTCCACAACGGGAACGATACCTGCGCTCGTTTCTGTCGATCACCGATGAGCATCGTCAACGACTGGCGGAGGGGTTTGAGGATTCCCGTTGGCTCACTCAGCCCGAGGAGTCGGTTCGGGCTTGTCTTGTGGCGGCCGATGAGAACAGGGTCAAATCCGTGCTCACCTCACGGGAATGGGAAGCGTTACAGTTTGGTTCCAGGGAACGGGTGACGGATACCGAAGAAGCGCATATTGCCGCGTTGCCACACACCCTTCCACCCCTATTTGCTGCAGCGGCCCAACGTGCCCAACGTGCCGGGTTCGATGGTGTTGAGTTGCATTATGCGCATGCCTACACCATGGCTTCATTCCTGTCTCGGCTCAACACCCGGAAGGACGGCTATGGCGGGGCTCGAGAGCAGCGACTCCGACTTCCCTTGGAGGTGTATGAAGCGGTACGTGCGGCGGTTGGGGAGGGGTATCCCGTCGGTTGTCGATTCCTGTGCGACGAGATCATCGATGGAGGCAATGATGTAGAGGATGCGGTGACCTTCGGGCTGGCATTCGCACAGGCGGGCATGGATTTCTTGTCGTTGTCGACGGGGGGTAAATTCGAAGACGCAAAGCAGCCAAAAGAGGGCAAGGCGGTTTATCCATACACCGGACGCAGCGGATACGAGTGCATGCCGACAAAAATTTCTGACCAGCAGGGCCCTTTTGCTCGAAACGTTCCCAAGCAAGCGCAGGTTCGGCAGCACATTCGAGCGGCAGGTTTGAGTACTCCTGTGATTGTGGCGGGGGGAATCTGCACGTTTGAGCAAGCCGAGGGGATCTTGAAACGTGGCGAAGGCGATGTCATTGCGGCCGCACGGCAATCGTTGGCGGATCCCGATTGGTTCCTAAAGATGCGTTTGGGCCGAGGTGATGACATCGTGCGATGCGAATACACCAACTATTGCGAGGCCCTTGATCAGCAGCACAAGATGGTGACTTGTCGGCTGTGGGACCGAAAACATCTGGATGAGTCCGGTCTTCGTAAGACCTCCGACGGTCGACGAACCGTCGCACCAGGGTGGCAGCCCTAGAGACTCCATTACTTGATGGGGTTAACCTTGAGCCGAGTCTTTGGCTTCGGCTTTTTCGTTTCCTTCAGCGGACTCACCTTGATGGGAGGGGCTGCAGCGGTCGTAGCGCTCTTTTTGGGTCGCGCTTTGCCTCGCATGACGACCGCTAGCGTCTGATCCGAATGCGGGGTGATGGTTCGAATCTCGTTGTGGTACCCAGACCGCTTAAAAACCAATTGGATCGGCTGGTCATTGCGGTCGAGCTTGACCGTGAAGTCGCCACGCTTGAGTGGTCGAAATATTTGGCCGGTGCTGGCCACTTGGATTTCCACACGACTGACATTTAGCGCCAACGTGACATTAACGGTGGCGGTGGCTGCCACCGCGTCGGGGTCCGGTTCCAGAGTAAACACCAACGACCCGTCGAGGGTGGGGGTGAACGACTGCTGAGCGATCTTGTAGCCGGACTTCTCCATCGAAATGGTGGTCGGCTCAGCATCTTTGGGGACGGGGATTGTCCGTACAGTATCTGGGTTGACCGGCATGGCGTAGAGCCGATCGGAGCCGGCAATAGACACGCGACCGCCCCCGACATTGGCTTGGACGGTCAATTGGACGACAGCGGCCTCTGCGCTCTCAAAGACGGCCGTTTCCAGGGTGTTGTCTCGGCTCAAATCGACACGTCGGCTGACGGGCGCGGCCCCCGCATGTTCGAATCGCAATGTGATGGTTCGATTTTCTCGGAGCCATTGGAATGTGACCGGTTGATCGGGCTGTTCAATCCGTTGGGGTAGGGACCGCCCCGTTTTTGCGTTTACAACAGTGACACTGCCTACATTCGAACGGGCTGTGACCGTGATCAGATCCGCTTTTGGTTTGCGTATGGGAGTCGCGTCATTTAGAGCGGCCCAGCGCTCTGGCATGAGCCGGCGCATGTCATCGGGCATGGATTGCAACTGTGCATAGAGCACGGCTGCCGTGCTCACCATTGCGACGACCAACGTTGCGACCATCACGATCATCTTGCTTCGCTTCTTTTTCCGGAGCGGTGGCAATCCTTGAACAGCCATGGTCTTGTCGCTGCGGGGATCGTCCAGTCCCACGCTGGGGATTGGGCCGCTTCTCGCCGGCACATCCGGAACCGTAAACGCGTGACTTCGGTCGTATGCCATGCCTGCTTCTTCCGCGGCCTCATACGTCAGCACACGTTCGAACTCTTCCGGCAATTGGTTAAGCAAACGATCAAGCTCGACGATGAGTGCCTGGGCTGAGTCCGGTCGTTCCGAAGATCTTTTGGCCAACATCCGGTGCAGGAGCTCTTCCACATCAAAGGGAATGACGAGATCCGGTCGTACTTCACTTAGCGGGCGAGCGGATTCTTGTGCGTGCATGATCAGAATCGCGAGGGGGTTGTCCGAATCGAAGGGCACGCGTGCGCTGAGCATCTCGTAGAGCATGACGCCCAGTGAATACAAATCACTGCGACCATCGACCTCGTCACAACGACATTGCTCCGGTGACATGTATTTGGGCGTACCGAAAATGGTTCCATGTTGTGTGAGTGTCCCCGAATCTTCCTTGGCTTCACGCAGTTTTGCGACACCAAAGTCCAATACCTTGATCACATCTTTTCGCTCGGCTTCTTCGGAAACGAAGATGTTGTCAGGCTTGAGATCGCGATGGATGACTCCTTTGTCGTGTGCCTCACTCAAGCTAAGACAGATCTGCCGCACCATTCGAAAGGAGCGCCGAATGGACAATTGTCTTTCGTGTCGGACCAAATGAGCGAGGGTCGAGCCGGTCAGATGCTCCATGGCGATGTACAGAATGCCCTCATCCGCTTGTCCAAGATCGTAGATACGCACCGTATTCGGGTGCACTAATTTTGAGACGGCCAGGGCTTCGCGTTGAAACCGACGCACGAGGGTTTCATTGGTGAGGTATTGCTTGAGGAGTACCTTGACCGCTACGAAGCGGTCCATGCCACGTTGGCGGGCCTTGTAGACTGTGCCCATTCCCCCGGTGCCGATCTTGCTGATGATTTCAAAGCGATCGCCCACGACCTTACCAATGAGTGGATCCACTCGCACATGTGCGCCGGTGGACTTTATCGACTCACGGATCCGAGCACTTAAGGCCTCTTGCTCTGCTGCCGCTTCGGCTTCCAGTTGCTCAGGTGAGCCTGCCATAGTGGGTGCGGTTCTGTGGGGATCCCCAGGCTCACTCGATGGCTTGGTATCGTCAAGGGCGCCTTCTAACTCCTCTTTGCTGACCTCGTGTAGTGTTTTCTTTTTGTCACTCATGATTTGTTCCTGGACTCTCAGGGTACCACAACAAATAGGCCGACTGCGATATTGCATGTAGCCTCTAGCGGCTGATAGGGTCAGGGCGTGCAAGCAACGACCAACGGACCACTCCATGGCATTCGGGTGCTGGACCTGACCCGCGTGCTCGCGGGTCCTTTTGCAACCATGCTGCTGGCCGACATGGGGGCCGATGTCATCAAGGTCGAGCGACCGGGCCGCGGGGATGATACCCGTGGTTTTGGCCCCCCTTTTCTCGGTGATGAATCCACGTATTTCTTGAGCATTAATCGAGGCAAGCGTTCGATTGTTGTCAACATGAAGAGCGAGGAAGGTCAGCAGGTACTTCAGACAATGGCGGGCCGCAGTGACGTGTTGGTTGAAAACTTCCGTGCCGGCGTGTTGGACCGAGTTGGTATGGGATATGACGCTCTCTCGACGCGATACGAACGTCTGATATATGCCAGTATCAGCGGTTTTGGGCATGAAGGACTGGATGAATTTGTCAAAGCGCCTGGGTACGATCTATTGGTTCAAAGTCTGTCGGGCGTCGTGTCGTTGACCGGTTTACCAGATGGTCCTGGAACGAAAGCGGGCGTCAGCATCGGTGATCTTGTCGGCGGTTTATATTGCGTACACGGGATCTTGGCGGCCCTGTACGAGAGGGAAAAAACGGGGCGCGGACAGCGTGTGGACATTTCTATGTTGGATGGATTGGTCTCACTGCTCACGTATCAAGCGGGCAGTTTCTTAGGAACGGGTGATGTGCCTCACCGAATGGGCAGTCGCCATCCCAGTATTTGTCCCTTCGAGACTGTGACGACACAGGACGGTCAATTGGCCATCTGCTGTGGGAATGACGGGCAATTTCAACGCTTGGCGAAGGTGCTGGGCTTGCCGGAACTCGCCACCGACGAGCGTTTTTCGACCAACGCTATGCGTGTGAAGCATCGCGAAGTTCTCTTGCCGCTGCTGCTAGAGCGCTTCGGTGCACACACGACGGCGCACTGGTTGGGCGTGTTGGCACAGCCCGATGTCGATGTGCCCAGTGCACCTGTCCTGACGGTGGGGAGTGCGTTGGAACACCCACAACTTCAGGCGCGCGGGATGCTCCGCACCATCACCCACCCCACTGTGGGGACGATGCGCGCGGTCGGATGTCCCGTTCGGATGGGGGGCGAAAGCCTGTTCAATGAGCGACCGGCCCCCGTTTTGGGTGAGCATACGGAGCAGATCCTCCATGAGCTTGGGCTGTCCGACGTGTGACGAGAAGTGCGTCGTTGAGTCGGCGTGCGGACGTTGACAGTGCCCCTTCGTACGGCTACCTACAAGATACGTTGAGGAGTGGATTCATGCATCGGTGCCAAACAATCAGTGGATGGGCATGCCTGACCGTGACGCTTGTCATGATCGCGCTGTGGCCCCGCTCGGTGGCGGCCGCTGAGGTGACACACGTGATGGACGCGTTTGATGGCGGTACTGTGTGGAGTGGATCGCTCTCGCTGCGCTATGAGTTCATGCATCGTCGGTCCTCGATTGTGCGAGAGTGGGTGTGTGAAAAGGGCGATCCGCTTTGTCCGACTCAAACCCAGGTGCTGGACACCAAACAACTGCACTTCAGCGAAAATGCATCCGTCCTGCACTTGGATCTCCGCACCGGGCTCAAAGAGGACCTCGAACTCTATGCCTCCTTGCCATTCGTGCTGAGTTGGCAGTCAGCACTCAACCACGACACGGGCGTCTCGACAGGGAACTCGCTGGTGTCCACTGGCCTGACCTCCACACTCTTCGCGGTGCCCTTTGAAAGCGCTCGGCGTATTGGCATCGGTGATTTAACCGCGGGACTGAAGTGGGCGCCCATTCACGCTCAGCGGGAGTCCCTGTTACCGTCGGTCGTGATTGGAGCGGAGTATCTGGCGCCAACTGGCTCTGCGCGCAGCGCAGGCGGAACGGGTGTGGGAGGGGGTGTGCATGCATTCACCTTCTTTACAGCGATCAGTCAGCCCATTGGGCGCATCGTTGAGCCGTATTTGATGTTCAATGGAACGCTGCGAGTGGCCGATCCCACCGGGCCATTCAAACATCTGGTTGTCACGCAAACACGTGTGGCTCCTGGGCATTCCATGGCATTCGCCATGGGAGCCGAGTTCTCTCCATGGGGTGCTCCTGGGGAGAGCGGATCTCCCCTTCGAGTGGATATACGGGCGATGGCCGATTTCATCACCGACGGCCGGCAGTTCTCAGAACTCTTTGATGCGTTGGGAACGAGTGAGTGCTCTCCAGCCGATCAATGCAATCAGACCCTGTACACCCGAACACGATTTGACGAGGACCCCAAGCGAACGGATGGGCTCACGGACGTGGAGCAACACGGCCGTGTGGGTGGCCAGTTGAGTGTCACGTATGACGCCCACCAGAACCTCTCCATTCGTGCGCTTGGCGCCTATTTTTTCACCATGAGTCACTTCATCACCTACGCCGACGCCGGCAAAGATCTCGATGGTCAGGGAAATGTACGCTGGGCCAACAGGCTGGGACAGAATGAGTTTAATCCATTTTACAATCACTCCTACGACGACTTTGGGAAGCGATTTCGCGTCGAAGGAAGCCACGACGTTCGCTTTTTTCTAACGATTCAAGGACAACTCTGAGAACGGTGCATATTCATACGGTCCAGCGCGGATTCACAAGACCACTCAACCTTTGTTGCGTCGTGTTGGTGGCAATCATTCTCACCTCCGGTTGTCGCAAGGATACCGTGGAGTCCGCGCCGGCCCCATCCTCGCAAGCACCGGCCGTAGAATCGACGCTGAAACCTTCAAAACAGGGCTCTGAACCGGCGTCTTCGCCTCCTAAAAGGGTGCATGAAGACCCCTCAGCGGTCGCAGGTGGCACCAAAGCGGTGGTCATCAAAACGGCACGCAATGTACTCCCGCTCTCGTTGTATATTGCGGATCGATTGGATTGGCTGGACAAACGGGTTGTTTTTCGTGCCACGGCAGTGCCGGGCGAGTATTACAATTGCCATTACAAGGGCCGAAAGGCCTCCGTGTATCATGTGCGGCTCCGTGGGGATGGGGCGGCCTACTTGGATGGGTATGTGCCTCGAGACAAGGCGGGAGAAAAACTCTGGATCGCGTTGAAGAAAAAGAAGACGCTTCCGCTGACTGTGACGGTTGTGATGCGAACCGAGACCGTCAGTACAATCTGTTCGACTCAGGTCGATGTCATCGACCATCGTATTGGCTGGGACGATCATGGCCCCAAATTGGCGGCCTCAGGCGCTCTCGAGCGTCGGATCCAAAATGCACGGGATCGTGTCCCCGTGAACAATCGTCCAACGCTCGCTTCGTTCAAGAAGGTTCGTGAGGAATACGTGGACTCTACCCTGTCTTTTCGAGTTCGAGCACGGCTAGACCGATACTATCAATGTCGATATCGAGATGCAGAACGAACTCACTACGCCATCTCCATGACGGGCGATGGCTATGCGGGATTGCGGGCCTATATTCCTAGAAACGAGCAGGGCCGGGCGCTCGCACGCTTGTTGGCGAGCGACGAAGGCCGACGACTGACGGTCAGCGTGACGATCCCACAGGGACGGTTCGACGAACTGTGCTCCGATCAGGTGGAGATTGTGTCGTGGCAAAAGGGGTGGAAACCCGGACGCTTGCAAAAGTGAGCGGGTTTGATGTGAACGCCTAGCGTGGCTACGACAGCTTTTTCAAGGCCCCTGTGATTCGATCCATCCCGGTTTCAATGGTCTTCATCGAAGCAGCGTAACTGAATCGAGCGAAGCCCGGTGCACCGAAGGGAGTGCCAGGGACGATGGCGACCCGTGCGTCATCCAACAAGAAATCGGTCAGATCCCAATCGGTTTCCAACGTGCGTTCGCCAAGGCGGCGCCCCAAAACCCCAGAAAAGTTAGGGAACGCATAAAATGCGCCCTGCGGTAGGTTGCAGTGCACTCCTTCAATGCTGTTGAGGCGTTCTACAATGTATCGGCGACGTGCATCAAATGCCTCCAACCACTGCACCAGAAACTCATCCGATTCGGTCAACGCGGCGATGGCCCCGGCTTGGCTCACGGCCGCGGGATTGGATGTGACCTGTCCCTGGAGTCGGGTCATGGCGCTGATCAGCGTGGCGTTTCCAATGGCGATACCAATCCGCCACCCCGTCATTGCATAAGTCTTGCTCAAGCCGTAGACCGTCAAGGTGCGATCCGCCATCGAGTGACCGTCGACGTTCAATGTCGCGAAAAACCGGCTTTGATAGTCGTCGTAGGTCAGTCGTGCATAGATTTCGTCGCTGACGACCCATAGATCGCGCTGGACGGCAAAACGTGCGATGGCAAGTAGGTCGTCTTCCGTGTAGCCTGCTCCCGTAGGGTTGCTGGGGCTGTTGAGAATCAATCCCTTGGTGTTGGGCGTCCAGGCCGCTTCCAGATCGGCCACTCGTACCCGAAAGCCCTCTTCGGCTGTGGTCGGGACTACCACGGTTTTACCGCCTGCCAACTGTATTTGTACGGGGTAGGTGACCCAGTAGGGCGCGGGCAGCAACACCTCATCGCCCGGATTGCACAAGCACATCATCGCGTTGTACAGCGCGTGTTTGCCCCCGCAACTCACCATGACTTCCGAGGGTTCGGCGTGCAGCTGAAAGTGCTTTGACACATGATCAATGACGGCCTGTTTCACCGCCGGCAGCCCGCCTGCAGGTGTGTAGCGTGTCCACCCTTCATCCAGTCCGCGTTTTGCTGCGTCGCGAATGTGTGCGGGCGTTTCAAAATCCGGTTCGCCTGCGCCAAAGCCAATGACGTTAATGCCCTGGGAACGCAATTGACCGACTTTTGCCGTCACCGCCAATGTTGGAGAAGCTGGCACTTGGGTGGCGCGCTCTGACAACTTCATGAGCTTTCCTTTAGTGCTATCGATTGTACTTGGTATATAGCGCAACAGCGGTGGTTGGATGCACCAAATCATCGATGTCTGCGCCAAGCCGTGCGACCTCGCGAACCAGCGACGAGGACACGTAGAAGAGCCCGGCACCGGTCATCATGAAACAGGTTTCCACCGCCGAGTTCAGGTTTCGGTTCATGTTGGCCATCTGAAATTCATACTCGAAGTCCGAGACGGCTCGAAGCCCACGCAGCACGACTGAGGCACCCACGCGCTGTGCATAGTCCACAAGCAACCCTTCGAAGGAGTCCACGATGATGCGAGAGTCGTGTCCTACGGCCTTGTGGATCAGTTCAATGCGCTCTTCAATGCTAAAGAGTCCGGTCTTGTCCGGATGGATAGCCACAGCTACGGTCAGATGTTCGAATACCGCCAATCCACGTTCAATGATGTCGATGTGTCCATTGGTAATGGGGTCAAACGATCCTGGGTAGACAACTCGATTCATGCGTGTGCCTCCGCGTTGGCCGTGGGTCTGTAAATGCTAATCGCTGTGCTTCCATACCGCCGACGATCCGAGAGTACAAGTCCATTGGCAGAATCCGGCAGGATTTCATTGGGTTCGTGTTCGGTCACAACCACCCCGTGGGGGGCTGTAATGGCGCAACACAGCGGGAGAATATGAGCCAGGTGATCGTGTCCGTAGGGGGGATCGAAAAACAACACATCAAACGATTCTCCCGCTTCATTCAACTTCTTGAGCACGGTCTTTGCGTCTCCAATGCGAACGAAAACACGGCCCTTGACGTCCAGTGCTACCGTCGCGTCCGACAGATGACGACCTATTTTCCGGTGATTGTCTACGAATGTGACCGCACTTGCCCCACGGCTCAGCGCTTCAAACCCAAACGCTCCAGAGCCTGCGAAACAGTCCAATACATGGCGATGTTCCCACTGGGGTCCCAGTAGACTCATCAGTGCCTCCCGAACCCGCTCAGTGGTCGGTCTTACCTGTTCGGAGGGGACGGCGATGCGTCGTCCCCGAAGCGTACCCCCAACGATTCGCACCCTCCGGATGTAGCAGTGGTGTCCACTGGGGTCAAGCGGAACGCTCCCCCGATACATCCGTAACACATTGAAAACACAGCTATTTTAAAACTTAATCATTTTTTTTCAACGAAGATGGCTGAGGTCGTGAATGGAGAGACGTGTGGCTGCTGAGGCCCGCCCACCCCGCCTCCCCGCGAACGTTTCGCCGGGATACGGGATGGACGCCAACCCGAACCGCGAGGAAGAAAACATGCGTACTTACATCAATAAACATCAATTGAACGACTACTGTACGAAAGCCCTGCGGGCTCTCGTTGTTACCTCTTTTGTCATCGTAGCGGGCGCTTGCGCACCTGCCGAAGATGCTCCTGGATTGAACGTGACCTTCGACGAAATTGACGCGGAACTGACCGCTCAATGTAAGACCGGATCGATGGGCAGTGACACGAGCTGCAAGAGTGAGTCCGCTTGGGAAGCATATGCTGATCAAGTGTGTACCGATCACGGAACTCGTTTGAGCGCGTTCAAAGTCGGTGATCCTTGTAAGTCCAAGTCACCAGCGAATGTGTCCAGTAAGAGCAAGGATATTGCGAGTTCAGACGTTCTTGAGCCCCTGGCCAAGAAGGGTTACCGGATCGCTAAATTCACGTGCTGCGCGAAACCCCAAATTGACATTAAACCCACACCGACCAAGCCCCAACCGTCCGTGGATCCCGTGCTTCCACAGCAAAAGTGTTACACCGACATGGTGGGTTCGAAAGACATGTGTCATGACCCAGCCAAGTTGAAGTACTGGGCCAGCAAGACGTGTGCTTCTACCGGTGGTCATTTGAGCGCCATCAAGGGTGGACAAGAGTGTAAAGGCGGCTACAACTTCGCCAAATTTGAGTGCTGCAAAGACGCTCAAGTTGCTATGCCGAAGCCCACGCCGACCAAGCCCACGCCGACCAAGCCTGGTGTGACTCCGATTCAGCCCGAGCAGAAGTGCTACAGCGCTTTCCTCGGTGACGATGAGAAAGTGTGTCTCCAGGCCGACGAGTTCAAAATGTGGGCCTACAAAGTGTGCGCCAACGACGGTGGTAACCTGAACGCGCTGAGCTTGGGTCAGTCCTGTGGCAAGAGCGGTCATTCCTTGGCCAAGTTTGAGTGTTGTATCGACGCTGTCGAGCCCACGCCGACCAAGCCCACGCCGGAGAAGCCGGAAGTTGAAGAGACCCAAGACAAGTGTTTCAGCACCCTCGTGGGTTCGAAAGACATCTGTCTCGCCCCGGCCGACCTCAAAGCGATGGCGAACAAGACCTGCGCCAAAGCGAATGCGCACCTTGAGAATGCGTCGCTCGGTTACGAGTGCAAGGGTGGCTTCCACGCGGTCAAGGTGACCTGCTGCGTTAGCGCTGCGGACATCCAAGAGAAGCCGGACGTGGACATGCAAGAGAAGCCGGACACCAAGCCTGTGGACACCAAGCCCACGGACACGAAGCCGGTCGACGACAGCGTCGACGAGATTTCGGACGCACAATGTGCAACCGGTTCCTACGGTGGTGGCAAAATGTGTATCGCCAACCACGTCCTCAAAGCCATCGCGCACAAGATGTGTGCCAGCAAAGGCCTTGAGTTGGAAGACGCTGCGCTCGGTACTTCATGTGGAAAGGGCGCCAGCAATGGCGTGAAGTTTGAGTGCTGTGAGTAATCGGTTTCTAGAACCGAAGCGTTAGAATCGCATAGCGGGTAGGCCAGAAGGCCTGCCCGCTTTTTTTTGTGCGTTAAGGGCTGGGCACGACCAAAAGCGAGGGTTCGTATTCTGTGGGCGCTTGATAGCCGAGCAGGGCGAGCGCTGTCGCGGCAACATTCGCCAGTCCTCCGTTGGGCGTCAGACGGAGGCCTGCGGGTCCGCCCGCAATATAGAGCGGCACAGGGTTGCAAGTGTGGCTGGTGCAGGGCCGGCGTTGGTTGAGTTCGGATCGAAGAAACGCGCCGCTGGTATCTCGAAGAAACATTTCGTCAGCGTTCCCGTGGTCGGCGGTGACCATCAGCACCCCCTGCGCCGCCAATGTCGCCTCCATCAGTCGGCCCAAGTTAACATCCACTGCTTCGACGGCTTTGATTGTAGCCTCTAGGTTACCCGTGTGACCCACCATGTCGCCATTGGGGTAATTGAGCCGCAAGAATCGACTGGTGCCGTTCTGAATGGCTTGGATGGCGGCGTTGGTAATTTCCGTGGCCTTCATCTGAGGAGCTTGATCGAAGGGCACCACATCACTCTGAATTTCCAAGTAGGTTTCAGTCTTTTTGTCGATATATCCAGACCGATTTCCATTCCAGAAATAGGTGACGTGGCCGTATTTTTGCGTTTCGCTACAGGCCCATTGAGTCACACGGTTGTAGGCCAAGTATTCTCCGAAGGTTTGGTCAATGGCGGGTGGCTCAACCAGGTACCGGGTCGGCAAGTGTAGATCGCCGTCGTACTGCACTATCCCTGCGTATTGAACGGTTGGGCACCGTCCACGTTCAAAGCCTGAAAACAGTTCTTGGGTCTCTTCGAATGCACGGCTCAGTGCAATGACTCGATCACCCCGAAAGTTGAAGCAGATCACGCTGTCGCCATCTTGAATGGGGCTGATTGGATCCACCACGAAGGGGGGCAAGTATTGATCGCTGATCCCGGCTTGCTCACTGCGATAGGTCTCGATGGCTGTTCGGGCGGATGGGAATCGTCGTGCCTGACCGTGTACGTGTGCGTTCCATCCTCGTTCTACGATCGACCAATCGGCCTCGTAACGATCCATGGTCGTGACCATGCGACCACCCCCGGAAGCGATACGGTAATCTGCATTCAACGAGGCCAGAAGGGCTTCCAATCGATCGACGTATATCAACGCCGACGGGTCGGGTACGTCACGACCGTCAAGGAGGACATGCACGCGTGCTTGTTGCACACCGTCTGCATGTGCCGCTCTCAGGAGCGCATGCAAGTGCTTCTCATGACTGTGTACATTGCCGTCCGAGAGCAGACCAATAAGATGCAACGTGGCTCCAGACATGAGCTGTTGCCACAGCTCACTGCGGAATAGGGCTCCTGTCTCAATGGCGTGGTTCACCAAGATGGCCCCTTGATCAAATACGCGCCCCGCCCCAAGGGCGTTATGACCGACTTCGGAGTTGCCCATATCTTGATTCGTAGGAAGGCCTACGTATTGCCCGTGGGCACCCAGTGTTGTGCGCAATGACGTCTGATGGAGGCGGTCCAGCACGGGTGTATTGGCGAGCCAGATAGCGTCGCCGTCATCCTGGGGACCCACGCCCATTCCGTCCATGACCACCAAGACGAGTGGACCGTTCGGTGTCTTCAGGAAGGGATGGGGGGCGAGCGTCCAATCGACCATGTTGTGGGATGTAGCCTCCACCGGTTTCGGTGTCAATGCAGCAACGTCACTGCGCACACAAGACAGGCCACCTGTCACAAGCGAGTGGTGATTCCTAACGCCTCGTTCAGTGTGGTGCCGATGTGTGTTGGGAGATCGTTCAATGCTTCTTCATCCAACCCTAGTTTTTCGATGGAGATTGTCCGGCGATCGTCGTGGGGCTGATGATCAAAGTAGGAGTATCCGTACGACAGCGCGCTTTCAAAGGACAGACACACGAGAGCCTGAAGATTGGAGTCCACCGCGTCGTGATGGTCCCCGGCCAGATCGACAGCGGTTTGTGGAAAACTCCAGGAATGGAGCAAGCGTTTGCCCATCGGCTCGTGCCACTTTCGCATAAAACCAAAGAGCGTTTGTTCATTCTGATTATCGAATACGCCGTCGAGTTTTTCCTCGGCCAAGAGTCGAATCAGCAAAGGCTCTCCGACGTTGTGAAAGAGGCCCAACAAGTAGGCATCTTCCGGATCCGCGCTCTTGGTCATGGTGGCCAATGCGCGGGCTGCAATGGCCGAGTACAGGGTGTTTGTCCACATCTGGCGTAGATGGCGCTTCGCCCCATCCGGTCCATGTTGGTAAAAATCACTCATGGCGATGGTTTCGATGAGATTGGCCACCGAACGATTTCCTAGTCGCACCAGCGCCATTCGAAGGTTGGTCACGCGAGGACCATAGGGTTTGTAGTAGGCGGTGTTGGCCAGTCGAATCACCTGACTGGCAACGGCAGGCTCCCCTTCGATCAGAAGCTGAAGCTCGCGCCCCGACAAATCGGGGATGGCCCGAAGGCGACTGGCATATCGCGCAATGGACGACATAGCGGGCAATTCCACGTCGCCAGACTCTACTCGTCGAGAGATACGCTCTACCAGGGAGGGGCCGTACATGTCCGTTTCGGTCGTCTTGACGGCGGGACCGCGTTTGGTCACTTTCGATTCGGTCTTGTCCGTTCCCATACTCACCCGTTGATTGGATCCATGCGTACAGCTTAGCCGGAACGCACCCCGTGGTCCAACGAAACCGGGAGCAAGGTTGTTTTTGCTAGAAACCGGCGTAAACACGGGGGTGTTTTCGACTCAACTTTCCAATAACCCCTTGGAAGTAAACGGTATTTATATTGGACTGATATGTCAGTCTATTTTTGCTTTGCTTTCTCTCCCTGCTCGGGTAGGGTGGCGCTTCTCGCCGACAAGATGGCGTGACGAGGAGCCTATGAAAAAGACGACTACTGTGGCTTTTGTTCGGGTGGAAGGCACCCTGGTGGATCGGGGCGTATTGTCCGCTTCAGCGTACATTGCTTCCAACGGACAGGGATTGAGCGAACGGCTCTTTCGTCTGGGTCAAGTGGCACTGACAGTGCCTGTCTATAGCTTGCTCGGTCAAAATGATCGGGTCCTGGCGAATCGATTGGCTTTTGTCGCCGCGCGCGGCATGTCCGAAGATCGTTTGGCCGTGCTCGGAGAAGAATATGTCGAAGACATTTTGAAAGAGCGGCTCTTGGACAGCGGAATCGAGCTGTTGAAGAAAGCCAAAACGGCGGGACACCAGATCGTGCTCTTGTCCGAGGGCATTGACCCATTCATTCGTCCGCTAATTACGCATTTGGCAGACAAGCTGGATATCGACGATCTGACTCAGAGCTTGGTATGCAATACGCTGGAGTTGCGCGCCGGCGAGGCAACGGGTCGTCTGTTGGATCCGGTCGTGGGCGGTCATGACAGCGGTCGATGGGCGTCTCAATATGCGCAGGAGCATGGCGTCGATCTTGAGCGTTCAGTGGCCTACGCAGCCCACGGTCCCGACATGCTTCTTCTGGCGGCCGTTGGAAATCCCTGCGCAGTCAATCCCGATTACACCCTTCGACGGGCCGCCTCTCAGGCTGATTGGCCCATTATGGAATACACGCTGTAAGGAGCATTCCATGGCATCAATATCCATTAACCATACATACGCCGGCAAGCATGTGTTGCTGACGGGAGCCTCGGGTTTTCTCGGCAAGATTTGGCTGGCCATGATGTTGGACCGGGTTCCAGAGATCGGATGCATTCATGTGCTTATCCGAAAGAAAGGTCTACGTCCCGCGGTCGACCGCTTCGAAAAAATGGTGGGTTCCTCGTATGCATTCAAGAATCTCCACGAGCGTTTTGGCGAGGAGCTAAGCACGTTCATCGCGCAACGTGTCGAAGTCGTGGAAGGTGACGTCAGTCTACCAAACTTTGGGTTGGAAGAGTCCGTGGCACAGCGCCTTCGGACCCAAGTCGATCTGGTGGTTAACTGTGCCGGATTGGTCGATTTTAACCCCGATCTCCGGGATGCGTTGGGGACCAACGTGAACGGTGGTCTCCATGCAGCGGAGTTCGTGCGTAGTTGCCAGGACGCGGCCCTGCTGCATGTGTCGACGTGTTATGTGGTCGGCAATCGCTCGGGCCTGATCGAGGAAGAGGTCCACGCCAACTATGCGCCGGCGAACCCGGATTTCGACTCAGAGGCGGAATTCACCGATCTTCAACAGACCATTGATGACGTCACTGCGGAGTTGGAATCCAGCGAATCGGAGGAGGAGCTCAAGCAAGAGGTGCTCGATAAGATCCGTCGACGTGGTCTGGACGAGAGCAATGCCACGTTGATTCGAAACATGACCCATCGCCAGCGTCAGCAGCGGCTAAAGAACCGTTTGGCGGAGGAAGGCGAACGCCGCGCTTTGGCGCATGGTTGGCCGAACACGTACACCTATACCAAGAGTCTGGCCGAATCGTTGATCGCCCGTCGAGCCGATGGGTTGAAGTATACGATGTTTCGTCCCGCCATCGTGGAAAGTGCCCTCTCCTATCCTTTTCCGGGATGGAATGAGGGGTTTAACACATGCGGTCCCTTGTCGTATTTAATGCAAACCTGGTTCCGCCACTTGCCCGCCAAGGCTGGCAATCCATTTGACGTGATTCCGGTGGACTTGGTGTGCAACGCCATAGCCATCGCGGGCGCTGCATTGATGCTGGGAGAGCACAAACCGGTCTACCATTGCGGTACGTCCGACCGGAACCCCCTGACCATCGGCCGTGCCTGTGAATTGGTCTCTTTGGCCCATCGCAAGCATTTGCGAAAGTCCGGAAGCAGCGCCATGGAGCGCGTGGTGTTGTCACGACTCGATGGCGTCTGTGTGGAGGGCGAACATCTCTTATCGGTGCCCAACATTCGTTCGGTCTCGAGGGGCATTGTATCGACGCTTCGTGGTTTGTCTGAGCGCGCTCCCGACAAGTTGGGAAAAAGTATGGACGAATGGGCTTCGGCGACCGAACAGGCCGACCGTCAGTTGGACGTGGTGGAGAAAATGCTGGATCTGTTCCGTCCATTTATTCACGACAATCGCTTTGTTTTTCGATGTCGTGGGTTTCAAGAGCATGACGTGGAAGAAGCGGCGTTTCGCTTTGAGCCCGAGTCGATCGACTGGCGTCATTACTGGCTGAACATCCATATTCCAGGACTTCGTCGTTGGTCGTATCCGGCCATCGAAGGAAAGCGGGTAGAAACCTATACGCCAGAGGTGGCGTTCGTGATGCCAGGGCCCAATCAGGCCCAGACGGATGCAACGGTCACCCACGCGAAAAGGGAGGTTGGCTAATGGCTGTGTTTTTGACGGGAGCCACCGGCTACATTGGCTCGTACATTGCGACGGGTTTGCTTCGTGACCACGAGGATCGGTTGGCATGTTTGGTGCGCGCTGGCTCCAAAGAAGAGGCGGAGAAACGCCTCTGGAAGTCACTGCAAATGCACATGGACTTCTCTGAATTCACTGGGCACCTTCGGGATCGCATCGATATCTACACCGGTGATTTGACCCAGACGGATTTGGGTCTTAGCGCCGCGGCAAAGAAGACCTTGGTCCAATCCATGGTCTCGGTGATCCACTGCGCAGCGTCACTCAATCGAAAGTCGGCCAAGTCCTGTTTGAACGTCAACCTTCGGGGCACGCTCGAAGTGGTCAAGTTGGCTCGTGCCGCCCAAGATCATCACGGCCTTCGTCGTTTCAGTGATATCTCTACGGTGGCCGTTGCCGGACATCGTAAGGATGAAATTGTCACCGAAGACCGATCCATTGAATGGTCACGAAGCGATTACGATCCTTACGCTCGCACCAAGAAATTCTGCGAACACATGGTGCATGAGCTCTTGCCCGAGGTGTCACTGACCGTATTTCGTCCCAGCATCGTGTTGGGCGACAGTCGCTTTCCGCAGACCACTCAATTCGACATGGTTCGCGCCTTTGTCATGCTGGCCAAGATGCCGGTCCTGCCCTTCCATCCAGATTGGCGTGTGGACATTGTGCCCGCCAACTACGTGGGAAAAGCGGTCGTGGAGATTCATCAAAAAGACAAGCCAGCCCATGGGGTTTATCATCTGAGCGCTGGCACCGCTGCACTGACGTATCGTGAAGTGGTCGAAGGGTTGTCTCAAAGTGGGTACGGAGCGAATCCACGATTCACGCCCTGGTTAGAAGGGCCCTTTGGCTCGTTGGTCAATGTGCTTTCGAACACGCCTCGCAAGTGGGGAGTTGCCCTGCCGGCTTCGCTTTTGAAGGTCTTTTTGCCCTACCTCAACTTCAACACGGTGTTCGATAACAGCCGTGTTTGCGCTGAATTGGGCGAGGAGCCACCGCCCTTCACCGAATACGCACACGATCTGTTGAATTTCGCTGTGGACGGCGATTTTACCTACCCCTATCAACCTTGGCCTGAGCAGAAACAGGCCCGCAAGGTGGCCTAATGCTTCCGTTGATCCAAGAGGTTACAAAAGCCCTGAATCCAGAACGTGCGTTGCAGGCCGTGATGGGATCGCTGATCGATGCAGCGGGTATAAAACGAGCGCTCGATGTGGGCGTGGAAGCGTGGGAGCCGGGCAAGGCGCTCAAGCTCTTGTTGGCCGGCTATGTGGGAACGCGCAACACCGGTGCTGACGTGCGTGTGGAAGAGATGATTCGTCAGTTCCGGACCATCCTGACTGACGAACACTTGGAGCTCACGTTGATGACCAGCGACAAGGAGTTGTCCGCAGGGTATTTCCGATCGGTTCGGCAAGTTCTTCTTCCTCAGGTGTTTCCCCGTTTTCTCTTTGAGGAATGCCCCAAACACCATGGCGTCATTGCGTGCGAAGGTTCCATGTTCAAGTCCAAGTTTGCCAATGCGTTGACCACCATGATGGCCGGCGCGTTGGGAATGGCGGGCGCGGAGAGCAAGCTCAGTGTGGGCTACGGCGCTGAGGCTGGGCACATGGACGACAGCATGCGTCGCTTCGTGGGCAAGTATTGCAAGCATTCGATGGTCATCTGTCGTAACGAGCCTTCGCGAGGTGTGTTGGGAGAATTGGGCATCCGGACCACTGGCGGCACGGATACAGCGTGGACCTTTGAGCCGGCCCCCTTGGAGCGAGGCGCATCGTTGCTTCGGCAAAAGGGGTGGGACGGCGAGCAGAAGATTCTGGTGGTTTGTCCCATCAATCCATTTTGGTGGCCCGTAAAACCCGATCTCTTTAAGAGCGTGGCCAAGCAGTTTGGCGGTCAATATCGACGCGAACACTACAAGTCGATCTACTTCCACAACCAATCTCAAGAGGCGGATGACAAGTACGAACGCTATCTGAATGGGCTTGCGGAAGCCATCACCGCGTTTCGTCGCGAGAAGTCTGTGTTTCCCATTTTGGTGGGGATGGAGAAGTTGGATCGAGAATCGTGCGAGCTCTTGGCTGAGCGCCTACCGGAGGCACCGCCGCTCTTTGTTAGCGACGAATACGACATGTATGACCTCGTCAGCGTGTTGCGAAACTGCGGCATGATGGTTAGCTCTCGATTTCACGCCATCGTGACCTCCATGCCCGGCTTGGTACCGTCGGCCGGGGTGACGATGGATGAGCGCATTCGCAACCTGATGAACGACCGGAACCATCCCGACCTCTTTTTGGAAGTGGATGATGACAATTTGGGCGAGCGCCTCCTGAGTATTCTTCGTCGATTGGATACGGAAGGCGAAGAGATCGCAGCGGACATCGCTCGAGTCATTCCCGGACAGCTCAAGCTCATGGGACAGATGGGCATCGATTTCATGGACGAGGTAAGCCAAGTCTACCCCGAGTTCCCGCAGCGGGATGTTCCTCGTAGTTGGGAGCACTTCTTACCCTCCTTGTCGCCGACGTTGACCGAATTACTCGAGAGGAACGCATGACGTTTTTGAAGACCATCTTGGCCAATCTACGGGAAGCATCTGGAAAGCCGATGCTCGTAGAAATGCACAAAGACCAACGGGTCTCGAGCCTGGGTGGCGATCTTTTGCACAGAAGCGCTCAAGTGGTTGCCTATCTGAAAAACGCCGGTGTCCAGCCCGGTGATCGAGTGGCGCTCTTAACACCCAATTCCGCGTGTTGGGTGGCTTGTGATCTAGCTATTTTGAGCAGTGGCGCCATCTGCGTACCACTCTACGCGCGTCAAGCACCCGAAGAGTTGGCGGTCATGTTGGGCGACGCCGAGCCCGTGCTTCTCATCGCTGCCGACGACACTCTTCGAGAGGCGATAGGCAAGGCCTGGAAGAACGCTCCCGCCTTGGCCACATTTGACGAGGTCTTTGCCACCGAGGTGGACACGGCCGACTTTGATGTCCACGAGGCGGCCGGCGACGATCCCATGACGATCATCTACACCTCCGGAACGTCCGGTGAGCCCAAGGGCGTGGTCTACAGTTGGGACAACGTGGACTTCATGGTCCCGGTCTGCGCCCGTGAACTCAACACATTGGGCGGGGAGCGTGCGGACGACGACAAGGTCTTTCACTATCTACCCTTTTGTTTTGCAGGCTCGCGAATCGTGTTGTGGACCACAATGTATCGGGGCAACCCGCTCATGATGTCCACCGACCTGTTGCAACTCAAAGAGGAGTTGCAGGCGGCCGATCCCAATTATTATCTCAACGTTCCCACGCTCCTGGAACGGATCCGACGGGGCGTCAACGACATGCTCGAAAAGCGTGGTGGCGTCGTATGTGGTCTGTATCGACGGGGTGAACGTGCCTACAGTCGAACGTTGGCGGGTGACGCTGGATTGGGCGATCGGCTGGCATTGGCGGTTGCCGGGCGCTTGATCTTCCCCACCATCAAGAAGCGCATTGGTGCCAGCTTGGAGTTTCTGATCTGTGGGTCGGCACCCTTGAGCGAAGAGACCCAGCGATGGTTCGAGATGATCGGGATCCCGGTCTACCAAGTGTATGGCCTGACGGAGACGACAGCCATTGTCACCATGGATCAACCCGGCGAAGCCCGTCCGGGCTTTGTGGGCAAGTCCATCGAGGGCATTGAGCTCCGGATCACCGACGAAGGCGAGCTCATCTGCAAGGGGCCCAACGTGTGTGGCGGGTATTGGAATCGGTCCGAGGCCACCGCCGAGGTGATCCGAGACGGTTGGTTCCATACGGGGGACCAATTTGAGGTGGATGAGCGTGGCAATTGGCGCATCATCGGTCGGGTGAAAAACTTGCTGGTCCCCGAGTCGGGTCACAATGTGGCGCCTGAACCCATTGAACAAGCGATTTTGGAGAGCAGTGAGCGCATTGAGCAGGCCATCGTGATCGGTCACGGCAGGCCCTTTTTGTCCGCCATCGTGACCGGCGACATCAGAGACGAGGATGTGGCAAAGGCGTTGGCACAGATCAACGACGAGTTGCCCCACTATCGGCGGATCCGAAAACACGTTCTGGCCGGTGAGCTGTTTACGCCCGAGAATGGACTGCTAACAGCCAATCAAAAAATGCGCCGAAAAGTCATCGAGCAGCACTTTTCCAGTCAAATCGAGGGGATGTATCAGTGAATAAACCCATCTCCTGGACGTTGAATGAGGGTGTGTATGAGTTGGAGCTCTGCCACGATCCTTGCAACGAGATCGGAACGAAGATGCTCGCGGCTCTCGAAGAGTTTGTGGACGCCATCGATCCCAGCAAGGCACATGCGGTCATTATTCATAGCACCCAACGGAAAGGCTTCTGTGCCGGTGCAGATCTGCGGGAGCTTTACCACGAATTGATCGCACGCCGGTCCAATGGGAACGGCAATTCAGTGAAGCGGTTGTGGGGCCGGATGCATCAGCTTTACGATCTGCGGGAATTCCTGGAGCGCATCCACGATGTGTTTGACCGGCTGGATACGTTGCCGATTACGACCATTGGGGCCATTCACGGGGTGTGTTTTGGGGGTGGCTTCGAGTTGGCGCTGACCTGCGATCTGTTGGTTGTGGACAAGACCGCTCGCTTCTGCTTTCCGGAGCTTCGATTGGGCATCATTCCGGGTTTCGGCGGGATCCCGCGGCTCAAGCGCGCTGTGGGCACTTCGTTGACCCAGGACATGCTGCTGACCGGGCGCAGTATCAACGCGAAGAAAGCGGTGGCCGTCGGCTTGGCATCGCAGATGGTGGCACCGGGTGAGGCATTGAATGTGGCTCGCCGAGTGGCTGGGCAAGTCGGCCGATTTGATCGAAACGCGGCGTCTACCGCCAAGGCATTTATTAAGCAGCTCCCCACCGAGGAGTTGGCCGAGGAAAAGCGGCATTTTGTCCGGCTCTTTCAGAGTCCGGTGGTGTTGGACGCCCTTAAACGATTCGTCGAAAGCGACGACATACGACCGTATTTACCGTGAGGAACCCATGAGTAGTGCGACGGAACAGAAATTGATCACCTTGGCAGCGGCCCGCTTTGGGGTACCGAGCGATGGTCTGAATCCCGCGGACGATTTCTTCCAGAAGCTGGGCATCGACAGCATTCAGGCGTTGGAGCTTCTCAGCGACGTCGAAATGGAATTTGACGTGGAGATCCCGGACTACGAGTTGGAAGGGGTGGTGACGTTCTCATCGCTCGCCGAACAGATTGAGAAACGGAGATAGCCAGCGATGATGAATCTCACTCGACTGTCTTGTATGGGCGAAGCGCTTCGCGACGCCATGATCCCCTTCAAATCGAATGTGGCGCTTATCGAGGCGGATCGAGATCGCGAAGAGGGGCGTTGGACCTATCGGGAGCTCACGGTGGAAGCCGAACGTCTGGGGGCTTTGCTGCAGGACGATGGGTTTGATGCAGGTGACCGCTGCGCCATTCTCATGGCCAATCAGTCCAAATGGATCTTCAGTGGTCTGGGTGCCCTGTGGGCGGGTGGTACGTTGGTACCGCTGGATTACAAGCTCAAGAACGACGAGCAACTGGGACTCTTGGCGCACGCGAAACCGCGTGTGTTGATCACCGAATGGCCCATCTGGCGTAAGCTGAAAGACGATCCTGAAAAGGTGCTTGCGAATGTGCGAGTGTTGGTGACCGAAGCGCCTGACGACGCCGATTTGGGTGCGGGGCAGCGATGGGAAACGAGCCCGAGTGCTTCGTTTACGCTTGTGCAACGAGCCCGTGAAGACGTGGCCTGTATCGTATATTCCTCGGGAACGGGTGGGACGCCAAAAGGATGCCAACTCACCCACGCGAACTACCTCTGCCAGGCTGAGCAGCTCGCACGGCTCTTCCCGATGAATGAAGACGATCGCTACTTTTCGATTCTGCCCACCAACCATGCCATTGACTTCATGTGTGGATTCTTGATTCCGCTGTTGATGGGTGGCGCCATTGTGCATCAACGCACTCTGCGGCCCCAGTTCTTGCGCTCCACGATGAAGCGTTACGGAATCACCCACATTGCGGTGGTTCCGATGATTCTAAAAGCCTTTGAGCGCGCTATCCGTGAGAAACTCGATGAGCTGGAGGGTTGGAAACGATCCATGTGGGACGGTCTGGTGTCGCTGAATACACTGGCCACCCAGCGAAAACCCAACCAACCTCTGTCGCGCTTGGTCCTTCGTCAAGTGCACGACAGTTTTGGCGGTCGATTGCGTTACATTTTCTGTGGGGGCGCCTTTACCGATCGATCCACGGCTGAGTTTTTCTACGAGTTGGGATTGCCCGTGGTGATTGGGTATGGCCTGACCGAAGCGGGTACGGTCCTCACGCTCAACGATCTGAAGCCTTTCCGTGGCGATACGGTGGGCAAGCCCATCGATGGGGTGGAATTGGAGCTTCGCGATGTGAACGACGAGAACATTGGTGAAGTGTGGGTGCGAAGCAACACGATCATGAAGGGCTACCTGGATGAGCCCGAATTGACCGATGAGGCCATCGTGGATGGATGGCTCAAGACCGGGGACTTGGGCTCTGTGGATGCGTCGGGGCACCTCAAGTTGATGGGTCGCGCCAAGAACATGATCGTCACCGAAGGCGGCAAGAACATTTATCCCGAGGATATCGAGTCTACTTTTGATGCATTGAATGGCAGTGAAGAGCACTGCGTATTTGCAGCCAATTATGTGTGGCCCACGGGGAAGCTTACGGACGAATCGTTGATGATTGTGCTGCGACCGACCAACGGTGATTTGGATTCAGTAGTGGGCCAGATCCGAGAAATGAACCGCGGTTTGGTCGATTTCAAACGCTTGACGAGCTACGTGGTTTGGTCCGATGAGTTTCCACGCACGGCGTCTATGAAGGTCAAACGGCAAGTGTTGGCGACGCAACTCGCGGAACAAATGAGTCGCGAAGATGCGCTGATGGGGTTGTAGAGGACACTATGGGAAACGACCACGCACAGCACTTTGTCGCCATTGTGAATCCCGCCGCCGGCGGCGGGCGCTGTGGTCGACAGGCGGAAGCGAAGCTGAATCGGCTTCGTGAGGCGGGTCTTCATGTGGAGTTGCGGACCACATCGAGTCCAGGCGATGGAACGGTATTGGTGCGCAACGCCTATACGGAAGGGTACCGTAACTTTATCGCTGTGGGCGGCGACGGCACGGGCTTTGAAGTGCTCAATGGATTGTTTCCGGAAGCGTTGGATGCCAGCACCCGTGTGAGCTTGGGTTTCTTGCCTCTGGGGACAGGCAACTCGTTCTTGCGAGACTTTACGGATGATGGCGCGGAGTATTCGCTTCAGTCTCTTGTGGAAGGGAAACGTCGACCTTGTGATGTGATCAAACTCACCCATCGAGATGGTGTGTTGCATTTCATGAACTTGATGAGCTTGGGCTTTGTGGCCGAGGTTGGGGCATTGACCAATCGCCGTTTTAAGCGATTGGGTCAGTTCGGATACGTCTTGGGCGTGCTGAGCAAGGTGGCTCGTTTGCAGTCGTCATCCTTTCCCATGCGTGTGGACGATGGCGCGGTCGAGGGTGATGCAGTGACGTTCATTTCTGTGAACAACAGCCGCTATACGGGCGGCAAAATGATGATGGCACCCAACGCGGACATCAGTGATGGTGAGGCCGATTTGATTCGAGTGGGGGAGATGGGGCGCTTCGGGCTGCTTCGAACCTTCCCCAAGATTTTCAAGGGGACGCATGTGGAGCATCCTTCGGCCAGTCAAAGCCGGGTGCGCTCTATTGATTTTGATCTATCCAGCGAAGTGGACGTCATGATTGACGGTGAAGTGCTTCGCTTGTTGCCGCGGCGCATCGAAGTGTTGCCAAGGGCATTGGATGTGAGGGTGTGATGGAATATTTAAAATACCTGGTCTTGATTCCTTTCTCATTGGTGTATGTGGTGGTGTCGTATGCGCTGATGGGGCTTGGGGGCATTCTCTTCGCTGTGTTGAAAATGTTCGGTGTGTCTCACTCCCTTGCCCACAAGTGGTGTGCTGCCCGTCCTATGGCGCTGTGTTTGCGCCTGACGTTCAGTCGTATTCGAGTCATTTACTCGCCCGACTTTGATCCCAATCGACGGAGCGTCTTTGTGCAAAATCACGTGAGTATGCTGGACGGTCACGCCGGGGCCGTTGCCCTTCCACATGAGTTTTGTGGGGTGATGAACGCCTGGCATTTTAATGTCCCCTGCTACGGTTGGATCATGCGGACCACGCTCGGGATCCCCCTTTATCCCCACAAAGACGGGCGGACGGCGGAAGTGACCGCTGCGGCGCGCAATCGTGTGGATCGAGGTCTGTCGATCTTGGTGTTTCCCGAAGGGCACCGAACGCGCGATGGCAAGGTCAAAGAATTCAAACGGGGCATGTTCTTTATGGCGCGAGACGCTGAGATCCCGATGGTTCCTTTCGCTGTGCGAGGGCTCGGGGAAGTGAATGGCAAAGGAAGTTATCTATTCAAACCGGGAACCATCACCATGTATGTGGGGGCGCAAGTCGAGACCAAAGGACTGTCGGACGAGGAAGTACGCGAGCTGGCTTTGACCATGCGAGATGAAATCGTCCATTTTGTCGACACGGGCGAGGTCTTCGGTTCAGAACACAAACCCAAGGCGGAGGCGTTGGCAGCATGAGATCCCAAGTACAAGATGGTCGCTCCGTCCGCGCGGCGGCCAAACGTCGCAAACGTCGGGAACAAATCCTTGTGGTGGCCGAGCACGTGTTTGCAGCCAAGGGCTATTACGCCACAAGCATTGCCGATGTCATCGGCGCCGCGGAAATTTCGAGAGGCACATTTTATCTCTACTTCGAGAGCAAAGCGGAGCTGTTTCACAAGCTCGTCGATCGATTTGTGGAAAAGCTGCTGAGCTGCGTCGAAGGCGTGAAGGTGTTGCCGGATCGGCCCGAGCCTACACAGCAAATGTACGACAACATTCAGCGGGTCATCGATCTGTTGGTGGAGAACCATGACCTGAGCACGGTGTTACTACGCGAGGCGGTCGGCGTGGATGACGAAGTCGATCGAAAGCTCGAAGAGTTCTATCGTTTCTTGCAAGGCATGTTGATTACGGCGTTGCAACGCGGCGCGCAGATGGGACTGATTCGACCGGTCAATGCGCACATCGTTGCTACCGCCATGCTCGGTTCGATCAAAGAGGTGCTTTACCACTATTTGGTCGTCCAGCGTGTCGACATTCCCGACAAGCAAGCCATGGCGACCGCTCTCTACGACTTCTTTTTGCGAGGTCTTCTCCCGGAGAATGAAGGCTAGAATGCGATTCTTCCGACTTGCCAGTCTCGCTCTGGTTCTGAGTGTGATTGTATCGAGCATGGTGTATGCCGACTGCGGTGCACCCATGGGCGAGATCTTGTGGATGTATCCCGAGAAGAACGCCACGGATGTCCCCACAAACATGCATGTTGTTGTCTCAGTACCTGCAGGCGTGCCGGTGGTTGTGAGTGTGGGTGAGGTGGTCCTGGAACCCGCAGGCACGGACGGTGCTCACACGTTGATTTTTAACCCGGGTGATCTCATGCCCAACACGAACTACGATCTCTTAGTACAGGTGGGCGACGGGCCCACGGTGAAGAAGCTTGCGTCTACATTCACTACGGGAGAGAGCACCGCTTCGGCGGTCATCGATGCACCGATCATCGCCGATGTGTTCAGCGTCGAGGGCCAACCTGACCACTGTGGCTACCTGGCTACCGCTCAATGGTGCGATGCGAACGATGCGACCTTGGCGGCGCTGGATGTGCACACCGATGGTGGGATTGGTTGGGTGGTCACGTCCGACGACGTGACGACCTTGTGGCCTGCTACTTGCCGCCCACAGATCCCGGCAGACACCGGAGCGTGCTACGAAGTGACGGCCCTGTTTTCCAATGGCCTCCAGTCGACGGCCACGACCCATTGCGAAGTCGGTGGCAAGGACGCGGGCGGTGGATGCGCGGTGAGTACGGAAACCCCGGCACTTGGCCCATTTGCCCTCGTGTTTGCGCATGTACTCGGACTGCTGTGGTGGTTTCGACGTTCTGTGCGAGCCTAGCCCCTTGTTGAATCCAGCCGACGAACAATTTGCGGCCCAGGCCATCGCACGGCAGCGCCTCTTCCGGGTGCTCATGTGGGTGGGCTTGATCGTGGCCGCGCTCTACGCCACGTACATTGGGTACCGATGGTATCGGGATCCCGCCTACGCGGTGGGGATCCGTTCCGTAATCGTGTTGTTGATTCTTTTGAACGCTCGCCAAAACCTTCGCCAATCCAAATATGCGCGGATCTTGGAAGCGCTGCGCAGTCCCACAGTCCCCCCGGTCGAGTAACCACACCGCATCCTGGCTTTTCCCGGTTGCCCCGGGGCACGTGACGCGGTATGCCGAGTCGATGATCGACTTCGAAAAAGAGTTGAATCCCGTACAACTGGACGCGGTGCGCCACATCGGTGGCCCCTTGCTTGTCCTGGCCGGCGCCGGCAGCGGAAAAACACGAGTCATCACCTACAAGATCGCCCACCTGATTCTCGAAAATGGTTTTAACCCGTGGGAGATCTTGGCCGTCACGTTTACCAATCGCGCCGCTGGGGAGATGCGCGAGCGTGTCGCGGAGCTTTTGGGCCCCGAAGGCCGCGATGTGTGGCTGGGCACCTTTCATTCCATCTGTCTACGTTTGCTACGACGTCACGCGGATTTGACCGATCGAACCTCCGGGTTTGTGGTCTACGATGACGACGATCGAAAACGTTTGTTGGAGCGGGTGATCCGGTCTCTAAACATCGCCAAAGACACCCTCAACGCGCGCAAAGCGGCCGGCTGGATCGACACGCAGCAGCACCATCTTCGGGGGCCCGATCACGCCGAATTGCCCGTGGAGTCTTTCATCGACCGTCTCTGCGTCAAGGTCTATGCCGCCTACGAGAAGACCAAGCGTACGGCCGATGCCTTTGATTTTGGGGATCTGATCTTCCAAGCTGTGCGCTTGTTTAGCAAGCACCCACCCTTGCTCAGCGAATACCAATATCGCTGGCGCTACATTCTGGTGGATGAGTTCCAGGACACCGATCATGCCCAATACAAGCTCATCCGCATGCTGGCGGGCGACACCGCCAATGTGTGTGTCGTGGGCGATGACGATCAGTCCATTTACCGGTGGCGTGGGGCCGAGGTGGGCAACATCCTGGGCTTTCCCAATGATTTTCCGGGCCACACGGTCGAGACCGTTCGGCTGGAGCAAAACTATCGGTCCACGGAGAACATTCTCAAGGCGGCCAGCGGTCTGATCAGCTGCAATCAACACCGCCACGAGAAGGTGCTCTGGACCGAGGACAAGGGCGGCGATCGAGTGCAGCTCCATCAAGCGGACACCGAGTCGGGAGAAGCCCGTTGGGTGGTCGGCCAGGCGCTCGCACGGCATCGCGAGGGGGTGGCCCTGCGAGACATCGCAGTGTTTTATCGGACCCACGCACAAAGTCGCCACTATGAAGATTCGCTTCGATCCCACGCCACGCCTTATGTGGTGGTGGGGGGACTGAAGTTCTACCAGCGTAAAGAGGTCAAAGACGTGTTGGCCTACCTGCGCTTGGCCCACAACCCCAACGATGATGTGGCCTTGATGCGGGTGATCAACGAGCCACCACGGGGCATTGGACAGACCACGCTCAAGAAGGCCTCGGTCATCGCCGCGGACGAAGAGACATCGCTCTACGACGGCCTCCTTCGACTCATTGAACGACCGGAGGGCAGCCGCCCCAAGAAGGCGGTCGATCGTTTTCGGCGCCTCAACGAGCAGCTGCGTAAGCTCGTGACCGACGACTTGGAGGTCTTTCGAGTGGCCGAGGCCGTGTTGGCCGAGACCGGTTATATCAAGCGTTTGCAAGACGAAGGCACCTTCGAGGCCCAGAGCCGAAAAGAAAACGTGGATGAGTTGATGGTCAGCATTCAGAACTGGTCTGAGCGGGCCGAGGACCGGTCCTTGTCCGCTTTTTTGGACCATGTGTCGCTCCTCAGCAGTTTGGACGAGAACAGCGATCGGTCCCAAGATGCGATGATCCTCATGACCGTTCACGCGGCCAAAGGCTTGGAGTTCGATACGGTGTTTGTGACGGGGCTGGAAGAAAACGTCTTCCCCCACTTCAACAGCAGTGACAGCGACGCGATTGAAGAGGAGCGGCGCTTGGCGTACGTGGCCATCACGCGCGCCAAGAAACAGGTCACTCTGAGCTGGGCGCGCAGCCGCCAGCGTTTTGGTCGCACCGACTTCAACCCCCCCTCACGCTTCGTGCACGAGATCCCCAAAGAGGCGTGTCATCAGAGCGTCGAAGACCGATTTTCAGGCTCTTCGTTGGGCGACCGCGGCGGGTGGTCCTCGGCCAAATCGTCGGCGAGCACCTGGACGCACGCCTCCGACGAGCGAGAGTTGGATTTTGGCGACAGTCAGTCCGCCGAGGGGGGTGTGGGCGCCCAAGTGACCCACCCCAGCTTTGGCTTTGGCACCATCAAAAATATGGACGGCGACGGCCCCAACGCCCGGGTGACGGTGCACTTCAAGAGCGTGGGGACCAAGAAGATCGTGGCGCGATTCTTACAATTTGTGGAGTAGCACGGGCTTTCTGCGAGCGTCTTGGGCCACTGGCCGCCTGCGCCGCTCGCTGGCTGCGTTTGTGCTCCTTGACGTAGCGTTGCTACGCCCGCGTCCCACCGCCTTGCCATGACACGCCGCCGCCAGCCATGGACGCCAATGCGTTCTTGAAAGCTCGTGCCGGGCAGTTTTTCTACATTCGAAACTCGGCTACTCGACCGTGACTCAAACAGCTAGCTTGTAGGGCTTATCGTAGCCCCATTGCCTTGCATGGTCCATGGTAGTATTTTCAATCCGAACATTCGGGGGAACATCATGCGTCGCATCTACTCTTTGCTGCTTTCAGCTTTTCTCGTCGTCGCCATTGGCGGGCTGAGTGGCTGTGGGAATGGTGGAGACGAGCCCAACACCACCACGAGTGATGTGATCTCCCCAGACACCCACACCCCAGACACTCACACCGCGGACACCCACACCGCAGACACCAACACTGCAGACACCCACACGGCGGACACCCAGACCCCAGACACGCCGACAGAATGCACGTTGGCCACCTGGCTAGAAAAGGCGCTTGCGGGCTGTAAGCAGTTGCAAGGCGCAGAGTTGTCAGACGCGGAGCTGGCAGGCGTGGACCTGACCGGTGCGGATCTGACCGGTGCGACTCTGTGGAAGACAAACTTTGAAAACGCCGTTCTGATTGACTCGGTCTTGGTCAATGCGGACCTGACAGGCGCCAAACTAAAAGGCGCGAACCTGACCAATGCGAACCTGACCAAAGCAAATCTAAGGGAAGCAGATATGTCCGAAGCCAACCTGACCGGCGCGAATCTGACCGACGTAGAGTTGCTCTACGCGAATCTGTTGGGTGCGAATCTGACGGACGCGATTCTGACCGGAATCCAGTGGGATTTTACAGTCTGCCCGGATGGCGCCAATAGTCGTGATAACGACAAAACCTGCTGCGGACATCTCAACGATGCCGTCCCCGCCGCGGGCTGCGACTAGCCTTTTCGGATCTACTCCACCGTCGCCGAATGTGCGAACGGGCATGCTAAGCGCATAATCACTTGTTATGGTTTTTTTTTAGATGCGTAAGAGCGTTTCAGTGAGATGCTTGGCATCACCTGTTCACTGCTTCCTATCAAGCCAGCGTGGCGGCGCCCCAATAATTGAAGCTCAGGCTTTTTAGCCCGGGTATATAGCCGCTGTTGTTTTCGGTGATTGTAAATCTATTTTGCGAGATTAAGGTGGGGATGTCCGAATCCAGTCGGCAGCCACCGCCAATGGCACCCCAAATAGGATTGATTCTCCGTTGCCAGTTGGCTACCGATTCATCGGGTGAGACCCCATGTTCACAAAAGAGCAATTGACCTTCGGGCTTAAGGAGCCGTGCCATCTCTGAGAGCGCTTTGGACGGGTTCGGGATTGTGCACAGGGTGTAGGTCACGAGTACGGTGTCAAACGAGGATGACTCAAGCGAAATATCTTCAGCGTTCGATTCAAGTACGGACACAGTGAAATCGCAGTCATCGATTCGTTTTTGTGCAAGCTGAGAAATACTTTTTGACGGTTCAATCCCCACCACTTCGGTGACTTTTTCCGGCATGTAAACGGGAAGGTTGAGTCCACTGCCCAACCCAATTTCGAGAACCCTGCCGGATGCGTTGGGCACGACCCGTTCGCGTTGCTTCTGAAAGGCACGACCGCCACAGGCGCAGTTGACTAGATACGGCAAAATGAAGCGATCATAGAAGCCCATAACGCGAGACCCTAACATGAATTCGTTTGTGGTACGGCGTTCTCTCCAACTTGAACCAGCAGTGTCCGTGGTCCCTGCGTGATTTGGGGTGGACTGCTTAGGAGTTCGTCTCTGAGACGTCGTTTCTTGATTATGGAAAAGACGGACTGTGGCAACCAAGCCTTACCCCTTGGTGTCTCCTATCTCTTGGCTATTCAACAACTTGGCAATGCGTCTGTATCCAAGTCCTTCGCCCCTCAACTCCATTATCAGGTCATACAGAGAGGCAGAGTATTCGGAGTATGCGCCGAGCCAGAGAGCGCCTGTTTCCACGATGATTTGGAGGCGCAAGAACCACTGAATATCAGGGGTCTGCGTGGTACACTTTAGCGCTATTCCACCGTGACGGACTTGGCTAAGTTCCGCGGCTGATCCACGTCCGTGCCCTTGAAGTCGGCCACGTAGTAGGCCAGCAGCTGCATGGGCAGCATGGTCAGCAGGGGCTGCAGGTGTTCCCGCACAGCCGGGACGGTGATGACCGTGTCTACTTCGTCGCTCACGCGCTCGGCGGCGGCACCTTCGGTGGTCACCGCGATGACCGATCCACCCCGGGTGTTGATCTCGGCCACGTTGGACAAGGTCTTCTCAAAGTGGGGCCCTTCGGGACAGACCACCACGCTGTAGACGTCTTCGTCGATGAGCGCGATGGGTCCGTGCTTCATCTCACCGGCCGCGTAGCCTTCGGCGTGGATGTAGCTGAGCTCTTTGAGCTTGAGCGCGCCCTCCAGGGCCACGGGGTAGCTGAGGCCGCGACCCAAGTAGAGCATGCTGCTTGTGTGGTGGAGCTTGCGCGCCAGGGCTTGGTACACGTCCGTAGAGCCTTGGATGATCTCTTCCATCCGGCTGGGGATCTCGATGAGATCCTGCAGATGCTCCCCAATCTCGGTGGAGGTCATGGTCCCCCGGGCTTGGGCGATCCAAAGGGCCAGCATGTAGAGCGCCCCAATCTGGGTGGCGAACGCTTTGGTCGAGGCCACGCCCACCTCGGGACCCGCGTGGGTCATCACCGTGGATTCACAGTGCCGGGTCAGAGTGGAGCCAATGACATTGCATACGCCCACCAACGGGGTATTGCTCTTCTTGGCTTCGGCGATGGCCGCCAGCGTGTCGGCGGTCTCCCCGCTCTGGCTGATGGCGATGACCAGGGTCTTGTCGTTGACGACCGGTTTTCGATAGCGAAACTCGCTCGCCAATTCCACTTCGGTGGGGATCCGGACAAATTGTTCAATGAGGGTCTCGCCAATGAGCGCTGCGTGCCAACTGGTGCCGCAGGCCACGATGACCACCCGATCGATGGCCTTCAAGGCCGCATCATCCAGCGTGATCCCAGGCAGCTCCACCGCGTCGTGTTCGATGCGCACCCGACCGCGAAGCGTGTCGACCATGGCCCGAGGTTGTTCGTGGATCTCTTTGAGCATGAAGTGTTTGTAGCCGCCTTTTTCGGCCATGGCGGGCGACCACGTGATGGTTTGAGGCTCACTGGCGATCGGCTCTCCATCCTCGATACTCACGATGGACACATCGTCTTGGGTGAGGATCGCCATCTCGCCTTCGCCGAGGAAAATCATCTCCCGGGTGTGGGGCAAGATGGCGGGGATGTCGCTGGCCAAGTAGTTTTCCCCATCGCCGATCCCTACGACCAACGGCGACGCGTTCTTGGCGGCGATGATCCGGTCGGGATCGGTCCGGTCGAGCACCGCGATGGCGTATGCACCGCGCACTTCGCTCAGCGCACTCCGCACCGCTTCGGGCAAGTCCAACCCTTTGGCGCGTTCCCGATGAATGAGGTGAGCGATGATCTCGGTGTCTGTTTCGCTGGTGAACGGCAAGGCGTCGGTTTTGAGCTCGTCTTTGAGTTCTTTGTGGTTTTCGATGATTCCGTTGTGGACCACCACCACATCCCCGGCGCGATGGGGATGCGCATTTTCTTCGGTGGGCGCCCCGTGGGTAGCCCAGCGGGTGTGGCCCACGCCGGTGGTGCCCGTCAAGGGATCGGTGCGAAGATTGTTCGCCAGGTTTACTAATTTTCCGGCTGAGCGGCGGATGTGGAGATCGTCGTCAGCGATGACCGCGATCCCGGCGCTGTCGTAACCGCGGTATTCCAGGCGTTGCAGGCCCTCTAAAATGAGATCTGTGCAGTTCTTGGAGCCCACGTAACCGATGATGCCGCACATGCGCTTACTCCTCGGCTCCGTCGTTTTTTCGTTTGCGGGCTGCCCAACCCTCGATGTGGGTTTGAGGGGAACGCGACAAGGCCAGGGCGTCGGCCGGTACGTCCTCGGTGATCGTGGTCCCCGCGGCGATCACCGCGTTTTTCCCAATGGTGGCCGGCGCTACGATGGCCGTGTTGGAGCCCACGAACACGCCGTCTTCGATTCGGGTTTGATGTTTGTTCGTTCCGTCGTAATTGCAGGTGATGGTCCCGGCGCCCACATTGACGCCCACGCCCAGCTCGCAATCGCCCAGATAGGTCAAATGACTGGCCTTGGAGCCGGGTCCCACAATCGCCTTTTTTGTCTCGACAAAGTTGCCCACTTTGGCGCCTTCGGCCAGGACGGTACCGGGTCGCAGGTGCGCAAATGGACCGATGGTGGCGCCGTCCTTCAAGGTTGAATCGGTGACCACGCAATAGGGTTTGACGGTCACGTTCGCGCCCACTTCCACGTTGGTGAGCACCGATCCCTGACCAATGGTGGTCTGGGTACCGATTTGGATTTGCCCGTGCAGGCTGACGTTGGGAGACAAGGTCACATCGGTGCCCAGTTGGACATCCCAGCCTACGTGGGTGGTGTTGGGATCGAGCAGCGTGACACCTTCTTGGGCCAGCCTTGTGTTTCGACGATTGCGCAGCATAGCGGTCGTTTCGGCCAACTCAGCGCGGTCGTTGATACCTTGGACCTCACCCGCATCGGCTGTGATGATCGCACAGGCCGGCGTTCCGGCGTGGGCGGCCAACTTCGCGAGATCGGTGAGATAAAACTCGCCTTGGGCGTTGTTGGTGTCGATCTGAGTGAGCGCGCGGGCCAAGAATGCTTGGTCCGCCACGTAAATGCCCGCGTTGACCACGCCAATGGCCCGTTGCTCGGGACTGGCGTCTCGCTCTTCCACGATGGCGGCTACCGAATCATTTTCGATAACGAGTCGACCGTAGCCTGTGGGATCGGCGGGCTCAAAGCCCAGGACCGCCAGGGGGGCGTTGGATTGATGGAAAGCGTTCAGAAGCGCTTCCACCGTGGGAGCGGTCAACCCCGGCACATCGCCGCTGAGGATCAACACGGTGTCGAACCCTAGGGTTTGGTCCACAGCGGCTCGGACCGCGTCGGCTGTTCCACGCGCTTGCTGCTGGAGCGCAAAGCGTACGGAGCCATCCATGGCCGTGACGCAGGATTCGACGGCCTCTCGGCCTTCACCCACGACCACCACTTTGTCCGATACGTTTACGGCATCACACAACGCCAGGGGGTATCCGATGAGCGGACGGTCCAAGATCGTGTGCAAGACCTTGGGCTGCTCCGAGCGCATCCGGGTGCCTTTGCCCGCGGCGAGAATGACGGCGACTGTACGTTCAGCCATGGCGAAGTTCTAGCACGTTGGATGCGCCTTCGTCGAGGGTTTGGGATGCGTTATCCCCAGGGGACCGGTCCGGTCCATGGGGCGTCCCGCGATTATCGGATGTAGGTCAGCCAGATCCACATGGCCGGCGCGGCGAACAGGACCCCATCAACACGATCCAACATGCCGCCGTGACCGGGCAAGATGGATCCCGAGTCTTTGACACCGTAGGAGCGCTTGAAGAGCGATTCGGCCAAGTCTCCAATTTGAGCCAAGACCGCGCAGACCAAGGCCAGTCCAACGCCTTGAATGACCGTGAATTGGACGTTTTGGAGGGGAAAGAGATGGTAGAATAAAAAGAATCCACCCACGCTGCACAGGGCGCCCCCGATGGCTCCTGACCAGGTCTTCTTGGGGCTGATCTTGGGATAGAGTTTGGGACCGCCAATGCCTTTGCCGAAGAAAAAAGCGCCCGTGTCTCCAAAAAAGACGGTCGCAAACAGAATCAACAGCAGTTTGTAGCCGTCGTCGTTGGGCATGTGCGTAATGTCCGTCAAGGCGGCGACCGTGCCCCCCAGATACAAAAGCCCTGCGATAAGGACCGAAGCATGGGGTCCCATTTTTTCAACGGGCTCGCTGGAAAAGAGCACCACACACAGCAAGGCGAGTGTGGCGATCAAGAAGGCGGCCGGTAGCCACGCGCTGGCCCAATACGTCACCGCGATGATCGCGCCGAAGGCCACCACACCGGTCACCCGATAGCGTTTGGGGGCGTCCTGCAAACCCATTTGATAGAATTCGTTGGCTCCAAAGAGCATCAGAGATTGGATGATGGCGTATCCAGACCAGTCTGGGCCCAGGATCAGGAGCGCGATGATGGCGCCCCCCAAGATTATGCCGGTCGACAGTCGTGCGATCATGATAGATCCAGACCGGGACGAAGGCCGAAGCGTCGTTCCCGAGTTTGAAAAGCAGAGAGAGTTTTGAGGAATTCATCCTCTGTGAAGTCGGGCCACATGGTGTCGGTGAAGATAAATTCAGTGTAGGCCGATTGCCACAACAGAAAATTCGAGAGCCGACACTCGCCGCTGGTTCGAATCAGCAGATCCGGATCCGGGCTCATCAGCGCATCGTTGATGGTGGTGATGTCGATAGAGTTCACCGCCAAATCGCCATCGATCGCCTGTTGTGCGATCCGCTGGCACGCACGCACGATTTCTTCTCGCCCGCCATAACTCAAGGCAAGACAGAGGACCATGTGCTGATTGGACTGGGATTCCTCCATCAGCCCGAAGAGCGGTGTGCGCACAAAGTCGGGCAGGCGCTCCAAATCGCCGATGGCTGTGAGACGAATGTCGTTGTCCAGGATCTCACTACGTTCTGTGCAAAGATAATCCTGTAGGAGTTGCATCAGGCCACGCACTTCATCGTTGGGCCGGTCCCAATTCTGCTGGCTAAATGCGTACAAAGTGAGTCGTTTGATACCCAATCGCCGGGCCGCACGTGTGATCTCTCGTACGCGGTCGGCCCCTTCCCGATGCCCGTCCAAACGGGGGATGTCGCGTTGGTCAGCCCACCGCCCGTTTCCGTCCATGATGATGGCGACGTGAGCGGGTTGCGCGTCGTGGTTCACGTCATTCAGTTCTTCGATTTGCACGGCGCTGGGCTTAACACAGAAGCCCTAGCGAGTCGAGCAGATTTCAGCCTATGGGACGCCACGTCAACGCTTTTGGTCATTTGAGCGATTACGCATCTTTACAGTCTGTAGCGGCATGGACATACTAACCCCGCACGGGCACCGACCCAGCGACGAAAACGTCGTGGGCAGTGGAACGGGTGGTTGGGTCTATTATGGTCACACAATTGCTTCACACCGTTCAGGAACATCCAGAGGGATGGGCCCATGTCTCTTTGTCTGGCGTGATCAATGAGCACTCGGCCTTGGATTCGCTCCATTTTGCTCCCCAGAGCCGAACGTGCCTGCTGGATGTGTCGGCCGTCACTCGGTTGAATTCGGCGGGGGTCCGAGACTGGCTGTGTTGGCTGGAAGAGCAAGCAACGGCGGGTGTCTCGGTGATCCTGATCGACTGTTCCAAGGCCGTGGTGGGTCAACTAAACCTGACCCAAGCGTTTGGAGAGCACGCACAAATTTTTTCGGTGTGTATTCCCTATTTCTGCGAGCCGTGCGAGTTGGAACAATCGTCCGTTCTGATGGCGTCTGATTGGACCGCATCGTCTGGGCTCAAGATTCCCGATTTGACGTGCGGCAACTGCGAATCGTCCATGGTGTTTGACGACATCGAAGGGATGTATTTTCGTTTTGTCGAGTGGGCGCGATTGGAGGCGGACATGGACTGGGTCTCTGCCAGACTGACGCTAGCGCGACAGGGCGACATGGATGAAGAGGCGATCCCCATGGAGGCCTCTCCTGCCCCCACGTACGTTCCCCACGAGAATGCGCCGCCCGTGGGCTCGGCGGAACCGCCTTCTGTGGGGATACGTTTGGATGCGTACTATTACTTGGCCGTTGGTGCCCTGGTATTTCTCTTGGCCGTGGTTTTGTACCACTTGTTGAAGTTGTGACAGAACCATGACTCGCTTCCCCATCCGATGGAAATTGAGCGTGTCCGCAGCGGCGCTGGTGGCGGTTGTTGCCGTTGTGTTTGCCTGGGTTGGTGAGCGAGCATTGAGCTCCATTTATGAGGATCGTGAGGAGCGCCTCATTCAAGACGAAAAATCCGGACAAATACGGCAATCTAAGATGGTCGCGAGTCACATCGGTGTGGCGGCTCGAGAAGCGCTGGCGGGCTCGGAAGCACGTCGCCTAACACGGATTGTTAAGGGCATGGTGGGGCCCGATTCGGGCATTAGCTATGCGATCATCGTTGATGACAAAGGCCTGGTGATCGCCCACAGTGACATGGAATCTGAACAGGCGCTCGAAGCAGGTATGATCATCGACGCCCCCAGCGTGACGAGCGTGAGTACGTTGCAGGCCAGCGAAGAGCGAATACGGCTCTTGACGCACCCCATTGAAGACGTCGGGCATGGGCGGCTGGGCGTTCTCCAGATCGGGTGGTCATTGCGCCAGTTGGATGACCGTTTAGCCGCCATCTCCCGGGAGAAAGAGCGCAACATTCACGAGGCGCGAGTCATGGTGCTCTTTGCGGGTATCTTGGCCATTATTGCCGGGATCCTAGGGGGCTGGGTCGGTGGTTCGGCGTTGTCGGAGCCGATTCAAAAACTTGCCTTCTCCGCCAAGCGTTTTTCAGAAGGCGACTTTACGGTTCGTTCTTCCATTCGATCCGGCGATGAGATCGGCGTGTTGGGCGACACGATGGACAACATGGCCGCCCAGATTGGGGATCTGATTGAGGAGACACAGATTCGTGCGGAGTTGGAGCATGAACTGGCTGTAGCGCGTCGAATACAGGAAGCGCTCTTGCCCTCCCGCGATGTGATCGAACGGCCCGGGATCGAGTTTTGCGGCATGGTTCAGAGTGCCTCTCAGTGCGGTGGAGATTGGTGGGCATTCTCCGAGCTGACGCGTCGACGAACACTTATTTTGGTGGGCGATGTGACCGGACATGGCGTCAGTTCTGCCATGCTTACGGCTACGGCCAAGAGTTGCTTGCAAACCATGAACATGTTGACCCGGGGTGATTTACGGGTGGGTGAGTTGCTCAAAGTGTTGGACCAAGTTCTGCGAGCTGGCGGACGGGATGAATTCTACATGAGTTGCTTTGTGGCGGTGGCGGATCCCGTGGAGGCGACGCTCACCTATGCCAACGCAGGACACAATCCTCCCTTCCTGTTGCGTCAAAGCGAGGAGGGCTGGAGACACGGTCGTCTTCGTGCGCGCGGAAATCGATTGGGGGATGCCGATGGTTATTCTTTTGTGGAACATACGATTCAAACCCAGCCCGGTGATTTCTTGTGCTGGTATACGGACGGTTTGACCGAAGGACAGGGTCCTGACGGTCGGGAGTATGGGGTGCGTCGGCTGAGGCAGAGCCTGGAACGAGTGGCGGGCAACGGTTTGTCGGAAGGCTTGGATGAAATAATCGGTGATTTCAATACCTACCGCCAAGATGTACCCATCAACGATGACATCACGTGTGTGGTTGGGCGGGTGACGGCGTGATGCGTACTCTGGTCGTGATTACGGTGTTGATGAGTGTCAGCGCCCCTTCCCGCGCTGATCGAGTCCGTCCGACCGAGACCCTTCGACTCTATCAAGAGGCTGTGGCGCTGATGGCGGAGGCGCAACGAGAGCGCGAAACGGGGGCTCACAAGAGTGCATCGACCCTGTATGAGAGAGCCCACACACTCCTCGTAGCATCGCGAAAGCGCTCTCCAAAGTTCTTGAAAGCCATCGTCGCTGACGCGGAAGTACTCTTGCATTTGGAGCGGAGCCACGAGGCGGTTCCTATGTTGGACGCGCTGTCGAAGAAGGCCAAGAGAACGTGGCAAATTAAGCATTTGCTCGGTCTACACTTATACCGTACGGGCAAGAAGAGTCGGGCGGTTAACCTGCTTGAAGAGGTGCTCCGGAATCGACGAGGTCTCTTTGACGCGCAATTCATCCTGGCGCGACATTTTTATCGAACCAAGAAGTATGGCAAAGCGTTGCGCTACGGTCGTGCATATCTGAAGGCGCGGCCCAAGGATGCGGGCATTCGTGGGCTTGTGGGCAATTGCCATTTACAGCGAAACGAGTTGGATCAAGCGTCGGTTGCATTCGAGAAAGTGCTGGCCATTGCACCGGACAACATTCCGGTCCGGGTGAACTACGGCAACGTCTTTTTCCGCAAGAAGGAGTACCGGACTGCGATCACCATCTACGAGCGCGTGTTGACGAAACGGACCGACATCGCGCTGGTGTACTTCAATTTGGGGAGCAGCCATTTTTCCCTGTCTGAGTGGGCTCGATCTGTTACGTATTTCGAGCGAACTGTCGAGCAGCAACCCAAGGGTGCTTCGGGCCACTATTACTTGGGGTTGGCGTTGGTCAAGCAAGGAAAGCGCACGGAGGCGATTGGCCACTTGGAGCGTGCTGCGGCGTTGGACGTCAACGACCCCTGGGCACCGGTGGTCTTGGCTGAAATCGCCATTCACCAGCGGCGGTTGGCCCAAGCGACCGACCATGCCAAGGTCGCTCTGGATCGCGCTCCGAAAAACGGCCGAGTGCTCTTATTGAACGGTGTCGTGGCGCGCATCCGAAAGCAGTATGCTCGCGCGTTGGAGATGTTGGATCGAGCAATCACGTCCACTCCGCGCAACGCGGCAGCCTATGCGGAGCGAGGCTATGTTCGCCACCAAATGGGGCATGTGAATGAAGCCATCTCCGATTTGGAGACCGCGCGAACATTCAATGCGCGGGAGAAGCGTGTGCGCGCTTGGCTTCCGGTGGCTTTGACGCGGCGTGCGGTTTCACTCCTGCGGGCTGGGGATAGCAAGCTGGCAGGACGAGACCTTCGGCGCGCGTTGGGGATCCGCCCCAACCTCATGGAAGCTGCGTGGAATTTGGCGCTGCTTCATGATCGTTCGGGCGACTTGGTCAGTGCCCAGCGTGTGGTACGTAGCGCGCTCCAGCATCAATCCAAGCAGTCCGATCTACACTTGCTATCCGCCTATTTGTACGTCCGAAACCGGGACTATGAGGCGGCGCAGATCGCACTCCAGAAGACCGTGAATGCGACCGATGTGGGTCTGCGATGGTTGGTGCAAGGAGCTGTACACGGGCACTTCCAGGAATTCGATGCGGCCATCGCAGCGGTTCAACAGGCTCGGGTCCATGGCATTGAGGTCGGTGATGCGCTCACCATGGCGCGTTTGGATAAAGCGGTTGATTTGCTGCAGCGAAAACGAACCCAGGCGGCATTGGTCGAATTACAGCGGATGAAGCCGGAGACACGGTCGGCGTACGAGCATATTCGTGTGAGTCTTTTGGCCTATGCGCACTTGGTTGCCGACCATGGGTATGGCAAGGCACTCAAGCTACTCAAAAGCATTACAAAACATTCGGCGGCCAACCGGTGGGGGGTGGAGTCGTTCTTGGCGGATGTCCACCTGCTCATCGGATACGTGCGTTATCGATTGGGCAACGAACGAGACGCGGTTCCCTCCCTTAAACGACATCTGTCCAAGAAGCCTAGAGATGCGATGGCGCGTCGTTTGATGGCTGCTACCCTCGACAGTTTGGCTGAACGCGATCATGCGGCGCGTCGTTTTTCGAAAGCCGACGTCATGGAGCGAGAGGCCGCAAAGTATGCACCGAATAATGCCCGAATTCGCCACAATGTGGCGTGCATTCAATATGGCCGGGGTGAGTACAAGGAAGCTGCCACCGTGTTTCGTGCGTTAAAGAACCACGCGGACGTGCCGGAAGCGCCTCTCAACTTGGCGTTGTTCTTGGACGACATTGCGGGCAAAGGTGCCGAGGCCGTCGCGCTGTATCGCAGCTACATCCAATCGGATGGAAGCGCGCGCGAGATTGCACGGCGTCGATTGGAACGAAAGGAGCGAATCCTTGGACTGTAGGTCTGAAATAAGCGGACTCGTCACCGATTTCAGTTCTGGCCCCAGACGCCGGCCGGCGATCGTTGTGTTGGCCACCGCGTTGGTCCTCGGATTGTTCGCCACGCCCATCATCGCGTTTGCCCAGGAAGCCATTCCCTTGGAGTTGGGTGTGTATGCGCCCCGGTTGTATTTCGAGGACAACGTGAGTCGAACGCGATTTGCACGCGCGGTTGCCCTTAAATTGAGCGAACAGTCTGGCTTGCCGATTCGTGGCCGTGCCTTTACACAGATGGGGGATCTGAGGGCGTTCATGAACGCCAAGCGGCTCGACTTGGGCCTGGTCGATGTGAGCATGGTCGCGAGTATGTCCTCCAAGTTACGTGTGTTGGGTGTGGGTGTTGGCTCTTCAGGCACGGCGCCATCGTACGCCGTGCTGACACGAAACTCGACGCATGGGATCCGCTCTCTTCGGGGGAATCGATTGGCCCTAGTCAAGACCGGTCCGAGGGAGTTGTCATTGGCATCCAACTTTGCCCTCGAAGGGGAAGTAGCGGTGGAGAAGTTTTTCGGAACCATTCGTTGGGCATCCGATGTGGCCGAGATCTTGGGTTGGTTGCGTTCCGGACAAGTGGATTGCACCATCGCCTACGCGTCGTTGGCAAAACGCAATGGCCTTCACGTCGCAGCGTCCTTGCGCGGTATGCCCATGCCGCAACTCGTGGTCGTCCGGGGTCGGTTGACTGCCGAACAGCGTAGTGCGGTAGAGAAGGCTCTCAAGTCCGGTGTGCGCATTGGGGGGGCATGGCCCATCAGGCGTTTGACTCGCGCATCTCGAGCGCGTCTTGGGGCGGTATTTGGCGCGGTCGCGCAGCCATCCGGCCGTCGTGCTGCGCGGCGTGCAATCTGGTCGCCCGCATCGCTTGAACGTCTGGACAGTAAACGGTATCAACTTAAGACTGCCAATGATTATCCATTGAATTCGGTGGATGACCGTTGGCGTTTACCGTCGTTTCCGGAAGTGTTGCCATGAATCACGTATTTTATCATCTTGATGCAGCGGGCGAAAAAGACCTCGCAAACAGGACGGATCTGACGGCTTGGACCTTGGCTTCCGTGACCACTCCCGATGAGTTGATCAACCAAGTGCCTGCCGGTGATCATGCGGTGTTGCTCTTGGATTGGTCTCTTCGGACTCCCGACTGGGAGTCTGCGCTCACCGATATGTTGAGCGGAACGCTGACTTGTACTCCTATCATTGTGGTGCAGGACTCGAACAATACCGTGGAAGGGTGCTGGATCGATGCATCGGTATATCGCCATGTGGTGTCCGCAGAGGTCTTGCGCGATGATTTTCTGTTGCCAGTCACACTGAATAAGCTCTTCAGTGATAATCCCTTTGGGCTCGAGCCCTACTTGACGGAGGGGATCGAGCCCGTTCGGGAAGTCGTGAGCCATACGCGTCAGAAATATGGTCAACTCGAAGTCATTGAGCGCTTTTGCGAACTGTCCGGGGTGCCACAGCGCATGGCCATGGTGGTTGTCTCCGTTGTGGATGAATTGCTGATGAACGCCGTGTACCACGCCCCGGTGACCGCAGACGGGCAGCGCCGATATGCGTCCCGTCCTCGAAGCGAATCGGTTGAGTTGGATTTTCACGAACGCGTGGAGCTCCGATACGCCTGCGATGATCGTGTCATGGCGGTTGGTATCACCGATCGGTTTGGGTCACTCGGCATTGATACGATCGGCGATACCATCGTTCGTTGCGTTCGTGGGGAGACGAATCCAGCCTCCACTACAGGACAAGGTGCGGGCCTTGGATTGTACACGGTCTTCAGTGGCGTGAGTCATCTGATCTTCAACATTGAACCCGGCAAGCGTACAGAAGTCATCGCCCTCCTGGACATCACGAGCTCCTACAGAGACATCATCGGAGTCCCCACCAGCTTGAACATCTTCGTCAGGGAGTAAGGGTGGATACCGTGTGGGCAGGGGCTGTTTGTAGTCCGGCCAGACGCTGACGAACCCGGTCCGCTACAGACGACGTAGGCGCATCGCGAAGACACAACTGATAATGGAGTGAGGCCTCTTTGGAACGTCCCAATTCTTCCAACAGATGTGCGAGTTGGTAGCGACATTTATGGTGATCGGGCCGGAGGAGCAGTGCGGCCGTATACGCTTCACGCGCTTCGTCGAGTGCTCCTGTCTGTAGCGTGGCCTGCGCCAGTGCGACATAGGCTTTGTCATAGGTTGTGTCGAGTCGTAGGACGCGTTGATAACACGCGATGGCTTCCTGAACATACCCACGACTGAGAAAGCAATTGCCCAAGTTGAAGTGGGCTTTAACGTAATCGGGACGGTCGTAGACGGTCTGTTGATATTCAGCGATCGCCGCGTCAGGCTGGCCTTGCCCGTTCAGCACAAGAGCCAGCATGAATCGGGCTTTATAGAAGGTGGGATCGATGGCGAGGGCTTTACGAAACATGGCAGCGCTCTGGTCAAGCTGATCCAGTCTCTTGTGGGCATGGCCTAGATTAAAGAACCCCCGTGCATGGCAGGCATCGAGCTCGACGATCTCGTTGTACATGCCAACGGCTTGCTCGATCTGACCGCATTCAAAGGTCGCGTTGGCCAACGAAAAAGCCACGCTCACATCACCGGGCTTCTGGGTTCGAGCACGCCGATAAAAGGGGATCGCACGCTTGGGATCATCGGCGCGAACAAAGGCGTTGGCGATGGCTGTCAATGCCGGAACGTGATTCGGATTGCATTGCAACGCTGTCCACAAGTAGCGCATTCCAGGGGTGGGTTCGTTCATTCGGAGATGGAGGCGTCCCAAGGCCGTGTGAAGCGACGCCGATCCCGGAAACAACTTTGTGAGTAAGGCCAGGATCCATCGGTGTACAGTCGTCGTGGTCGAAAAAACCATTCTGGAAACAGTATAACCGTCGAGACCGTGGGGACAAGTGCGTAGCGTCGGTCGCCGCTCACTTTTACGCGGGCCGGTGGGGCAACCGTTGGCCCCACACCCGCCTGGATTTTCATCCGTTTGGGCCAGTACATGTTGCCGGTCGACATCACCAATGTTGTCCGCCCGGAACCTGTTGACAGATAAACGCTTATCGTTATACTGCCCTGCCCTGAGGTGCGGTGATAGCCGTATGTGGGTGTGGAGGATTGTTTGATGCCATTGTGCTTTGTGGTGGATACGCTTCCAGCAGCGGGCCTTGAGGTCAGTGAGCTGCTTGAGTCTGCGTGGATTGAGGAAGCATTGGGGCCGGTACTGTCTGTCTCAACTTCACCCGTCACGGTGAGCATTGAGCTTGTCCGAAGCGACCGTAATGTTCGCCTGGATGGCGCAGTTGAGATTCAGACCCGCTTTCGCTGCAGTCGATGTGCAGAGGAAGGTAAGGAAAGGCTGACTGTTCCGTTGAATTGGACTTTCGTTCATGGCGTAGAGGATGAACGCGAAGGCGGAACGATGGAAGTGCAGGGAGTGGAAGAAGATCGAAGCATTTCGTTTTTCTCTGGTCCCACAGTCGATTTGGAACCGGTGATTTTGGAGCACATTGTGTTCGCTGCACCGGGGGTTCCAATTTGTCGGACCGACTGCAAAGGGCTCTGTGCGCAATGCGGTCAGAACTTGAATGTGGAGCAATGTAGCTGCGAAGAGCCTATCGATCCTCGCTGGGAAAAGCTCCGTGATATTCGATTGAGGAATTAGAACTATGCCAGTGCCCAAGAAACGAACCTCGAGATCGGTTAAAAATGGCCGTCGTGCCAATCATGACCGAGTGGAAAAGCCGAACCTGTCGAAGTGCTCGCGATGCGGTGCTTTCAAGCAACCGCATCGGGTGTGTGGATCCTGCGGTTATTACAAAGACCGCCAAGTGATCGATGTGCCCGACAGCGAGCTCTAGAGCGTGAGTGTGTCCGACACGCCCCTGGTCATTGCAAGTGACCATGGTGGCTATGAACTCAAGCGCGACCTATGTGCGCGTCTTGTGGACTTGGACATTCCTTACGTTGATTTGGGACCCACTTCCAACGAATCGGTCGACTATCCGGATTATGCAGCCAAAGTGGCGTACGCCGTTTCCAGTGGTGAATACGGCCACGGAGTGCTCGTTTGTGGTAGCGGCATCGGAATGAGCATAGCGGCCAATAAGATCCCAGGCATTCGGGCAGCCGTTGTTCAGGATGTTGAGCATGCGCGGCTGGCAAGAGAACACAATAATGCCAATGTGCTGTGTTTGGGCGGACGCTTTACCGCACTCGGTCTGGCAGCGGAGATGCTCCAGGTCTGGTACAAAGGCGAGTGCAATGGTGAGCGACATCACCGTCGATTGGACAAGATCGCGTCGCTGGAATCGGCACCGGTCTCGGAACGACAAGCATCAGGGGAGTAAGGGCAGTCTATGCGGTGTCCGTATTGCCAGTATGACGAAGATCGTGTGGTGGATTCACGCTTGATCCGTGACAATCGCGCCATTCGGCGACGGCGTCATTGCGAGGGATGCGCAAAGCGCTATACCACGTATGAAACCATTGAGGATGAAGCCCCCTACATCGTGAAAAAAGACGGACGTCGCCAACAGTATGATCGGGCGAAGCTCTTGGGCGGTTTGATACGCGCTTGTGAGAAGCGCCCGGTGGCTACAGCGACCGTTGAATCGTTTGTGGATCGATTGGAAGCCTCGCTGGCAGAAGCCCATACTCGCGAAGTGCCTTCCTCACAACTCGGTGAAGACGTGATGTCCTTTCTGCGAGAGACCGATCCCATTGCCTACATTCGCTTTGCGAGTGTCTACCGTAGCTACAGTGACATCCAGCAGTTCATCGAAGAAATTCAGCAAATCAGTGAGGCTGAGAAGGGTCTAGTGTGAACGACGACTACGACGTCCGGTTCATGCGTCGTGCGTTGGCCCTGGCTGCCGAAGGGATTGGTCGCACCTCCCCCAACCCACCGGTCGGTTGCGTCCTCGTGTCCGGAGAGACCGTGGTGGCCGAAGGATGGCATCGACACGCAGGCAACGATCACGCCGAAGTGGACGCGTTACGGAATTGTCCGAGCGGCGTCCCTGATTTGACGGCCTACGTCACCTTGGAGCCATGCAATCACACGGGTCGCACAGGGCCGTGCACAGAGGCGTTGATCGGCGCCGGTGTTCGGCGTGTTGTGATCGGCTGTATGGATCCCAACCCCTCGGTCAATGGTGGGGGTGTTGAACGGCTTCAACAAGCCGGACTTGAGGTCCAAGTCAGCGTGCTGGAGTCCGAGAGTCTTGCGCTCATCCGCCCCTTTGCGCATTGGATTACAACCGGTCGACCCCTGGTGACGTTGAAGATCGCGACCACCCTGGACGGCCGGATCGCGACAACAACAGGACACAGTCAGTGGGTGACCAGCGAAGAAGCTCGTCACTGTTCGCATCGGCTCCGCGACCAGATGGACGCCGTTTTGGTGGGCGCGGGGACTCTACGAGCAGATGATCCACAATTGACAGCACGTCTGCCCAATGAGGAGGGTGTGGATCCCATTCGAGTGGTGGTTTCTGCGTCCTTGAACCTTCCAGACGAAGCGCGTGTTTTTTCTGTCCAGAGCAAAGCACCCACCTGGGTTGTTACCGGGTTAGAAACGTCGCGTGTTGATGCGATGAAGAAGCGCGGTGTCGATGTATTGACCGTGGGGGGCACCGACGAAGCCGTTGACTTGAAAGCGGCAATGAACGCACTGGGCGATCGGGGCGTCACCGCGTTGCTCGTGGAAGGTGGGCAGCAAATGGGGACAGCGCTATTGCAAGCTCAGTTGGTGGATCGTGTGTGTTGTTTTGTGGCACCGAAGATCGTGGGTGCTGACGGTTTGGCCTGGGCCGGAGGACTTGGGATTCGTACTATGGACCAAGCGCTGACGCTATCGAACGTGTCGATTCGTCCCATTGGAAACGATGTATGCATAGAGGGTGATTGTGTTTACGGGAATTGTTGAAGGCGTTGGAGTTATTGAAACACTGCAACCCGGTGACCAGGGTGTGCGGTTGGCGGTGACGACCGAGATGGATCTGTCGGACGTTCGTCCGGGCGATTCCATTGCCGTGGATGGGTGCTGTCTGACCGCAGTCACATGTACGCCGCACCGTTTTACGGCCGATGTCAGTCACGAATCGTTGGCACGAACCTCGTTGGGGGTGGTAGGGGCTCCAGGCACCTCAGTCAACTTGGAACGTGCTATGCGATTGGGCGATCGGATGGGGGGACACTGGGTGCAGGGTCATGTGGATACGGTGGCTACGCTAGAACGAGTGGAGCCCGCAGGGGACGCGGTCAACATGCACTTTGCGGTGTCGGAGGAGTTGGACGGCCTTATCGTTGAAAAAGGTTCCATCACGGTGGATGGGATCTCGTTAACGGTCAACGGGACCTCACGTGGCTCTTTTCATGTCACGATGATTCCACACACGGCCGACGTGACGACGCTGGGATCCAAGTCCTTGGGTTCATCCGTTAACATCGAAACAGACATCATAGGGAAATATGTGGCAAAACAACTGGGTGGCCAGAAGGGAAGCGATTAGGCTCCTGGCTCGTCAGTGGACCGAGAGAAGGTGTAACGATGAAGGCTTTGAATGTTGGAGTGACGCTGTTGAGTGTGCTGGTACTGTGCGCCTGTGGAGGGGGTTCCACAAAGCAAGACCCTGTGGACACCAACACGGTGCCTACGGAGTTACCCACACCGGCTCTCTCATCATCGATCGTGGTCAAGCAAAAGGCGCTCTCGAAGGGCCAGTTTGAACAGGCCTTGGCCATCGATGAAGAGCTTCAGCAGCTCATCACGAAGACTCGTTCAGCGGGATACAACCAACATGTGACCGCAGGAGTCACCGAAGATGATTCGGGCATGGTGATGAAGTGGGCGATCATGATGAATCCAGTGGACGAGGGTGAACGCATCTTTGCGCAGATGTGCGATGGCTCCGCGGACTGCACCAGCGCTCGCATTCGATTCAGCCAGGGCAGCACCCAGTTCCTGGACATCGACGGGAAGGGCACGGCCCGAAAGACCGTGGGACGACCGGTGTTGTCGAAGGTGTTGCCCGGCAAGGATCACGACGCCAACACGACATTGAACGCAGCGCTGACGGAGGAAGACGAAGAAGTAACGGTGGATTTGGGAAGTCGACACTTTGTCATCGCAAATGCCTATGGCGATGTCTTTGGGTTGACGATGCCCATCATGCAAAGTGTGATCACCGAGAGTGGCGCATTTACGGACGTGATGGGTAATCATTTTGCGACGTCTGGCGACATCATCAACCGATTGCAAAGCGGTTCTCCCTTGGATGTGTTGGTCTGGGTAGGCGCCTCGGTCCTGGAGGACATGGGCGGTGGCGATCAGAAGACCGTTGGGATGACCGTCAATCGGGGGGCGTTTGGGGATGAAACACTGACCGCCAAAGAGGTCAAAGATGCGTTGGGCAACAGCCCCTTCGGCGGGCCTGGGTTGGTCGTCCTCGTGGGCGAACAGAGTTGGGGCGACGGGTCTGGATATGAAGGGGACAATTTAAGTTTGTTCAAGGAATTAACCGTCGGTGGGGGCCGAACTGTCGTTGGATTTCAAGGCCGAGGCGACGCCGTCCACTTGATCGATGCGGCCAATAATTTTGTCGCGCAGTACATCAATGGTGTCTCCTTAGGAGAGTCGTTGGACGCGGCCAATACTGTGCTGAGCAAGCACGGTTCGGCAGCCACGATGGTGAGCAATCACTCCGATGAGCCCGACAAAACACTACTTGGGCGTCTCGGTGAATTCTGGGGCAGCTACGAGGTACCGAAGGCCGTTCGGACCACGATCTACGTCAACCTGAACAACAAGTGCACCGATGACGGCGGAGTCAATTGGTATTCCGAGTCCGAGAGCCAAGCGAACTTTTGGGTGGATGTGAATTTTGACGGTCCTTTTTTCACCGGTCAAAAGGTCAGCACGGATGTGGAATTGGATGTGACCGTACAGGGTGTCCTGATGGGTAGCCAGCCCGGAGATCGTGTCTACCTGTGGATCGAAGGTAATCTGAAAAAATCGGTCCAGCTGATTACGATCTACGGTGTGGGTACCATTCTTGAGATGGGCGACGAAGAGAAACCGCTGCGCATCTTTTTTGATGGGGAGGTCACGGCCGGCGCGTATTACAACGCCGATGGTCATACGTGTCATCTCATCTCTCCCAAACTCAGTGGGGTGACCAGCCAACCGAGTTGGATGGATCTACCCTACAAAGTTCCATGAGCAGACGGTTTTGCGTGGGTGAGTGGGTGGCGAACATTCCGCGAGGTTCGTAGTCCTGGTTCGGGATAACCCTTTGACCATCCTCGATTTGCGGGGTATATATCGCCGGCTCTTTGGAGGAAACCGTGGTCAAGCCCATTGAAGGTCAGATCAACGCACAGGGACTGCGCTTTGGAATTGTGGTGAGTCGATTTAACGATTTCATCACCCAACGTCTGCTCGACGGTGCGTTGCAGGCGATCGAGGCGCATGGCGGCAATACGGATGATGTCACTGTCGTTTGGGTGCCGGGTGCCTTTGAGATCCCGATCGCCGCGCAGGCACTGGCACAAAGCAATAATGTGGACGCGGTGCTGGCTCTGGGCGCGGTCATTCGTGGCGAGACGCCACACTTCGATTACGTCGCTTCCTCTGTGACGGATGGTGTCACAAGGGTTGCCCTGGACGCGTCGATCCCAGTCGGGTTTGGGGTGCTGACGACCGACACTGTGGAGCAAGCGTTGGAGCGCGTGAGTCCATCGGGCAACAAAGGAACCGAAGCGGCAGTTGCGGCCATTGAAACGATCAACGCCTTGCGTTCGGTGAGGGCGTAATGGGTAATCGGCGAAAGGCGCGCGAGAATGCGCTTCAGCTATTGTATGAGTTGGAGTTCGACGGCGAACGCTCGAAAAGCGGCGCACGATGGGACTCTTTTGCCGAGGACGATATGGTGGCGTCCGGTGAGATCCGCTTGTTTGCCGAGGAATTGGTGAAGGGCGTTAAAGCGAATGAAGAAGCGATCGATGAGTGCATACGCGGGGCATCCACAAATTGGAAGCTAGAACGTATGGCGCTGGTAGACCGGAACATCTTGAGGATGGCGACCTATGAGCTCCTGTACCTTTCGGAGATCCCACGCAAGGTGAGCATGAACGAGGCCATCGAAATTGCAAAACGTTTCGGTACTGAGGATTCGAGCGCCTTCATCAACGGAATTCTCGATAAGATTGCAGGGCAATCATGATTTTTGACACCCACCGACCCTGTTTGCCGACCATCGACGAGATGGGATATCAAACGCTTGTGTTGGCGTACTTCGCTGATGAACGCCCGCTGCAAGGGGTGAGTGGTCTCATCGATTGGCGATTGAATGGTAATCTGTCACACCTGGTGCAGTCCGGGCGTCTGACGGGCAGTTGGGGCGAGCAATTACTCTATCCACAAAGTGGACGGCTGCCCTTCCAGAATTTGGTGATGTTTGGTTTGGGCGATCGCAGCCGTTTTGGAAGTACCCGCTTCAAGGAGATCACCAATCGAATGCTCCGCACATTGATGCGGTTGGATTGTTGGTCCTTTGCCACGGTCTTGCCTGGACGAAACGCGCTCAAGCTGGTCCCTCGGCAGTTGATCGACTTGTGGCTCGGTGAGTTTCAAAAGGTCTTCCTCAGTCAGCGTTATCACGATCTCGAATACGAGATTGGATTCGTAGAACCGGTCGAATTTCATGGTGAGTTGGATGAGCCTTTGGGCATGTTCCGCCGCCAGCACATGCGACGCGAGTAGTCCGTTCCTGCATACGATTCAACGCACCGAAGCCCACAGTTTTTCCGTCGGGAAACGGTCGCTACACAGCCCTGTTGAGTTAGGGGAGGATCGGTGTCGATACGCAGGAGAAGGGTAAGACAGACAGGGAGTTTCGCGCACTACCTTGTGTGTCCAGACCACCAAAAAGAAGGGCCTCACCCAGCAAGGGCTCAAAGATCATGCTGGCACCAATTACGCTATCTGGGGCATCGTCGATCATCCACTCCATTGTTGTTCCGCTTTCCATGTTAAACCACCAAAAGCGGGTGGTTCCGTCGTCTTTGGTGCCGAAGAGCAGGGAGTTACTGGCTTCTACATAGGTGACGAGTGGAAAACCTCCTTTGGCCGCATCACTGGTTCCCAAGAGCGACCATTCCCAGTCGGTGATGCTGATTGAATAGATGTCTCCCAGGTTGTCGGCGCCTCCAACCAGCAGAAGCTGTTTTCCTGATGTGTCGGCAATCATCACGTGATCCATTGTAGCGGGTGGTCCGCTTCCAATGGGGGTGATCACTGTCCACTGCATTGTCTCGGCATTGTACCGCCACAGTTTCTCTGGGGGGGAGACGGTGCCGTTCAGGTCCATCAGTCCACCGTGGATGAAGATCGATTGATTGAATGAATCCCACAGTGCAGCGTGCCGTTTCAATGGTGGGGCGCCTTCAGCGGCACCACTGAGCGATGTCCATTGCTCGGTTGCGAACATCCAAAGATCGCTGTGGATATTGGGCGGGTCCGCGCTGCCGGGGGCTGACGTTCCACCGTGGACGAACAAGCGATCGCCCTGCTGATCATACGCAACAGCTGCATTCATTCGTGCAGGCCCGTCGGCGTTTTCGAGGGTCCAGACGGTCTCCTGATGAAGGGTGCCGGTCCACACATCGCCCAGTGATTCGTTGGGGCCGACGTCCGTCCGTTGTCCCCCATAAAGACGGTATGTGCCTGCAGACATGGGCGCGACGAACGCGTTGAATCGAGCAGGGGGTTCGGGCGTGCTGCCAATCTCGTACCATTTGAGCACGGGCTCGGTCACCAGTTTCCAGGCGTCATTGTGGGCGTGGGTAGCGCCCATACCTCCGACCAAAAGAAGGCCGTTACCGGTTTGGACAAAAGCATGCCGATAGCGCGCCGTCGGGCCGCCAGCCAGCGCGAGTTGCTTCCAGGTCAGGTTCGACAGATCAAAGCGCCACAGGTCCCCGAGTGTTTCGCCGTTGGTCCCCGAGCCGCCAAAGAGATAGATCAGATTGCCTTCTCGCACCATGCGATGATTGCTTCGAGGCGGAGGGGCCGTTTCAGGTTTTACAGGGATCCAACCCAGCTGATCCACTTCGAAAATCCACGTATCTCCTTTGGTGACACCGGCCGTGAATCCGCCAAACGCGACGATGCGTCCCGCCTGTTCCGTGTCACTGGGCGCAAACGCGGCCGCCATACCGCTTCGCCAGCCGGGTCCGTCAGGCAATGCCGTTGTCCATTCTCCCGAGGTGAGATTCAAAACGGCCACGGCCGATCCGGAGCCGATGGGGGCCCCGCCAAACACCCACATCCAGCCGTTGTCAGGATTGACGACAGCTGTATGATCAAAGCGAGGCTTCACGTTTCCGGATGTGCTGACTTGGCTCCATGTCCACCCGTTTGGAGAGAGTTCCCAAGTGTCTTGGGATGGGTTGCCCCACTCATCGCGCCCACCAAACAACACAAGCCGACCATTCATTGGATTACGAATCAACGATGCACCGGCGCGCCCAGGCCCGCTGGCGGGGACCGGTTGCCATCCGGTCGAATCGCCCAGGTTGTATCGCCACACGTCCGAGAGCACCTTGGGCCCTTCACTCCAATTGCTGGTCGCATCGCCGCCAACAATCACCAGGGACTGGCTGTTGGGTTCATAGGAAGCGATCATTTCACGACGGGGAGGGGGTGTACCGTGGCTCAACGTCATCCATGTGTCGGATGGTTGTTTGATGAGTAGTTCATCGACCAGTCCGTCGCAATCATTGTCCAGGCCGTCGCAGGATGTCTCGTCTCCGGTTTCGAATCCTGCCACGGAGGTCAGATCACAAATCCAAATGCCATTGTCACACGCAACGGGTGTTCCACCCCCTTGGAGGCACACACCCGGGGCGGAACAGGTTTGCGTACTGATCACCAGGTCGTTCGATTCGTCGGTTTCACCGTCGCAATCGTCGTCCACCGAGTTGCACAACTCGTCGGTAGCCTGACTGTCCGGACCATCGTCATTGGTGGAACAGGTCGCCTGCTTGGACAGTGGACCACAGACCACCGTGCCTTCTCCGCACCCGCCAATCCCATCGCAGGGGGCACCCAGTGGCAGACCAAGCCAAGTAATGTTTTCGTCGGTTTCTCCGTCACAGTCGTTGTCCACGTTGTCGCACAGTTCCGGAGTCTGTAGCGAGGGTGTGGTGGTGCAGTAGGCGTCCAGAGCATCCTCGGTGCAGGAGACAATTCCTCCATCGCAAGCGCCGGTTCCACAGGGAAGACCCACCATGAGGTTGCCGACGGAGTCATTGGCTCCTTTCCACAGAAAGGGTTCGTCAGTGAGGCCATCACAGTCGTTGTCCAGGCCGTCACAACTCGTTTCAGAGCCTTCTTCCCACGAGTTCTCTTCTGCATGCTTGCAGGTCCATTCTCCGTTGACGCAAAGGGCCTCGGTGACTCCCGGCTCACCACATACGCCGAGGAGCGAGCATCCGGACAGCTGGGTGTCGAGAGCATCACTTTCATCCACCTGTCCATCGCAATCATCGTCGATGTTGTTGCAGATTTCCTCCGTGGCTTGCTGTGAACTACTGCAGATCACATCCAGCATGTCCGGGCGGCACACAACCGATCCGCCCGCGCACGATCCCAAACCGCATGATTCATTCAGGGGCAATGCTTGGTTGCCATCGGTCCAGGTGAACGATTCGTCGGTGTCCCCATTGCAATCGTCGTCCAGCCCATTGCACAGTTCTGTGGTTCCCGAATAATGACTTCCTCCCTCTTCCGTCGAACAGATCACCTCTCCCGTTGGTGCAGGCCCACATTCGGTGACGCCGTCGGGGCAGTTTCCGTGTCCGGGACACGATGACCCCAACACCGGTCCCTCGGGATCACCGTGCAGGCGCAATGTGTCATCGACAAGCCCGTTGCAGTCATCGTCCAGTGCGTTGCATCGTTCGGGCTCTGACTCGCTAGCGCTTCCATGCGCATTGGAGGAACAGGTGGTTCCGCCATCGGGTGTGCACTCGACGAGTCCGGGTCCGCAAGCCCCGACCCCGTCACAGAGTTGACCCAGGATCTTCCCCTCCCATGCCATGGCCTCGTCGGTCAGCCCATCGCAGTCATTGTCCAGTCCGTCGCATTGTGTTTCATTGGGCTCGTACGATTGTCCGTCCGCGCTACAGGATGGCACTCCATCCACGCACTCTGCGCTGACCAGGACCTCAGGTGTGGCACACACGCCTTGAGAGGGACACACCACCGTTGCCAATTGGAGGGGATCATCAAGGGGTTCAGTGTTGTTGGGATCCAATGCATCCACGAGGCAGTCGTTGTCCAAATCGGAGCTATTCGACTCCAACAAATCGGGCTGCCCATCACCGTCCGAGTCCAGGGGTGAAGCGGTGTCGAGTCCGCATTCGAAAGAATCGCTCTTGCCATCTTTGTCGGTGTCCGACCGAGTCGGATCCGATCCCAACTGGTGTTCGATTTGATTGCTAAGTCCGTCGGAGTCGAGGTCCCCGTCAGCGGGAAGACATAGCGAATAGCACAGCCCACTTTCGCAATCGCTGTGATGGGTGCATGCGGCATTAATGCCCGTGCTGGTTTCTCCACATCCGGTCAAAAACAAGGCCGCAATATAGAGGGTAAATCGATGATGTGTACCCATACCTTCCTATTGTGCCTAACCTCAGACGCTTGACGCAACTTGCCTGGCTTGACCAGGCCCGAGTCGGTCCGTACCTTGAAGAGGAGGGGCTCTCTTACCGGGATCAGGTAATATGATTCGTGATCAGCAACGCATGCTTGGGCTAATGAAGGAATTGTTGGGTGACAACTTCCTACATTTCGATGTGGTCGGCTACGATTTACACGAGGACTTTGGCCGAGGCGAAACACAGATCGCCTGTAAGATTGCCGACAATAACAGTGGTGAAATCACCGTTATTGAAGGTCAAGGCGTTGGTGTTATCGACGCTTTTTTTCACGGCTTGCTCAATCGAATGGCGGTTGAATATGCATCGCTTGAGACGGTTGAGCTCGACATGTTTGTCGTGAACGCGAAGCTGGGTGCCGGCAAGGAGAAAAGCCAAACCGATGCCCTCGCCGAGGTGACCATTGGGATGCGAAATTCAAGAGGCAATCACTTCGAGTTCACGCATGAATCTCGTTCGGTGACTCGCTCAGCTATCGAAGCGACGCTGCGCGCCGCGGAATATTTTGTGAATGCGGAGCGTGCATTCATCGAGGCCTTCACGTCGCTCAAAGGATGTCGCCAGCAAGGGCGGCAGGACTTGGAGAAACGCTATACGTCTTTGATGGCTGAGATTGTGAGAAACACGTCCTATTCGGAGGTCATTGAACGCATCAACGAGGAAATGACGAAGGGATAACCTCTTTCTTCGATTCACTCTTCTTTTGTCGGCTATTCTTTAGGTCAACGCGCTGCGCGCGGCAACAAGCCGTCGGTCGATATCGTCGACCATCGACGCTTGCACATGCCACCAGTTGTCGTCCAACTGCGCGTTGAGTTCATCGACGGTCTTGCCTTGTTGTTCGACCCACGTGAAGTACTTCTGATTGTGCCACCGCCGTCTGACCAACGGCGTGCCTTCCAAGGTCCAGTTCGTGTCGGTATTGTGAAAGATTCCCAGTCGTTTTCGTGCGCTCTCGTCGTCCATTGGCCCTTCACGCTTGTCTTGATCTTTCAGCACCGAGGGATAGCGATCGAAGGCGTCTGTGGCCACGGTGACAATGAGATCAGACGGGCCCAACTGGGCGGCCTTGGCTGTCTTGATGGCGCCGAGTATGTTGCACAAGCCCGACACCCCGAAGAGTTCGGTCAAGTGGCTGCAGTCGACGCCCAGTTCTTGTTCCAAAACGGCGCTTCCATCATGGATCAATTGGAGCGCTCGTACGCAATCCGCGTCATCAATACACATCAGATAGTCCATGGCCGTCACGTGATGGATCCACGTCACATGTTTGTCCCCAATGCCTTCAATGCGATGGCCTCCGTACCCCACGTTGTAGAGTGTTGGACACTGAATGGGCTCCAATCCTACGGTCAGTCCATTTCCGTTTTGGGCCGTTTTGATTCGGTCGCCGGCGGCGATGGTTCCCGACGACCCCATGGCCGACACAAAGGCTGCGACCTGGCCATTTCCAACCCCTTGGTTTCCCAATTGATTGGCCAAATCCAGCACTGCGTTGCCGGTGACTTCGTAATGGAATCGGTAATTGCCCATCTCTTCGAACTGATTGAGGATCCGATTCTGGGGGTCGGTCCGGAGCTCTTTGACTTTGTCGTAGATCTCTTTGACGTTGGATTCGCACCCAGGAGTCTTGATGACCTGGGCCCCGTAGGACTCGATGCGCTCAAAGCGTTCCGCACTCATCTCTTCGGGCAACACCACGAGCGATCGGTATCCCATGCGAGGGCCGACCCAAGCGCCTCCGATCCCGTAGTTGCCCGTGGAGGGCAGAACGATCTGTGCGCCTTCCGGTCGAACGGATCCGTCCAACTGTTTTTCGACCAAGATGCTGTAACTGGCACCCACTTTGTGGCTGCCCGAGGGGAAATGGCGCCCACTGATGACACAAATGGGTGCGTCCACGCCGGTCAATTCCGGGGGAAGGACCGTGTGCGCCACCTGATTGTTCGCGTCTTTCCAGGTGATGTTGAAGAGGTTGACCGGATGGAGCGGATCCTCGGTTAACGCTTCCAACGCATGGGCTCGTGTGGAGGGATCCACACGGGACGGATCACGCATCTCAGCAAAGGTCGGTCCAAACACCAGTGAACTCACGGCGACTCTCCATTCCCATCATCGAAGGAATGGGCGTGATAGCACGCGGTCGCCGAGAGGGTCAATGAAAGGGCGTGCGGACTCCCCGTATCAGGAGTCCGCACGCAGCGATTAGTTGGTGGTTTTGAGCATTTGGAAGGCGGTCGTCATCAACGAGTGAAACTCCAAGCGTTCGCCATCGTCACCGGCGTTCGCCTCGATCAGCTCGGTGATCGTAGCCTCGTAGTCGATGTTGCCATAGGGACTCTCTTTGAGGATCTCCGAGAACGCGGCAACGGCGGCGGCCCACTGGAGATCTCCGCTGGCATCGCCCAGGGTCGGGTGGATCATGCTGACCGAGAGGCCACGGTCCACTTGGAACGCAGCATCGTCTTCTGTTGCCTCGACATGCTTGTAGCGGATTTTCACCAAGCAGAGCTCATCCGGTTTGACGTCTAGAACAACGTCTGAGAGCTCGCTGTTGTTGAGTGCTTCGGGCGCACCCTCGACAGTCGGCAGCTCGCCGCCAGCCAAGACCAATTCGTACAAGGCTGTTACGGTATGGCCTGTACCGACTTCCCCGGCGTCTACTTTGTCGTCGAGGAACTGATGATCTTCCAGCGCTCGATTCTCATACCCCAACAGGCGGTAGGCATATACTTGCTCTGGATTGAACTCGATCTGAAATTTTACGTCCTTGGCCACGTGCGTCATGGTCGAGAGCAAGCGCTTGTTGACGTACGCGATGGCTTGGTCTTCATTGGCGATCACGGCATAGATGCCGTTGCCGGCGTTGGTGACCGCTTCCATCATGGTGTCATTGAGGTTGTTGGTTCCAAAGCCTAGCGCCGTCAGGGTGATCCCCGTCTTTCGCTTCTCTTCAATGAAACTCACCAAAGCATCTGTGCCGGAGATCCCCACATTAAAATCGCCATCCGTGCACAAGAGGATGTGGTTGATGCCGCCATCGATAAAGCCGTTGGCCGCTTGTGTGTAGGCCAGTTGAAGGGCTTGTCCACCGGCGGTGGAGCCACTCGCACTCAGCGCGTTAATCTTCTCTTTAATCATCTTCTTTTCTGAGACGGGAGTGGGTCCAAGCTTGACGGCGACATGACCGGAGTAGGCCACGATCGAGACCGTATCGGTTGCCTCCAACACGTCTAGGCTCTCGGTCAGTACTTTCTTGACGAGCGGTAGCTTGTTGTTGTTCGACATACTCCCGGAGACGTCGACCAAGAACACCAGGTTCGCGGGCTTTTTCGTGTCAGGCCCGGCCTCGCGCGCTTTGATTCCGATCGAGAGCAAGGTGGTCTCGGGCGTGAATGGGTTGGGTGCAGCGTCCACCGCGATGGCGAAGGGCGTCGGTGAATCGTGCGTAGGTTGTGGATAATCGTATGGAAAGTAGTTCACATACTCTTCGAGGCGCACGCTGTCTTTGTGGGGCAGCATGTTCATCTCAATGTATTGCCGAAAGATGTCATAGCTGGCCGTGTCCACGTCCACGGCAAAGGTCGACTGTGGGTCGCCGGCCGTGATGACATACGGATTGGTGCCAGGCGCTTCGAACTTGCTGGCATTGGAAATCGGTTTGCCGTCGGGTCCCAACTCTTCAGGCTCGGCGCTGATCGAGTCAGCAGCTGATCCTGCGTCGGCTCCCGCGACGGCGTCATAGGATACGTTGTATTGTGGTGGTGGATTTTGACTGCTGTGTGGCAACCCATGGGGGTCACTGGCCATCTCGCCCATCCCACACGCGGTGAGGCTCATTGATATCAGTCCATAGAACATCCATTTCCAAATCATCTCTTTCATTGGTCTCTCCCCTTGTTGCTTCGTCCAAATTGCAGATCGCATGAACACACCATCGCAACCTTTGTGCCAACGCGATTTACGGGGGTTAAATAGCGCACTGCTCCCCTTCGTTTAGAATCGGTTCGGCGTCCGACGACGGAAACTATGAGATCAATGTCATCACATGTGCATAATCGCCACACACACGTCGGATTGTTGCGGAAATGCTCCACTGCGTGCTAGGAATGGGCCTACTTAACGTGCTTCAACTGAGCGACTCAGGTGCCGGTCAAACGCACCACGAGTGCGGATCGTGTGCGAAACTGGGGGATGTGCTGTGAGCGCTGCCGACAAAGATCACACCACCATTACGGAGCTGCGCTGCGTGGCGTGCGGCGCAACCCACTCGTCTGTGGAGCATTGGCAATGCACGTTTTGCGGCGATGTTTTGGACATCCGCTATGACTACGGTGCGATCGCAAAGGGCTTGTCGCCCGAGATCCAAGCGCTTCGACCGAAAGGCATGTGGCGATATCCGGAGTTGTTGCCCGTCTCGCCGGCGGTTCCGCGGCCCCCGCAACCGGTGGGGTGGACCCCATTGATCGATGCGCCTCGTCTGGCAGCTTGGTGTGGCGTATCTCGCCTCCGACTCAAGGACGAAGGAAGGAACCCAACGGCCTCCTTCAAGGATCGAGCCAGCGCGGTGGCGGTCGTGCATGCCCGTTCGTTGGGCATGGAGACACTCGCCTGTGCGTCCACAGGAAACGCCGCCAGTTCGTTGGCGGGAATGGCAGCCGGGATGGGCCTCAAGGCCGTGATATTCATTCCTGAAACAGCGCCGGAGCCCAAAGTGGCTCAGCTTTTGGCCTTTGGTGCCACGGTCGTCAAGGTGCGCGGTGGGTACGAACGGGCATATGCATTGTGCAACGATGCGTGTGAAAAGTGGGGTTGGTACAATCGAAATTGCGCCACAAACCCCTACCTGGTGGAAGGTAAGAAGACCTGCGGGCTGGAGTTGGCGGAGCAAACGATCGGAGCCCCCGCCGACTGGGTGGTGGTGTCGGTGGGAGACGGCTGTACCATCGCGGGTGTTCACAAGGGCTTTGTGGAGATGAAACGCATCGGACTGGGTCCGGAAGTTCCTCGAATGTTGGGTGTGCAGGCCGACGGGGCTCGTCCCATTGTGGACGCCTTTGAAGCCGGCGAGGCTGCCATGACGCCCTGTGATGCCAACACGGTGGCGGACAGTATTTCGGTGGGCACACCGCGTAATGATCGAAAGGCGCTTCAAGCCGTGCGCCAATCCGAGGGCCACCTCTTGTCGGTCAGTGACGAGGCGATCCTGGAATCGGTCGCGACGACCCCACGCTTGAGCGGTGTGTTTGGTGAACCTGCGGGCGTTGCGGGCGTTGCCGGTCTTCGGGTCGCGGTGGAAGAGGGGATCGTTTCTGCGGATGCTTCCGTGATTGTGGTGATGACGGGAAGCGGACTTAAAGACACCCATTCAGCGCGCAAAGCGGTGGGCGACCCGTTGATCACCGATCCGAACTTGAAGGATCTTGAGGAGCTGTTGAACTGAGTATGGACCGTCAGTCGATCCGAAACGGTGTGTTTGTCTCCCTGCTGCCGAAGTTGGCGGTGGTGCGCGGTGATCTTGTCGTGGAAGATGGGATCATTGTGGCCGTGGGTGATGGGGCCGCTAGCGGCATTGACGATGCGGTGGATGTGCAGGGTGCGTTGGTCCTACCCGGGCTGGTCAATGCGCACACGCATCTCTATTCCGCGCTGGCTGTGGGTATGGATGGTCCGGCCGAGGCCCCGACGAATTTCACCGAAACGTTGGAACGAATTTGGTGGCGTTTGGATCGCGCTCTGGACGAGGAGTCGCTTCGTTACAGCGCTTTGGTGGGCGGACTGGAAGCGGCGCGCAGCGGCGTGACGGTTCTGATGGATCACCACGCGTCCCCCTCGTTCATTCGAGGTTCTCTCTCGGTCATCGCGGATGCCTTGGACTCCGTGGGCGTAGGAGCGGTGCTCTGTTACGAAACCACCGACCGTGGTGGCCCCCAAAGGCGGGAAGAAGGGATCGCCGAGAACGAGGCTTTTATCCATTTGGCCGAGACCCAATGGGCGGGTCGTTATCGGGGTCTTGTGGGGGCCCATGCGTCCTTCACGCTTGACGACGTTACGTTGGGGCAACTGGCCTCGCTCGTTCATGCGACCGGCCGTGGGCTTCACATTCACGTGGCCGAAGATCCCGTGGATTTTCGCCATGGTGCTCCCATCGAGCGCCTCGATGGTGCCGGACTGCTGGGGCCCAATACGATCTTGGGGCACGGTGTCCATTTGGGCCGAGAGTCCCTTCGGCGGGTGGCTGATTGTGGCGCCTGGCTGGTGCACAATCCGCGTTCCAACATGAACAACGCGGTTGGATACGCCAAGCTCGCGGTGGACGGGTTTGAACGTCTAGCGTTGGGTACCGACGGCATCGGCTCAGATGTGCTAACAGAGGCCCGCGTCGCGTTTTTCAAGGCCCGCGAAGAAGGACTTCACAAAGACTGCTGGACATTGCCTTTGCGCCTCTTGCAAGGCGGATTGCGCATGGCCGAGGCGCAGTTGGGTGGTCTTCGAGGACGTTTCGAGGTGGGCGCTGTGGGCGACGTCGTGCAGACCGATTATGTTCCGGCTACCGTATTGAACACGGACAATCTCGTGGGGCACATGCTCTTTGGGTTTGACCGATCCCACATCCAAACGGTGTGGGCGAATGGTCGCGTAATTTGGCCCACACCCCTCGATGTGAACGACATTGCAACGCAAGCGACCCGCGCCGCTTCGGGTCTGTGGAAACGTATGGAGACGCTTGATGGCTGAACTTATCCCCATGCCCATGGATGCGTTGTTGCGGCGAACACTCAATGAGTGGAAAGCCAACGACGCTATCTACGATTTGCCGCGCCGGAAATGGTGGGTTAGCGACGCGGATACGGACATCAGCGTCTCTTTTCTGGGCCACGATGCGGCTTCAGCGGTGGGTCCCGCAGCGAGTCCTCAGTCCCAATTGATTCAGAACATCGTGCTCGCGTGGCTCGCCGGTGCGCGCATCTTTGAACTCAAGACCATCCAGATCAACGATCGTTTGGAGATCCCCCGGCCTTGTATTGACGCGCGCAACGTGGGCTACAACGTGGAGTGGTCCCAAGAGCTTCGGTTGGAAGAGTCGCTTCAAGAATACATCGGTGCGTGGTGGATGCTGCATCTGTTTCGTGAGTGGGATCCCGTGGGTCGAAAAGCGATCGATCCCGTGGATCCCTTCATCTTTGATCTCAGCGTTGGGTATGACCTGGCCGGTATTAAAAGTGATCAGGTACAGCGCTGGATCGAGGGTATCCGAGATGCGTCCACAACCATCGACGCGCTCCGGCTTCAGCTGCCGGCCGAGTTGGCCGCTTATCGGGATATTGAGGTGCCCTCATCGCTCAGCGGATCCATCACGTTGTCGACCTTTCACGGGTGTCCTCCCGAAGAGATCGAAGGGATTGGCGAGCATATTTTGCAGGATCTGGATTTGGATCTGATCGTCAAACTCAACCCTACCTTGCTGGGCTTTGAGCGGGTGAACGATTTGGTTCGCGGTGAGATGGGCTACGACTGGATCCATCCCATCAAAGACGCCTTTGATGAAGATCTCCAATGGGACGATGCGTTGCCGCTATTCCGTCGTCTCAATGCGTTGGCGACCAAGCTCGGTCGTCGTTTCGGCGTGAAGATGACCAACACCTTGGTGGTGGACAACAAGGACGACTTCTTTGCGGACGATCGAATGTATTTGAGCGGTCAGCCGCTGCATGTGTTAGCCATGAATTTACTCTGGGCGCTACGCCAGGAAGAGGATGTCATAGGCGATTGGATGCCCGTTTCCTTTGCTGCCGGCATCGATCGGAAGAACTTCGCCGACGCGGTGGCCTTGGGCCTGACGCCCATCACCACGTGCACCGATCTCTTGCGTCCCGGTGGTTACGGCCGTCTGGCGGGTTACAACAACCAGTTGATCGGGCGGATGAAGAAGATGGGCGCCCGGACCGTTCCGGAATACATCCGCGGCATGTACGGATCCGACGAAGGGACCGTCGCTCGTGCCGCTTGGCACAACACCAAGGCCTACGTGGAAGGTTTGGCCTCCGATCCACGTTATCAGGCGGCCAAGAACACGGCTACGCCCAAGAAGATTGGATCTCACCTGGCGCTCTTTGACTGCATCAACTGCGACAAATGTGTTCCTGTGTGCCCGAATAACGCGAATTTTGCCTACGAGTTGATGCCTCAAGATTTGACCTATAACGACTGGATGGTGGGGACGGACGGGACGGTGACGCCGGTCGAAGAAGCGCAGCACTTCGCCATCGAGAAGACCCATCAGCTGGCCTGTTACGCGGATTTTTGCAACGAGTGTGGCAACTGCGACATCTTCTGTCCCGAAGACGGCGGACCTTACATTGAAAAGCCCCGTTTCTTTGGCACCAGCGACACCTTTGACCTCTTCAACACCCACGATGGATTTGTCTTGGAAGTGGACGACGCGGGAGCCCACCGTTTTCGTGGCCGTATGCGAGGGGTGGAGGTCTCTCTACGTATTGCGGACGGGTCGACAGAGGGGATCTACAGCGACGGGATCGTGGAGATCGTCGTTCCCTTGCCCGACGGGCCTTTGGGAGATCCGGCCGTGGTTGCCAATCCCGGTGCGGTACACCGGGTGGAGTTGGAGCGCGTCTATGCCCTGCGCGCCATTTACGTGGGGATCACGCGAGAGGATGCCATCAATTGGAGTGTGGCACCCCAACTTCCCTCGATTCAACCGCCCGCCTAATCGTCGGACCGTTTGTGCACCAAGTCGGTGGTGATCTCGCCGACGTTCTTGCATCCGCTCAAGGCCATGGCCAGATCCAATTCATCGCGCAGTAGCGTCAGCATCTTCTCCACGCCTTGTTGCCCGCCCAAGGCCAATCCCCAGAGCGTGGGACGGCCCACCAGGACGGCGTTGGCGCCCAACGCGATGGCTTTCAGGATGTCCGTTCCTCGGCGGATCCCGCCGTCGACCAGCAGCGTGCATTGTCCGCCAACTGCTTGGGCGATGGCGGGCAACACCTCAATGGTGGCGGGTGCGGTGTCGAGCTGGCGTCCTCCGTGGTTGGAGACCACAATGCCCGCGACGCCTTGTTGGACCGCGCGAATGGCGTCGTCCGGACGCACGATGCCTTTGATGAGCACCGGTAGGCGGGTAATGGATTGCAACCAGCCCACATCATCCCAGGTGAGGCCCGCGTCCAATTGATCTGCCACGTACCCGGCCAAGCCCGACTCGTTCTTGCGCTCGTGGATGTCCGCCAAGCCGGCGGCCACCATGTTGCGTACGACGATCCCCTCGGGTAGATGAAACTGATTACGAATGTCTCGTTCCCGGCGACCGATGAGCGGAGCATCAACGGTAAGCACGATGGCACGGCAGCCGGCGGCTTCGGCCCGTTGGACCAGCGCTCGGGTCGCCTCGCGATCTCGGTAAATATAGAGTTGGAACCACACGGCACCACCGCCTGCTTCGACCACTTCTTCCATGTCGGTGGTGGACAGTGTGCTCAGGGTCATGATGGTTTGATGGGTTTTACAGGCCCGTGCGGTAGCCGCTTCGCCTTCGGGGTGAGCCATCTTTTGAAAGGCGGTGGGAGCGATGAGTACAGGCATGGACACGGATTGGTCGAGTACTTTGGTGGAGAGATCGCGCTTATCGACTCCGGCGAGCACGCGGTAATGAATCTGCAAGCGATCGTAGGCCGCGTGGTTTTCTCGGAGGGTGATCTCATCGGCAGCGCCGCTTTGATAATAGCCCAACACCATCTCTTCGAGTGCTTCGGCGGCTCGTGCTTCCATGTCGTAGAGGTTGATGATGTCGTGGTTCATGGGGTTATCGTCGCCTTCGGCCCCAGACAAACTCGAGATCGCCATCATCGCCTATGGCCGCACGGATGCGTTCGGCTTCGGCCGCAGCTTCCTTGTCCGCATTCGGGTTCTCTCCACAGCGCACCCAAAACCAATCCACCATCTCATTGATTCGATCATCAATTCGGCTGTAGGTGTCATCCACTCGATCGAGAAACCCACTTCGGATGGCCGACTTCAACCGAACGGGCTCCAGGGGTTTTACGCGATTTCCAATGGTCTCTTGGGGCGTAGGCTGCAGTTCTTGGAGCAGATCATCCACGGCTTTGGAGAGTCGAACGAGGGTGTTCATCTGGGCGTCGTTCGGCGTCTCGGGCAGTCCTTGCTGCACATCGAAGACGATTTTCAACAGAGCCCGTGCTCGTCGTCGTACATTTTTGGACACATCGGGTCCGCGCAGCGCATCACGCAGGGCGAAACAGTCTGTCTCCAATGTCTCTATGATCGCCATACCCTCACCCTAATCCAATGGTTTGTTTTCCGCCAGTGGCTTTGCTAGCACGAGATTTATCGTGAGGGCTCCAGCAGATGAACTTCCATGGTCTCCTGACGTGCGGTCGCTTGGCATGTCAAGACGCTCTTGGTGTGGTGAATGATGGGGGTCGTGGCTGGCAGAGCCTCGAGGAATTCGCTCCGTGGAGCCATGTCCAGATCCACTTTGCTGCTGCGATAGTGCATGGGCACCACCCAACGGGGAGAGAGCTGCTCGCAGAGCGTTGCTGCGTCCGTGCTGCCGATGGTGTACTTGCCGCCCATGGGCAGCAACAAGAGATCGATCGGACCCAATTCGTTGCGTTCTTCTTCCGTAGGCAGTCGACCCAAGTCTCCCGGGTGAAGTACGCGGATCTCATCCACCTCGAAGGCGATCATGCGCGACAAGCCCATGGTGCTTCCGCCCTCACAATCATGAGGGAGCGTGACCGTTTTGAACGCAATGCCATGGGCCGTTCCGGCCGCATCCATGACTGTCGGGTTGCCGTGGACGCCGCCAATCCATCCGTGATCTTCGTGATAATGAGTCACTGCTACGATGTTGGCGTGGGTGTCTACCGCGTCGAATTGAATGCGTCCGCCCAGTGCCTGCGGCCGATAGGGATCCAACAAGATCCGTGTCCCGTCGCTGGCTTCGACCAGGAAGCATGAGTGACCGAGGTAGTCGAGTTGGATCTTACGCCTCTTCTTCCATCCGTCCGATGAAGCGTAGGTTTCTGTATTTTTGCTGGTAGTCCAGGCCATACCCGACGACGAAGTGGTTTTCGATAGTGAACCCCACAAAGTCGAGGGGAACCTCCACGACACTTCGGCTGGGCTTGTGCAGCAGAGTGCACACGCGAATGCTCGCTGGCTCCCGCGTGGAGAGGTTGCTCAAGAGGTATTTCATGGTCAGACCGGTATCCACGATGTCCTCGATGATAAGGATGTGTTTGCCGTTAACGGGTTTCGATAGATCCAAAGTGACTCGAACCACGCCGCTGGTTTCGGTGCTTTCTCCATAGGAGCTCAAGCCCATGAACTCCAACTCACTCGGGATATCGAGATGACGACACAGATCCGCTGCGAAGAGAATCGATCCCTTCAAGACGACGATTAGCGTCACCTCTTGACCGGCGTACTCGGCCGATATCTCTCTCGCCATTTCGACGATCCGACTTTGGATCGTGTCTTCATCGAGGAGCACCTTCAAGTTCATTCCGCGGATATCAACGTCCATGACTTCCCTCACACCAATGCATTGTTAATCAACTCACCAAAACCACCGCCGCCCGGGACGATGTAATCGTTTGCGTTGAGCCCGGTCTCTTCGTTCCAGCGTTCGCCGGGTTTTGTGGCCAGTACGTCCGATGCGCTCAGCCCCCGGTCCAATCGAAGCGCGTAGAGCTTAGCGTTCGGGAAAGCCGTCGTGATGGCGCGAACATATTGGGGCGTGACGATTAAGTTCATGGTGATGATCGGTCCCGGCGTGCCGTCCAGCGCGTTGGTGTAGTATTCGATGGCTTGGCAAAGACTTGATCCGGTGGCGCCCATGGGATCGGGAAAGAGCACATGGCGTCCTTCAATGGGGCCGCCCACTTTGGTGCCGGACATATGCGCCCCAATGACCGCGCCTGTTTCGTCGGTTTGGCGTTCCATCACCAGATGGTCCTGACGGATTCTGGCGGGATTCAGGGATTCATTGAGCAGATCGTAGCAGGTCATGGCCGGTAAAATGCCCGCCCGAACGATGTCGACGACGATCACCTCGGTTTCTGGATCGAGGAAGCCGGCGCCCACCACCGCGCGCTCGGTCGTGGCCGCCATACGCGTGCGAACGCGGCGCGACTTTCGTGGGAATTCGTTGTTGATGACCGCTCGGCACAGCCCTTCGTAGAGCCGGCGGATCAATCGGTTGAACATCGGTTGACCGGTCTCTGGGGAACACAGGGAAGCGAGCATTGTGGCGTAATAGGGATCGTTGAGGATGTGGACGTTGCGGCCGTAGCAGTGGTCGAGTTCGCTGAGTTGCCAACCTTCCAAGTCGTGGGCGATGTCATTCATTAGTCAGGTTCCACTCGTTTGTTCCACCGGTGCACATCCTCCGGTGTGTTCAAATTCTCACAGGCAGCGGGATCGGTGGTCTCTACAATCACCCGTGAAAATCCCGCCAACGTTTCTCGTGGATTGGAGCCCTTCTCCGCCACGAGCAGTGCCTGGGCCACCCGAGTGGAGATGACCACTGGATGTCCCGTCCGCCCCTCAAAACCGGCTACAGCACATTCGGCATTATTGCCGAAAAAACCGGCAAGTGTTGCCTCGACCGTTTGTGGCCCTTCCAGTGGTACATCCACGGGACAAAAGGTGATGACTTCTGCCCCAGCCTCCATGGCTGCTGCAAGGCCCCGTTGGATCGACGACAACATCCCAAGCGACGGGTTGGGGTTCTGTACCACCAAAACGCCGTCCAGGGAAGCGGCCTCTTGACGGACGGCCTCTTCGTGCGTTCCGCCAACTACGATGATTAGCGGTGTGCAGCCGGCCGCTTCATGGCACTTCACGACATGTTGGATGAGAGACGAGTTTCCCCACGGCAAGAGCGCTTTGGGTGTGCCCATTCGCGTGGATTCCCCTGCCGCCAGGATGATCGCGGCGGTGGCGGCACAATCGGGGCGCGTCAAAATAGCGTCTCAGTCGTTGGTGTCTTCGGTGTTGGTCTCGGGATCGGTATCCGTACTCGGATTGGTGGCTACCTCAGCGGCATTGTCCGGTTCGGTTTCGACGCCCTCAGCGGAATCGGGCGTGGTTTCCGAAAGTGTGTCGGCTCGTCGGATCTGGACATGTTTGGGCGCATTGATACCAATTCGAACGTGATTTCGTCGAACTTCCTTGATCAGGATTTCGATGTCATCACCAATACAGATGGCTTCGCCCGGTCGACGCGTCAAGATTAACATGGCCTCCTCCTGAGGCGCTTCCTTCCCCCCCCGACGGAAGCGAATAGTCTTATTCAAGGACCATTTCACCTCTGAAGAGTCGAATTGTCCAAAAAATAGTCTTTATCGAGGACGCGTAGGGTTGGCTTTTTTCCAGGTTGGCGCATTTTTTTGGGGGGGGTGTAGATCGTTTTGGAGAGTGGCTCGTCTAATTCTGGCAAGCGGGTCGAAACCCAGGAGGAACCCCATGAAATTTACACGCATCAAACAAACCATTCTTTATTGTTTCATCACCTTTGCTTGCATGGCATGCGCGAGCTCCAGTCAGCGCCATGTACGGTCGCGGTCCAGCGCAGGAACCATCGCAGGAGGACCCACGGCGACCAGAGCTCCGATGGCAACGAGCACGACTCAGAAAACGTCGAAGTCAGGAAGCCTGACACTGACCACTACGCTCTCAAACTCTCATGTATTGATGCCAGGAAAGGGCACCCTCCATGTTGCGATCGACCTTCGGGCGAAAAAGGCGACGGGCAGCAAGCGTCTTCCCATGAACTTGGCGTTGGTCATCGACCGCTCGGGGTCCATGCGGGGTGACAAGATTCAAGACGCGCGCAAAGCCGCCCGCCACCTGATCCAGCAACTGTCTGCCAAGGACCGAATCTCGATCATCAGCTACGCGGACGACGTCCGGGTGGATCTCCCCTCGTCGCTGGCGACCGCGGGTTTGAAGAAAAAGGCCATGGACGTCATCGGCCACATCCAACCCGGCGGTTCCACGAATCTGTCGGGCGGACTCTTCCGTGGTCAGGATGAAGTCGAACGACATCTGGCGGCGGGACAAGTTAATCGTGTCATCCTCATGAGTGACGGCTTGGCCAATCGCGGTGTCACCGACACCAAAGCCATTAGTAATCACGTCCAGAAGGCTTCCCAGCGGGGTGTAACCAGCACCACGATGGGTGTGGGCACCGACTACAATGAGGACTTGATGACCGCTGTGGCCGACCGCGCAGGGGGCAACTACTACTTTATCCAAGAGTCCAAACAGATCGTCAGTGTGTTTACTGAAGAGCTTCGTCGCATGTTCTCCACGGTTGCTCAAAACACCGTGATGGAGATCGCCATTGAGGATGGCGTCGACCTCAAACAGGTCTTCGGTTACACGTTCACCCGCAAAAATGACAAGGTGACCATTCCGTTGGCCGAGATCTTTGGTGGACAGAAACGCTCCATCTTGTTGGAAGTGGTGGTTCCCTTGGCCAAGGAAGGCAAAGTCACGGTCGGCCAAGTCACGTTGAATTATGACGACGTGGGCGCCGGATTAAAGCCCATCACAACTCAACTGGCTTTGGGTGTGACCGTCACCAAGAACGCCAAATTGGTTGAACAGAACCGCGATCGAACCGTGGAAGAACGTCTTGGCGAAGTTCAGGTGGCACGGGCTATCGAACGGGCTGCGGATCATCTCAAGAACGGTCGATTCGGAGAGGCCAAAAAGATATTGCGGGCTCAGCGAGCCATGACCGCCGGTCAAGCAACTTCGCTCGGTGGGTCCAAACGACTGGATGATCAAGTGCAAGCGCTGGAAACCCTGGAACGCGACTTTGAAAAGGCCGAAGAGGCGCCCGCCTCGGCACCCTCCCGAGCCACTATCAAGCGTGCCAAGGCGGGTGCGTACAAGCTCAAGCGTTAGTCTTTCGAGGTCCCTTTGGCCAGCAGGTCGCGAGCGATGCGCTTGCCTGCCTCCACACCGGGCTGGTCGAAGGGATCGACACCATACAACCCACCGGCATAGGCCGTCATGGCCTCCATGCAGACCATCCAAGCCGCTACATTCTCGGGTTCGATTTTCGGCATGTTCCAGGTCAAGTTCGGACGTTCGGCCTCGGTCAATGCCTGTTCGGTAGCCTTTTTCTCTGTGTTTAGAATGCTGCCCAGCGAATGTCCACAGAGCCAGTTCCATTCGGAGAACTCATGCTCAGCGATGGCGATATCATTACGATGTTGGCCGACTTCCACGAATTGAATGGTCGCGTTCGGCGGACCCTCCATCCACAATTGCAGTAGGCTGTGCTGCGCCGGTGCGCCCACGGCGGTGACGGGCGTTGTCCCAAGTCCCTTCTTGCCCAGGCTTTCCCCCCACAATTGTGCAAACCAGTCGCCCAATGTAGCTAGCGCGTTGCTGTAGGGAAGGGTGAACAAGATGTTTCGACCGTGGTCGGTCGCCAGCGCATGCAGCAAACCGGCAACCGCCAGGGGGGGATTGTCCTGTGGATCGGGGTTGGCGAGGAGGTCGGCGGCCCAGGCGGCACCATCCATCAGCCGTTGAATGTCGATTCCGGCGAGCGCGGCGGGTACAAGTCCGACCGGTGTCAGAACGCTGAATCGCCCGCCCACGTTGGGGGGCACATCAAAGGTGGTGAGTCCATCTTGTTGGGCCAATTTACGCGCGAATCCGCTGGTCGGATCGGTGATCACTACCAAATGCTCTCGGTATTGTTCGTTGCTCAGAGTTTTTCGCAGTCGATCGCGGACAATGAGCGTCTGTGCAATGGTCTCCACGGTGTTGCCACTCTTGGTGACCGAGAGAAAGAGCGTGCGTTTGAGATCCAATCCATTGAGGAGTGCCCCGATGGGTTCGGGATCCACGTTGTCGCTGCAATGAATTCGGATTCGCCGTGCACCCAGCGCGCTGACGAGGGCCTGCGTGCCCAATGACGAGCCCCCAATGCCCAGCACAACACAATCATCGAAGGTGTGTTCTTCGTGCGCCCGGTGTGCGTAGTTCTGAATCTCCGTGACCGTTGCGGTGTCTTCATGCAGTCGAAGGAACGGCAGCTCGCCCGATTGTACTCGGGCGTGCAATGTTTGGTGTACAGTACATAGAGTGGGTCGCAACGTATCCAGTGTGTCGTTGGCGAGTCCCATGGCCCCGACCTTTCGTTCGTAGAGCGAGGCGGTATCTACAGCGATTAGTGGGGTGGTGGACATGAGCTAACCAGTCGCATGAAGTGAACTGGACGTCAACGCCGCCATTGACATCATGTGGGGACATCTTATACTTACAAGTAAGTTACGCCTACATTTCGGGAGGCAATGGGCATGTTGATCACAGACAAAGCGGTTTCCAAGGTCAAAGAGATGGCCAATCAGCAAGGGTTGGAAGGCCATGGTCTCCGGCTGATGGTCGTCGGCGGTGGATGCTCCGGGTTCACCTACGATATGGATCTGGAAAACCAAGAGAATGCGGGCGATTCGGTCATTGAGCGTGATGGTTTGA
>Ga0114996_10000182_pt1 | contig 85737 bp, 75 predicted proteins | sample ArcticOcean_MG_C_4_FD_87039 | JGI IMG/M metagenome (GOLD analysis project Ga0114996, IMG submission 87039) | Marine microbial communities from western Arctic Ocean - ArcticOcean_MG_CB4_134 | ecosystem: Environmental > Aquatic > Marine > Oceanic | place: Arctic Ocean: Canada Basin | collected...
ACTACGAAGCGGCTGCTGTCCTTTCTACAACCGACATCTTCGACTGCACCTTATGCATCTCCTGCTCCAAGAGTTCGAAATCGCTCTTGGGTAAGATGTGAAGATTACCTTGAAAGGCCAGTGGCCAGTATTCCGGCGGCCACCTGCGCACATATTCCATCCTTGGCCCTATCTCTCTGGCATCCAGAAACTGCTCGTCTTCAAGGGCTACTTCTGCCCTGATATTCACCCTCCAAGGAAAATCGTCTTCTCTACCTTCGCTCTTCCAGATGGCTTCGTGGTCTTCAGTACATTGGGAAGTTATTGTTGCTGTTGCTCCAAACCCCTGAACGCCAGTGACATAGTATACCAGTCTGTCTCCGGGTTCCATTCGCTGTGCCTTGCGGCGCTGACGCGACATCATGCCCTGTATTGTAAATTTCAGACCGCGTGTGACGTGAAAGTTCTCCAGGGAACTAGCCACCATCCAATAAGTCTTTCCTCTCGGCACTGCCTTAGTCCCCCTTTTGTCAGGTTATAGGAAAAATATTGGCAATTCCCCAATATCCTTCATTGTAACACGGTGCAACATGACAATTTCCACTAGGAACGCGCACAAGAGCATCAGGAAGCCTGAGCGTAGCGTGTAGGAAATCAGACCGTATTACGGATGACGCCAACCACTTTCCCATGCACCTCTAGGTTCTCTGCGTTCACGTATATGGGCTTCATCGTGGCGTTTGCCGGTTGCAGCCTTATTCGGTCCCCTTCCCGGTACAGACGCTTGAGAGTCGCCTCCTTCTCTATCTGGAGCCACGCGACCACCATATCGCCATCCTGAACCGAGTCAACGGGCTGCACAATCACTACGTCGCCATCGTCTACAAGGGCATCTATCATAGATGTACCCTTCACCCTCAGAGCATAGGCATTCTTTTTTACCTTTCCTAGAAATCCCGGTGGGAGGTCAAGGACATCCATCGGTTCCTCTGCACCCCAGGAATCCTGAGTTGGAACGGGCACCGGCTCACCGGCTGCAATGTAACCCAGCACCGATATCCTTGTGCCTGCCGCAACGTCTCTACTTCCGCCCAGGACCTCGATACCCCTGGAAACCTCACGGTCTCTGCGTATATACCCCACACGTTCAAGAATATGCAGGTTGTAGTCCACCACAGAGGTGGAGCTTATACCACAGGCCTGCTGAATATCTCGAATGGTAGGAGGATAGCTCCGTTCCTCATCAAAATTCCGAATGAAGTCCAGAATGTTCTGTTGTCTTACGTTAAGCCCTTTTCTTGCCAAGGAACTGCTCCTTTATGAACGTATGTTCTATCGCAAAATATCACAGGCGCGCATACGTGTCAATGCCAGGAGCACAGAGTGCCCTGCGCTCACCAATGTAACGTTGCTGATTTGGGATCTCTCACCCTGCGGGGTTGAAAAGAACTCACCACCATACCTATAATCACTTGGTAGCCTCGGAGAAAGGCAAGAAGTTCATGAATAGCCAGGACATTCAAGACCTAGGAACGTATCAGTCACTTGAGAGTGTGGTTGCACGTCTGCTTGGCCCCGACGGCTGCCCGTGGGACATGGAACAGACTCACCAATCGCTCAAGCGTAACCTCCTAGAGGAATGCTACGAGCTTTTGGAGGCCATCGATAGCGGCGACCCGAAGCACATGGCCGAGGAACTTGGAGACATCCTGTTGCAGGTGGCTTTTCATATACGTCTCGCACATGAGAATGGAAGCTTCGGACCTCATGAGGTATTCACAGCCATCAACGAGAAACTCATACGCAGACACCCTCACATTTTCGGCGGCGCAGAGGCCAACACTTCGGAGGAAGTTAAGGCCAACTGGGAGGATATCAAGCAAAAGGAACGGGGCTACTCCTCACGCCTCTCCAGCATTCCCAGTAACCTACCCGCCCTTGCCTATGCGCAACTTCTCCAGGACAGGGCATCTCTGGCAGGGTTCGATTGGGACAACCCGGAGGGAGTGCTGAAGAAAGTGGAGGAAGAGATACGAGAGCTTGAGGAGGCCGGGAGCCAGGATGAGAAGGAGGCCGAATTTGGAGACATCCTCTTTTCTCTGGTAAACACCGGTAGGTGGATGAGCATACAGGTTGAAGAGTCGCTGCGCCACACTAACCAGCGATTCTCCCGCCGATTCACAGACATGGAGGCTATGTGCAAGGAACGTGGTGTCGACTTTACTAGCCTGTCCATGAATGAGAAGGAGACACTGTGGCAGGAGGCCAAGAAAAGGGTAAGATAGTGACTGGTATCAACAAGAAGCCTGAGCTAGTTGACAGAACGGAACTAAAGCGCCAGATTGGAAAACGTGGTGAGCTTTTAGTGCAGTACAAGCTATTTAGAGTTTGGCATTGAGTCAGTGCAACCGACGACCGACTATGGGATAGATCTGCTGATTTTTTACACAACCCAACAATTGGACTCCAAAGCGTACCGGGCAGTGTACCTTCATGTGAAAACATCCACCAAAATAGAAACATCTGATAGCAAGTGGCTCTCATGGTCTATACCAAACGCAAACGCATTTAAAACTCAGCACGTTGCCGTGGTCGACGTAGAGCGTAACAAATTGGGGCTATGCAGCAAGGATGAATGTGAGAAACTTGATAATGGCAAAGGTGACTGACGATGGCTTTAGTGGTATGTTCTTGGACAAGAAGCTAAAGGAACTACGATAAAGCGATCTGAAAAGAACTTCGCAAACTATGAGTTAGATACCGCGATACATAAAGTTTCCCATTGAAAGGTAACAGAAATGCAGTTCAACATCGCACTCCTACCAGGTGACGGCGTAGGCCCCGAGATCATTGCAGAGGGCATAAAGACCCTCAAACGCATCGAGAAACTCACAGACGCCACCTTCAATCTAGAACAGGAACTCGTGGGCGGTATTGCCATGGATGAAGTAGGTAACCCCCTGCCTAAAGCAGCCCTGGACCTGGCCAAAAAGAGCGACGCTATCTTGTTCGGTGCCGTAGGCGGGCCGAAATGGGACAACCCTCTGGCGCCACATCGCCCGGAGGATGCCATACTGGGCCTGCGCAAAGCTCTGGGCTTGTTTGCCAACATACGCCCAGTCAAGGTATTCCCGTCCCTTCTGAACTCCAGCTCCATAAAGCCGTCGGTCATAGAGGGAGTAGACATACTCATGATCCGCGAGCTTACGGGAGGACTCTACTTCGCCAAGCCAAAGAAGCGGTGGCAGACCTCAAGAGGAAGAAGAGCGGTGGACACCCTGCGTTACACCGAAGGCGAGATAGAACGCGTATTGCGGGTGGGTTTTGAACTTGCCCGTGGACGCCGCAAGAAACTCACATCCGTGGACAAGGCAAACGTCCTTGAGAGCTCTCGCCTGTGGCGTGAGATAGCCGTTGAACTATCCAGCCAGTACCCAGACGTGGAACTGGAGCACATGCTGGTGGACTCCTGCGCAATGGCCCTTGTTAGGACTCCCACCCGCTTTGATGTCCTGGTAGCCGAAAACATGTTTGGCGACATCCTCACAGATGAAGCAGCGATTCTAGCAGGTTCACTGGGTATGTTACCATCTTCCAGCCTGGCAGGTATGCCGCGAGAGGATAACCACAGTCGACGACGCGCCATTGGCCTCTATGAACCCATCCACGGTAGTGCACCCGACATCGCAGGGCAGGGCAAGGCCAACCCAATTGCGACCATCCTCAGCGTTGCACTCATGCTCCGCTACTCGCTTGGACTTTCCCAGGCGGCTTCCGCAATAGAAACGGCTGTAGACCAAGTGCTGAACCAGGGATACCGTACGCCAGACATTGCAGAGGCAGGAGCCGCGAACGTCCTGACCACAAGTGAAATGGGTCAGCGCATAGTTGATGCCATAGCCCTCTAGCCTGCACGGCTCCACTGACGACGCCAATGGTATAATAGTAGGTGCAATGTAGCGTGATGTGCTGAGCTATTAGCACAAGTTGAGCCTACAGTGAAAGAGTGTCCTGAAACTGTGGCGGTTGCTGTAGATTCTCTTTGGCCTCTTTGGAATAATTGCCGTCCAGACCCTAAACCAGAGCACAGACGCTGCAAATACCGAGTACTATCCATCTCTGTTATGAGCAATGTTATAAGTGACATAGAACGAGTTCTATGTCACTTATGGCCTGGAAAAGTAACTGGTCGTATTTGTCCCTAAATTGACTCATAATAGCGTCTCTGCTATCATGCAAGTCATGGAACCTAGACTTTTTATAGCTATTTTCGTGGCAATTCTTCTCTCCGCCGCCGCCGCGATTCAGGATCATTTCTTCGGTGACCTCTTCTTGGCCAGAGCCATTCAGGAGATCCGGCTATCACACTGGGAAGAGATAATGGAAACGGTTTCGACAGTTGGAAAGGCACTGCCAATGGTGGTGTTAGGACTGTCTTGCTTCGGTTGGTTCCTGTGGAAGAGGCAAAAGGCGGAGTACATGGTCTTGGGCGCTGCTTTGCTCAGCCTATTCGTAAACCCCGTATTGAAGATTCTGGTGGACAGGCCACGTCCAACCGAGGATTTGGTGACTATCTGGAGGGAATCAGGAGGATTGGCTTTTCCCAGCGGCCACGCCTACACTGCCATGGTCATATTCGGCTTGCTTTACTACCTGACCCCCACGGTTGTCTCATGGAAGAAGGCCATACCTTTTCTACGGGGTACGTTCCTATCCATGATTGTCCTCATGGGAATCTCAAGGGTATACCTTGGCGCTCACTGGCCCAGCGACGTCCTTGGTGGTTTCCTGGTGGGTGGCATTATTTTGACATTCCTGATTCACTTCCACCAACAGTACACTCCTGATCTGAAGCCGTCGCAAGCTGACTGACATCAGTTCAGGAACGCACAACGTATCCTCAGGTTAGTTTAGCCTCTCTACTTGTACCGTGTGTGTAAATGAAGTCAGCTAACTTTGCTAGTGCCCGGCGAGCGCCTTGGCCTGCGAAAGAAAATTCAGCGGTATCTGCCTGAGCAGTTGGGGTAATACCGGAGCACTATTTTAGAGGGATCGTGAGTCAGAGGCGCCTTACTTCTCAGCCTCATCCCTAGCGTGTTTATTTATGGCGTCTCCCAGGGTAGTCCACGCCAGTAGAGCGCACTTCACCCTGATAGGAAACTTCTTCACCCCCGCCAGAGCCTCCACCTCTCCCAGATGATCCACACTGTCCTCCGACGAGCTTCTTCCGTACATCATATCCCTGAAATGGAAATAGAGAGCTTCGGCCTCGCTCAGAGTCTTGCCTTTGATTGCATCGGTGAGAATGGAAGCGGACGCCTGGCTGATAGAACAACCGACTCCCTTGAAGCTCACGGCATCCACAAGCCCATCAACGAGCTTGATCTGAATGACCACCTCGTCACCACAGAAGGGATTCATCCCTTCCGCTTCAAGGTCGGATTCGGCTAGTTTCTCCTGATTCCTGGGATTGCGATAGTGATCTAGAATGATCTCCTGATAGAGATCGTCCGCATCTGCAAAATCGAAAGATTGCGTACTCATGATTAATTGTATGAACCAGCCGTGCTATCTAACCATTCCCGAAGAGTACACAATGCCTGCGAGGATGTTGATATTGTATCACACGATGGTAGACGGCTTTGATTTTGGTCAGCCTGCTCACGCTTTGGCAAAATATCTCAAGGTAGCCTTAAGGGTATCGACCAACATATCAACCTCTTCCTCTGTGTTATATATGTAGAAGCTGGCCCTCGCCGTGGCCGGCACGGAGAGCTTGTTCATCAATGGCATGGCGCAGTGGTGTCCCGTCCTGATGGCTATGCCCTCCCGGTCCAGCATTGTCCCCATATCATGCGGATGAACATCGCGCGCATAGAAGGAGACAATCCCTCCCCTGTCATTCACGTCTCTGGGACCGAAGACCTTTATCTCCTCCAACTCCTGAAAAGCGTTCAGTGCATATTCCGTAAGAGAGATTTCGTGCTGACGTACGTTATCCATACCAAGAGACTCCAAGTAGTCTATGGCCGCGCCAAAGGCAATGGTGTCTGCAATGTTGGGTGTACCAGCCTCAAAGCGCATTGGCAAATCGTTCCAAGTAGCGTGGTCATCCCACACCTGCCTCACCATCTCTCCGCCGCGCAGAAATGGTTCCATTCCCTCCAATATCTCCTGCTTCACGTACAGTGCTCCTATGCCAGTTGGAGCCAGCATCTTGTGGCCTGAGAAGGCCATGAAATCACAGTCCAAGTCCTTCACGTCCACCTTAAGATGTGGCACGCTCTGGGCACCGTCTATCAGAATCCTTGCTCCCACACGATGCGCCGCCTCACCCAGTTCCTTTACGGGGTTGATGCTACCGAGGACGTTGGACATGTGGTTAAGAGCCACAAGTTTGGTGTGGGAGGTAAGAAGTTTGTCCAAATCAGAGAGGTCAAGGGACTGATCCGCGGTGAGAGGAATAAACTTGAGGGTGGCTCCACTATCCTGGGCCACCTTCTGCCACGGAACCAGATTGCTGTGGTGCTCCATGTGGGTGGTGAGGATCTCGTCTCCCGGCCCAACGTTATTCTGCGCCCAGCTCTGCGCAACCAGGTTAATGGCCTCAGTGGTGTTTCTTAGCAGTATCAGCCCTTCTGGGCTTGGACTACCTATGAAGTCCGCGCACTTCCGGCGCGCCTCTTCATATCGCTCGGTTGCCTCCATGCTCAGGGCATGTACGCCCCTATGTATGTTGGAATTATACCCTTCGTAATACTCCGTCAGTGCCCGTATGACGGAATCGGGCTTCTGGGAGGTAGCGGCGTTATCTAGATATACCAGAGGTTTGCCGTATACCTGACGCGATAATATTGGGAAGTCCTTGCGGATTGCTTTTACGTCTAGCATAAATGTGTCCCCTCTCTTAAAGGGGGTGTACCAAACTGGTGATAGGAAGAATAACCCGGAACGACACTAGCTTGCCACCCATTCCTGAAGCTTGGCCTGCACCAAATCATCGACCTGTCTGCGCAATGACTCGTTCGCGATGCTCTGGATAACATCGCTTACAAAGGCCCTTGTCAGGAGACCGCGGGCGGTCTTCTCATCTATTCCACGACTCCTCAGATAGAACAGCGCCTTCTCGTCCATCTGCCCGCATGCTGCGCCGTGGCCGCACTTCACGTCGTCACAGTAGACCCAGAAGGCAGGTTTAGTGTCCGCCTCTGCCTCATCAGACAATAGCAAGTTCTTGTCCACCTGATTGGCATCTACCTTCACCGCACCCTCGCGCACGATTATGCTGCCGTGAAACACGGACCGCGCCTTGCCATCAAGGATGCCTTTGTAAAGTTCACGACTGGTGGTGTATGGCTTGGCGTGATCAATAATTACCTGGTTGTCCACGTGCTGGGTTCCATTCACCAAATAGAGGCCGTTCAGCACACACGAGCTGCCTTCGTCCTCGGTCAGCACGTTTAGGTTGTTCCTCACCAGCTTGCCGCCCATGTCTATGTTTATGGAAGAGAAGTAGCTGTCGCGACCCAGGGACACATCCGTGGTGGTTATGTGAAAAGCCTTGTCACTCTGCTGCTGTACCTTGTAGTATTCTACCCTTGACCCGTCCCCCACAACAACCTCCGTAACACAGTTGCTGAAATACCGCCCATCAGAGACGCCGCCGTATCCGTCTATGACGGTAGCTTTACTGTTCTTGCCAACCACTATGAGGACGCGTGGCTGAGAGACGGTCTCCTCATCTTTGGACGTGGAAAGAAACAGCAATCTCACGGGTTCCTCCACAAGGATGTCATCAGGGACGTGAATAAAGACTCCCTCGTGAATAAAGGCGGTATTGAGTGCCGTGAACGCGTTGGCTTCGTAGTCAGCGTAATGGGCCAAGTGTCCCTGAACCAATTCCGGCACAGACCTCATGGCTTCGGTCAGGTTCACAACCATCACGCCCGCGGGCAGGGAGGAAACAGATGAGAGTTCCTCAACGTAGCTCCCGTCCACGAAGACCATTTGGCTCCAACTTTTCTCTCCTAAGCTGGACATCTCCACGCTTTTGGCATTTACCAATGACTGCACGGCAGAGCTAGATAACTGGAACTTGGCCTTGGCTATTGGGCCTATGTCTGTGTATTTCCATTCCTCGTTGCCCCTGCGAGCGATGGGAAAACCGAGGCCTTGGAACTTGGACATGGCTTCCTTGCGCAAGTCCCGCGCCCACGCAGGATCTGTGTCATAGCCATTCTTTTCAAGAGATTCAAGGGCCGTCAGATATGCGGATTCTTGCGTTGCAGGACTTTGTGTCATAACTCGGACATCCTTCAACGGGAGGGCTGGAGGGACTCAGCGGAGTTCCCCAGGTGGTCATAGCCTTGAGACTCTATCTCACGGGCCAGATCCTTATCGCCAGATTTCACAATGCGCCCTTGAATGAGTACGTGCACCTTATCCGGTACAACGTAGTTCAGTATCCTCTGGTAGTGAGTTACCAAAATAACGGATTTTTGGGGACTCCTCAGATGGTTGATACCCTCAGCCACTATCCTCAATGCATCCACGTCCAAGCCGGAATCCGGTTCATCCAGAATCGAAAGCTTGGGATCGAAGATCGCCATCTGCAAAATCTCGTTACGCTTCTTCTCACCGCCTGAAAACCCTTCATTGACGGAGCGTTTGGTAAGATTGCGATCCATTTCCACAATCCCAACCTTCTCGTTGAGGAACTTATCGAATTTCAACACATCCATCTCAGCAAGTCCCTTGCTTTTCTGGATGGCATTGAAGCCAGCGCGCATGAAGTGGTCCAGCCGTACTCCAGGCACCTCTGTGGGATGCTGGAAGCAGAGGAAGAGCCCTGCCCTGGCACGGTTTTCAGGAAGCATGGACAGAAGGTCTTCTCCTTCGAATATTATCTGTCCTGAGGTAGCAGTGTAAGACGGATGGCCCGCCAGCACATTAGCCAGGGTACTCTTACCGGAACCGTTGGGTCCCATGATGGCGTGTACCTCTCCTGGATTCACCAGAAGATTCATACCTTTCAATATCTCAACTCCTCCTATGGAGGCGTGCAGGTCTTTTATCTCAAGCATCTATTACCTCTTTAGCCCACAGTTCCTTCCAGATTCATCTCCAGGAGGCGAGTGGCTTCCACTGCAAATTCCAGGGGCAACTGCTTGAACACCTCTTTGCAGAAACCGTTGATGATAAGTGCATGCGCATCTTCCGTAGATATGCCTCGCTGATTGCAGTAAAAGAGCTGGTCTTCGCTCACCTTGGATGTAAATGCCTCGTGCTCCAGTTGTGACGTATTGTTCCGCACCTCCACATAAGGTGTGGTGTGTGCCCCACACTGGTCACCCAGCAGCAGTGAATCGCACTGGGTGAAGTTCCAGGAGTTGGTGGCCTTTGGCATGATTCTCACCAGACCACGATAGGTATTTTCGGCGTGACCAGCAGATATGCCCTTGGCGATGATGGTGCTGCGTGTGTTCTTCCCAAGGTGTGTCATCTTGGTTCCGGTATCGGCCTGCTGATATCCCTTGGTAAGGGCCACGGAGTAGAACTCACCTATCGAGTTGTCCCCCTGTAGGATAACGCTCGGGTACTTCCAGGTAATGGCCGAACCTGTCTCCACCTGTGTCCAAGAAATCTTGGAGTTTTTACCCGCACACTTGCCGCGCTTGGTGACAAAGTTGTAAATGCCGCCTTTTCCATTCTCGTCGCCAGGGTACCAATTCTGAATGGTGGAGTACTTGATCTCCGCGTTGTCGGCCGTAATCAACTCCACCACGGCAGCATGAAGCTGGTTTTCATCACGCATTGGTGCGCTACACCCCTCAAGGTAGCTTACATAGCTACCTTCATCGGCAACGATTAGAGTACGCTCAAACTGCCCTGTGCCCAGGGAGTTGATGCGAAAGTATGTGGTCAGTTCCATGGGGCAACGGACTCCCTTTGGTATGTAGCAGAAGGAACCATCGGAGAAGGTTGCAGCATTAAGAGCAGCGTAGAAATTATCGGTGTAGGGAACCACCGAGCCAAGATACTTCTTTATCAGGTCGGGGTGATTCTGAATGGCCTCAGACATAGAACAAAAGATGATGCCCTTTTTAGCCAGCTCTGCCTTGAAAGTTGTAGCTATAGAGACACTATCAAATACTGCATCCACGGCTACGCCAGCCAGTAGTTTTTGCTCCTCCAGAGGAATCCCCAGTTTCTCATAAGTCTTCAGAATCTCCGGGTCCACCTCATCCAGGCTATCCAGATTCTCTTTAGTTTTGGGGGCTGCATAGTAGATGATGTCCTGAAAATCTATAGGCGCATGGTGGATGTTAGCCCACAAAGGCACCTGCTCCTTTTCCATCAAGGACATGAAATAATGATACGCTTTCATACGCCATGCCAGCATCCATTCAGGCTCATTCTTTTTCGCTGAAATGAACCTTATGGTGTCTTCATTCAAACCGGGAGGGGCGAATTCTTCCTCGACATCCGTAACGAATCCGTACTTATACTCCTGCTTGGCCGCGTCTTTAACGACCTGATTAGAGGTTGTCACAGATTTACTCCCTTCGTCATATCCTCGCCAGTATCACCGGAAAACAGGCTTATGAAAACACGCTCATTTATCATCTGGATGTATAAATCTCCCAGGCATTATATTTTAAAAACGGACTCGCACAACAATTGTTGATCAGTTTGGTCAACAATTAGCATAGCATCGGGTAAATACACAGTCAAGAGCTACCATGCAGGCACCACCATAGCATCAGGCCCCCCCCCCCACGGTGCAGTGTTCTGGCAAATCCATGACCTATGGAGTTCGCCATTTTTAAGGAATTGTGTCACGGATTCCATTGACTTACAACCGCCCCAATGATATAGTCGCTCAAATACAATATTCAGGGGATAGTCATGGAAGTTCCTCATCTTTAAAGAACTCCGAAGAGCCTACGGCTTCGATGAAGTGGCTATCGTCCCTGGGGACGTGACAGTCAACCCCGACCAAGCCAACATCGATCTCATTCTGGGAGAATTTAACTTCTCCATTCCATTTCTAGCCTCATCCCTTGATGCTGTATCTTCTCCCAAGTTCGCCATATGTGTTGGTAAAATGGGAGGGCTCGCGGTTTTGAACCTGGAAGGCATCTACACCAGGTTTGACGACCCTGAAGCCGTAATCCAGAACATCGCTGAAGTACCACAAGAGCAGTGTACCCCTCTGCTTCAGAAGGTGTACGCATCCCCCATGAAGGACAGTCTAATAGGTGAGAGAGTAGAAGAGATCAAGAAAGCAGGAGTAACCTGCGCCGTGTCCGTCACCCCTGCCAATGCCAAGCGGCTGGCCCCAATTGCCGTTGAGGCCGGAGCGGATATACTGTTCATACAATCCACAGTTACCACGGCCCGCCATCTGTCTAAGAGCGCGGAGGGCTTGAACCTGTCCGATATATGCAAGCAGATTCGTGTCCCCGTTGTGGTCGGTAACACCGTTACATATAACTCCACCCTGGAGCTTATGGAGACCGGTGTACAGGGAGTCTTGGTTGGAGTCGGGCCAGGAGCAATATGCACCACTCGAGAAGTGGAAGGAATAGGTGTTCCGCAGGTTACAGCCACCCTCGACTGCACCGCGGCCCGTGAAGAATATTTCCACCGCACAGGCAGGTACGTCCCCATCATCACCGACGGGGGAATGCGTACCGGAGGCGACATTTGCAAGGCCATCGCCAGCGGTGCAGATGCCGTTATGCTTGGCACAACATTTGCACAGGCAGAGGAAGCTCCCGGCATGGGCTATAACTGGGGCATGGCCAGCTTCCACCCAGCTCTACCCAGGGGGACCAGAATAAATGTAGGATCCAAAGGCCCTCTGGAGCAGATACTCTTTGGACCCACCTCGATGACAGACGGCACCCAGAACCTGACAGGAGCCTTGAAGGCAGCCATGGGCATGTGTGGCGCATTCAACATATCCGATATGCAACAGGCAGAGCTGGTTATTGCCCCCGCCATCAAAACAGAGGGCAAATACTTCCAGTTAGCCGGACGCTGGTAGTCAACCAAGCCACTTCCATCCACCCCTTTAGCCAACTCATTCAACTATCCAGGCAGATTACTATTTGCGACCTATTCGCTTGTTTCAATGCTCATGTTAGTTCCTGCTTGGATAATAGGAAAGCTCACACAGTAGAGATCACAAAATAAAACATGCCTACGATTTTCGCAGGCCTGTTTTATCATTATTGTATCGTAAGAAGCTAGTCAGCACAGAAAACGTGAGCGAAGACCTTGTCACCATTGCCCAAGTCAGCCTCGAAAATGTCGGGCGGCCGTTGCCATATGTACTTATGACCTTGACCCACTCACTGACTACCAATCCAGGTGTCTGGCTGTTATTGCCATTGCCATTGCCTCCGCCCGAGCCGTCGTCTGCAGGCACGGCCGTCCAAGAATCGAAGACGTCCAAGTGAACGTACATATCCTCCAGCATGGCGTAGTCATGGTCATTGGGGTGCTGGTTCGAATAGGGACTGCTTGTTAGTCCATGCAGGTGTTAAGCTTAGCGTTGTCGAAGTTCTCATCTTGGTTACTCAGCCCAAACACGTGCCCAACCTCTTGGCACATGACCAGCACTGACAACACGCCGACGAGTTGTCAGTGCTGGTGCTGAAATACGAGTCATTCACCTTCACGTAGCCCTTGGTGATATGGTCACCTGATGCCCCCAGATGCCGACGATACCCAGACAGCCGTTGAATCCATATTTGGCGTTGCACATTTCTACAAGGCTAGTGCCCGTACTACACTTCCTCGGGATGGTTCCATCGAATTGTTGAGAACGGTCGAAACGTTCCAGTCAGTGTTGTCATCCAGAAGATGTTGATACCAAGTTCTTAAAACATGGTCACCAAAGGAAAGGGTCAACGAGTTGGACTGGAAAACCCAGTGTTAGTTGCCTCAGCGGTTACTGGTAGAAGCCACTCCGGCGGTCATGAATATAACGCACCCAGCATCCCGTCTAATCTCAATTTATTCTGCAACTTCATCTCTTACCTTCCCTGTCTTACACAGAACTCAGATTATTTGATTTGAATTGTGCTATCTCGCCTAGCTTAGCTTTACTCAACTTTTACCAAATTACCAGTAGCTTAACCGAAATGGTCAGCCGCGCTGCAGGTCACTATCAACCTGAACTATCTTAACAGTTGCTGCAGAAAGCTACTTTTTGCTCCTCACCCACGTTCCTCATTTTGATTCCCAATTCCTTCTGCTATACTCTAACATACTACTGTGTAGCACGATTGGATACCACGATGAAAGACAAGAACCTCCTATCGATTGCAGACCTCACTTCTCAGGAAATCTTGGGCCTTATAGAAAGAGCCGACGGATTCAAGCGGAAACCCCTTGCCAATACTCTGACGGGAAAATCCGTGGCCCTTCTCTTCGAGAAACCCTCGCTGAGGACAAGGGTGAGCTTCGATGTCGCGGTGCACCAGCTAGGAGGTCATCCCGTTTATCTCAGCAGGGATGAAGTAGGGCTGGGAGTCAGAGAGCCTCCGGCAGATATAGCCCGAGTCCTGTCACGCTACGTAAGCGCACTGGTGGTACGCACCTTTGCACAGAGCACTCTTGAAACCCTGGCACACTATGCCTCCGTGCCTGTGATAAACGCCCTGTCCAATGACGAGCATCCCTGCCAAGCCCTTGCAGACTTGCTCACAATCTATGAGAAGAAAGGCAGCTTGAAGGACGTGCAAATTGCCTACATAGGCGATGGCAACAACGTGGCCGCCAGTCTGGCCCTTGCCGCCGCCAGCGTTGGTGCCCATTTCGCCATTGCCTCTCCAACGGGATACCACATAACCACCCCGGTGATGGAAAAGGCGCGGGCAAGAGCACAGGATAACGGAAGTAATATAACTCTCTCGAAAAGCCCCGGTGAAGTTGTCACCGGTGCGGACGTTATATACACCGATGTCTGGGTAAGTATGGGCCAGGAAGAAGAAACGGAACGCAGACGCATGGCGTTTGAGTCCTACCGAGTGGATCTTGACCTATTGGCTCAAGCCAAGACAGGTGCCCTATTTATGCACCCCATGCCGGCTCACCCAGGTGAGGAAATATCGCCCGGCCTGCTTGACCATCCACAGTCAGTGGTGTTCGATCAGGCGGAGAACCGTCTCCACGTCCAGAAAGCAATACTCGCCGAAATACTGGGCTAGGACGAGGAAGACATGACCAAACCTCTGGTAGCAATTGTAGGTCGGCCCAATGTGGGCAAGTCCACCCTCTTCAACAGGTTGATCGGCCAACCTCTGGCCATCGTCTCCGACATACCCGGCACCACCAGAGACAGGGTGACCGCCACCGTTCCGTGGAGAGACCAATCACTGATACTTGTGGACACAGGCGGCATCGAGGTCTTCCAGACATCTGATCTGTGGGAAAAGGTTAGGGCACAGGTAGATATGGCCCTTGAGGAAGCCGACGCCATAATCTTCCTTGTAGATGTGGTAGATGGTATTACGCCCGGGGATATTGAGATCGCCCAATCCCTCCGCCAGAGGGGAAAACCTCTGATGCTTGCGGTCAACAAGGTAGACAACCCTAAGAGGGAACTAGACACAATGGAGTTCTATACCCTTGGGATGGGAGACCCCCTGCCCATCAGCGCATATCACAACTTGGGCATAAGAGACCTCCTGAGTCAACTCGATAGCCTGCTGTCTGAGCCATCTGAGGATGATGAAGCTTCGGGAGACCTAAAGCTCGCGATAGTTGGCCGCCCCAATGTGGGCAAGTCCATGCTGCTCAACACCATCCTAGGGCATGAACGGACCATCGTCTCTGACATACCCGGCACCACCAGAGATGCCATAGATATAGCGTTCTCCTTCGGCGATAAGCCCGTTACTCTCATAGACACCGCGGGTGTAAGACGTCGGGGTCGCATTGAAGTTGGCATAGAGAAATACAGCGTCCTTAGGGCTGTGAGGGCGATAGAACGCTCCAATGTATGCCTCCTAGTCACAGACGCAACAGAGGCCATCACAAACCAGGACACGCACATCGCAGGACAGGTTATGGACACATACAAAGGCGTTGTGGTGGTGGTGAACAAGTGGGATCTAGTAAAGGGAGAAATGGATAAGGAGCACATGGCCAATGAAGTGCGCCGTAAGCTGAAATTTATCCCCTATGCTCCAATTTGCTTTACCTCCGCCCTAGATGGAACGGGTGTAAAGAATGTGATGGAAACGGCCCTGAACGTCTATAAGCAGGGAGCCAAAATAGTGCCTCGCGGCGCTCTTGAGAGGACTCTCCTTTCCGCTGTGGGAGACCACATGCCGCCCAGTCGTGGCGGGAAGCCTATCAAGATTTACCGCATCTATCAGAAGGGACCAAACCCGCCCACGTTTGTAATATTCGTCAACGACCCCCGTCTGATCCACTTTTCCTACCAGCGGTACCTTGAGAACAAACTCCGCTCAGCCTTTGGCTTTGCAGGAAACCCCCTTCATCTGATATTCTCCACCAGAGGTAAGGGATAGATGCCTTTCGGCCTACTAATACCACTGTGCTATCTCATGGGGGCCGTACCATCCGGCCTTCTCGTAGCCAGACTTGTACGACGCATTGACGTGCGACAGTACGGGAGCGGCAATACTGGCATGACCAATGTACTACGTACACTGGGAGTATGGCCGGCCTTGGCAGTGCTAGTACTCGATGTGGGAAAGGGAGTCTTGGCAGTAGTCTTGGCCAAAATTATAGACCAGTCTCCATCCCTGGAGGTTGCTGCGGCACTCTCAGTCTTGATAGGCCACAACTGGTCGGTTTTTCTACGGTTTAGTGGAGGGAAGGGCAGCGCTACCGGGATAGGATCCTTCTGTACAATATCCCCTCTGGCAGGTCTCATAATGATGGCAGTGGGCCTCCCATTTATCGCCGTATTCAAATACGTCTCCCTCGGCTCCATAATAGGTGCAGTCACGGCTATAGTGTCCATGTTACTCTTGGCATTACTCGCCCCATCCCTTCCTCTTGGAGTCCCGTCTCTAACCTATGTCCTGTATCCAGCCATAGGAGCCCCCATAGTGCTATTCAAGCACAAGGACAACATTGTCCGCCTAATTAAGGGACAGGAACACAAGCTAGATAGGGCTTCAACCCCAAACGACTCATCCTTAGAAACATCCGGGGAGGCCTCCAGCTAGGCACGGTATTAATTGTGGCAAAGGTCTCTGTGATAGGCACCACTAGCTGGGGAACAACCCTGGCGATAATACTGGCCAATAACGGCTCCAATGTGCTGTTGTTGGCACGCACGCAGGAAGAGGCCTTAGCCCTGGAAAGTACCAGGGAGAACCAGCGGATGTTGCCAGGAATTCCCTTCCCGCCAGGAATGCACGCCTCAGCCTCAGTAGAAGAGGCCGTGTCCGGAGCAGAGATGGTGGTCATGGTTGTGCCATCCAAAAGTATCCGAGAGAACATTAGAAACCTGCTACCACATCTAAATCCCAGTTCGATATTGCTGAGTGCCACAAAAGGTCTGGAAAAAGATTCTGCAAAGCGTATGAGTCAGGTCATGCAAGAGGAACTGCCGGATGCTTTCCATTCGCGTATAAGCGTACTCTCAGGCCCAAACCTCGCCAAAGAGATAGCTCAAGGGATGCCGGCCTCCACCGTCGTCGCCTCCCGTGATAAAGGCATCGCTCTGAGTGTTCAGGAGCTATTCATGTCCAACATCTTCAGGGTATACACAAACACCGATATAGTCGGAGTAGAGCTGGGCGGGGCTTTGAAAAACATCATGGCCCTGGGAGCAGGAGTCAGCGACGGCCTCGGCTACGGGGACAATGGAAAGGCGGCCTTCATTACACGGGGGCTTGCAGAGATAACCCGCCTAGGGGTTGCAGCCGGCGCCAACCCCATAACATTTGCCGGGCTGGCCGGACTGGGAGACCTGATAGCCACCTGCTCCAGCCCACTCAGCAGAAACAGATACGTGGGCGCACAACTGGCCTCCGGTAGGAGATTGCAAGATATCTTGTCCTCCATGAAGAACGTTGCTGAAGGCGTGGATACCACCCTAGGCGCTCTGCACTTGGCCTCCAGGTTGAACGTGGAAATGCCGTTGACACAGGCCATCAGCACCATCCTCTTCCAGAACATGGACCCGCGTCAGGCGGTAACGGAGCTCATGGGGCGCGCTCCCCGACCAGAGTGGTCAGGTATTCAACCTTGATAGGCTTTGAGTATGACCAACAAAAACTCAGTCTGGCAGATAACAATTGCGCTCGATAGTGGGCAGAACGATGCCCACAACTACGTCATGGATATGCCAATAAAGAAGCCCCTGACATGGCGTACTGTACTCTGAGGTCAATGCGCAGTGCTATAAGTGGCATCACTAAAGGGTTCACTTTGTCGAATCCAACCAGGCATTACAATGTCGCTACGTTGTTTACATTGAGCTTTCGTATACTGGAACCGACGACATTGCGGTGATACGGGAGAGAGCGAAACACCGGTCACCACGGCTTGCCAGGCCATCTCTTTGCCCATATGAGGCCAAGGAAACGCATGTCTGTGTCTTTGTCTCCTTTGCGGGTGTGTGTTACTGTCTATTCCTAAGGGGGATTATGCCTAATCAACACAAGAAAACAGTTACCAGTAATGGGCTCCGCATTCTCACCACCCACATGCCGCATACCCAGTCGGCCAGCATAGTATTCTACGTTGGGGCAGGTTCCAGGTACGAGACCCCGGAAGAAGCTGGAATATCGCACTTCGTAGAGCATATGTGCTTCAAGGGAACCCGCCAACGCCCCACATCCAAGGAGATTAGCGAGGCTATCGAGGGAGTTGGGGGTGTTCTCAACGCCGCCACAGACCGGGAGTTGACCACATACTACTGCAAGGTCCCTGTAGCCCACTTCCAATTGGCTCTCAACGTTCTTTCGGATTTTATCCGAGACCCCCTGTTCGACCCTGAGGAAGTTGAGAAAGAACGTCTCGTAATCCTTGAGGAACTGTCGATGAGCTACGATATTCCTAGCTACCGGGCCGACCTGCTGATAGACGAGGTAATGTGGCCAGACCAAGCCCTCGGGAGAGACGTGGGCGGCACACGAGAATCGGTGCTCGGTATCACCAGAGATATGCTGATGAATTACATGCATCGGCAGTACACCATCCCAAACCTAGTCGTAAGCATAGCGGGAAATATACCACACGAGGAAGCAGCAGAAGCTGTAGAACTCCAATTCAGAGACTGGGTCAACCATAAACCCGGCTCCCTGTTCCCCGTCGAGGACGACCAGTCTGCCCCAAGGCTGAGCATGGAGCGGCGCAGAACTGAGCAGGCCCACATCTGCATAGCCTTCAAAGGACTGTCGTCCACACACCCAGATAGATATGCACTTGATATGCTGAACGCCGTGCTCGGTGAGGGAATGAGCAGTCGGCTGTTTCTGGAACTGAGGGAAAAGCAAAGCCTAGTCTACGACGTCCACACCAGTACCAGCCATCTGAAGGACTGCGGCTCTTTCATCGCCTACGCCGGCGTGGACCCAAAAAACGCCAAGAAAGCCGTACAAAGCATTCTCCACGAGCTACGCATGATCAAAGAAGGTGTACCAGAGAGAGAGCTTCACAAAGCCAAGGAGTTCCTAAAGGGCCGCCTTGTGCTTCGCATGGAGGACAGCAGAAGTGTGGCCGCATGGCTGGGTGCACAGGAACTCCTTCTCAACGAAGTCCAAACGGTTGAAGATGTGTTGGCTAAGGTGGATGCCGTAACCACAGAGGATGTAAAGAGGGTGGCCAACAATCTACTTGTTACCGAGAAGCTGAGCACTGCCATAGTGGGCCCCTTTCGCAGCGATAAGGCCTTTCAAGCATATCTAAGCATATAATAGTGCACTTCAACGCTAATTACTAAATCTGGCATCAATTCACAAGGTTTGGTCCCCGATTTCTTTATCAACAACAAGCGTTGACCATATTTCCTAAGCCAGTGATTCGATGAGCATCGAGACCATGCCAAGGAAAAAAGAAAGCCCAACACGTCCGTCAATGTAGTTAGGAATTTACGGATAACACTGTCGGGTACATATTGAACCTCCGCAGCAATAGAGCCACACCGCTTCCGGCAAGGCCAACCGCATTACTATCCTGAGTAGTACGCGCTCAGCAGCAATAGAAACTCACGGTTCCCTTGCTCTCCAGTTATGGGCGACGGCACCAAGCCCTTGAGACGAAAGCCGTTATTTACTGCCCAAGCTATGACCCTGCCCAACACGCGGGCATGCACCCTAGAATCCATGATCACGCCGCCTCTCCCAACTTCATTGCGCCGTGCCTCAAACTGCGGCTTAACCAGGGCAACAATGTGTCCTCCATCTTTGACATGGGCCGCCACCGAACGTAACACCATGGTGAGGGATATGAACGACACATCCACAGTTGCTAGGTCTATCTCATCGTCCAGGGTAAATGGATTTCTTGCGTTGACCCTCTCCATAACCACTACCCTAGAATCCTGTCTGAGTCTATAGTCAAGCTGGCCGTAGCCAACATCAATGGCATAGACTCGCTGCGCTCCCCTCTGGAGAAGACAGTGGGTGAAGCCGCCAGTGGAGGCTCCTACATCAAGGGCTGTCAATCCATTTGCCGCCAATGCAAAATGGTCTAAAGCATGGGCCAGTTTGATACCGCCACGGCTATAGTACTCCGGCCCCGTCTCCACGACGATATCCTGTTCCAATGATACCACCTGGCCTGCAGCTACAGCCGAATTCCCATCAACCCTCACCTTCGCCGCCATAATCAAAGCGCGAGCCGTTTCCAATCTGTCAGATAGACCGCGCTCTATCATGGCCTGGTCAAGTCGTTTTCTGACAAATTTTTCCCTCGGCATCTCTACTCCCTAGGTTGGTCCATGCCCAGCACATTGTCGCTATTCATATTAGAACCGGACCGCAAAAATGCAACCACGGTACAAGATAATAATCAGAACCGACATTGCGCATACGCAGAAGTTCATAGGAACAGAGCGGAATTACTATGAGCGACCAAGTCGCAAGTAAATGTAAAGCGGTGGTTGTTTTAGTTGAGAAGAACGTGGTGGGGTACTACGCGCCCTTGGTAAGCGTGCTTAGGAATGCCTTGTTGCTGGTAGTGTTTTTCATACGCTCCATAACCTTTTCGGTGGCCTCGCTTGACTCCATTGAGCCGGAGGTAATCATGGATACCATACGGCGAAGCAGCCACACCTGCTTCAAGGTATCCTCGTCCAGCAGAAGCTCTTCTCTCCGAGTGCCGCTGCGCTGAATGTCTATAGCAGGAAAAACACGCCGCTCGGCCAACTTTCGGTCAAGGTGGATTTCCATATTACCGGTACCCTTGAACTCCTCGTAGATAACCTCATCCATGCGGCTACCGGTATCTACTAGACAGGCTGCCATAATTGTGAGACTACCACCCTCTTCAGTGTTGCGTGCGGCACCGAAGAAACGCTTTGGCGGATAGAGGGCCACCGGGTCTATGCCACCGGAAAGTGTCCTCCCACTGCTTGGCAGTGACAGGTTGTATGCACGGGTAAGGCGGGTGATGCTATCCAGAAGGATGGCAACATGCTTTCCTGACTCAACCAAACGCTTGGCCCGTTCAAGGGCCAGCTCAGCCACACGGCAGTGGTCCTCTACTGGGTCATCGAAGGTTGAGCTGAATACCTCGCCTTCAATGGAACGCTTCACGTCGGTCACTTCCTCAGGGCGCTCTCCAATGAGAGCCACCATAAGGTTTACGCCGGGATTGTTGGCGGATATACCCTGAGCTATGTGCTTAAGCAAAGTGGTTTTACCCGCTTTTGGAGGTGACACTATGAGTCCGCGCTGCCCAAGACCCACGGGGGATAGCAGATCCATAAGACGAGTGGACAAATTATCCGAATCCGTCTCCAATTTCAGCTGAACGTTCGGGAAAATAGGGGTAAGGTTATCAAAACTGGGACGGTTTCTAGCTACATCGGCATCCATGCCGTTTACGCCTTCCACCCGCACAAGACCGTAGTATTTCTCGCTGTCCTTGGGTGGCCTTACCTGACCCATAACCAAGTCCCCGGTCCTCAGGGCAAATCGCCTTATCTGGGATTGAGAGACGTACACATCATTGGCACTGGGCTTGAGATTTGGTTGCCTCAGGAAACCATATCCGTCGTTGATCAAGTCAAGAATCCCGGAGGCTAGGATGTACCCTTGTTGCTCCGCGTAAGACTGCATCATCCGGAATACAATTTCAGCCTTTGGCAAGGCAGAGAGACCGTTCTCCAATCCCAACTCATTGGCTAAGGTCAGTAGCTCTTGCTTATCTTTTCCGTCCAGTCCCGCCAGGTTCATCGTTTTCTCCAGGGTAGTTGATTTCTCTTACTGAGTTCTTTTCCCATTGTCATCCTCGATTGTATTTTTTCAAATTGCGTGATTATGCACAAAGGAAGCCTGTGTTTAAGTGTTGGAGTGTTTCCAGAGTTTTACTTCAACAAACAATATGCAGGGTATCCATTGCAAACCTCTCACCAATCTTCATATGCCCGTGCCAGCCAGGGGAAGGTGTATTATTCTCATAGATTCTTCATGCGGCTTTTTCTGTCCCCGTCAAACCTATCACCAAGACCCATTGCCCAGACAGCACAGATACAGAGGTTAATTCGCATACACGCGGTCTTGAACAAGTTTGTCAATAGTGTTGGTGTTTTGATCAACATACCAGGGACTTTGCTGCCACCTCCACACCCGCTCACCATTCCCGTAACTCTTGTGTCCCAAGTCCCATCGGAGACGGAGTCAGCTATAGCTCTGACTGCTATACACACCACAATCCAGTATACTGTCAATGGTTGATATGTACCTGGTACAAATTAGGGAGTGAGACCCTGACTGCACACAGGAACATCAGCGTAGTGGGCTTGCTCCGAACAGAACGTGTCCAGAAGTGTTACCATCCCAGACGCTCAGACAGTGTACCACATCCTGTCATACACGTCTATCCACGCCTAACATTGTGACTGGCATATAGCACCTAGTCCCTGGAATAAATAGGCAGATGATGTTGTCCTCCCTCTCTTAGGGTGTCTTTAGCAACGCCTATGAACTCTAGGAACAGAGGATGGGCTTGGGTGGGACGCGATAGAAACTCAGGGTGAAACTGAACGCCCACCATGAATGGATGATCCACCAATTCAGATATCTCCACCAAGCTTCCGTCGGGAGACAAGCCGCTCGCAATAAGTCCCCCATCCTGAAGTAGTTCACGATAGGAGTTATTGAACTCCCACCGATGGCGATGACGCTCCATTATCTCAGAAACACCGTAAGCCTTGGCGGCCTTGGTGCCTTCGATCACATGGCATGGATATTCCCCAAGCCTCATGGTGCCACCCTTGGAGTGGACCGAGCGTTGGTCTGGCATGAGGTCTATTACTGGATGAGATGTTTCTTCATTGAACTCGGTGGAGTTGGCATCCGGCGCGTTGAGAATCACCCTCGCCAGCTCCACAACCATGAGTTGCATACCAAGGCAGAGACCAAGATATGGAACCTGGCGCTTACGCGCATAGCGGACGGCCTGTATCATACCTTCTATTCCTCTGGAACCAAATCCACCCGGAACCACAATGCCAGAGGCAGAGCTCAAATACTGGTCAGGGCCATCCCTTTCAATGTCCTCCGAATGAACCCAGGAGATCTCCACCTCTCTGTCATGCTCCAGCCCAGCATGCCTGAGGGCTTCTTTGACAGAAATGTATGAGTCTGGTAGGTCTACATATTTGCCAACCACCGCTATGGTAAGTGGGCTATCCAGACCCTTCATGTGCTCCACCATATCCCGCCACTGTGTCATGTCCCTCCCATGAGAGGTAAGAGCCAAAGATTCTATAATCTGATCCGCCAAACCAGCCTTTTCCAATATCAGAGGCACTTCGTAGACGTTGGAGACGGTTGGCAGAGAAATTACTCCATGCTGCCGCACGTCACAAAAAAGCGCAATCTTGGCTTTGATATCTTCAGTGATAGGGTAGTCGCTACGGCAGAGAATGGCATCTGGCTGAATGCCAATCCCGCGAAGTTCCTTGACACTGTGCTGAGTTGGTTTGGTCTTCAGCTCCCCAGCTGAGGAGATATACGGGAGAAATGTCACGTGGATGTAGAAGACGTTGTCACGCCCCACCTCGTTCCTCATCTGCCGTATAGCTTCCAGGAATGGCAGGCCCTCAATATCACCCACCGTACCACCAACCTCTACCACAACCACCTCGGCTCCTGTCTCATCGGCCAGTTTCTTCATGCTGTTCTTTATTTCGTTGGTAACGTGAGGAACAGTCTGAATAGTCCCCCCAAGAAATTCCCCTCGCCGTTCCTTGGTAATAACCGTGCTATATATTTGCCCGGCAGTAATGTTGGATGAACTGGTAAGCCTCATGTCTATGAAGCGTTCATAGTGACCAAGGTCAAGATCTGTCTCCGACCCATCATCTGTAACAAACACCTCACCGTGTTGATAGGGGGACATTGTGCCTGGGTCCACATTTAGGTAGGGATCAAGTTTCTGAACGGAGACCGAGATTCCGCGGCTCTTGAGAATACGTCCTATTGAAGCAACGCTTATCCCTTTCCCAACCGAGCTAACCACACCGCCAGTTACAAACACGTACTTGGTCATTTGCCAGGCTCCAGCCATATTATCAATCTAACCCTCACAACGACGGCAAGAATAAAGAAACCATCTTGGGGGCTGTTCTAGCGGGGAACAAAAATCACAGTCGTGGCATAATGGTGGCTGATACGGAATCACATGAGGAATCATCTCTTCAATTCCTCGCTGCCGCCCGAGAGAGATGATATTTTGATATGAAAGGTGTTGTCAAGGGCTTTGCCTCTCGATTAAGTGGATTGCAGGATTATTTAGTAATATCGTTAACCAATTACATTAGGTCTCATGCCCGTTGACGGCAAATCTACCTGGAGGCTTTGACGGAGAAGCCTGATCGGCAAATCATAACGAGAGTCTTTTACTCGCCCCCGGATTGGAGTTCAGCTACAAACCCACTTACCAGTCATTAAAACTCTTCCTCGCCGTCCTGCAGCTTTGGCAACGGCTGCTCCTGAAAACCCTCAAGTTGCAACGTGGTGTCAAGGCGACGCTTATACCGCTCCACATGGTCGTTGCCGACTCGGTAGGCCTCCGATGCTTGGGTTACGCGCCTGCCTATCTCTTCGTGCTTGATGTAGAAGAGGTCGAATGAGCGTTGCAGGCCTGTCAGTCCCTGTTGGAGCTTCTTGGCGCCGCTGATAATCTCGACATTGCGTATAGACAGGATAACCACCTGTAAGAATGCGTAAAAGGTGTTGGGGCTGACCGGGAGAACGTGATGTTCCTGCGCATACTCCTGTATTCTGGATGGGCTTCCAAGATGGTTCTTCTCAGCTATGGTCTCGTAGTATATGGCCTCGGACGGGATAAACATGAGAGCGAACTCTGAGGTGCCGTTCTCCGGTTTTACGTATTTGGCCTGGATGCTGAAAATCTGCTTCCTGACGGCCTCTTCAAAGGCCTTCCAATGGGTCGCTCGGTCCTCAACAGATTCGGCGTCCATGTACCTCATGTAATCGTCCCTTGGAAACTTGGCGTCGATGGGTACAACAACGTCCCTGAACTTGACGACACAGTCCACTTTTTCGCCGCCGCTGATAGAGTACTGCCGCTCCCATATTCCCTTTGGGAGTACTCTGTCCAGCAACTCTTCCAAGATGACCTCGCCGTAAGCACCCCGCAACTTTGGAGCCTGTAGAAGGTCCTTCAGAGACTGCCCGAGGCGTTGCGCCTCATCCTGCTGCTGAGTCAGTTTCTGGATCGCCTCGCCCACTTCCTTGAACGCGAGGAGTTGGTCCCTCAACTGGCCGTCGTCCACCTTTGATGGCATGTTAACTGAGCGTTGCGTCAGAATAAACCAGCCAAAGAGACCAATCAACACCACCATCGCACCGAGGATTGCAATCTCCATGGTTCTTCGTCTCCTGCAACCTCAGCGTTCGATTACATCGCACCAACAATGCCATAGATAGCTCAAGCTAAACCTGGTTTTCTACTACACAGGCCTGGGCGAGTGGAGTTCCTCATAGGCCGCGATCTTGTCCTCGTGCTGCAGTGTCAGGGCTATATCGTCCAGCCCGTCGAGGAGGCATTGGCGGCGAAACTCGTGTGTCTGTGGGTCGTTGTGCACCGTGAATGGGATGGCAAGACCGGATTCATCTCTCAACTCGCACGTCTCCAAGTCCACAGTCATCTGATACCCAGGCTCTTCCTTTGCCTTTATCATGATCCGGTTTATCTGTTCCTGCGACAGATGGACGGGTACGATGCCATTATCAAAGCAGTTTTTGTGGAAAATCTCGGCGAAGCTGGGGGCTATGATAGCCCGGAAGCCGTAGTCCAAGAGGGCCCACGGTGCATGTTCTCTGGAAGAACCGCTGCCAAAGTTACGTCCCGTAATCAGGATTGTGGCGCCCTTATAACCAGGGTTGTTGAGTTCGAAGTCCGGATTTGACTGGCCGTCGGGAAGAAAACGCCAGGCTCCAAAGAGGAACTGGCCGAAGCCGGTGCGCTCGATGCGCTTGAGATGCACGGCTGGTATTATTTGGTCTGTATCCACGTTTTCCCTGTCCAGGGCTGCGGCTATGCCGGTTATCTTTTTAAATGGCTCCATGATGCACTCCTTGCCGTTTGCTAGGATGTATAAGTTTTCTCTCGATTGTGCTTTTTTGCCAGCACAACTCTAGGCGTTGATTTCCCACTCTCGGATGTCAACAAAGTGGCCGGCAATCGCCGCCGCCGCCGCCATCTGTGGACTCACAAGATGGGTGCGGCCTCCTGGGCCTTGGCGTCCTTCAAAATTGCGGTTGGATGTGGAGGCACAGCGCTGGCCGGGCTGAAGCATGTCGGGGTTCATAGCCAGGCACATGGAACAGCCAGCCTCCCGCCAGTCTAGACCGGCATCCTTGAAGATGCTGTCAAGACCCTCAGACTCCGCCTGCTTCTTTATTGCGGTTGATCCCGGCACCACCATAGCATACACATCGGAATGCATTTTGTGCCCCTTGACCACGGCCGCCGCGGCCCGCAGATCCTCTATTCTGGCATTGGTGCAGGAACCGATGAACACTATATCAATCGGTATTTCCTGTATAGCTGTATTAGCCTCAAGCCCCATGTACTCCAGCGCCCGTTCTGCACCGCCGCGCTCCCTGTCTGAGCTGAAGGAAGAGGGAGACGGAACCCGCCCGGTCACTGGGACCACCATCCCGGGGTTGGTACCCCAGGTGACAAATGGCACCAACCTGCTGGCATCTATCTCAATCACCTTGTCGAATGTAGCGCCGGGGTCGGTGGCAATGGCTTTCCATTTCTCAATGGCGGCTTCAAAGTCGTCCTCCTGTGGCACCTGTGGACGGCCCCGCATGTACTCAAATGTGGTCTCGTCCGGGGAGATCATACCTGCCCTTGCACCAGCCTCGATGGACATGTTGCATACCGTCATGCGGCCTTCCATTGAGAGAGAACGAATCGCCTCGCCGGTGTACTCAATCGCGTGACCGATGCCGCCGTCGACGCCTATCTGACCGATGATTCCAAGAATAAGGTCCTTGGCAGTGACTCCCAGCGGCAACTGGCCATTGACCCGAATCTCCATAGTCTTGAGTTTAGTTTGGCCTAGGCACTGTGTAGTCAATACCTGCTCCACCTGAGTGGTGCCGATGCCAATAGCCAACGCCCCAAAGGCACCGTGTGTGGCAGTATGGCTGTCTCCACAGACAATTATCTTCCCGGGCTGTGTGTATCCCTGCTCCGGACCTATAATATGAACAATACCCTGTCCTGGACTTTTCGCATCGTACAGCGTGAGGCCAAATTCCTTGCAGTTGTTATCCATAGCATTGATCTGCTTCAAGGAGATTTCGTCGGTGACTGGGAGGGATCGATCCCAGGTTGGTACGTTGTGGTCTACGGTACATACCGTGAGATCAGGACGACGCACCTTACGGCCACTCATACGGAGGCCATCGAAGGCCTGGGGAGACGTAACCTCGTGCACCATATGCAGATCTACGTACAGAATCGCCGGGTTGCCTGGGTCTTCATGTACAACATGAGACTCCCATATCTTCTCGAACATGGTCTTGGGCATATTTGCACCTCTCTAAATTAAGGTTATCTAATATTAAGGGAGCAACTTTATAGAAGTCGTCTAACCGATGGCACTACGTGGAAACCTCCGTTTGGGCCTCTGACACACCCTCTATGACAATCAGTTTGTTCAGGGCGTTCAAGTAGGCTTTAGCACTGGCCACTATGATGTCTGTGTCAGAGCCACGTCCCGTGTACACCTTGCCGCCTTTCTCAATGCGTATGGTAGCATCACCGATGGCGTCAGTGCCCTCGGTGATAGCGCCTATAGAGAACTCCTTGAGCGTATTGGATACCTGGAGTATGCGGTTGATGGCTACATAGACGGCATCAACTGGGCCTGTACCAATCGCAGCGTCGGTGAGAACCTGCCCTTCGGGGTTTATCAGACGCACCGTGGCCGTTGGTATTTCGTGGTCGCCGCAGGCTACTTGAACGTGGTCCAGTTTGTACAATTCCTCCTCAGACCGACGGCGGTCGCTCATCAGGGCTTCCAAGTCCCGATCAGTGACCTCCCGTTTCCTGTCCGCCAGCTCTTTGAAGTCCTCAAATGTCCTGTTCAGTTCATCCTGAGTTAGATGGTAACCCAACTCTTCTAGGCGGGATTTGAGGCCTGCACGCCCGCTCAGTTTGCCAAGCACCAGAGTACTACCGGGAATACCAATGGACTTAGGATCCATAATCTCGTAGGTGGCTCGCTCCTTGATAACGCCGTCTTGATGAATCCCGGAGGCATGCCGGAAGGCGTTCTGACCCACAATGGCCTTGTTTGGTTGCACTGAGAAGCCGGTGATATCGCTTACCAGTCGGCTTGTGCGATAGAGCTGAGTGGTGTCTACTCCAACGGTGATGTCGAAGAAGTCGCCACGAGTAGCCAAGCCCATTATAACCTCTTCCAATGAAGCGTTTCCTGCCCTCTCTCCTATACCGTTGATGCATCCCTCAACCTGCCGCACCCCCACCTTAACCGCGGCGAGGCTATTCGCCACCGCCAGGCCGAGGTCGTTGTGGCAGTGGACTGAGATGACAGCTTTGCCAATGTTTGGGACATTCTGCTGAATGCCCTCCAGCAGCTTGGCAAACTCTTCTGGAATGGCATACCCGACTGTGTCTGGGATATTTACCGTGGTCGCACCAGCGTTGATGGTAGCCTCCAACAAAGCGTAGAGGTACTCAGAATCGGTGCGTGTGGCATCCATTGGAGAGAACTCCACATCCTCATAGTAGCTTTTGGCCCTGGCTACTGCGGCCACGGCCATCTCCATCACCTCTTCACGGTTCTTTCGGAGTTGATGCATTATGTGTATGTCCGAGCTTGAGAGAAAGACGTGTATGCGAGGGTGATTCGCCTCTTTGAGTGCCTCCGCTGCCCTATCTACTGCAGCCAGATTGGCATGCGACAAGGATGCAATGATGGGAGTCCTGATCTCTCTGGCAATGGCCTGCACAGCCAGAAAGTCACCCGGGGAACTGACGGCAAAACCAGCCTCGATTACATCGACCCGCAACCGCTCTAGCTGCCTGGCAATCTCTAACTTCTCTTCCAATGTCATGGCTGCGCCGGCGGCTTGTTCCCCGTCACGCAGCGTGGTGTCAAATATTATTACCTTGTCTTCAGGCATATCGGAATCTCCTTTTTCCTCTTCCCAAGCACGTTGAGGTTCAATTTGCCAACTCTGGGAAACGTTCGTCCGTTAAGCCCCCATGACGGGCACATCCCTGGTTTTCATAGAGAACCGATGTGGAGTAACTGGGAGGAGACTATAGGAGGACAACGTAGTGCGCCAAAACGACCATTGCCATAAGCCGTTCCTGGTGGCGTACTACGTTTGATACCTCTAAAGAGAATATTCTCTTACTCATAAGCGGAGGCATTATAGCAGACCTATACCTGCTTTAGAAAGCCCATCATCTCGCGAAGCGTCTTGCCTACCTGCTCTACGGGGTGACTGGCATCCTGCTGACGCATCTTGTTGAACCGCGGCCTGCCCTCGTCGTTCTCGGCAATCCATTCCTTGGCAAAAGTGCCGTCCTGTATCTCAGTCAGGACACGCTTCATATTCTCTTTGACCTTCTCATCAACCACCCTGGGGCCTCGACTATAGTCCCCGTATTCGGCGGTGTCGCTGACGGAGTAGCGCATGTATTCCAGTCCGCCCTGATAAATGAGGTCTACAATGAGCTTCAACTCATGCATGCACTCGAAGTATGCCGATTCTGGCTGATAGCCGGCCTCCACAAGGGTCTCGAAGCCTGCCTTGATGAGTGAGGTGACGCCGCCGCAAAGCACAGTCTGCTCTCCAAACAGGTCGGTCTCTGTCTCTTCTTTGAAGGTGGTCTCCAGTACTCCTGCTCTTGTGCAGCCGACACCCCTGGCATAGGCCAGAGCTATTCCCTTCGCATTGCCTGACGGGTTCTGATGTATCGCGAGAAGGCCAGGCACGCCGGAACCTTGAACGAATATCTCCCTCATCCGGTGTCCTGGGGCCTTTGGAGCTATCATGGTTACGTCTATCTGTGGGCTGGGGACTATCTGATTGTAGTGAATATTGAAGCCGTGGGCGAACATAAGAGTCTTGCCGTCAACCATGTAAGGCTGAATGGATTCATTGTATATCCTGGACTGCAGATGGTCTGGCACCAGCATCATTATCACGTCAGACTGCTGGGCCAAGTCAGCAACGGTTCCAACCCGCAGGCCAGCTTCCTCCGCCTTGGGCCAGCTGGAACTGCCCTGGTATAGACCAACCATGACATTGACACCACTGTCCTTGAGACTCAGGGCATGGGCGTGGCCCTGACTCCCGTAACCAACAATTCCAACAGTCTTGCCCTCAAGCAGAGAGAGGTCAGCATCATTCTCGTAATAGATAACGGCCATGATAAGTTGGCTCCTTATATGTAGTGTTACAACGAGTGTACAGTCTACACCCGTCACGGCGAGCCTGTCTAACCAGCTTAGGGGAACAAGTCACGCTCACCATATTAAGCATCGCGTACATTCTAGGGTTGGGCTTTAACAAGTGCACAGGTTAAAGCAACCGGCTAGTCAGCACAGTCTGACTTAGCATTACCTCGCTCGGGCCTGTGCCGACTGTCCAGTGCCAGGGACTTGTTCATGCCACGCATGAGGCCCACGCGGCCTGTCCGCATGACCTCTCGTATACCGAAGGGTCTGAGAATGCGGAGCAGGGAATCGACCTTGTCTTCGTCCCCAGTCACTTCAATAATCACCGAGTCCGGCGAAACGTCAACAATGTTGGAACGGAATATCTCCACCAGCTGAAGAACTTCCGGACGTGTGGAAGCGGTTGTACGCACCTTGATAAGCGCAAGCTCCCTTATAACCACATCCTCTTCTGATATGTCGGAAACTTTCACCACATCTATGAGCTTATAAAGCTGCTTAGTTACCTGATCAACAGTGCCGTCATCGCCGTCTACAACAAAGGTCATGCGAGAGAAGCCAAGGGTCTCACTGTGCCCCACGGCTAGGCTTGATATATTGAACCCCCGGCGTCGGAACATGCTCGACACCCGGTTAAGAACTCCTGGCTTGTCCTGTACCAGAGCTACAATCGTATGCTCTTCGTTCATTATGATCTCGCCTCTTCTGCCAATGGTTCCTCCACAAGCTCCGCCGTAGTCTGCCCAGCTGGGATCATTGGATAAACATTCTCTTCCGGTTCTACCATGAAGTCCACCAAGACCGGGCCTGGGTGTGACATGGCCTCTCGAATGGCGTCCTTGGACTGGCTACGTTCGGTAACACGGATACCGTGTATGCCGAAAGCCTCGGCCAGCTTCACAAAATCTGGATTCCTTGTGTAGTGAGTGGAGAAGTAGTCCTTTTTGTAGAACAAGTCCTGCCACTGCCTGACCATGCCCAGAAAGCCGTTGTTAAATATGGCGAACTTCACAGGAAGATTATTCTCAACTATGGTGGCCAGTTCTGACATGGTCATCTGGAAGCCACCGTCGCCCGCTATGGACCAGACAACCCTATCGGGCTGACCTACCTGAGCCCCCATTGCCGCGGGTACTTCAAAGCCCATCGAACCCAGTCCTCCTGAGGTGATGAAGGAGTTTGCTATTTTGCATGCATAGTGCTGGGCGGCCCACATCTGGTGCTGCCCTACTCCTGTCACGACTATGGCTTTGCCCTCGGTAACCTCACACAGGTCACGCACTACTTGTTGCGGCAGCAGCTTATCCGTTTCACGAATATGCAGAGAGGGGTGATTAGCCTTAAGCTCTTCAAGACGCTTTATCCATTCTGGGTGCGTTGCCGACTCCACAGACGGGTTCAACTCTCTCAATACTCTGGCTAAGTCCCCGACTATGGGGACGTCGGTACTAACGTTCTTATCTATCTCAGCTGGGTCTACGTCAACGTGAATGATCTTGGCGTTGGTGGCAAAGCCACTAGTGTCGCCAGTAATCCGGTCATCGAAGCGCATGCCAAGTCCGAGGACGAGGTCAGCTTCATCTATGGCGAGGCTCGCATAAGCCAAGCCGTGCATGCCCGGCATGCCAGTAAAGAGAACGTGGTCGTCCGGGAAAGCACTGCGACCAAGAAGCGTAGTTTCTACGGGGATTTGTGCCTTTTCAGCCAGTTCCGTCAACTCATCAAAAGCCCCGGAGATGATTACGCCATGACCAGCCAAGATGAGGGGTCTTTTGGCCTCATTAATAAACTTGGCAGCTTTGGTTATCTGTGACGGATCCCCATCCAATACAGGCTTGTAACCAGGCAAATCCACAGTCTCCGGATAAACGAATTCCGCTACCTCTGTAAAAACGTCCTTGGGAATGTCAACAAGGACAACGCCTGGGCGGCCTGTACTTGCAATATAAAACGCCTCTTTTATGGCGACTGCTATATCCTCTGCTCTCATAACCAAATAGTTATGCTTGGTAACGGGAAGGGTTATGCCTGTCACGTCAACTTCCTGGAAGGCGTCTTTTCCAATGGCTGCCCGCCCTACCTGGCCAGTGATGGCCACCATTGGTACCGAGTCCATCTGTGCGGTGGCTATACCGGTAACCAGATTGGTAGCCCCTGGCCCAGATGTGGCCATGCAGACACCAACTTTACCAGTTGCCCGTGCGTAACCGTCGGCGGCCATGGATGCGCCTTCTTCATGTCGAGTCAATATATGCCTAAGTTGTGGATAGCTGGACATGGTCTGGTATAGGGGCAATATTGCCCCGCCGGGTAAACCAAATATCACTTCTACGCCCTCACGCAGCAGGCTCTCACAAACTATTTGACCTCCCGTTAGCTTCATACTCCGTTACCTCCGTTGGTACTTTTCGACCAAAAAAATAATTCCCGCCCCATATAAGGGACGGGATTAATTGAGTAAATCCCGCGGTACCACCCTTTTTCCCCGATTTTTATTAAACCGGGACGCTCTTACAGGACACAAATATGCCCCTCCCCTTGATAACGGGAGGCCATCCCGGCCGGTTCTACTTGCCCCGACCAATCGAAGCTTTCTTCCGGCGGCTCAGGAGCTACGTTCTTAGGGCCTTTCCACGTCTGCTTCCACCGTACCAGACTCGCTAAATGGAGGATTCCCTCTTACTCTTCTCCGTCTTAGCCTTTGATTACCTTCTTTTTTTATACACTAAAGGAGCTTTCAGTCTAGCACAACTCGACTATTTGTCAACATGCGTAGGCACGGAGAAATCGTACGCATGATAGATTGCTAAGCATCACACAAACAATCAGGGCAAGATTGCCCTAGTAGCCGCTTCGATAGCGTCCACAAGAGGTCCCGGGTACACGCCAACAACGATGACACCCGCTATCAGCACACCTAGTGCACCGCCACTGACCCGGGATATCTTCAGAGGCGTATTATCGATTGCAGGCACCATGTACATCTGCTTCATAACCATCATGTAATAGTAGAGAGATATGAGGCTGTTGGTTATAGCCAGCCCCACCAGCCACAGAAGCCCCCCATCAGCAGCCGCGGCGAACAGGTAAAACTTGGTTGTGAATCCAGCAAAGAATGGAAGCCCTGCAAGTGAGAAGAGTGACACTGTCATGGCCATGGCCACCAAGGGTGACCTGTCAGCCAGGCCGGCGAAGTCGGAAATCTCTTCTTTATCCGTCGAGTTGTAGAAAATGATAACGCACATGAAAACCGCCAGATTTGTAATCCCGTACCCAACTAGGTGAAAGATCACACCATTGGAAGCCAGCGGCGACAAGGCTGCCACACCCATCAACAGATAACCCACCTGCCCCACACTGGAGTAGGCCAGCATGCGTTTGATGTTTTGTTGTGCCAACGCTACCAGGTTTCCAACCGTCATGGTCAGGGCCGCCAGGATCACCAGAATTATCTGCCAGTCGTCGAAGACAGGCATAAATGCCTGTGAGAAGAGTCGCAGTATAAGAGCAAAGGCGGCTGCTTTCGATCCAACAGCCAAGTATGCAGTCACAGGCGTAGGGGCACCCTCGTATACATCGGGGGCCCACATGTGGAAGGGCACCGCCGCCACCTTAAAGCCAAGCCCGGCTATTATAAGAACCAGACCCACCAATACTGCAGGGTTTATAGGAGTCCCGTCCAAGAGGAGTGCAGCGTGTATCTCTTCAAAGCGGGTGGTGCCCAGCATCCCGTACACCTGGCTGATTCCGTATAAAAGCAATCCTGAAGCGAAGGCGCCCAGCAGAATATATTTGAGCCCGGCTTCACTGGGTTTGAGCCCATGACGGCCGTAAGAGACCAAGACGTACAGGCTGAAACTCAAAAGCTCCAGTGAGATATATGCCGTCAGCAGTTCGCCGGAGGCGGCCATCAGCATCATCGCCAGAATTGAGAATAGCAGTATGCCGTAGTACTCTCCGGGACGGCTCAAGTGTTTCTTAACGTAGTCCACCGACGCAAGCACCACCAGCACCCCAAGCACTAGGAAGAAAGCCTTGAAGAAGAGAGAGAAGTTATCCACAAGGAAAAGGCCGTCGTAGAGATTCGTGTCCCTACCCCACATATACCACAAGGAGAAGATAAGCACGCCTATCAGTCCCACCACACTCAACGACGGCAGGTAGCCTTTCTTGTCCTGTGGCAGGATAAGGTCTATGCCAAGCACTCCAAAGGCCACGGCTGCCAGGGTGAATTCTGGTGAAAACAGCATGTAGTTCATGTCAGGCTAGCCACCCTGGCAAGAATGGGAGCCACACCGCTGTTAATTAAGTCCATCCATGGTTTTGGATATAGCCCGACTACCAGTAAAAAGATCACCAGTATTCCCATGGAAAATCCCTGAAGCCGTGTGGCATCGGGCAGGTGTTCCCAACGAGGGTCCAAGGGGCCGAAGAATACCTTGGCCAAAAGCCTGAGGATGTATACGGCCGTGATGGCCGCTCCTATTATTCCCAGCATGCCCAGCACAGGGTAGTCCTTGAAGACACCAATGAATACCATCAACTCCGCTACAAATCCGCTGAAGCCTGGCAGCCCCAGAGAGGTGAGTCCCGCCACGGCAAAGAAGGCGGCTGTGAGTCCCATGCGCTTGGTCAACCCCTCCAGCACTCCAATATCTCGAACGTGGGCACGGTCGTAGACGACTCCGACTAGGGCGAAGAGGAGGGCTGTCATAATGCCGTGTGAGAACATCTGCAGGACCGCACCACTGACTCCCAGAGAGTTGAGCGTGGCAAAGCCCATGAAGACATATCCCATGTGACTCACGCTTGAGTAGCCAATAACGTATTTCAGGTCTCGTTGCCCCATAGCCGACACAGCGCCGTATACCACGTTGATCGTGCCCAAGATGATCAAGACTGGCATCCAGTCCTCTGCACCCTGAGGCAGCAGGTCAATACCAATCCGTATTATGCCGTAAGCCCCAAGTTTCATCAGCACTCCGGCGTGGAGCATACTCACCGATGTGGGTGCCGCCACGTGACCGTCAGGCGACCAAGAGTGAAACGGCCATAGACCAGCTAGGATACCAAAGCCAACCATGAACAGTGGAAAGAAAATACGCTGGAAGTTCTCGGAGAAGGTCACATGTTCCAACTCCAGAAGCGAAAATGTCCCAATCCCTCCCTCCACAAACACGGCTACAAGGGCCACCCACACGAGTACGCTTCCAGCCACCAAATACAACATCAGCTTCATTGCCCCGTACTCTTTGGGCCTCAGGAAACTGCCGAAGTCGCTGCTACTTCCCCAAACTCCAATGAGCAGGTACATTGGCATAACAGCCAGTTCGTAGAAGAAGAAAAAGAAGAACAGGTCAAGAGACACGAACACACCAAAGACTCCCGCCACAAGCAGAAAGAAGAGGACAAAAAATTCTTTGGCTCGATACTCAACGTTCCACGACATTAGGACTCCCGTGAACATCACGACTCCGGTGAGCAGGACCATGGGCACTGAGATGCCATCTACACCCAATGAGAAGGTAACACCAAGGGAGTCCAGCCACTGAATCTCACGAGTGAGCTGATACCCTGCCTCAGCGGTGTCGTACGCCAAGAAGACGTAGGCAGTGAGGGCCGTGATCACCACTGCCACTGCCGCGGACGTCAGCCTTATATGCTGGAGCCTATCCTTTGGCAGAAAGGCCAGAAGGACGCCCCACCCAAATGGTATTGCCACAAGGGCCATGAGTACGTATGAGTCGAATGTATCCACTTTTACTCTATTTACCCTGTTATTTCATTACTACGGCAATTGTAAATTTCTTATTACGCATATGGTAGCGCCAGCCACCATATCAATGCTACCGCCACCACTCCAACAGCCATTCCAAGGGCGTAGTTATATACCTTGCCCGTCTCCAGATACCTCAACTTCCATCCAGACAGTAACACCGAACGCCCCGTCGCGTTCACTCCAGCATCGTTCACCACTATACGATCAAAGAGTGCCATGAAGCGGGCAAATGCCATGACAACTCTGTCGATGCCCCACTGATACAGGCTATCAATATAGTACTTGTTGACCAGCACCCGATGCAGTCCAGCGAACCGCTCACGAATACGCTCTGACGAAAGCGCTTTCCCTGAATACAGCGCCCAGCCAAGGCCAAACCCCGCTATGGAAAGCACAACTGAGATGGTCATCACAAGGAAGTTGATATGATAGGCCTCCGGCTCCTCAAAGAACAGCCAGTTCCCAAAACCGTCGTAGCCAGGGATCAGCCCAGGGGCCAACAGTCCTGCCCCCAACGCAAGAACGGCAAGGGCCATCAGAGGCACGGTCATGACCAAAGGCGATTCATGGGCATGATCGTTTTCCGTCTTCAGATTGCCGAGCACCACAAGGAACAGAAGCCGGGCCATGTACAGAGCGCTCATAAAAGCGGCTACAAGGGTCAGGATAAAGAACAGAGGGCCTCTTCCGTCGAGTACGGCCACAAGTATCTCATCCTTGCTGAAGAACCCGCTGAGAGGAGGTATACCTCCTAGGGCCAGCAGGCCTATGCCAAAGCTAATTGATGTCACCGGCATACGCTTCCAAAGGCCGCCCATTTCCCGTATGTCACGTTTGTCGCCGGTACCGTGTGCAATGCTCCCGGCCCCAAGGAACAGCAGTGCTTTAGCAAAGGCATGAGCCACCAGATGGAATATAGCCGCTGTAAACCCAAACGACCCAAGCGCCAGCATCATGAAGCCAAGATGGCTTATGGTTGAATACGCAAGCACACGCTTGAGGTCGGTCATCACCAACGCCATAGCCGCCGTGATAAGAGCCGTCAAGAGACCAATCACTGCGACCACGAGCATCGCCGTATCCGACATCACGAACAGAGGGAATACCCTTGCCACAAGAAAGACTCCGGCAACCACCATCGTGGCCGCATGGATCAGGGCGCTGACAGGCGTAGGGCCTTCCATGGCGTCTGGGAGCCACACGTGCAAGGGAAACTGGGCCGACTTACCCATAGCACCCAGGAATATCAACAAGACTGCAGCCGTCAGAGTGCCGGAGCCTATGCCGCCGTTTTCCGCTACGTGAATAATTGTGGAGATGTCGAAAGTCCCAGTCTCGTTGAACAACAGCAGAATGCCTATCAGGAGGCCAACATCCCCAATTCTGGTGGTGATGAATGCCTTTTTGGCCGCTTCTGCAGCAGAACGTCTGTGATACCAGAACCCTATGAGCAGATAGGAACATGCACCCACAAGCTCCCACGCTATGTACATCAATAGGAAGTTGTCGGCAAGAACCAGGGTTAGCATTGCCGCGGCAAAGAGGGAGTGGACGGCAAAGTACCAGCTAAACGACCCCTCCTGATCTTTCATATACCCCAGCGAGTACACCTGCACCATGAGAGCCACAAAGGTCACGAGGCCGAGCATAACCACCGACAATTCATCAACGATTATCCCCAAAGTGAAGGTATTCCTTCCGACAGTGAACCAATCCACCGAAAATGTACCGCCACCTGAGGAGAGAAACTCATTCAGTACGTACCAAAAGACTCCGAAGCCAGCGAGGATTGCCAGAGGCGAGAGAAGGGCCACCTGCTTTGGCAAGAAGCGGCTCAAGATAACGATGGCAAAGAAAGCGGATGCACAAATAGCGGGCGCTAACCACGCCCACTGCACGCCCAAATTCGCCACCGGTTCTGCCTGAAGCATCATTTGTTACGTCCTTACCATTTCATCAAGTCAACCTCATCCACATCCACCGAAGCACGATCCCTAAAGAGTCTTAAAATTATGGCCATTGCCAGTCCAACCTCAGCCGCCGCCACGGTGATAACGAATATCGCTATGACCTGCCCCGTGGCCTGCGCCCCTTCCCCGTACGCCGCAAAGGCGATGAGATTTATGTTTACCGCGTTCAGCATAAGCTCCAGGGCAAGGAGGACGAGTACTGCGTTACGCCTGGCCAGCACTCCATATATGCCTATTGAGAACAGGGCTGCACTGAGTATCTGAAAGTGGATGAGGCTCATTCTGCATCCCTCTCCCTAGCTATGACTATGGCCCCAATGAGGGCCACAAGCAACACCAGAGATGCCACCTCAAATGGAACCGCCCATTTCGTAAAGAGGCTATCGCCCAGTTCCCTGAAAGCAACCGAATGACGGGCGGTTTCATTCGGAGCCCCGTTTATAATCGCCCAGGCCAGAAGCACAAACACCCCCAAGGCCGTTACAATAGCCAACGGCCACTGTGGATTGGCCCTCATTGCCCGGAACTCCTGTACCCGTGTGAGCATTATCACGAAGAGCACCACTATGGTGATGGCCCCTCCGTAAATGAGTACCTGCACCAGAGCAAGGAACTCGGCCAGCAGTAGTAAATACAGTCCTGCAACCGCCATCAAGGACACAAGAAGTAGAAGTGCGGCGTGCACCACGTTGCGTGACATCACCACCCCCACAGCACCACCAAGACACACGACACCGAGGAGATAAAACACGGCCAGAGACAGGCTCAACTCTCGGCCTCCACCGTTTCTTCCTTGGTTTCAGCAGCCTCATCCACGGGTTTGGCCTCCGCCTCAGCCTTGATCTCCTTCTCGGGTCTCCATCCGGATTCCTGCTGATAAGCTTTGCCCATCTCAAGCAATTTGGGAAGGTTTGTGCGGTTGCCGTTGCGAGCGTACTTGCTCAGTTCGTGCTCATGACTCATCTCAATCGCATCGAAGTTGCACACGTCCACGCAGATACCGCACAGGATGCATCTACCTAAGTTTATCTCAAAGCTATCCACAATTTTTCTGCGCGTACTCTTGCCGTCGGCATGAAGGGGATTATCCTTCATCACAGCGGTCATGCACTGCGTGGGGCAGTAGCGGACGCAGACCATGCACCCGGTACAGTAGGGTTCCTCCACCTTTGCGTCCCACATGAGAACTGGAAAGCCCATATAACGGTCCTCAATTGGTTTATGTTCATCTGGGTATTGATACGTCACCGGATGACGGAAAAAGGTGGACAACGTGACCAAGAGTCCCTTTAGATTACCCAGCATTGGACACCTCCGAAACGGGCACGTATAGTTTCACGGTGTACTCTGGGGTGGGAGCCGTGCGCATACGCCTGCTTAGTTCCCAGACCACAGCCACCAAGATAGCCACGGACATTATTGTAAGGCTCCAGGCAGGCCATTCATAGAACTTGTAGACTGCAGTGATTATCACGTTTACGAAGGCCAGAGGCACCAATACCTTCCACCCAAGGGACATAAGTTGATCGATTCTCAGGCGCGGATACGTGCCGCGCACCCAGAAGATTACGAGAATGACCATGTATGTCTTGACCAGGAAGACAAGAACCCCCAGAGCGGAAACGTCGTCGGAAACCCCCGGAAATAACCACCCTCCCAGGAACAACAGAACTGTAAGTGAGGCAATTGCAAAGGTGTTGATGTACTCCGCCAGGAAGAAGACGGACCAGTGGGCACCGCTGTACTCCACGAAAGGCCCTCCAACCACCTCAGACTCCGCCGGATGTATGTCGAATGGAGTCCGGCCCAACTCAGCCAGCCCAGCGATAAAGAATATCACCAGTCCAAGCGGCTGGATCAGGGCATAGACTACCGTATCCTGTTGATCCACAACCTTCTGCAAGTTCATGGATTGGGCCAGCATCACCACTCCAAGCACCGCCAGAATCAGCGGTATTTCATAGCTTATCAACTGTGCCGCTGCCCTGAAGCCTCCAATCACAGCGTACTTGTTTGAAGAGGCCCAACCGGCCGTTACCAGCCCCACTATGGATAGAACGGAGAAGGCTATTATGTAGAAAAGACCCATCTCCATGTTCTGAATGACCAGGTCTTTTGCAATCGGTATTGTCACCCATATCATGAACGTTGGAATAAACACCGCCAGAGGTGCAACCCAGTACACCACCCGGTCAACCCAGCTGGACAGCAGGTCTTCTTTAGCCATGAGTTTGATCGCATCGGCCACAGGCTGTAACAGTCCGTACGGCCCCGACCGCGTTGGACCCATACGCATCTGCATTCGGCCAAGGAACTTACGCTCCAGCCATGTCAGTGAGAGGACTACGACGGAAAGCCCAGTCAGCACGCCAAGTATGACCGAGACCAACAGCAGCGTTTCCAGAGCGCTCAACGGTCCACCTCGCCAAGCACAATGTCCAGAGAACCCAAGATAACCACTGCATCGGCAATATAAGTACCCTTGAGAAGCTCCTTAATAGCCATCAAGTTGCAAAACGATGGCGGGCGCACCTTCACTCGGTACGGCTTGTCGGCACCGTTGCTCACCAAGTAGACGCCTATCTCCCCGCGAGGATTTTCACCCCGCACGTACACCTCTCCCTGAGGTGGCCGGAGCACCAATCTGCTGGGAGTGATGGTCGGCCCGTCCGGCATCTGTTCCAGCGCCTGCTCTATAATAAGCATTGACTGACGCATCTCCATAACACGGACGTAGTACCTATCCCATGAATCGCCCTTTTCCCCAATGGGTATGCCGAAATCAAACCTGTCATACACCGAGTATGGCTCGTCTTTACGCACGTCCATTGGAACGCCGCAGGCACGCAGCGAAGGCCCGCTCATTCCGTAAGCGATGGCCGTCTCCGCGTTGATAACACCAACCCCTTTGGTGCGCGCAAGGAATATCTCACTGAAACTCAAAAGTCTGTCTGTCTCATCTATCCCTTGCCTGAGTTCTTTGAGAAGCGCTCCCATGCGCTGGGAGAAATCGTCCGGCACATCACCCTTCACTCCACCGATACGTATGTAGTTGTGCATCATCCGCGCACCGGTTACCGCCTCAAACATGGTCTGTATTTTCTCCCGGTCGCGGAAGGCATACATAATTGGCGTCATGGCTCCGGCATCGATACCGAATGTACCAGAAAACAGAAGATGGCTGGCTACACGGTTCAGTTCACACAGTATTACCCTGATGTACTCTGCACGCTCCGGCACCTCAAGCCCCATGAGCTTCTCGACCGCCCTGCAAAAGACCATCTCGTTATTGAGATTGCTAATGTAGTCCAGCCTATCGAAGAGTGTGACTATCTGAGCGTACAGCTCCCCCTCGCACAGTTTCTCCGAGCCGCGATGTAGGTAACCAATATGCGGTTCCAGGTCAACAATACGCTCTCCATCCACCCAAAGCACCATACGAAAGACGCCGTGAGTGCTAGGGTGTTGAGGCCCCATGTTCACCATCATCTGTACCGTATCGAGTTGGCCTTCTGTGTTTATGTCTACCATTCTCTATACTCTGGCATTTCAAAGTCTCTGCGGCCAGGATAACCCTCAAACCCCTCGTACAGGAGTAGAGGAGCCATATTGGGGTGTCCTTCGAAGGAGACTCCAAAAAGGTCGTGGCTCTCTCTCTCGTACCAGTCGGCGCCAACCCACAACGGCGTCACAGAAGGCAGTGAGGGTTCATCCGGGGAAACATTGGCCTTCAGCACCATCATGTGATTCAAGGTGGTGCTGTACAAGTGATACACAACCTGTAAGTGCTCCACATAGTCCACCACGCACAAACACATGAGATAGTCAAAGGAAAGCTTAGGGTCTTCTTTAGCCACCCGGCAAACGGCAGAAATATCGTGTGGCTTGACAGTCGCCGCCACTAGATTGACCGTCGACACGATTTCCGGCTCGAACTCCGCCAAGACTCCGGGGAGCAATAGCTCCAAGGCACGGCCTTTATCATCTAAAGCGGAGGAGGCCTGAGGAACCTCCTCACGCCTATGTCTTTCTGCCACGCTCTCTGGCGTCCTGCATGATTTTCTCTTGCAACTTCAAAAAGCCGTCTATCAGGGCCTCGGGCCTTGGAGGGCACCCAGGCACATAGACATCAACAGGAATTATGTGGTCAACACCCATGACCACTGAGTAAGACCTATAGTACGGCCCGCCGTTGGTGGCACAACTGCCCATTGCTATGACCCATTTTGGTTCTGGCATCTGTTCGTAGAGGATTTTGATTGGCTCCGCCATCTTCTTGACCACAGTCCCGGCTACTATCATCACGTCCGACTGCCTTGGAGACGGCCATGTGACAATACCGAACCGATCCAGGTCGTGATGGGCCATATATGTGCTAATCATCTCAATGGCACAGCAGGCCAGACCGAAGGTCATAGGCCACAGAGAAGACTTCCTAGCCATGGCAATGAGCTGCTCCGACCTGGCGGTAATCACCCCGGGAGCAGCCTGGTTCAGCATGCTGCGCGGCTCCATATTCCCGGTACCCATGTTCAGTTCCATTGCAGGGCTCCCTTTCTCCAGCTGTAGATTATGCCGAAGAATAGAATCCCCATGAACAGAATCATCTCATAAAACACTGCATCGACACTGTTCAGAAAGACCAATGCCCAAGGGAAGAGAAAAACGGCCTCAACGTCGAATACGAGGAACAGAATCGCGAAGATATAGTATCTCATATGCAATTGTGACCAAGAGTAAGGAGAAGGAGGAATGCCACACTCGTAGGGCATATCCTTGATAGCGGTCCGCTTCTTGGGGGAAAGCACGTAGGAGGCACCGAACATAATCGCCATACCTACAAACCCCACAACGCCCGCTATCACCACCGCGGTGTAGTTGATTGCTAACCCTTCAGGTGCCAAACGCATCCTCCGGGACAATGACTCAATAACAGGTCATCGCCACAGGGCCACAGGATTATGAACTAGGCTATGATATACTGCCTCCTTGGTGCTGTCAATTGAACCTGCTGGCAATGAGAAACTATTGGCACCAAAAGGATGGATGAAGTGGATTTCCGATTCAGTACTGAGCAACAGGCTTTTCAGACAGAGATCCGAGACTTCATCTTCACAGAGTTACCGCAGGAACTGTTATGGAGTGAGAAGGTCGCCTTCACAGATGCCGTCTGGCCCACTGTGCTGGAGGCACGCAAGGAACTGGCCAAAATGGGTTGGCCCACCATGCACTGGCCCATAGCATACGGCGGCCAGTGCGCTTCACACATCACGCAAGCGATCCTTGTGGAGGAATTGGCCTACTGGGGAATGCCACAGGCCATCACCGTTGACGATGGCCCCAATCTCATAGGCCCAACCATCATCCGTTTCGGGTCTGACCACCTGAAGAAGACCCTTTTACCTCCCATTGCAAGTGGCAAGACATTCTGGTGCCAGGGATACACCGAGCCGGGAGCCGGCTCAGACTTGGCGGCCGTTCGCACCACAGCCTCGCAAGACGGCAATCACTACGTTATAAACGGCCAGAAGGACTTCATCAGCGGTGCAGCCAGGGCAGACTGGATACACATCCTGGCTCGCACCGACCCTGAGGCTCCCCGGCATCGCAACCTCGGCTACTTCGTTGTGGATATGCGTTCTCCGGGAATCACCCTGCGCCCCCTAGACGAAGCGCATGGCAGGAGCGGTATGCTCAACGAGGTCTTCTTCGACAATGTACGAGTGCCGGTTGCAAACCTAGTCGGAGAGCGGAACGGAGGCTGGGAGGTGGCTATGAGTACGCTCACCATAGAGCGGTCAGGGATAGAGAATGTCGGCCATGCCAGGAGTCTCCTGAAAGATATCACGGCCTATGCCAGGGAGACAGTCCGCGATGGCGAATCGCTCTTCTACGTCGCCCTTATCCGCAACAAGCTGGCAGAGATGGCGGTGAAAATAGAAGCGTGTCGTTTGGCCGCCTACAGAGTAGCCTGGTTGAGAGACAAAGGGCTTAACCCCGCCTATGAGTCCTCCATGAGCAAGCTTCTGAGTAGCGAGATGTGGCAGCAATTCACTGACGTTGCTTTACAGATACTAGGGCACTATGGCCCCCTGGAATCATACTCAAGGTATGCGCCCCTGAAGGGGAGAGTTGAAGAGGCATACATGGGATCCATCGTCGAGACCATCTACGAGGGTACATCCGAGATTCAACGCAACATAATTGCTCAGAGCGGCCTAAGTCTGCCACGGAAATAGTCGAACAACATGGATTTCACAATCACAAATGAACAGGAGATGCTCCGCACCTCCGCAAGGGAATTCCTGGACGCTGAATGTCCAAAGTCCCTGATGAGAACAATGGAAACCGACGACTTCGGCCACTCCACGGAATTCTGGCAAAAGATGGCGAGCCTTGGGTGGCTTGGTATGCCTTCCCCTGAGCAGTACGGAGGCACCAACTTCAGTTTCCAGGACATGGCCATCCTTCTCGAGGAGATGGGGCGATCCCTGTCTCCAGGGCCTTTTTTCTCGACGGTGGTCCTGTGCGGGCAAGCCATCCTTGAGGCTGGAACCGATAATCAGAAGGCAGATTTCATGACCAAAATAGCCTCTGGGAAGCTAGTCATGGCCCTAGCCTTCACGGAACCCAGCGCCAGCTATAAGCCAGTGGCCATCTCTGTTCGGGCCGAACTATCAGGTGGCAACTACGTCATCAACGGTACGAAGATGTTTGTATCCGACGGCCAGACCGCAGATTACTTCATCGTCGTCACACGCACCAGACAAAGCACAAACCCACAGCATGGCATATCGCTCCTGCTAGTGGATGCTCGCAGCCACGGCATCACTGTCAATCCCCTGCGCGTCATGGGTATAGACAAGCAGGCTGAGGTTGTGTTTCAGAACGTCCGCGTGCCATCAGAAAACCTGCTAGGCTCTGTCGATGAGGGCTGGCTCCTAGCAGAAAAGCTCTTAGCCTGGGGGGCCGTTGGTAAGTGCGCCGAGTCGGTGGGTGGCGCTCAGGCAGCGTTGGACATGACTGTAGATTACGTCAAGAACCGCAATGCCTTCGGGCAGCCCATAGGGAGCTTCCAAGCCATTCAGCATCACTGCGCCAACATGCTCGCAGACGTGTATACATCCCGTTACCTCATGCATCAGGCTGCGTGGCTGGTGGATGAGGGAGAATTCCAGTCGCCGGAAATATCGAAGGCAAAGGCGTGGATAAGCGATGCATATCGACGGGTCACGACCCTAGCGCACCAGTGCCACGGAGCCATAGCGTTCACCAAGGAGATCGACATACACCTCTATCACAAAAAGGCCAAGATCAACGAAATACTCTTTGGAGACGCCGCCTTCCACTGGGATAGAATAGCCGGAGATTTATAAACATAAGGTTTCTCTGCAGAACAATCCCTAGTCGCAGAGAATGATGGATTCCTGTATGATTACTAGAACTCTGATTTGTAATTGAGAAGGAGCAACTCACATGGAATACCGACAATTAGGCTCTACTGGGCTTCAAGTCTCTGCCGTTGGCCTTGGAACCAACAATTTTGGATTCAGGATGGACGAAGAGAACTCGCTCAAGGTGGCCCATCATGCCCTGGAAGAAGGGATAAACTTCATAGACACGGCCGATAGCTATGGCAGGGGTCTATCTGAGGAACGCATAGGCCTGGCTTTCAAGGACACCCGCAAGGATGTCATCATAGCGACTAAAGTCGCCAATCCCGTTGGGGACGGCCCCAACAAGCGTGGCAATTCCCGTCACCATATCATGAACCAAGTGGAGGCCAGCCTTCGCTTTCTGCAAACGGACTACATCGACCTGTATCAGATACACCGCGTCGATCCCAACACGCCCATAGAAGAGACACTCCGCGCTCTGGACGACTTGGTGCATCAGGGCAAAGTGCGCTACATCGGCTGTTCCAACTTCGCCGCTTGGCAGACGTGCGAAGCTATCCAGACCTCCAAGGCACTCAACCTTGCTCCTTTCGTCACAGTTCAGCCGGAATACAACATGCTCAATCGCAGCGTTGAGCAAGAACTGGTGCCCTTCTGCAAAGAATACGGCGTCGGGATACTCCCTTTTTATCCCCTTGCCAGCGGGTTTCTTACCGGAAAATATCGTCAAGGGGAGGCGGTGCCCGAAGGCACTCGTCTAGCCGGCAATGAACGAGCCCAGGGAAACACCCTGACCGAGAAGAATTTCGCCATGTTATCCAAGCTGGAAAGCTTTTCCGAGGAGCGGGGGCACCCCATGGTGGAGCTAGCCATAGCCTGGCTACTGGCCAACTCTGCGGTGAGTTCGGTAATCGCTGGGGCCACCAAGATTGAACAGGTTACAGCTAACGCCAAGGCCGCCGACTGGCATCTCACCACCGAGGACATGGAAGAGATAGAGAAGATTCTCCAGAGCGGTGACTAAGGCCAAGAGCAAAAGCTACAAACCACCCTGAGTTATCTCAGACTTAATCTCCTGCGACCAGGGAAGATGCCAAACCAAATATGCCGCCCACGGTAATCGTGGGCGGCATATTTGGTTTGCTTACACAGACGAGAAAAGGCAACGAGCCTTGAGCTAGAACACAGACTGTATATGATCAAGAGTTTTGGTCTGAGTTTTCGAATCGCTTTATAGAAAACTTTACCTACTGCTAACCTGAACCTTGTAAACCCAGCGGAACGTCTGGAATATAAGCGAGGAGTCAATCCAGATTGCTTTATGAGTCTGGACTGTAAGTGACAATGCGACTCGTGTATATCTGGCGTGGAAGCTCCTTGAGCGCGTTCAGAGATGGTCGCTCCACGTTCAGTATCCGATGTAGGCGGATTGCATCAAGGCGTTGCAGGAAAGGGCACCTCTTCTCGAAGGCCAACAACGTCAAACGATCGCCGCCTAGGATAAGGTGGGTTAGGCTGCCGGTGTAGGATTCGACTCGCTCTTGCAAGGTTTCCGCAGCCTTGTCAAATAGCATCCTGGCCTGATCCTCACGGCGACGGGCGAAGCGAGCCGATGAACTGCCGCCCTTCTTGTGCCTTCCTTTGACAAAGCGTGAGCCAGTCTTGGACACAGCCAAGTGCTCACCTTCGAATATGCCTACAGCAAAGCCGCTCATCCGTAATAGCAGTACCAAGACGATCCTGCGTCGTTCCAGCACCGACCACATAAGATCCAAGTCCCAGCCAGGAGCTGTGGCCTCAGATTCGATAGGAAATGGGGGCAGCACGAGTCGCACCTCACCCGGGCTCCAGAACAAAATGGCACCGGTCTCGGACGCCTGGATCGCTGCGGTGGATTCATCGGACAGCTTGATATCTTCGGGGGGCATCTGAGTGGATGTCAGGCAGTAAGTGTAACCATCCTGCTCCGGCTCTTGCCATTGCACTACCAGACGACGGAGGTTCTGAATCGATACGTCTTGCATCAGAATAGCTGGGCAATGGTGGTTCCGTCAGTGCGCGTGCCCTCGTCGGGAACAAAAGAGGCTACTTGCTTGTGCAAAGCGAGGTATTCACGCAGAGCGTCTCGCAGTGCTCCTGTTCCCACTCCATGCACAATTCGCACCGTAGACAATCCTGCCAAGATGGCTTGATCCAAGAAATGATTCAATTGCATTAATGCCTCTTCTACCCGAACCCCCCGAACGTCCAGTTCACGCCCTGAGAATGCCTCAATGGGAGACGAGGCAGTAACGGTAATGGCAGGAGATTTAGCAGCAGCTTCAGTCTTCCGCTCAATCTGGTCCATGGAAATCTTAGCCCGCATGGACCCGAGCGCTATTTCCAGCGTCTGATCATCTGCTACAGCCGCAAGCACCTCCATGGGTTGACTAACTCCTTGCAAGTACACCATATCCCCCGGCTTCAGACCCCATATCCAGTCGCGGCTAGCCCCGGCAGGACGCCATGAGGGAGACCTGAGCTCTTTCCTCAGCCCCGACACTTCATGTCTCTGGTCACGCAGAGCCTTGGAAGAATTCGCTGGCACAGGTTCTTCGACGGCTTGCGCCACGCCTTTCGAAACAGACGGAGCTACAGTACGTTTCGAGGCTCGCTCAGCTACCATCAGTTTTTGCCATATCTCCTCGACCTTGATCTCCAGATCGCGGCGTGCCGACTCCATCAAACTATCCTTCTCATGCTCCAATGCAGTCAGCTTCTCGTCCAATTCCTGTCGCAACGCCTTGGCGCGTCCCATCTCCTGCTCCGCCTCCTCTCGCTTCGCGGAGGCCTGACTCTTCTCTCGCTGTAGGTCGCCCAGCAGCCCTTCCATTTTATGATAATCATCTGAGAGTAGAGAACGTGCATCATCAATGACCGCTTGCGGCATACCCAGTCGGGCGGCAATGGTGATGGCATAACTCCTCTCTGAAAGGCCCATGATAAGTCTATAGGTTGGAGACAGTGTTTCAGGATGTAACTCTACGCTGGCATTGACCATGCCTGGGTTCTCGCGTATGAATTCAGCTAGGTCCCTCAGGTGCGATGTGGCAATCGTCTGGATGTCCCTCCGATGGAACTCAAGAAGGACTGCCTTGGACAGGGCCGTTCCTTCCTCTGGGTCCGTGCTCGTGCCCAGTTCATCAATAAGAACCAGGGATGCAGGTGTAGCCTCCGCAAGAATCTTGGTCAGATTATCAACGTGGGAACTAAATGTGGAAAGGGAACGCTGAATGCTCTGCTGGTCTCCTACGTCTGCATAGAAGCCGTCGTAAATACTGAGGGTGGCCTCGTCCGCTGGGATGTGTAGACCAGAATGCGCCATCGCAGCCAGCAGACCAGTCGTCTTCAGAGCAACGGTCTTCCCTCCGGCGTTGGGGCCGGTAATTAGCAAGAGAGACCACATGTTGCCCATTTCTATCGTATTCGGAACCACCTTGCCCGAAAGCAATGGATGACGGGCATCCTTGAAGCGCAAATAAGGTCTTTTGGTTTCGATCACCGTGACTGGCACGCTATTCGTGGCAACAGAATATCGACCCTTGGCCATTGCCAGGTCTATCTGCGCCACCATGTCCAGTCCCAGCAGTAGTTCGCCGCTCCAATACCCAACTGACTCCGAAAGTATCTGTAGGACTCGCGCTTCCTCGCGCTCTACCGCCAAGCGTAGCTCACGCGACTGATTGCCTTCGGAGACTATTGTCAGAGGTTCCACGAATAGCGTTGCACCACTGCCGGATACATCGTGCACAATGCCCGGCACATGGTGCCTCATTTCGGATTTTACCAACAGTACCATGCGGCCCTGGCGCTGAGTTATAAGAGGTTCCTGGAGCACACCGCCGTCCTGGAGATGCCTCAGGGTTTTCTGGAGATGTTCTTCTAACCTAACGTAGGTTCTCCGTGACTCGACCCGCAGGTCTGCCAGTTGTGTGGAAGCCTGATCCAGCACTTCACCGTCTCTCCCAATTGACTTGAATATCTGCGATTCAATGTCGCTCAGGTCCGGTATTTTCCCGGCCAGAGAAGCTAGAATGGGCAATTCCCCATGGGCAATAACAGCGTGACGAGCCTTGCCGAGCACGGTAATCACTTCGAGCACGTCTCGCAATTCATTGCCTTGTAGCCTGCTCCCGAGAGACGCTGCTTCTACCTGCAGCCTCACATCCTTGTTTGAGGAGATGTCTAAATCTTTACCGCTGCCAAGGAGCTGCACGGCCTCTGAGGTCTCAAGCTGACCCTGCAGAACATCGTCGTGTGTATGAGCAGGTCTCAGCGTAAGGGCCAACTCCCTTGCCATAGAGAACTGGATGCGACCTGCCAGGCGCTCCAGCACCAGAGGAAACTCCAACAATTCCAGTGCCCTGCTCTGGAGTTGTTGCTGTGTATCTGTATCGACAGTGCCGCTCATGATATTCTTGCCTAAAGGAAGATTCTACAGCCAGCTTAACAGGCTGCGAAAGCGCCGTCCAAAAAGCGATCCGGCGTGAACTAGTAGCGTCCTCTTTTTCCTATCACACTCTCGCCAGACCCAAGTCTCTAGTGCAAATGACAAATTATTCCTACGGATGTATAGGACGATTCTTAGTTTACATTGGCAGAAGGGGAAGTACCCCATCTTCAAGGTCTACTTTTAAGGCATTGATTGCCAGGCACTGCATTGCGTAATAACCTATCGTCACGATAAGATCCACCGCGCCTTGCGGCCCAAGCAGGTGCTCAACCGCACTGTAGGTCGCGTCCCTAACCTGATGATTTCCCAAGAGTTCCTGGGTAAACTGGACGAATACACTTTCCTTTGGCAATAGTCGCCTGGGTGGGCCTCCCTCCCTGATCGCTTCAATCACCTCATCTCTAACTCCTGCCTCCCTAGCCGAGTCGCAATGATGGGTCCATAAATACTGACATCTCAAGCTTTTCGCTGTTGTCAGCGTAGCAATTTCCCTAACATCCGATGAAATCGCTGGCGATACATAACGAAGCTGGTCACCAAGTTGAGCAACACTGGACGCTACGTCCGGGCTATTGAGAAGCGCGGCAAAAGGTCTGGCCACATGCCCTCGATTTGCACCAATCCTGTCGTAGATATCACGTTTGTTAGCGGGCATATCATCCTTATTTAGATAGGGTACTCTAGGCACGGTACACCTCCTTAGTACAATAGAACAATCTTGGTCTAACGCAGGTATCACCAGATCACAACTACGTCTTCAGTATCTCCATGTGCCTAAGCACACTCTCCAGGACTTCTGTCTTGATCAAAGCTAAGTCGACGTCCCTATCCAAAGTCGTCATGGTACAAGTGGATTTTCTTCTTTTAGCCTTCGCCGATAAAGCGTTTGCCCTCGTAGCGGCCAGACGCAAAGGAGGAGGGGAAAGGTTCGAGTGTGCTTGGAGGAGCCTCAGAGCCAGATGGAATCGCAAACGAGTCATCTAATGAGCGTTCGGCTACTGCTGCGTAAGCCAGGGAATCAACATTCTCTGAATAGAACGTCAACACCCGTCTCACGCGATCCTGAACGGTCTCCCAATCCTCAACATCGGACGCTTGCTCAGCTTCGTCGAGGAGACGGTCAATCTGCCGCTGGATACGCTCGCTAGCCATCCTACCTCCATCAATCAGACGATGTGGAAAGCCTAATTTTACTCCAAGAACCTAACCTAGTCGAGCAGGATTTCCCGAAGCAAGGAATACTGTGAAGCCAAGCTCATGAACGTGATCAGGGCAAGAATCATTGGAACAAGTCATTTTGAAACGGGTTCCTACATTTCTAGGAAGGCAGCGCATAGCCTAGAATGCAATCAATGGCTGCCCAACCCGTATAGAATCAAGAATTTTTAGCATGCCTTCTGAATTAGCTCTAGTTCGAGCTCAGTGAACCACAGCACAAGGCGAGGCCGTACGCTGTTCCAGACGGGGGCGCCCTCAGTCCTCACCGAGCCGAGCTGGCCGCAGCGTCTCCAGCCGCAGGTCATAGGAGGTCCCGTCGGTTGGCTGCCACCCTGTCACGTTGGAACTCACCGCGTAGGTGTCGTGCCGCCACGCCAGGGGGATGACCCAGTACTCCTCCGCCATGTCGTGGAGCGCTTCCCGGATACGTTGGTCCCTCTCCTGAGGATCGGCGATGCTGAAGATCTCCTGGTAGAGACGGTCACCACTCTCCAGATCATAGTAGGACATCATTGTGCCTGTCGCGGAGGTCATGTACTGGTAGATGGACTCGCCGGTACCATGCCAGTTCTCATAGGCACCATGGAAGATGGGAGCGGGCGCTATGTCCACGAAGTTCTGCGGGCGTGGAACGAAGCGAGACATCACATCTGGGTAGTCCGTGGACACGATCTGCACGTTCAGGCCGATAGCCCTCCAGTCCTTGGCTAGCCGCTCCAGCGTCCTGGGCATGTCCCGCATTCCATAGGCAAGGATGGACAGTACGTACACCGGCTCTCCCGCGTAGCCGCTCTCCTCTAGGAGGGTCCGGGCCGTCTGAGGATCGTAGGGGTACGGTGCGAAAGAGGGGTCCCAGCCCACGTTGACAGGAGAGGCGAAGGGCACGCTGGGCGCCGCCACAGCCACTTCCTCCGGAAAGATGCCCTGAATTGCCGCCTCCACGTCTACTCCCAGCGCCAGTGCCTTGCGGAAGGGTAGGCTGGAGGTTAAATAGGCCGGATCGTAGCTCATAAAGAAGCGCAGCAACGTACCCAGCACGTAGCGCGGCCCCTGGACCTGGAATCCCTCTGCCTTGAGTTGCTCCACGTCCTCATGCAAGACGATGGTCAGGTCCAGCTCCCCCGCTCGCAGCTTGGACAGTCGGTCTTCAGGCGCGGGAACGTGGATGAGACGGAGGCGGTCAAAGCCCGGGACGCGTTCGGCGTTCCAGTAGTCCCGGTTGGCCTCAAACTCGACGTACTCCCCCCTGACCTGATCCACGAACCGCCAAGGCCCGCTGCCAAGGGGGACATCCTCGAACCCAGGCGCTCCCACCGTTTCGTAGTAGTGCTTGGGCAAGAGCGGCATGTCTCCCCGAACCGAGCCCAGGTTGGAGAGGAACTCCGGGTCAGGCCTCTTCAGGTGGAGTCGGGCGGTGTAGCGGTCTACGATCTCCACCCGGTCCAGTGCTTCCTCCACATCGGAGCAGACGGCGCAAACGGCGATCGCCCGGGGATAGTGCTCTAGGTTGAAGGCGATGTCCTCTGTGGTGATCTCCACTCCATCGTGCCAGTGCATGCCCTGGCGTAGAATGAGAGTGTAACGGGTCGCGTCCTCGTTGGTCTCCCAGCGCTCTACCAGCCCCAGCGCTAGATCAGGCCGTCCGGATGGACCGGCACCGATGAGGAAGTCGTACAGAGGGCCGTGGTAGAGCAGGCCCAGTTTTCCTTCTAGCGATGGGTCCATAACTGCGGCTCCGAAGTCCGGCACCGCCACCCGGAGGACGGTATCTTCCTGGCTCACGGAGGTTGGCGCCGAGGAACAGGCAGTCACCACGAACAATCCCATCAGGATCAGGATTGTGTAAAGTTTAGTCATGATCGCTCTTCAAAAATAGCTGGGACAACATACCCTCATCCTCTGATTCTAGCAAGCACTCCCTCCGCATACCACAATCTGCCCGTTTCAGAATATATTATGCTCAACCTGCGCAATCGTACAATATATTGCATGACTAAGACGGGCAGATTTGTAGCGAATATGAGCTCCAGGGAAATGTGCCGTAAGCAAATGTGGCTACAAGGACACCACTAGACCAGGACAGGTGGAATCCCCTAGTGGCCCTTTATCCTGTTACTATTCCTGGCAGGGTAGGCGCGCACCACAGGGCGACACTGGCCGCACACAAGACGCCTACAGACAAGAGAGAAAAGACACAGTATGGTAAGCCCTGTCCGAGCATCAAACTACTCCACTTCCGTGGAAGAGGGTCCAGGGACGAGCTTGATGAGGTTGTCGCCGAAGAGGCTTGCCACCCACAGAGTGCCCCTTGCCGAGACCACGGCAGAAGGACTGTCGACGGGGAAGAAGCCCGTTTCACCCGAGGCGATGTCTACCCTCAAAACCATGTCGGCGCCCCATGCAGCAGTCCAGAGATAGCGTCCGTCGAAGACAAGGTGGCCAGGCCAGCCACCAACCACAATCTGAGTCAGTACCTCACCCTCCAGCGAGAGCCGGATCAGCTTGCCTTCCCAGTTGATAGACACCCATATGCTCTCGCCATCGAAGGCTAGGCCACTGGGGCCCTTGCCGCCCAGATACGGCGTCTCCTCGTAGCCTGAGGCGGGAGGTGGAGCGCCAGACACCCGGTATCTGGCTACTAGAGTGCCCTCCCGGCTGAACTTCTGCACCTCCTGCAGATTCAGGCTGGCCACCCACAGGTGCTCCCCATCTAGGGCGATCGACCATGGGGCCGTATGCCCACCCCTGATGGGAATGCGGCCCACAATCTCCCCGTCCACTGTCATGGAGTAGACCGCGTTACCCCAGGAGGTGACTACCCATAGGAATTCCCCGTCGTACGCCAAGTCCACCGGTGCCGTGTGCCCGCCCCCAATTGTATATGTGTCCACCACTCGGCCGGAGAGGTCAACTTTCGTCACAGTGCTATCTCTGCCGTTGCCCACCCAGATATATCCGGCCGCGTGTAGGATGGCGCGCGGCCCATCCCCCACCCTCACGGTAGCCACGACGTGGCCATCCTGATCAAGCTTGGTCAACGTATTCTCCGCGCTGCTGACGACCCAGATATGCTCGCCGTCGAAGGCAAGTGCTTCGGGTCTGGGGAAGCCCTCAAAGAACACCCCTGTCATATGAGGGCGCAAGTCCACCAAGTCTGGAGTCACCGGCGTAGGTGGGGACTGAGGAACGGCGAGCACTGGCGTGGGCGCTGGGATAGTAGTCGGTGCAGCGGCCAGCTCAGGATTGACTGGCTCTAGGTCTAGCCAAGCGTAGGCCGCGTGGCCACCCGTGAACAAATCGCCATCGATATGGCCGTCGACTTGCAGCGTCCCAGAGGGCATGAACAGAACATCGCTCACGTCCATCTGAGAAAGGAGGCTGAGGGTGAAGTCCATGGAACCGGATGGGGACAGCACGCCAAGCTCACCGTCGAAGCGGTACTCGTGGGTGTCAGTGATCACCAAACACGCGCCATCATCCTGGACTTCCATAACCACGTCCAGCCTAGCCGCCCCAGAAAGGGGAGCACCAACGGCGTCCATCCTCTCCTGCAGCGAGAGGGGCAATGTGTACTTGCCGTCCACCGCTAGGACCAGCTCCACGACGCCCTCAACAACACCCTCACAGGGAGGGTTGCCTCGGAGCACGTATGTCCCAGACCAGCGCGTTCCATCCATAGTGCCGAACACGGGAAATTCCGTCGCCGCGCCTGTCGGCGCGGTCGCTGACGGGGTATCGCCTGCAGTGCCAGGTTCTGGAGATGGTCCCTCACTACAGGAGACCGCTATCACCAGCAGCAAGGCCAGCATCCACAGAAAACGCATAACGAAAGCATAGTAGCACAGGGCCGGTCATCAAGTAGACTGCGCCATACCTACATCACTGAGAGAGGTTTAGGGCCAGTTCAAAAGTTCTTACGGTAATGGGCTCTTAGGCAGCATTCAGCGTAACGCTATATCCCAGCCGTTCAATTCTACTGACCTCTCGCCGCTCATACATAGTCTTAAAACACGCATTAACCAACTCCCGTCGGCCCGCGAAGCGGCACAGTTGCTTATCTCGGGGAACAAGCTGTACCTGCTAGATTCGGCAAGCATACATACCTACGTAAGCGATATGAGATCTCTACTTAACGGAGGCATGTTAGATGAGCAAAAAGTATTCGTTCGTAGTTTTGTCGAAGAAGTAGCGATCAAAGGCAAAGAGTGTCCCCTCAGATCCAGGATACCGATACCACGGCAGCCGTTGAGTCATACGACATCGAAAGTTCTTGATTCTATACGGCTTGGCTGCCGAGCCTGGATTCGAACCAGGGTTACGTGAGTCAGAGTCACGTGTGCTACCACTACACCACTCGGCAATGCAGGCCGCCATTCAGTGTAATACCACTCTCAGTCATGGTCAATCTTGCTCAGGGAGCCAGAAGTCCCTCTTTCCGCAGGTCAGGCGAGCCTTCTTCGTCCGGGAGCATGTCAAATATCAAGCGCCCGCGCGATATTGCCTTTATGATCTCGGCGTATGTATCCAGTGCCTGGACGCGGGCGATTATATATTCCTGTATGTGCTCAGCATCAAGGCTTACAAGGTAATCGTACAACCTAAGTGACGACTCAGCTCCCAACCGCTTCTGCACAATGAGTTCCTGTTTCATATCTGCCAAATTCGGGTCGTCAAGCACCACAAGCCACTGAATCAGGTATCCCAGGAAGTGCTCGTCCCTATTGATGTCTGCATACCAGGAGTCAAACCTGTCGCCGATAAGGTCTCTGAACCCCTGATAGTCAGGGTATGAAACTAGGGTGAGGCCAGTAAATTCCTCCAACTTTAGCCAGAATGCCCTCTCAAACTGCTGGGCTTGTGCTTCCTGAACGGCCCTGTGCTGAAAGGAAGCGTAAGCGCCATCGTCCTGGCTGGGGTTCAGGAATGTTTGACGCATATGACCGACCTCGTGAGCCAGTGAACCAATGACATCTGCAATATCACGCTCAGCATCGACGACCACCGCTATTTTACCCAAATGAGATATCTTAAGGCCCGCTGCAGTCATTTTTATCTTCTCTCGCTCGGCAAGAAGATCCGCATATTTTACCGGTCCATTGAGCGCAAACTGTTGGGAGTAATAGTCATCAATCCACGCTAGGTAGTCCTTACGGTTGAGAAGATATATATCAACCCGTTCATCCAGAAGGCTCCTGCCAGTCAGAACATAGTATCCGGCATCGGCAACCCTCAGTACCTCTTCCGTATGATCTATCCCATCCGCACTCAGGGCGGGCTCCCGAGTATCTATCAGAGTCTGCAGATCTGCCAGCTTCTGCCGAAGCTCCTGCGTGGTGTATACAGTCTGCACTTGCAGTCCTGCAATGCCATCCACCCACTCAATCTCAACCTCGTAAACATTATCGTCCTCATCAGCCTCTGCTACAGCGTTAGCCGGGTCTATCACCATCCTCAGGGTGTGTACCCCCTCGGTTATCTGAGTCACCTTGGTAAGCTCATCCCAGTCTGCAAACAACAAGAGCTGATTAGGTTCCATACTTTCTGAAACCTCGAATGTATGGACGACCCTATCGTCGAAGTATAGGTCGACGGAAAAAGACGTGGAAACCTCGATAATGCTTTCGTTGTGCAATATCACATCAACAAAAACCGCATTATCCACGCCCAGTGGGTCGTTTAAGAACGTCTCTATCTCGCGGGAAGCGATGATAGGCCCGTCCCAGTCCAGCCGCCATCCAGGAACCAGATTGGGCAGTGTCAACGGTGCGGGCGGTGTTGGAGCCGGTATTGGAACAACAACCGACGGCTTAGGAGGTACGCCGCCTGTTCCCCATATGAACCTCTTCTCTATCACGTTATTCGACTCGTCAGCCTCTATTATAAGATCTGTGGGATCAACTTCTATCCTTAAAATATGCTCACCGGGGGTTACGTTGATCACACCGAAAAGCCCTGCCCATTGAGAGCTCCCTGCTGTCTCCTCCGCCAGCAGTCCGTCACCCACCTGAGCGGAAACCAGAATGTCGTCCAGATACAAATGCGCCCTGATTTCACCCTCAAAACTGGCCAGCCCACGATTCTGAAATCCATAACTGATGTATGTTGGGACATTCACCGAAAGCGGTCCGTCAGCCTTGTCCCCGCTATACGAAGTGGCGATTAAGGAATCCGACCAGCCGTTTGGAACAGATGGCACCATATCTGGAAGCTTGATACGATCAGGAGCGACCACAGGAGTACCGTCGATTAAGGGTTCCCAGGTAAACTCAGACACGAACACGTTATCGGACTCGTCCGTCTCAGGAATCAGGTCTGTGGGATCGACTACCAGCTTCAATCTGTGCGTGCCGGACTGGAGCCTCACTCTGGCCGGCAATTTCTCCCAACCTGTGACGCTCATTAGTTGGTTGGCCTCAAGCCCGGGGCTTTGCCACCTTTCGACAAAAACATCGTCTAGGTAGACATCTACGAAGAAGGAGTGCTCAATGCTACTGCGACTGTTATTGATGACAGCCCAGCTGATATATGTGGCACCCCCTACGGATAGCTCAGTGATCGTATTTTGCCCCGGTGTGCCGGTAGCAAACAATGGAAGAACCCAGTTACGCGGCGTGAAAGGTGCGATATTCGAGTTTCTCTCTCTGGTGGGCGTAGGCTGAAGCACGATGACAGGCGTTGGGCTAGGACCTATGGTGGGTGTTGGTGTAACCGAGGTCGTGAATATAGCCGTGGGGCTGGGCATTGGTCTGGGCGTATGTGTAGGAAGCGGCGTCGGTGTCTCAGTTGGTACCTGAGTTGGAGTGCCAGTGACCTGTGCGCAACTCGCCACCAGCAACAGGTTTATTGTAAGTATTCCAAGCCACCGCGCTACAATATCCATACTACGAGTGTAGCAGTATTACACCTACCAGAGTAATGACAGAGATACGGATTGGGAACGATGAGCCGTTGGTATCCCTGAATGCTAAGGTCCTGTCGGTCTCCATCACATCAAGGGAAAATGCATCCATTACAGGCACAGCCTTAGCCATCAAAGCCCTCTCCGACTTCCATTTCAACCTCTTGCCAGGTACAATATACCTGTCGCGGGAGAACCGCACGAGCCACAGGACAGCAAGGCAACCTAATGATTCTCTTGATAGACAACTACGATAGCTTCACTTACAACCTCTACCAGTATCTGTGCGAACTCGGCGCAGAGGTGGAGGTTGTACGCAATGACCAGATCACCCTGGAGGACATAGAGCTTATGTCTCCCGAGAAGATAGTCATCTCGCCGGGGCCACGTACTCCCAAGGAGGCTGGAATATCCAACGACGTGGTGCGCCATTTCCAGGGCCGCGTGCCCATACTGGGAGTGTGCCTCGGCCACCAGTGCATAGGCTATACATACGGGGGAACGGTGGACAGGGCCGGCGAGATCATGCACGGCAAGACATCCCTTATTCACCATGATGGCAAAAGCCTGTTCGCAGGACTGCCTAACCCCTTCGAGGCCATCCGTTATCACTCCCTGGCAATCTACAAAGACGACCTTCCTGATACGCTGGAGGTCACCGCATGGACGGACAACGGACTGATAATGGGTGTACGCCACAAGGAGTACCAGGTGGAGGGCGTCCAGTTCCACCCGGAGTCGATTCTAACTGTGGTTGGTAAGGACATTCTGCGGAACTTCCTAGACATGCAGCCCAAGGAGAAAGCGCCCGCCGAAAGGGGGGCGTAGGTGGCAATCCACAGCACGAACATCATCGTAGATAAAAAGGACCAGCTGGAGAAGATTGACAAGTACTGTTTGCCTCAAGAAACCCTCACTGGTGTCTTCGATCTGGAAAGTTCCTCCACCGGGTTCTTCGGCATGACCGACAAACCGCTTGTCTACTACGACAAGGAGTTTCTCGGCAAGAAGAAGGCTATTGTAAGCATTCCCTACAGCCGCATCGTCTCCGTGAGCAGCGAGAACTACCAGGGCATCTTCTTCAAGCGTGGGCTCTTCGGCAGCGACAGGATCATGATCCAGGTCATGGGAATGGACGTCAAGGTCTTCGAGTTTCGTGGCGTGGATAAGGCCCACACACCCCATTCCATCATCATGAAGCACATTTTGGGTGATTGATCATATAAGCCTAGCCGCTCCCGAAAGGGCAAAAGAATGATCCAACAAGCCATAGGTACCATAGTCTCCGGCCATGACCTGTCCGCTGATGAGGCGACCCAGGTCATGGAGGAGATAATGACAGGAGAAGCAACTCCTGCGCAATTCGGGGCTTTTGTCACCGCACTACGTCTCAAGGGCGAGACCGCAGAGGAAATCGCAGGCATGGCACTGGTCATGCGGGAGAAGTCCCTACATGTGCAATCAAGTGGCGACCTTGTGGATACCTGCGGAACCGGGGGCGACGGCGCCCACACAATCAACGTCTCCACCATCGCCGCCTTCGTCGTCGCGGGTGCAGGCACCAAGGTCGCCAAGCACGGTAACCGCGCTATAACCAGCGCCTGCGGCAGTGCCGATGTCCTTGAGGCCGCAGGAGTGAAGATAGACCTGGGGCCAGAGGGAGTGGAGCGGTGCATTCAGGACGTGGGCTTTGGCTTCATGTTTGCCCAGACCTTCCATCCAGCCATGCGTTTCGCCGGGCCACTCCGGAGAGAAATAGGCATCCGGACGGCATTCAACATCTTGGGCCCCCTCACAAACCCCGCTGGAGCGCGAAGTCAGGTACTGGGAATAGCTGACGGAGCACTGGGCGAGAAGATGGCGCGAGTGCTGCAACAGTTGGGGTGTCAGCACGCGCTGGTTGTCCACGGAGAAGACGGTCTCGATGAAATCTCCATCGCCGCCCCCACCCAGATATGGGAACTGAAAGCAGACACCATCCAGAACTATACCGTGACCCCGGAGGAACAGGGCCTTACTAGGGCCTCAGTAGACGCCATACGTGGCGGTTCAGCAGAGGAGAACGTGGATGCCATGAACCGTGTACTATCAGGTGAGAAAGGCCCGCATCGTGACGTTGTGCTGCTCAATGCCGCTGCCGCTCTGACAGCCGGAGGCGCCGTTCAGGACATTGGACAGGGGATAGCCCGTGCTTCCGAGGCAATCGACAGCGGCAGAGGGATGGAAAAGCTCCAGTCACTTGCGACCCTGAGCCAAACGCTCACTTAATTATTTTTTAAACTTTTAAAAAAGATTTACAAAACTTACAGATTTTACAAAAGATGTCTACTATTCTGGACAGCATCGTGGAGACCAAGCGGCACGAGGTAGAGCGCCGCAAGATAGAAATGCCCCTTACGTCCCTGCAAGAGCAGGCGAAGGCGCTTCCGTTGCCGCTCAATCTTTCCGGCGCTCTCATGGGCGATGGAGTGCGGCTCATAGCCGAGACAAAGAAAGCATCACCCTCACGGGGCCTGCTCAGTGATAACTACGACCCCGCGGCCCTGGCAAAAACCTACGCCGATAACGGCGCGGCGGCTGTCTCAGTCCTCACGGAGAGGGATAATTTTCAAGGCAGCCTTGAACACATGACGTCTGTCAAGCAAATCCTTCAGCCCCTTGGTGTGCCGGTTCTACGCAAAGACTTCATCTTCGATCCATACCAGGTGCACGAGGCCAGAGCCTATGGGGCCGACGCCCTCCTCCTGATAGTGGCCATCCTTACCCACGAAAGCCTGAAAGAGCTGCTTGATCTGAGCCAAAGCCTGTGGCTGCAGGTACTTACGGAGGTACACAACAAAGATGAGATGAAGACGGCCCTGGCGGCCGGTGCCGAGATTATAGGCATCAACAACCGCGACCTGCGCACCTTTGGAACTGACATCTCAACCACGGAACATCTAGCCTCCCTGGTTCCCAACGGCAAGATATTGGTTAGCGAAAGCGGCATCCACAGCCACGATGACCTGGTCAGGCTGCGCCGCGTTGGTGTCCACGCCGTGCTTGTTGGTGAAGCCCTTGTAACAGCACCTGACCCTGGAACCAAGGTGAGAGAACTACTACACGGTTCATCTTAGAGAGGTTGTTTGTGACCAAAGTAAAAATTTGCGGGCTCAGTAATGTGGACGACGCGTTGGCCGCGGCCGATGCAGGAGCGAACTTCCTTGGCATATTATTTGAGCCTCACAGTCGCAGGCTCGTTGACATGGATGACGCAAGAAGTCTCATCCAGTCCTTCCGTGCCCAGTGGCACCAGGAAGAGCCTCAATGGGTGGGTGTCTTCGCCAATCAGCCATTGGATGAAGTCAACCGAATCCTCAACTATTGTGGCTTGGACATGGCACAGCTATCTGGACACGAATCGCTTGAATACTGTGATCAGATAGTGCGACCTGTGCTCAAAGTCTTCCACGTCAAAAACGACACCCCCGCTCAGGAGGTACTGCTGGAAGTAGAACGATCGCTGAAGACATACCAGAAGAACGGGCACATGTGTATGCTTGATACCTTCAAGGATGGTGTACTCGGCGGTACAGGCCAGGTCTTCAACTGGGAAGTGGCCCAGGCGTTGGCCAGTGATTACTCTTTCCTTTTGGCAGGGGGGCTCAGTTCGGAAAACGTGGGCGAGGCCATACGACGGGCAAGGCCTTGGGGACTCGATATTTCCAGCGGCGTGGAGACCGATGGCCAGAAGGATGCGGGCAAAATCGTTAAGTTCATTACCCAGGCCCACCAAATAGACTGTATCTTAAATGCCTCCTCTCCCACCTGACCCCACAGCAGAAAGCAACACGATGAAAGCATCAGACGTAATTCTACCCGACTCTTGGGGCCACTTCGGCTCCCACGGCGGCCGCTTTGTGCCCGAGACCCTCATGACAGCCCTAGAGGAGCTGGAGGCAACATATCTGTCTTCGGAGGAAAATCCGGCGTTCCAATCCCAGCTTTCCCACTACCTCACCACCTACGCAGGAAGGCCAACCGCGCTGTATTTCGCTGAGAACCTCTCCCGTAAGTATGGCGGCGCACGCATCTATCTGAAGAGAGAAGACCTTGCCCACACAGGAGCCCATAAGATCAACAACGCTCTAGGTCAGGGACTTCTTGCCAAACACATGGGCAAGAAGCGCATCATAGCCGAGACGGGGGCGGGACAGCACGGTGTCGCCACCGCAACCGCCTGCGCGATGCTGGGACTGGAATGCCTTGTGTACATGGGCGAAGAGGATATGCGACGTCAGGCCATTAACGTATATCGTATGCACCTTCTGGGAGCGGAAGTGAGACCTGTGTCATCCGGCAGCCGCACTCTGAAGGACGCCATCAACGAGGCAATCCGTGACTGGGTAACCAACGTACAGACCACTCACTACCTCATAGGCAGCGCGGTTGGACCACATCCATATCCGATGATCGTACGCAACTTCCAAACGGTCATCGGCAACGAGTCGCGTCAGCAGATTCTGGAGGCCGAGAGACGCCTGCCCGACTACGCCGTCGCCTGCGTTGGTGGAGGCAGCAACTCCATAGGTCTCTTCCACCCTTTTGTAAACGACACGTCAGTTAAGCTGGTGGGCGTTGAGGCAGGAGGCAAAGGGCTGGAATCCGAGCGACACGCCGCAACTCTAGTAGCAGGAAGGCCAGGAGTACTCCACGGCTCGATGTCCTACCTGTTGCAGGACGAACACGGACAAGTCAAGGAGACACACAGCATCTCCGCAGGCCTAGACTACCCCGGAGTAGGACCAGAGCACAGCCACCTCAAGGACACGGGCCGCGCCAAGTACGTAGCCGTCACCGACGCACAAGCACTGGAGGGTTTTCACACGCTGTCCAGAATCGAGGGCATTATCCCCGCCCTGGAGTCAGCCCATGCTATATATTACGCCTGCCAGCTTGCCTCAACTCTGCCGGAGGACAACATTGTACTCGTGTGTCTCAGCGGCCGCGGCGACAAGGATGTGGATACCATAGCGAAGATGGGGGAACAATAAGCACTAGAGAGTTGCCAAACTAATGCGTCTCTCTAGACGTAAGCCCTCCTGAAGCATCAGCCCTCGCCGCTGCCACTTTCTTGAATCACAGCTAGTCGCCCTGTATACTCCTGGTATGGAGCAGCGAAAAGTCACCGTGAGAGTCCCAGCCACATCTGGCAACCTTGGCCCAGGCTTCGATTGCCTTGGCATTGCTCTTGACTGGTGGAACGAGGTACGTATGAGCGTATCTCCGGCATCGAAGGTCATTGTCATGGGAGAGGGTTCCGATACCCTCAGCAGCGTGGAGGATAACCTGATATACAGCTCTGCGCAAACCCTTCTTCGCGAGGTGTGTGAGGACACACCGTTTCTGTATATAGAGTGCGAGAACCGCATACCCCTGGCAAGGGGCCTGGGGAGTAGCGCCGCAGCCATCGTGGGGGGGCTGGTGGCGGCAAACGCCCTTTGCGACCACCCCCTCGACCAGCGATGCCTCCTTGATATGGCTGTGCGACTGGAAGGCCACGCCGACAACGTAACTCCGGCTCTTTTGGGTGGATGCCAGGCCGTCGTGCATGATGGAGACAGAGTCGTTGCAAATACCGTACCCGTAGCTCCTGAACTGAGGGCAGTAGTTTTTGTGCCTGACCTACCCATGTCCACCAGAGACACCAGAGATGTCCTTGCAGAGCAGGTGACCCGTGAAGACGCTGTATTCAATCTTGGAAGGGTTGCCATGCTGGTGAACTCCCTGTCCAGCGGACGGACAGAACATCTGAGAATTGCCACCCAGGACAGGCTGCACCAGCCCGCACGAGAGAAGATATTCCCCGCCATGAAGTACATCTTCCGCGCCGCCCAGGATGCCGGGGCGGCGGGTGTATTCCTTTCAGGCGGCGGCTCCAGTATACTTGCGCTCGCCACATCCAACTTTATGACCATCGGCTTCGAAATGGCCAACGCGGCAGACAAGATGGGACTTTCAGGCAATACAACCGTAACAAGCCCTTCCTCCTTGGGGGCACACTTGGTCTCAGCGTAATTATGGAACCACCCATGACTGGCTTAATCGTTCAGAAATACGGGGGCAGTTCTCTGGCGGACGCCGAGAGAATCAAGGCCGTTGCACGCCGTATTGCGCGATCAAAGGACGAAGGAAACCAGGTTGTGGTGGTAGTCTCAGCCATGGGCAATACCACAGATGACCTCCTACGCCAGGCCAACGCTGTCACGGAAAGACCGGACGAGCGTGAGCTGGCGCTCCTGCTTTCCACGGGAGAAATCGTGTCCTCCACACTTGTTGCCATGGCACTTCGCTCACTGGGATACAAGGCCATCAGCCTCAATGGTGGACAGGCTGGCATCCACACCGACATGGACTACAGCCGCGCTAGGATAACCGCCGTGAACCCACAGCGCATCCTGAAGGAGCTGCGGGAAGATACCATCGTCATAGTCGCCGGGTTCCAGGGGATTACAGATGAGATGGACGTCACAACCCTTGGCAGAGGAGCGTCAGATACCACGGCAGTGGCACTGGCCGCAGGGCTGGAAGCAAAGATCTGCGAAATATATACGGACGTGGACGGCATCTACACCGCCGACCCCCGTATTGTGCCAGATGCCCAAATACTTGACGAAATAGACTACGAGGAGATGCTGGAACTGGCAAGCTATGGGGCGAAAATGCATCCCCGCTCCATAGAATTGGGAGCTATGTATAACATACCCATCCTGGTGACATCCAGCTTCACAGACACACCAGGAACACTTATTCACTGAGAGGCCCCATATGGAAACGAGAAACCGAGTTAGAGGAATAGCCCACAACAAGAACGTGGCGAAGATAACCGTGCTGGGTGTTCCAGACAGTCCAGGAATATCCGCCACCCTTTTCGAGCCGTTGGCCGAGAAGGGAATAAGCATAGATACCATTGTCCAAAACGTCAGCGTTGAGCGTATCACCGACCTCACATTCACCGTGGCACGGGAAGACCTTGAGATCGCTATGGATATAGTAGAACCCGTTGCACATGACATGGGAGCCGGTGGTTGCGTAAGCAATGCTTACCTTGGGAACGTAAGCATTGTGGGAACGGGCATGCAGCATAATCCCGGCTACGCAGCCCGTATGTTCCGCGCCCTGTACGAAGCCAACGTCAATATAGAAATGATAACCACGTCCGAGATACGCATAACCTGCATTGTGGCTGAAGACCGAGTGGAGGACGCAGTGCGCGCACTGCATGAGACCTTCCTCCTAGACCAGGTTGACTAGACTTGATGGAAGGCGGCCCGATCCTTTGGCGCAACCTTTTCTCTCCATCGTAATACCGGCGTACAACGAGGAGATGCGGATCGCCCAGACACTAGATACCGTCGTGGAATACGCTGGCAGTCAAAGCTACTCCTGGGAAGTGATTGTGGCCGACGACGGCAGCCAGGATGGGACCGCAGCTCTGGTGGAGGCTGCTGCCGAAGCACACCCTGAAATACGCCTCATCAGGCTCAACCACGGAGGCAAGGGATGGGCGGTACGGGGCGGCATGCTGAATGCGAGTGGACAGTACAGATTTCTAGCCGACGCCGACCTCTCCATGCCTATAGTGCACCTTGAGAGGTTCCTGCCGTCCACGCTCACAGACTTCGACGTCGCTATAGGCTCCAGAGAAGCCACCGGTGCTCACCGCTTCGATGAACCCTTCAGACGCCATCTCATGGGGCGCACATTCAACCTAATGGTGCGCCTGCTAGCCGTGAGGGGCTTTACCGATACCCAATGCGGCTTCAAGTGCTTCAATGCCAAAGCCGCAGAGTCTCTTTTCCCACTACAGCGTACCGGGGGATTCGGGTTCGACGTCGAAATCCTCTTTTTGGCCCAAAAGTTGGGGTTACGCATCAAAGAGGTGCCAATCGATTGGTACTACCACGAGGGAAGCAAGGTGCAACCGGTGAGAGACAGCTTCCTAATGCTGAAGGACTTACTTTCGGTACGTTGGAACTCCATCAAGGGTAAATACGGGAAGCTCATTCACAAAGGACCCGATGCTGGAACGCCCGACAATACGGATCTAGCGGACTAACTCTTACAGTAATCCCTCTCAACTCCAACACATTGGATGAATACTCAAGCCAAAATCCCCACTCATAATGCAGCATCTTAAGTGCACCATAAATAAATTATCAGGAAAATGCTACAGCTAGACAGTCAGGGATTGCAATCACCTTGACAGTCAGTATACAATCCCCTCCCTAGAACACAGGCGGAGTATAGAAAATGAACCTAGCCAACAAAGACGAAGCGCGAATAAAAAGAGACAAGGCAAAGGACGCCATAACCCTAGCCTTGGCAAGCCGCTGGAAAGAGGCGGTAACCTTGAACCGCGAGATTGTCAGCGACTCCCCCAGAGATGTGGAGGCGTACAACAGGCTAGGAAAGGCTCTGTCTGAGTTGGGCCAGTACAAAGGTGCTAAGGATGCCTTCCGCCAGACCCTGGAGATATCGCCTGCCAACGGCATAGCCAAGAAGAACCTCCAAAGGCTTGCCCAGCTAAACGAGGCGGCTGCCATACCCAAGCAGGGCACAAAGGTAACCCCTGAGCTTTTTATAGAGGAGCGCGGGAAATCCACTACCATCTCGCTAATGAAACTGCCAGCCGACGGAGCTCATTTGCGTATGGCACCTGGAGACTCAGTAGAGCTTCAGGAGTCCGTCACTGGACTGACAGTGGGAAACCCTGAAGGACAGTACCTAGGAGAAGTTGAACCAAGGATTGGCCAGCGCCTTGCAAAACTAATCCAGGGCGGCAACATATACGCCGCCGCCGTAACTTCCGTACGGGAGCAAAACCTGGTCGTCATGATCAAAGAAACGTATCAGCATCGCAGTCAGTACGGTACGGTTTCCTTCCCCAACAAGCAACCGTCAGGTGGAGTCTACTCATATCTAGGAGCTCCTCCCCTGCCAGCAGAACTTGACCTTGAAGAGGAAGGAATAGAGCTTGAACGCCCCCCCATCATCGATTGGGACGAGGAGGGAGAGGCCTCCATCGCCGCTCCACCTTCCGACCATGAAGTAACACCCCCCTCTCCAAGAGATGACCTAGACGAACAGGCTAGCTTCTAAACCTGGCTGTGGCCTGCATTCACACCAGAATCGCGCAAGCGTCATCCTTCCCCCAGCTTCCAACCTAGTGTATCATCCCTTCATCATGTCTAGGGAAAACACATCTCAACCTGTAGTCATAGCCAGAAACCTGGTTAAAAAATACAAAGACAACCTGGCAGTCGACGGGATTGACCTAGCCATTTACAAGGGAGAGTGCTTCGGTCTCCTGGGGCCAAACGGGGCAGGAAAAACCAGCACGCTTAAGATGGCCTCGTGCATATCTCCCGTAACCTCAGGGGAACTCCTGATAAAAGGCAAATCGGTATCGGATGACCCGCGGGACGTCAAAGCGCTCCTTGGCGTAGTACCACAGGAGAACAACTTAGACTCGGATCTAACCGTCCTGGAAAATCTGCTAACCTATGCCCGCTATTACGACATGGACTCCCCCACAGCTCTCGCCAGAGCCTGGGAGGCGCTATCCCTTTTCAAGCTTGGGGAGCGAGCACACCACCGTATTGACACTCTGTCAGGTGGTATGAAGCGACGTTTACTTATAGCCCGCGCCCTTATCCATCAACCCTCGGTGCTTCTGCTGGACGAACCCACCACGGGGCTTGATCCCCAGGCCCGCCATCTGGTATGGCAAAAGTTAGCCTCACTCAAGGAACAGGGCATCACCATGATCCTCTGCACCCATTATATGGAGGAAGCAGCCCACCTGTGTGACCGGCTGGTAATAATGAACCACGGGAAGATATTGGCTGAAGGTGTACCCAGAGACCTGGTACGCACCTATGTTGGAGGCCAGGTAGTTGAAGTGCCTTCCAGGGGTCTAGTGGCCGACCGCGTGAACACATTGGCCAAGGAGAATGGAATGCAGGTTGAGGAACATGGAGATACCCTCTACATGTTCTCCCCAAACGGAGCAGCTAACTCCGTTGCACGTGAACTGGAGGAGGAGCAAGTAGTCGTAAGGGCGGCTAACCTGGAGGATGTTTTTCTCCGCCTAACCGGCAGAGAGCTACGGGAGGAATGACCCTTCCAACTTACAGGTCAGCAAAAGTATGGCAGCGTAACAGAGATGTATTTCTGCGGCTGTGGAAGACCGAACTCGGAGGTATCATTGCTGAGCCTGTCGTTATTCTGGCCGCCCTTGGATTTGGGCTTGGTTTTTACGTTGATGACATAAATGGCAAGACCTACGGGGAGTTCGTGGCCCCTGGAATCATGGCCAGCTATGCCATGTTCCATGCCGTCTTCGAGTGCACATTCTCCACCTACCTCCGCATGGAGACGCACAGAATTTTCGACGGCATTATCGTAACGCCGGTCAGCATAGAAGACCTTGTGATGGGAGAGATAGGTTGGGGCGCGACACGTTCCACTCTCACGACTACCGCAATATTGGCCTCCACCTATGTTCTTGGCATGGTTTCCTCTCCCTGGGCACTACTGATAATACCGGTTTCATTCATCATTGGGCTTATGTTCGCTTCCATAGCCATCACGGTAACGGCACTAGTTCCATACCTGAACAGCCTCAACAATTTCTTCACTCTCTTCGTCACCCCCATGTGGTTCTTCAGCGGGGTCTTCTTCCCATTGAACGAGCTCCCAACTCCAATATCCACCTTCGCCTGGTTCCTGCCGCTTACACCTGCAGCCCATCTGGTACGCGGGCTGGCTTTCGGTGAACTTGACTGGACTCTTCTGGCGTCCTTCCTGCTTATGATGGGTTTCCTGGCCTTCTTCCTGTTCTTGGCCTTACGTGTGATGAAAACGAGGCTCATCAAGTAATGCCCTAAATTCGCCTCATATAAATGACCGAGGAGCATCAGGGTCTTATTATCCTGAGAGATTAACAACAGAGGCAAGAGCACATGGACTTATCTCGACGTATCTACCCACTGGATCCCAGAGAGCTTACTGAGGAGCAACTCGCGGTGGTCTTCGCAATGACCTCCCGCAACCCTAAGCCATTCGATGAGATAGCCAAGGTCGTGACCGCTGAGAAAGCAGCGGACTTCCACGAGCGGTGGGTACTCAACTACGGCCATGCCTCTGTGGCGGAGCACGCAATTCTCCACATGGCTGTGGAGAATATCTCACGCCTAGCCTGCGACACACTGGAGGACAATCGTCTGGCCTCATACACTGAGAAATCCTCACGATACCAGGTACTTGACCAAGGCCACTATCACATCCCAGTGGAACTTGATGGTCACCGTCTCAGGGACGTGTACGTAAACACGTGCGACTCCCTATTCAGAGCCTACCAGGACACAACGGAAAAGCTGCTTGAGCATCTGGCGAGCGTTACACCCAAGAACGAGGGCGAACGTGACTCTGGCTACAACCTACGTCTACGTCGTGCGGCCACGGACGTCTGCCGTTTTCTACTTCCCACAGCCACGCTTACCAACGTGGGCATGACCCTGAACGCCCGCTCCATGGAGCACGCCGTTCGCAAACTCCTCTCATCCAACCTCCTTGAGGAACATGATATAGGCGAAGCGCTGAGGGAGCAGGGCAGGACCATAACTCCCACACTTATAAAATACGCCGACCGCAACGGGTACCTGGTGCTTTCCAGGGCTTCCCTGGAAAGCCTGGCAGAGGACGAGAAAGAGTCCATTCCATACGGCGCCTGCCGGGCGGAACTGGTCCACTACGACCCCGAAGCTGAATCCAAGCTGGTGACAGCACTGCTATACCGTTTCTCCTCCGGTTCATATGGAGACATTTGGCAAAGGGTGGAGAACATGAGCCAGGCCCAACGAGAGGAGGTAGTCCACAAGGCTCTGAACAGCCTTGGCCCTCATGACATCCCAATAAGGGAACTGGAGGCTGTGGATTATACTTTTGACTTGGTGATGGACTACGGAGCTTATAGAGAGTTCAAGCGGCACCGAATGCAGACCTACATCTCCCAACAGGCGACGGTAGACCTGGGATACATCATCCCGGACCTCATTCTGCAAGCCGGTCTGGAGGGACAATTCAAGGAGGCTATGGAAACAGCCGCCCGCGGGTTTCACAGCGTTTCCGAAGCTCTTCCAGGGGTTGGAGGGTACCTGGTAACACACGCCCACCTTCGCCGAGTACTTTCAAAGATGAACCTGAGGGAGTGTTTTCACCTCTTCAAGCTGCGCACCAGTCCCCAGGCTCACTTCACACTTCGAGGCGTGATGAAGGAAGCGCTTGACCTAGCGACGCAACGTCATCCACTGCTGTTCAAGTACCTACAGCTGAGGGACGAATAGGCAAAACCAAAACCTATTTAGCCGCCCCTCCAGAACCGTTGATGCTGGCCACGGTAGCCACAGTCAAATTGCCCTTTTCCTTGTCCCGCATGATCCACACGCCCTGGGCAATACGACCAGTCACCCGTACCTCTGATAGAGCGAGCCTCTCTATGATGCCCTGTTCGGAAACCAGCATGATCTCGGTGGCATCCAGCACTAGGTGTGCAGCGGCCACCGGCCCGGTCTTGTCGGTAATCTTGAGAGTTATGACACCCTTGGCGCCCCTGGCCGTCCTACGGTATGCTTGGATTGGAGTAAGTTTCCCAAATCCTCTACGACTTACCACAAAGAGCTGTGCCCCAGTTATGACCACATCCATTGACACTACTCTGTCTTCCTGATCAAGGCGTATTCCTCTTACCCCGCCTGCGTATCGACTACTTGACCTGACATTTGCAATAGGAAAGCGGGCGGCCATGCCCTTCTCTGTCACCATCACAACCTCATCCCCTTCATGAGCCCCACGAACCGAGACAAGCTCGTCACCCGATTCAAGGTCCATAGCTATAAGCCCGTTACTCCGTATGTTGGTCATGGAAGAGGAAACCATCCGTTTTATCTCTCCCTTGCGGGTGGCCAACATGATGAACTCATCTTCGTTGCTGGAAGAGAGCGCCAGAACAGCGTTGACTTGCTCTCCGTCGTTGAGAGACAGTAGGTTCACAGCAGAAATGCCGCGGGTAGAGCGCGAGGCATCTATGGGTATTTCAAAGCATCTTGTTGAGTAGACCCTACCTCGATTGGTGAAGAACAGGAGTGTATCGTGGGTATCGGTTACAATGAGATTTTGGAGTATGTCGGCTTCTCTAGTTACCATACCTGTCACACCTCTGCCACCCCTGTGTTGGGCTTTGTACGTGTCAAGCGGCATGCTCTTCACATAACCTCGCTGTGTGATGGTAATCACCATATCCTGATGGGGAACCAAATCCTCCCTGGTAGGAGCATCGGGTTCCTCATCCCATACCTCGGTGCGGCGGTCATCGCCAAAGTCTTTGCGAATCTTTCTGGTATCCTTCTTAACCTCTGCCAGCACCTTCTGAGGATCTCCCAGCAGGGTTTCAAGTTCGCCGATGGTCTTGCGCAGCTGCTGGAACTCCTCCTCTATCCTCTCTCTCTCCAGAGCGGCAATGCGCCGCAACTGCATATCCAGAATCGCCTGTGCCTGTATCTGGGTCAGGGTGAGCCATTCCATTAGTCCCTGCCGAGCGGTGTCCACGTTGGTGGCCTGACGTATGAGGATGATAACCTGATCAAGGTTGGACAGGGCCGTCCGCAGACCCTCAAGTATGTGTGCACGTTCTTGGGCCTTTTTTAGGTCAAACTGCGCCCGCCGTGTGATCACCTGACGACGGAAGTCTATGTAGTGCCTAAGAAGCCTCTTCAGAGGCAGCACCTGGGGCTGACCATCCACCAAGGCCAACGTGTTAACAAAAAATGCCGTCTGCATAGACGTATGCTTGTACAGGTTATTTAACACAATCTCTGGCTGAGCCTCTCGGCGTAGGTCAACGACGACGCGTAGGCCGTGACGGTCTGACTCATCTCTAACTTCGCTTATACCATCTATCTTCTTGTCCTTGGCCAGTTGTGCTATCTTTTCCACCAGCGTGGCCTTGTTCACCTGAAAGGGAATTTCAGTCACCACAATCTGCTTGCGCTCAGATCGCCTTTCGCCTTCCTCAATGGTAGCCCTAGCCCGTACTAGCACGCGCCCACGCCCCGTGGAATAGGCATTTAGGATGCCTTCTCGGCCCATGATGATACCGCCAGTGGGAAAATCAGGGGCCTTGATGAACTTCATCAGGTCTTCAACGTTGGCTTCCGGATTGTCTATGAGATAAACAGTCGCATCGCACACCTCTCTCAGGTTGTGAGGAGGAATACTAGTTGCCATTCCAACGGCAATGCCCGCAGCCCCGTTAATCAACAGGTTGGGAAGCACGGCAGGAAGGACATGTGGCTCCCGGAGGGTATCATCAAAGTTGGACGCAAAGTCCACTGTATCACTGTCTATATCCCCCAGCATCTGTTGTGCTATGGCAGACAGACGGGCCTCAGTGTATCGCATGGCCGCGGGAGGGTCATCATCAATGCTTCCGAAGTTGCCCTGGCCGTCGACCAATGGATAGCGCAGCGAGAAATCCTGAGCCATGCGCACCATCGCCTCATATACGGAACTATCTCCGTGTGGATGATATTTTCCAAGCACTTCTCCAACCAGACGAGCGCTCTTCTTGTACGAAGTACCTGCCCTCATGCCAAGATCATCCATGGCATACAGGATTCGCCTCTGCACCGGCTTGAGTCCGTCACGCACGTCTGGGAGTGCCCGAGCGACAATGACGCTCATGGCGTAGTCTAGATATGAATTGCGCATCTCATCTTCGATACGCACTGGTCGTATGTTGCCGACAGAAGGAGTTACCATAGATTTTTCCTCTCTTTGCTGAGGTTATATGTGGGCCAAGTCTACTTGATACAGACTTGCCTCTTTTCTCTGTCCGTATGTTTCTGCACGTTCTACAAAGGACTGGAAGAGGTTGCCAAAGTTCTTTGGGACCTGTTCCTCTATCTCATTGTGCCACTGAACACCTACAACCCAGCCATGTCTAGGGCTCTCCAACGCTTCTATCAGCCCGTCCTCAACTGAGTAGGCAGATGCCATAAGCGCCGATGCCTTCTGAGGTTCACCAACTCCCTGATGATGAAGGCTGTTCACGCTCACAAATCCCCCTGCGCCTAAAATGGCTGCCAGTTTACTGCCAGGAGAGATGTACAGCTGGTGGCGAGCGGACTCCCAACGACCCTTCAAACCCTCTATCCTGTGGCCCGGCAGGTCCTGTATGAGCCTGCCTCCAAAGGCGACGTTCAAAAGTTGCATACCACGGCAAATGGCGAGTACCGGCATATCGCGATCAAGTGCGGCCTTGAGGAGCGCCAATTCCCATTTATCTCTACGTGGGGCATGCTTAAGACCAGACTTAGGGTCTTCGGATGCACCATAGTATTGTGGGTCTATATCCGGACCGCCGGTGAACAGAAGCCCGTCAACTGAGGATACGATCTCTTCTACACGTGGTAATGAAAGGGGCTTCAGGAGACATTCCACCACCTCTCGCTTTACCATGGCATCTAGGTACCGGCGAGCCTCACGCTTATTAGAGGCTACCACTCCAATTACAGGCATGGATTAAGCAGCCACCTTCCTCATACATCTGGCATCCGCTTTCAGGCCATACAGACCATATTTGTGATGCTGTTAAGAATATAGCAATACCCGCCTTTAGACAACTCCAGCCCCCGGCTAAAGCAGTTCTACGAGGCAGCGATCTCTTCTAGTCCTAGCCCCCTCTGATTCCCAGGAGTCGCAGGGTTTCCTGGCTTTCCGAAGACAGATCAAGACCATTAGCAAGGCCCGCCTCATAGAAGCTTCGGAGTGCGCCCAGAACCGAAGCGGACGGACGTTCGCCTTCGCTCAGATGCTGCTTCAGATCTGTGAGTGCATTATAGGCCTGATCAACGTGCCAAAAGAAAGACAGGAGCCATACCAACTCACGTTCATTGGATGGCGCAGGGATGTCATCAAGGCTGAAGATTGCTTCTGTAACCTTAGTGTAGCGTAGAATGCCAGCTTTATCTTCGGCATTCTCGCCGTAATATCGTTTCCGCTTCAACTCCAGTACGCGCCGAAGGTACTCAGCTTCACCATATATCTCCCTGGGCAACCAGTCCTTCCGGAGATCAAGTACCTCTTTGCCATCCTTGTTTACAATGGCCACAGCCACATCCACACCAAGGGCCGAATCATATTCAAACTTCGCAGCACCTCTAAGAACAGCTTCCTGAAGCATGAGGGTCACCTCTCGGGTGATCTTCCTATACATAGACCCGCTGGCTTCTTCGTTCCTGTCCGCACCCAAGCCGCCAGTGTTGAACATGTAGTACTCCTGAGACAGGCCACTCTGGGCGATATCCTGCAATATGGAGTACATCAGATTCGCGTTCTCGTCTTCCAACCCGATGATGAAGGGGTCAGAGAAGTATTCCACATACGGCCTGCCTATGGCGCCCGTGGCGGCACCCGTCTGGACAGCCTCACCATACATGAGGGCACGCACATAGGTCTCAGCCGTCAAACGAACTAGGGGCGGGACAACGGTGTTCTGGCGCATCACGCCCTGCCACAACACCTTATCCGTGCTCTCCATAGGCACATGGACCATATCGCTTAGCCTACCGTTGGTGAAGGCCTCAGGCAGATGCGCAACACCCTTTCTGTCTAGGAGTCTGGACCTAGACAGTATCATCCGCATATTGCGGACGGGGTTTTGAAGGAAATCCGGTGTGCCATCGTTTGCATTGAAGGGCACATTCTCAAGAGTTTCCTGGGGATTGGGCTCGGCCTCAGACCCACGGAGGACATCGTACATTATGGGGTCACTTTCCTGAGCGAGTCCGAATGGCACCGCATACAGGTTGTTCTCCGTGCCGTCTATACCGTAGGAAACACTGATCTGCCTGCCGTTGCGGTCAATCTCTGCCGGCTTGGCCAACGGCTGAAGCAACACTATATCGTCATTCATCGGGTAAATACCCTCGTCAGGGTCAGTCGTCAGGCCAAGGAGACTTGAGAGGTCACTCTTGATTAACTCTATCATAATGGTGAGGGTGCTTTTGCCATGCAACGAAGGGCCTGTGGTAATCAGCGCTGCGTTGGTCATTTCGCCGTCTAGATTTTTAGTCCGCGCCATGCTCAGGGCCGCCTGTAGAGCAAGCCCCTTAGCCTGTTTCACTAGGAACATAGCTATGGACAACGGCCCCATCTTATGCTCACCCAGATAATCAAACCCCAGGTGCAACGACAGTCCCTTGGTTGGGGCTTTAAAGACCAATCTGGTTAGTCCTGCCTCCTGGACGCGGTCCTTGAGAGCCTGTGGCAACCCCAGGTCGTCCAACCACTTGGGGATGGAGACTTCCAGTATCTGAGGTGCGCCTTGCTTCTCATTACTAGGGGGGTCGAATGTCAGCTGCCGCCACATGTAGGGGAGCTGAGGGTAGTCGGTGCCGAACAGGAGTTGCCGTGCGTGAAATGAACGTTCCGGAACGTCGCCGACCTGCCTGTCCGTCTGGATGATGGTATCTCCGGACGCGAAACGCTGCTCCATCATCCTGTTTATGTAAGGGAATATCTCTGCAAAGAGTGTTTGATTAGCCTCGCTGAAAGACAGGGCGTCACGGTTGCTTGAAAAGCCATCTATGAAATACTGCGTCAGGTCGGGCCGCCGCGCCACTCCCAACTGACTAAAAAAGCCGAGTCCGCCAGTCTCCAACCTAACCGCTATATCAGGCCAAGCCCGAATGCCAGCCTTACCTTGACCATTGAGCCGTTCCGATTCCTGAGTGACCTGCTCAGCTTCCTTGAGCACCTGATCGCGTTCCGAGGATGGAAGGTCTTGGAAAATACGCATGTGACTTATTAGCCACTCATTTGATGGATTGAAGAATTGGCTGTCCGGCTTATGCCCTCTCTGGGCTAAAGCCACCAGTTCATCCAAGACCTTGGCGAATGCAGGGTCTACGGGAGGCCCTGCCAGCGCCGAACCTATCTTCTGAGAGACTGCCATATTGCGAACCCTCCTGCTCAAAGCTTATACCAGGGGTGTCCCTGATCCCTCAAGGAAGGGGCCAGCTGCAGATAACCTGCAGCGCATGCCGATTTCAAGGGTTATCTTACAGTGTTGTGTTACCCATTTGCAAGCTAAATCTATATCTTTTCTGACGGTTTTCGTTTCCCATATGGTATATGTGCCATTAGTGTATCTGGCTCACCACACTCCACCGCAAGGACTACACCAGGAGGGCTACGGGGTTTTCCAGCACGCGCTTGATTTCCACAAGGAACTTCGCTGCCTGAGCGCCGTCGGCCACACGGTGATCAGTGGACAGGGTCGCCTTCATCACTTGAGCTATGGTTATCTGGTCATCTCGTACCACCGGCTGCTTACGGATTGTGCCGATGGCTATGACCGCGGCCTGAGGAGGATAGATAATGGCTGAGAAACTGTCGACATCGAACATTCCCATGTTGCTGATGCTGAAGGTGCTCCCGGTGTAGTCCTCCTCCCGCATCACTCCGCTCTGCGCCCTCTCCACCACCTCTTTTGTGGTCTTGGATATATCCACCACAGACCTACCGCGGCACTCTCCCAAGGAAACCACCAGAAGACCCTGCTCTACTGCAACGGCGATGCCTACATTGATTCCCGAGTTCATCCTCAGGTGGTCGCCTTCGAAGGAGCCATTGAACACTGGAAACTTGGCGAGGGTCAGAGCGCACGCCTTCACTATGAGGTCGTTGACCGTGACCCGGGCTTCCCCGTTCAAAGTCTCATTGAGTTGCCTCCGCAGAGTCATGGCCAAGGTCATATCCACGTCGGCGGTTACATAGTAGTGCGGGACTTCCCGTTTGCTCTGGGCTGTGCGGCGGGCGATGGCCTGTCTCATGCGTGAGAGAGGCACAACCTCTCCACCTGTGGCAACAGGCAGAGTTGAAACCTCTTCACTAGATAACGCGGCTGGCACACGAGTTTCATAGGCCAGTATGTCATCCTTGGTAATGCGTCCGTTCGGCCCTGTCCCTGCGACCTGGGCAAGGTCTATCCCTTTTTCTTCCGCAAGCCTACGGGCTAAGGGCGACGCCTTTACCTGGAACGAAGCGTGGGCTTCCTTCGGTTCAGCCGCTTTTGGCTGGGCTACCGCCGGCTCGACCTTAGCGGTAGGCTTGACCTCGGGTATAGCCTCTCCGGCCTCCCCTATGAAGGCTATGGTCTGGCCCACGGGTACCGTACCCCCCTCCGGAACGATTGCCTTGAGCACGACCCCTGAGGCATAGGCTTCCATCTCGACCACGGCCTTGTCAGTTTCTATCTCTGCAATAGCCTCACCTTTCTTGACCTCCTCCCCCTCCTTCTTCAACCAGCGCACAAGGGTGCCTTCCTGCATATCGAAGCCCATCTGAGGCATAACGACCGTAGTAGCCAATTTCTGTGCCTCCTAGTGTTATACGTTACCGACCAAGGGTGGATTCCACGGCCTGAATAATGCGTTTCTCATCTGGAATGGATGCCTGTTCCAGGTGCCTTGAATAGGGCATCGGGACTTCTATCCCCGCCACCCTAGCTATCGGCGCATTCAAGTAGTCAAAAGCCATCTCTTGAATCAGCCCAACTACGGTTGCACCAAACCCGCCCGTGTACCACGTTTCCTCCACCACAACAGCATGGTTGGTCTTCTGTACCGACTCCACCACGGTGTCTCCGTCCAGCGGACTCAGGGTACGGAGGTCAACCACTTCGGCGCTTATGCCCCTAGATTCAAGCTCTTCGGCAGCCCTCATTGCCACCATCGCCATACGGGCATAAGCCACAATTGTAACGTCAGTCCCGATCCGTTTAATATCGGCCTTCCCGAATGGAACGGCGTACTGCTCATCAGGCACCTCCCCTCTGCTACTGTACAGGAGAGCATGCTCCACAAAGATAACGGGGTCTTCCTGTTGCAGGGAAGACCGGAAGAGGCCGAGGGCGTCGTAGGGTGTGGATGGTACGGCTACACGAAGGCCTGGCACAGAAGCGAACCACCCTTCAAGGCTCTGTGAGTGGGTCGCCGCCACCGAAGCACCACCTCCCGTAACGGTGCGAACTATCAGTGGGCACGTGAGTTGGCCGCCGGACATATAACGAACCTTGGCTGCATGGTTGATAATCTGGTCCATAGCCAGAAAGCTGAAGTTAATGGTCATCAACTCCACTATCGGCCTCAAGCCCGCCATGGCAGCACCGGCTCCAGCCCCCGATATGACGGACTCGGCTATGGGTGTCTCCCGGATGCGCTCCGGCCCATACTCTGCCAGAAAACCCCTTGTTACGGCGTACGCGCCACCGTAGCTTCCTATGTCCTCTCCCATCATGAAGACGCGCTCGTCCTCAAGTGCTTCTCTCAGCGCCTTGGACATAGCCTCTCTATAAGTAATCTGAGCCATACTCACTTAACTCCCGTACACGTCTTCATAGAGGGCTTCCGGCTCCGGAAATGGACTCTCGTCGGCAAACTGGACGGCGTTCGAAACAATCGCTTCCACTTCTTTCTCCATCTCGTCCAGTTCCTTCTTGGTAGCTATATTCTCATCAATAAGCCGTTTGCTAAAGCTGAGAATGGGGTCCTTCTTCCGCCATTGTTCTTCTTCAGCCTTGTCCCTGTATTCCGAGGGATCGGCCATGGAATGCCCGCGGAACCGATAGGCCATGGCCTCTATCAGATAGGGGCCCCCTCCACTCCGGACGCTCTCAACTGCCTTGCTTGTCGCCTCCATTACCTTGATAACGTCCATGCCATCCACTCGAGCGGCGGGCATCTTGTATGCTCTGGCAAACTTATAGATTTCATCATGGAATATAAGGATCTGGTCAACCGATGCGCCCATGCCGTACAGGTTGTTCTCCACGAAGAATATGACAGGCAACTTCCACAGGGACGCCAGGTTCAGCGACTCATGGAACTCTCCTTCGCTGATGGCACCGTCGCCAAGGAAACACATCACAAGGCTACTTTCGCCCTTGTACTTGCTTGCCAGGGCCAACCCCACCGCCAGTGGAAGCTGCCCACCAACGATGGCATAGCCTCCCATAAATCGTTTTTCGGCGTCGAAGAGGTGCATGGATCCACCCTTACCCTTGCTACATCCCGTGGCCTTGCCAAAGAGTTCCGCCATCGCAGCGTTGGGATCCATCCCCTTGACCAGAGCATGGCCGTGGTCTCGATAATGTGTCACAACGTAGTCCTGTGGCATGAGCGCGGAGATGGCACCAACGGCGATGGCTTCCTCGCCTATGTACAAGTGCAGGAAGCCGCGTATGTTTCCAAGCGCGTACTGCTCCGCGGACCTCTCCTCAAAGAGCCGTATGAGGGACATCTGCCGGTAGAAATCCAAAAGCTGACCTTTATCGAGAGTGTCCTGAAGTTTCATAGAATTCGTCGGATTATTTTCTATCCAGAATGGTGCTTTGTGAAAAACCCTAGATATGAATGGCTTGACCGTCCACCGCCAGGGCCGCCTCCTTGATCGCCTCAGATAGCGTGGGGTGGGAGTGCACAAGCCAACCCAACTCCTTTACGCTGCCCTCCAGCAGGCTGGTCATCATCAACTCAGGAAGCATCTCAGTGACCTCCGCTCCTATCATGTGAGCTCCCAAAATCTCACCGCTATCGCCGTCCGTCACAAGCTTCACAAATCCCTCAGTTTCCCCTAGGGCAAGGGACTTGCCGTTGGCGCGGAACGAAAACCGTCCCACCTTGACGGCATAACCAATATCTATGGCTTCCTTCTCCGTGTAGCCGAAGCTGGCCACTTGTGGCTGACAATAGGTGGCTTTTGGCATCTTCTTATAATCCAGTGCGGAACTTTCCATTCCAGCAATGGTCTCCACAGCCAGAATACCCTGTGCCTGGGCCACGTGCGCCAGCAGCAGCTTACCAGTAACATCCCCGATGGCATAGACTCCCGGGACACCGGTCTGCATCCGTTCATCAACTTTGATGAAGCTTCGCACTATTTCGATGCCAAGCTCCGCCAGGCCAAGGCCGTCGCTGTTGCCCTGTACTCCCACTGCAACCAGCACCTTCTGGCAGTCTAGTTCCTTAGCGCCTTCCGGAGATTCCACGGTGAGCTTGACGCCTGCCTTTCCCTTCTTCACTTCCTTCACTTGTGAGCCTGTTAGCACCGTTATGCCTCGACGAGTGAATGAGCGCTCCAACTGCTGCCCAATCTCCTCGTCCTCGCTTGGAACCAGGCGGGGAAGCATCTCAACAACTGTGACATCAGCACCATAGGCATGATAAAGGTAGGCAAATTCCACTCCGGTTGCCCCTCCACCCACAATCATCACAGGCGATGGCACCTCCTGAAGCTCGAGAGCCTCTCGACTGGTTATGAGGGCCTCGTCGTCCATTTCAAGGCCCGGTATGGGGCGAGAGCTGGCCCCTGTGGCAATGATCACGTTCTTGGCAGCAAGGGTTTGCGAGTCGCCTTCCACCACAACCGTATGAGCGTCCTTCAAGCGTGCGTACCCTTTTATATGGGTAACCTTGTTCTTCTTCAGCAGAGACTCGACACCGCTGGTGAGGCGCTTGACCACCGTACGGCTCCTGGCAATGGCCTTGCCAAAGTCGTAGCTCAGATTATCAAAGGATATGCCGAACTCCTCGGCTCTCTGGAAGAGGGTAAGCACCTCGGCATTTCTCAAAAGAGCCTTGCTGGGTATGCATCCCCAGTTAAGGCAGACACCACCCATCTCATCACCCTCCACCAATGCCGTCTTCAACCCCAACTGACTTGCCCTTATGGCCGCCACGTACCCGCCGGGCCCTCCTCCGATGATTACTACGTCATAGCCTGCATCTGCCATTAAAGCCAACTTTCGCAACGAAAATGCGTCATGAGTCCCCCCTTCCAGTATATCACCCTGCTCGCCTAAGAACCAAGGAATATTGGTGCCTGAATGTGGTACCGTCATTCCTGCCCTTGAAGCAGGGTGGGCTCTTTGTTACACTGGGCTTACTTTTCCCGACAGGTACACAACCATGACCTCTCCCAGACTGAGCCAGGACGAAGTCCAACGCATAGCACTAATCTACCGCCTTGGGTTGAGTCATGAGGAGATTGAGCGCCTGCGGAACCAGTTGTCAGACATCCTAGAGAACTTCCAGGTACTGGATCAGGTGGACACTACGGACGTCCCTCCTACTGGGCATTCCGTAGCCCTTGAGAATGTGATGAGACAAGACGAAGTCGCCTCTCCATTGTCCAAAGAAGATATCCTTGCCAACGCTCCCAGGCGAGAGGGCGACTACTTTCGGGTCAAGGCAGTGCTAGACTAATGCCGCCCAATCTTCACAACCTCACCATTCATGAGGCCCGCAAGCTTCTCAATAGCCGACAGATCTCTTCGCAGGAGCTGACGCAGGCCGTTCTCAACCGCATTGAGCAGGTAGAGCCTCGTGTAAAGTCCTATGTCACCGTCACCGGAGATACGGCCCTTCAACAAGCTAAAGAGGCCGACGACGCAATTGCTAATGGAGAAACAACTCCACTGGCGGGAGTGCCGCTACAACTCAAGGACAACATGTGCACACTCGGAGTTCCAACCACCTGCTCCTCACGAATGCTTGAGAGCTTTGTCCCCCCATATAACGCCACGGTGGTAGAGAGGCTTCATGCCGGAGCGGCAGTGGTGATTGGAAAGGGCAACATGGACGAGTTTGCTATGGGCTCTTCTACCGAGAATTCGGCCTTCTTCACGACCCATAATCCCTGGGACCTGGCCCGCGTGCCCGGTGGTAGCAGCGGCGGCCCGGCAGCGGCGGTGGCCGCGGGAGAGTGCATATACGCCCTTGGCTCGGACACTGGCGGAAGCATACGTCAGCCGGCGTCTCTCTGCGGCATTGTGGGAATGAAGCCAACCTACGGACTGGTAAGCCGCTATGGTCTCGTGGCCTTCGCCAGCTCTTTGGATCAGATCGGCCCACTGACCAAAGATGTAACAGACAGTGCTCTTGTGCTCAGCTCAATCGCCGGTCACGACCCCCGCGATTCCACATCCATCCCCCAAGAGGCAAAGGACTATACCAAGGCCCTGACAGGCGATATTCGCGGCCTGAGGATAGGCGTGCCCAAGGAGTATTACGGCGAAGGAATCGACCCAGAGGTAGCACAGGCAATGCGAATAGCTCTTGAAAAACTAAGGGAATTGGGTGCCTCCGTTGAGGAGGCGTCGCTTCCACACACCAGGTATGCCCTGGCTGTATACTACATACTGGCGCCCTCGGAAGCGTCCGCCAACCTGGCTCGGTACGACGGTGTGAAATACGGCTACTCCGATCATGAGGAAGGCAGCATGTGGGAGGCCATGGAGAAGACCAAGCAGCACGGCTTTGGGCCGGAGGTGAAGCGTCGTATCATGCTGGGAACATATGCTCTGTCCGCAGGCTACTACGATGCCTACTACATGAAGGCACAGAAGGTGCGCACCCTGATAAGCAGGGAGTTTCAAGAGGCCTTCCAGAAATACGACGTGCTGATTACTCCCACATCTCCATCGGTAGCATTCAAGCTAGGTGCCAAGGTGGAGGACCCTGTACAGATGTACCTGAACGATATTTGTACGATACCAGCCAGCATTGCAGGCATCCCAGCCATATCCCTCCCGGCAGGACTTGTAAACGGCCTGCCCGTAGGAATGCAGGTGATGGGCAAGCCCCTGGCAGAAGAGACTATATTACGAGTAGCGTACGCCTATGAACAAGCCACCGAGTGGCACAAGATGAGGCCAGAGTTATGAGAGACATCCTTGCCATCCTTGAACAGAACGCTAGGGCTACTCCGAAGGAGATATCTGAGATGACCGGGCACACCCCGGAAGATGTCAGGGAGACCATTGCCAAGGCAGAACGAGACAAGACCATAGTCAAGTACAAGACAATCGTAAATTGGGACCACCTGGGAGAGCAGGAGGTGCTTGCCGTGGTGGAGTTGCGGGTAACTCCCCAGCGTGATATGGGTTTCGACGGCATAGCCAAGAGAATCGCACGCTTTCCGGAGGTACGCTCGCTTCACCTTATGTCCGGCTCATATGACCTGTCCGTAATGCTGGCAGGCAAAACCATGCAGGAAGTCGCCAGCTTTGTCGCCATAAAACTGGCAGTTCTGGAAGAGGTACAGGGAACCACCACACACTTCCTGCTGAAACGCTTCAAGGAAGACGGAGTAATCCTAGACGGAGAGGACGTGGCCAAGCGCCTTCCTCTCACCCCATAGGACCACCCATTGAGCAATAAACAAGAGCCAGAGCAGAAGAAATCTCCGCTGTCGCAACGGGTGAAGGACCTCTCTCCGTCTGGCATACGCAAGTTCTTCGATATCATCTCCACCATGGACGACGTTGTTTCCTTAGGTGTGGGAGAGCCTGACTTCGTCACTCCGTGGCGCATCCGTGAGGCGGCCATATATTCCCTTGAGAAGGGCTACACCATGTACACCTCCAACTTTGGCCTGTTGGAGTTGCGCCAAGGTATAAGCAAATATCTGAATGAGCGATACGATTTGAGTTACGACCCCGACAACCAGGTGCTCGTAACCGTTGGTGTAAGCCAGGCCCTTGACCTTGCCATGAGGGCGATCCTAGACCCTGGAGACGAAGTCATAATCCCGGAGCCAACCTACGTCTCTTATATACCATGTGTCTCCCTGTCGGGAGGCATCCCGGTAACGGTGCCAACCCACATGGAGAACTCCTTTAGGGTACAGCCCGCGGATATTGAGGCGCGGATAACACCCAGAACAAAGGCCATCCTCATGGGCTATCCCAACAACCCAACGGGTGCCGTCATGCCACGTCATGAGATGGAGCAGATAGCGGACATAGCACGGCGTCATGACCTGATGGTGGTCTCCGACGAGATATACGAACGCCTGGTGTACGGAGTGGAACACGTCTGCTTCGCCTCGCTGCCCGGCATGGCCGAACGCACCATTCACGTAGGGGGCTTCTCCAAGTCATATGCCATGACGGGATGGCGCATCGGCTACGCCTGCTCAAGTCCTGAGGTCATTGAAGCGATCATGAAGGTCCACCAGTACACCATGATGTGCGCTCCCATTCAGGGCCAGATGGCGGCCATTGAGGCACTGCGCTCAGGAGACGGCCCCGTGGAAGAGATGCGGGAAGAGTACAACCGCCGTAGGCACCTCATGGTCACAGGCCTAAACCGGTTGGGCCTTAGTTGCCTTGAACCCCAGGGCGCTTTCTACACCTTCCCATCAATCAAGGCACTGGACATGTCCTCCGACGAATTCGCAGAGAGACTGCTCATGGAAGAGCGGGTAGCCATTGTGCCCGGCTCGGCCTTTGGCCCAAGCGGCGAGGGACACATCCGCTGCTGCTATGCCGTCTCCACCGAGGAGATCGAGGAAGCCCTTGACCGGATGGGCCGCTTCGTTGGGAACGTCAAGGGTGGCCGCTGAACCTTCCTGGGAGCGTCTCCTGGAGGGAAGCCCTGTCCCGATCCAGTTCCAGGGAGTCGAACCGTGGCAACCGCCGGAGGACAGGGGCGGGACCGGGATGCTGGTGCTCACCAACATGGGGCCCATTCAATGCCTCTTCCACTCCTCACCAGAAGCCACCCAGGCTGTTCTATGGGTTTCCGGAGCCCTCGGTGGGTTCAGTGGTGGCGGTGGCCTCTATTCCATTCTCTCCGACGAGCTATTGGAAGACAACGTCTCCTCGCTGCGGCTAAACTACCGCAAGCCTAACAACATCCTACACTCCATGCTGGACGTGCTCGCAGGAGTGTATTTCCTTCAAGCCCAGGGCTGTCGGCGAGTGGCGCTGGTGGGCCACTCCTTTGGAGGAGCCGTGGTCATTGCTGCTGCCCCTTTGAGCGATGCTGTGGTAACAGTCGTTGGGCTCGCCAGCCAAACATTAGGCACCAGATACGCTGACCTGGTAAGTCCCCGCCCCCTTCTCCTAGTCCACGGGGAGGATGACGACAGGCTGAGTCCTCGCTGTTCCTTGATCATTAACGAAATAGCAAAAGAGCCCAAAAGGCTGATTCTATACCCCGGAGCCGGCCACAACCTTCGGGAGTGCAGGGACGAGCTTCACCCAGTCGTCAAGACTTGGCTGTTGGAGAAGCTGGAGGGTTAAATAATTGTATTCCCTAGTCACAAGTTGATATACTGTGCCTCTGAAGAAACTTACATCGAGCCGCGTTTTGCTGGGACTGTTGGTACTAGCCGCCTGCTCTTCGTCCCCGAAAGCTACCCTGCTTCCGACCCCCGCAGCGACTTCACAACAAATATCTCAGAGAGTGCGGCAGACTGGCCGCTGCCCAACTATGACCACTCAAGTACCCGGGCCACCTTCGCGTCCAAGATCAACTCCGGGAACGTCAATCAGCTCACGGAGGCATGGACGTACGAGCTACGCGATAGTGGCTGTGGAGGGTATTCCTGTACAGGTGCGGCAGCAACGACTCCGATCGTGATCGACGGCACCGTTTACATAGGCGACCTTCTCACCAACGTACATGCGCTGAACCTGGAAACTGGTAACCGACGCTGGATGGTTACGATGGACACTCGAGTGATCGGTCCCAGTGGCGTGGTAGTCGGCTTGGGCAAGGTGTTCGCCAACAAGAGAGGGAGACAAATAGCAGCATACGACCTGGAGAATGGAGATGAGCTTTGGGCCATCAGCCTAGGGGGCCACATCTATATTCAGCCGACCATGGCCGATGGCAAGGTGCTCGCAGCCACGGCAGGAGCGGGAGGGCCCGGCAGCCGAGGCAAACTATATGCTCTCGAC
>Ga0114996_10000185_pt1 | contig 85094 bp, 90 predicted proteins | sample ArcticOcean_MG_C_4_FD_87039 | JGI IMG/M metagenome (GOLD analysis project Ga0114996, IMG submission 87039) | Marine microbial communities from western Arctic Ocean - ArcticOcean_MG_CB4_134 | ecosystem: Environmental > Aquatic > Marine > Oceanic | place: Arctic Ocean: Canada Basin | collected...
CCCCGGCCCTGTGAACGATTATTGGATAGACAACCTTGCGGAACGGCTACTGGCTGATGCCTATCCCCTAGTCCCCATCAATGGCCTGGCGTTTCCCTACCCGTTGGACTCTCAGGTTTTATCACAGCTATTCCAGACCATGTTTGCTTCCCATCCGACCGCTGATGCGCTTGAGGCGTTTCGAGACTTTGGCGCAGGGCTGGAACTGGCCCCGCTTGGCTACGACGGCTGCCCAATCCTTGATGTCATTCAGGAGGTCATGGCCGGAGAAGGCAATAAAGTCGGGGTCTCCGCGTTGATGGATCGACTCACCCACGAGGAAGGTATTCCAAACCCGCTGGCAACACTGTATCTACTGGCTTTCATCGCCAGGAATACACCTGCCGTTCAGGTATCGGTGCATGAGAACAACTCAATTCGGACGAACGAAGGCGCAGCGTTCCAGGGGGACTGCATCACCTGGGACGTTTTGGGGAGCATCGCATGGGGTCCAGAGTTGGTTGACGCACTGGATGTCCTGAGCTTGCTTCAACCACCCACGTGGCGCACGGTATCCCCGTACTTTGAGCGTGTGTCTGGGGCTGCGGCTGAGTCTAACAACGATGAGCAACAAGCGAAACTTATGGACTCCCTGAAGGAACTGGCGATAGAAACAACGGAGATTGCTTCCGGGTTAGACTCTCTTTCAAAGGCCCAGGGTGGCCCGCTGCCCGCGTTGCTGCTAACGGATATTGAAACGCTGCGAGCTGTGGCAGCAGCCAACGACTTTGTTGAGTTCTATCGTGCCTGCGTCCAACACGCCGGATCACCACCTCGGCTGGGGGAGGCATTGGACAGGGTACGCGGGCTGAAAGCCTTTGCAGCTGAAGGTGCCCATTACCAAACCATGGTGGCGTACGTCGAATCAGTCCCTGCAACAGGGGGGCCAGGGGAGTTGATGCTGATCCGGGAGGCGTTGTTGGCCCAATTGACACTGAGTCAATTACTGGGCGCTCCGTCTCGATGGCCCGCGTTGCGAGAGCAGGGTGAGGGGTTCATTCGTCAGTACACAGTCCAATATCGGGCTCACCACGTGGAGTACCATAAGCAGATGGCCGTCCTTTGGGAGCGATTGGATAGAGCATCGGGCAGGGTTGGGGCACTGGCGCGATTGAACGGTCTTTCCGCCGTCGATGCTGCTGTAAACCCGGAACTGGCGTTGGAGTACAGCTCGCTGGAGCAGACCATCCAGCCTTGTGATGTAGCAGGCGACCGCATCGCTCTGGAGACGCGATCGACTTGCAAGGAATGTGGCCTGGATACGTGGGGAGTGCCGCCTATCGGGGACGTTGACGACTGCCTCCACAAGCTTGAATTAGCATTGGAAACGCAGATGGCGCGCCTACGGGAGAGGTTTGTTGGGCTGGTGCTGGATGAGGCGGGCACCCCCCCGGTGGAGCGATTCCTGCGGGTTCTCCGCGCCGCCGATGTGGATGCCTTGCCTGATGCCCTGGACGACCGTGTCGCCGAATTCTTGAAGACGTTATTGCCACCGCAATGAAGGTGCCGGAATGAAAGTTATAGTTGGCCTCGGAAACCCTGATAAGAAGTATGACAACACTCGACATAACATCGGAGCTATGGCAGTAGCCCGGCTTTCAAAGCTGTGGGGCATTTCACTGGCCCGTCGCAACCCCCATGCCCTTGTTGGTCAGGGAGTGGTTGGAGATGAGACCGTAGTCCTCGCAAGGCCTCGTACGTACATGAACCAAAGCGGCGGTCCCGTGGCCTATCTGGTTGATCGATTCCGCATCCCCTTGGAAGACCTGCTCATCATCTACGACGATATGGATCTCCCCCTCGGGATGACACGGATCAGACCCGGTGGAAGCAACGGTGGGCACAACGGACTGCGCTCAATCATAGATGTGCTTAAGACTCAGGATGTGCCCAGAATGCGTTTGGGGGTGGGCCGATCCCCTGTTGCCGATGCCATTAGCCACGTTCTAGGCCAGTTCAGCAAGACCGAGACTCCAGGCGTTGAAAGACTCCTGGATAGGGCGGTGGAAGCAGCGGTCTGCTTCGTTGAAGAGGGCGTCAATGGTGCCATGAACAAGTTCAACCAGGTACCAACCGATTCTGAAGACTCCGGCAATTAGAGCGAGCTCTTTGGGGCTCGTGTATCATGAGTGCCACTAAAACCAAGGATATTGAAAGGGGACACTATGTTCTATGAACTTCGGACTTACACTGCCATGCCAGGGAAGCTGCCCAATGTTGTCGCACGATTTCGTGATTTCACATCGGAAGCCTTCACACGACATGGCTATCACATCATCGGCTTCTGGACGAACCACATCGGCGGCTCCAACCAGGAGTTGATCTACATGTTGCAGTGGGAGAGCTACGAAGAGCGAATCAAGTGCTTCGCGTCATTCCGCTCCGACCCTGAGCGCACTAAGTTCTTCGCAGAATCCGAGAAGGATGGCCCCATCGTGGCCAGCGTGAACAACGTCATGCTGGAGGCGACCGACTTCTCACCGTTGAAGTAGCGCAATGATCTACGAGCTACGCACGTATACCGCTACGCCTGGCGAGTTGCCTGCGCTGGTTGACAGGTTTCGTCGGTTCACCGCGGAGGCGCAGCGTCGGCATGGCTTCCGGCAGATAGGGTTCTGGACGGCGCAGGTAGGTGGCGAGAACACGCAGTTGATATACATGCTGCAGTGGGAGAGCTACGAGGAGCGCAACCGTTGTTACGAAGCGATACGCTCTGACCCCGAGCGGGCCAGGGTCTTTGCCGAGAGCGAGGTTGACGGCCCGATTTTAGCGAATGTCCTGAACGTCATGTTGGAGCCAACCGACTTCTCACCGCTCCAATAGTTTTTGTTGAAACAATAAACGCGCCTACCTGATGATAGTCAGGTGGGCGCGTTCTTTTATTACCGTCAGGTAGAGCACCCGTTCATCGAAGGTACCCACAGGAATATGGGTCGAGGGCTTGCCCTCGTGGGTCCAGGGCCTAGCCCTGGGAGAGGGCTTGGAGAGCCATGCGTATCTGTTCTTCTACCGGGAGGCTGGGGTCAGCTCCTGCTGTAGTGACTGCCGTGCGAGCTTCGATGGCTGAGTATCCAAGAGCCAGAAGCGCCTCGGTCACGTCGTCGGCTGTGGAGATTGCTGGTGGCGTACTGCTGCCAACCCAGACCATATCCAACTTGCCCTTCAGCTCAACGATGATGCGCGCTGCCGTTCGCTGCCCAAGACCGTGTACCTGGGCCAGCGCTTTGGTATCTTCAGCCGCCACGGCAGAGACAAGCGCCTCCGGTGTTAGCGTAGACAGGAGGGCGTGGGCGTGCTTGGGGCCGATGCCTGAAACGCCGATCAGCAGATCAAAAAGCGTCAACGCTTCAAGCGTGGTGAAGCCATGGAGAATCAGCGCATCATCTCGTACCATCAGCCGCGTGTGCAGGTGCACGGTCGACCCTGTCGCGCCAAGACCAGGTATAACGGATGTGGGTACCGATACCTGAAGGCTGACACCACCAACCGTGATGGTCACCCAGTCCGGACCTTTAGCCTCAAGGGTTCCTCTGATGCCTGTAATCACGATCGTCCCCTAATGTGCAGATAGCTGTGGTTCTTTGGTCTGAAACAGAAATCGGGAATTTGAACCTCTCCTTTGATAACCGTTAGGCATACAGGTCAAGGACTAGTCCTTGTCAGGGTGTTCATCCGCTCTTGCTGCACATAGCAAAGGGCCACAGCAAGTGCGTCCGATGCGTCTGCCGGTTCAGGAGGCTTTGAGAGGTTGAGAAGCAGCCCTACCATCGTCGCAACCTGATCTTTGCTCCCTTGCCCGTAGCCGGACACAGCACTTTTCACCTGTGCAGGCGCATAACGGAACACGGGGAGATTGTAGTGGGCAGCGACTATGAGTGCGACGGCCTGGGCCTGTCCCACGGCGATGGCTGACCGAACGTTGGCCCTGGGCCCGCCGCGTGCAGCGCCTTGCACCGGGACAAAAGGTTCTTCCACCGCAATGACGTCAGGATGCAACGATTCTACGAGTTGAAGAAGCTCTGCATGGATGTTGTGGAGTCGTTCTCCAATAGAGAGGGATTTCTTTGCGTTCAGGACGCCTGCAGCAAGGTAGCGGCCTTCCCAGTTAACCACTTCAATCAGGCCATAGCCCATGTGCTGGGTTCCGGGGTCAATGCCAAGGACGCGCTGGCTCATCGGTTGGCCTACGCTGCGGACCCGTACTTTTCTAGAACCGCTTCAGGGAAGTCAGCGTTGGTGTGGACCTTTTGAACATCGTCAAGATCTTCCAGCTTGTCCAGGAGCCTGAGCGTCTGCTCTGCGGTCTTCTCAGTCAGTACAGTTTGCGTCGTGGGAACCATCGTCACCTCTGCAGATAGGGCTTTAAGGCCTGCTTCTTCAAGGGCTAGGCGGATGGTCTCAAATGCCTCAGGGGATGTGCGTATCTCCAGAGTCTTTTCATCAGCTATGGTGTCCTCAGCCCCATTCTCAATGGCGAGGAGTTCAGCTTCTTCCATTTGCTGGGGTGTCACTTCCAGGGTAATGATGCCCTTGGACTCAAACATGTATCCAACGGAGCCTACCTGGCCCATCTTCCCGTTGTTCCTATCGAAGGCGTTCCGCACTTCAGACGATGCACGGTTGCGGTTGTCAGTCACCGTCATGACCAGGATGGCCGCACCGCCGGGGCTGAACCCCTCGTACATCAACTCTTCCAAATCGGCCTGGCCTTCACCCTGGCCAGTAGCGCGTTTGATGGCACGTTCAATGTTGTCCAGAGGCATGTTTCCGGAGCGGGCCTGCTGGATGGCTAGGCGCAGGCGAGGATTCATGTCAGGGTCTCCGCCGCCTGATTTGGCCGCGACGACGATCTCTTTGGTCAATCGTGTGAAGAGTTGGCCGCGCTTGGCATCAAGTGCGCCCTTTTTGTTCTTGATCGTAGACCATTTAGAGTGCCCGCTCATGTGTCCTCCTTGCCTGTTCTCTGCCGCCATTCTAGCGACTTGATAAAGCTAGGTCAAAGGCCCCGCAAGGCGGGGCACCCACATGAGGGAACGCGAAGAGACTAGGGTAAAAGTGGAGTGGCAGTGAATAGATGTCTGGCAGGGAGCTGGGACTATGGATCGGCCTTGGCTAGAGGAGGCCGGTTATCGGTTCGATAGTAATGACGCCAGATGCCAGGTCTACCCGGGTGACCACGTCAGGAGTGGCGGGGATGAGGACTTCACCGTCAGAGGTCTGAACGACGTACACATCGTTGCTGCCTGTGGAAATGATGTCGGATACTTTGCCCAGGGACTGTCCGCCAGACGTCCTGACCTCCAGGCCAACGATCTGAAAGTGGTAGAACGTTCCTTCCGGCAGCTCAGGGGATTCGCTGGAGGGTGTTTCTAAAATCGCCCCCTGAAGCTCCGCTGCATCATCGCGGCTGTTGACGCCCTGGAACTTGATGAGCAGTATCTTCCCTTGCATGCGTGAACCCTCGCAGATATATGGACGCTGCCCAATGAAAAAGCGTGCTCCGGTGATAAATCGGTCAGGGATGTCGCTGAGGGATTCAACTTTGACGTGGCCTATTCTGCCCCAGACGCCCATTACACGGGCCACGGCGTTACGGTCAGGAGAAGATGATGGCGAATCGGAAGAAGTCGACATGGTTAAAGCAGCGACCTGAAGAGTGATACCAAGGCAGGGTTAAAGAATCTGAAGTGAAGCACGGACGCCCTGCTTGATGGCAACCACCCTGAGCATGATGCGCATTGCCTCTGCAACGCGGCCCTGCTTCCCAATGATGCGGCCTTTATCGTCAGGGTCTACCACAAGTTGGATGACGTATACGCCATCTTCTTCAACCTGGGTCACCTTGACCGCATCAGGGTTGTGTGCCAATGACTTGGCGATGTATTCGATGAGCTCACGCATGCGTTAAGCCTTTTCCAGAACACCTAAGTTCCGTAGCATTCGTGAAACCGGTTCGGAAGGCTGAGCGCCGTTCTTAATCCACTTGGCGACCTTCTCGGTATTAATCTCAACAGTTGCAGGTTCAGCTCGAGGGTTGTAATGCCCCAGCTGCTCAATATATCCACCGTCTCTAGGTGAGCGGGAATCCATTACCACAATGCGGTAGCTAGGCTGGTGCTTCTTACCCATACGCCAAAGTCTGATGCGCAGCATATAAAACAGGGCTCCTCGTTAGATATAACTTCCAAAGTATTATAGGTACCCTTTATACCTACTGTCAAACAAGGGCATTGCCCTTGACCCATACTACCCAGGTGACTTCTCACTATGTTTGCCAGAGTTTATCTATTGATGGTATTGAAGAACCGTGATGTTCTTTGGAGTCACGGCCAACTCTCTTGGTAACCGCCAGGAACTCAGGTGCAGGATGAATCCTGCTTATTCGTGGCGGAGGGCTTCAATAGGATGGAGCTTGGCAGCCTGCATTGCCGGGTAGATACCGAAGAACAGCCCAATGCCGCCGGAGACCCCCATGGCCAGGATTGCGATGTTTGTGCTGAAGGATGTGTTGAAGGTCTGGGTGCCCAATTGGACGCCGTCCAACACCTCCGTCAGACCCAGGCCCAACGCGACACCCAGGATGCCACCCGTCAGACTCAACAGGACGGCTTCAACCAGGAACTGGGATAGGATATCGCGACGTTTGGCGCCCATCGCCTTCCGGATACCAATCTCCCGAGTTCGCTCCGTCACGGACACTAGCATGATGTTCATGACGCCGATACCGCCTACTAATAGCGATATGCTGGCGATTGCTCCAAGGAAGACCACAAACGTCTCGGTCGTCTCTTCCAGGGTCTCAATCGTCTCCTGCTGGCTGGTAATCGTGAAGTCGTCCTCGTTGGTGATGCGATGGCGCAATCGAAGGATGTTGCTGATCTCATCGACAGCAGCGTCGGCCACATCGTCGTTAAGCACCTGGACGTTCACGGTCTGGACACTGATTTCGCCCTGGGCCGTCCGTTGGGCTCCCAAACGATAGTAGGCCGTTGTGATGGGGATGTAGGCCTGGTTGTCCTGGTTCCCAAAGCCTCCGGAACCCTTGCTCTTCATCACGCCGATGACCTCAAAGGCGCGTCCGCTCACCTTGATTGTCTGGCCAATGGGATCTCTGAGGCCAAAAAGGTCTTCAACCACGTCCGGCCCCAGGATGATGACTTGTGATGCCATGTTCACATGGGTTGATGTGATTGCCTGGCCCTCTTCCACCTCAAAACTGCGCACGGGCAAATACTCAGGGGTTATGCCGATAAGTCGAGTGTTGGTGTTCTCTCGCTCATAGACCAGCTGACCCTGGAGCTGGGTCTCCGGGGCCACAGAACCCACCGATGGGGCGAGAATTGGGTCAATCAACGCCTGGGAGTCCTCCAACGTGAGGTTGGCCGCGCTGCCCTGTGCTCCTGCAAACCCGAACTGGTTGGTTGCTCCGGAGCGGATGAAGAGCAAGTTGGTGCCAAGGGACTCGATGCGAGAGGTGATCGACTCCTGGGCTCCGCGACCAATGGCCATCAAGGTGATAACCGCCGATACGCCGATGATGATGCCCAGCAGTGTGAGTCCTGACCGGAGCTTGTTGGAGTTCACGGCGTCTATGGCCGTGAGGAACGTTGTTAGCGGGTTCATGCGTCAACCCCTGTTGGGATGACGTGTTCGCCGGCGTTCAACGGGTTTGCCACTGGCTTGTCGCTGACTACCAACCCGTCACGGAAGGACACGATGCGATTGGTGTGCTGTCCGATGTCCATTTCATGGGTCACCATCAGCACCGTCAGACCCTCGCCTCGGTTGAGATGCTGAAACACAGCCATGATCTCATCGCTGGATGTGGAGTCCAGGTTACCGGTAGGCTCGTCGGCCAGCATGATCGATGGGTTCTTCACCAGGGCCCTCGCGATACCGACGCGCTGTTGCTCGCCACCCGAGAGTTCAGCGGGGTGATGCTTAGCCCTATTGGCCAATCCTACCCTGTCCAGGGCCTCCATGGCTCTCGCACGCCTGTTGCGGCCATTGCCGTACATCAACGGCATCTCCACATTGCTGAGCGCGCTGGCCCGTGGCAGCAGGTTGTACGTCTGGAAAACGAAACCGATCTTGCTGTGGCGGATCTCTGCGAGCTGGTTGTCGTTCAACCGGCCTACATCCTCGCCCTCAAGCATGTATTGGCCAGAGGTTGCTACATCCAAACATCCCAGGATATTCATCATGGTGGACTTGCCGGAACCGGATGGGCCCATGATCGCCAGCATTTCTCCCTGCTGGACGGAGAGGCTGACGCCTCTAAGGGCAGCAACCTCAACGTTGCCCATCTGGAACACTTTTGTGATGTCCTGTATTTCTATCATTGATACCGTTCTCAATCTACAACGTTTGAAATATGGTTATCGGGCAGGGGGTGTTCTGCCGCCGCCTGCGCCACCACCCTGGCCTCGTCGGAGGTTACCCTGGCCGCCGGTGAAGTTGCCACCGCCGAAACCGCCAAGGCCGCCACCGATCCTGGCCACATTACCGAAGAACGGATTTGAAGCACCGCCTTGGGTTGTGGAAACCACCAGGTCGCCTTCTTCAAGGCCGGTGAGGGCAATGGTCCAGAACCCATCGCTGCTACCCAGCGTGACTTCGCGCTCAGTGAGGGTGCCTTCAAAGCTCACCAGTACAGTTGGCTGCTCAATGGTGCCGGAGATGGACGTGCTGGGAATGAGAAGCACATCGGATTCCTGTTGAAGCACGATGCTTGCGGTGGCGCTCAGGCCCTCACGCAACTGTAGTCGTCCGGGCGTCTGCACTTCTATCTGTATCGGGTAGGTGACCACGCCCTGCTGGTTGGTGCCGATCTGTGAGACATTGGTGACTACGCCTGGTAGCTGCGCGAAGGAGAGGCCGTCAAGCGTAATGCGCGCTTCTGCGCCTACCCGCACCGTTAGGACGTCAATCTCGTCGAGTCGAGCATCAACCTCCGCAACAGAGGGGTCCACAACCACGATGGCTGCGTTGTTTGCGCCTGCGGCACGGCCGACTTCGATGTTGACGCTGCCGATGAAGCCATTGAAGGGCGCTAGAAGCACCGTTAGGTCTAACCGCTGTTCTGCTGTACCTACCGCGGCTGCCGCAGCGTTGACCTCTGCCTCTCGCAGGGCCACCGTCAGTTCGTCCGGCGGGGCCAGCACATCAGCCAGGTTCTCGTTGGCTTCTGCTAGTTGTGCGGCTGCCACTTCCATCTCCCGCTGCTTCACCACGATTTCCAGGGGATTGGCACCCTCAAGCGCTGTCTGCAGCTTCTCTTCAGCGTTCGTCAAAGCCGCGGTGGCTGAGTCTACTGCCTTCAGAGCATTGGAGATTGTCTTGGCCGCGGTGGCATCAGTAGCACCCCATGTGCTCAGAGCCTTGTCCATTGCCGTCCACGACTTATCGATTTCAGAGCGTGCGCAAACATCCGGTGCTCGCAACGTGATGGTTGCGCACGTGCCGAAGATGTTTCCCGGGAAAAGGGTGAGCCAGGTATAGACAGTGAACTCACTCCAATCGGTGTCGGGATCCTCAATCAGATCTGGAGAGAAGGCCAGGATGGCGTTGATCGGATCATCGCGCTGAATGGGGGCGAAGAGGAAATCCAGGTTTATCGTATGGGAGGAGAGGAATTCGTCAGGAGTCATCGAGTATTCCGCATCAGCCAGTGACATTCCCAGGAAATTTTTAATCGTCACCTGATAGTCGTCCTTTGACTTGGACAGAGCATCTGTCGCAGCCTGTACCTTTGATGCTTGATCTACTTGCTGGAACGCAAGGTCGTTCTGAGCGCTTGCCAGGGCTGCCTTTGCTGTTGACTCCTGGCTTTGTGATTCTTCCAACACTGCTAGAGATACAGGGTCTTGAATAGTGGTCAGTGCTGTGGTGGAGTTATCAAGTTTCAGTTCTGCGGAGGCGATTGTAGCCTGCGCCTGAGCCAATTCAAGGTGGGTCTGCGATGCTTGAGCCAACTCGTGGGCATCTGTGGCTTTCTGCAGGTTTACCAACGCCTGAGCCAGGTCTTTCTCCAGTTGGGCAACGGTATCATCGTCCAGCCGCGCTAGTTCCTGGCCGGATCGCACCAGGTCTCCTTCCGCTACAGATACCTCAGCCACTGTTCCCTGGGAGCCGAAATACAGGTTTTCACGGTTGGGGAATACGATGCTACCACTGCTGGTGATCTGGTTGATGAGATCGCCTTTGCGTACCTCAACGAACTGTTGGCCGTCCTCCAGGGAGTCGCTATCAGATGAATCACTTTGGGTGTAGGCGTAGACGCCCCCTCCCGTCGCTCCCAGCACCACGATGGCTATGGCCTGCCAGGCTTGAAGTGTTCTCAACCCGTTGATCAATGCTCCCATGAACTTCCTCCGTAGATTGGCTGGGTGTTCTCGTTAGAGTGAAGTGCTCCTGTTACCAAACCGCCCCCAAGACCTCGTCACGGATGATAACGAGAAATTGGAGGCAAGGTTAGGAGCAGTATGAATTTAATCAATGTCTGCTAGACGAAGTGTTTGTCGATGAGATGCGGTTATTGATCCTCAGCTTCGTTTTCTTCAATGACCTTATCTATTACTTGTTTGAAGAACTCATACGGGTGCGCACCGGTGAAAAGATACTTGCCAATGGTGAATGCCGGAACGCCGTTGATCCCATGGGCCTGTGCTTCCTGGTACTGCTGCTGCACCGTGCCTGTATGGGTCTGCTGGCTCAAGGCCTCTGCAAGCTTCTCCGGATCCAGTCCCACCTCTACGGCTGCTGCCTGAAGAACGGATAGCTGCTCAATGTCCTCTCCCCGCTCCCAATAGGCGCGATAGACTGCATGATGGAATGGTATCTCAAGCCCGTTCTGCTTCGCGTGCTCCGTGGCTTCCAGCGCCGGGACGGTGTACGGCGTGTGTGGGCTTCGTCGCATGGTGAGGCCAGCTTCTTCCGCCAGTGTCCGAAGCGGCTCGTTCAGTTCACCGTTGGAGCCCTCGCCCTCACGGGGTTGTCGTTCCCGTCCGCCGGGTTGGATGTCAGGACGGAGAAAGAACGCGTGGGTCTCGACCTCTATCGAGTATTCCTCTTGGAGCCGTGTCAGCCTGTCCAGGCCGATATAGCACCAAGGTCATATGTAGTCATACCAAACGGTGATGGGAATTGTCTGCGTCTTGCTGGCCATGGAGTACCCCCTGCATGTAGTTACGCCTGGATTTGTGGCGACAGTATATCATGCGTAAGGGCTTGCTCCGAGGTGAGGTTTTATATCTGGTGGCGACTGATTCACCTTGACATGAATGGGGTTGAACGCTAGTCTGAGTATAGATATGGCCCGTATTTTTAGGCGAGATTGGGGGCACCGTGCCCAGGTACGATTACCAATGTACAGAATGTAACCATCGATTTGAGCTCAAACAGGGCTTCGATGCAGAGACCGTCACAGATTGCCCGGAGTGCGGCAAGATAGCTGAACGGCAGATTAGCTTGGTGCCCGTCATCTTCAAGGGCAGCGGCTGGTATGTGAACGATTACGGCAAGAAGAAGAGCACCCTTGGCGATTCATCTTCTTCAAGCGGTAGTGACGGGGATAGCGGCAGCTCCAGCGATGGCGGCACTGCCAGCCATGACGACGGTGGGCATTCCCACAGCCATGGTGGTCACAGCCACACCCATGAGCACGAAGCTCCTGCGGCTGCACCCGCCGCAGATTCTGCTTCCTCAGACAAGTAGCGCAACCCTCCCCCATGCGGGCGTTAATCCAACGAGTCTCGTCCGCTTCCGTCAGCGTTGACGGCGAATCCCTTGGGAGCATTGCGACTGGTTTTGTTGTGCTCCTTGGTGTGAGCGAGGGCGACTCCATTGAAAATGCCCGCTACCTTGTCGACAAAACTCTCAACCTCCGTGTCTTCCCCGACGATGCCGGACGCTTTGACCGTTCGCTGTTGGACATCGATGGCGAACTTTTGGTGGTTAGCCAGTTCACCCTTTACGCAGACACTCGCAAGGGTCGTCGCCCCAGCTTCACAAGTGCAGCACTGCCGGAGGTAGCCAAGCCGCTCTATGACAGCACCGTTGATCTATTCAAGGCGTCATGCAAAAACGTGGTAACGGGTCGCTTCGCTGAGCACATGCTGGTGGATATCCAGAACGACGGGCCTGTCACCATCTTGCTAGACAGCGCAGACAGGGAAAAGCCGAGGCAGGGTTAGGTATCGACTGGCTATCATTCTGACAGCATCCAAGAACGCTCATACAGAAGATTTACGCAATATTGCGAGTGTTGGTAGTCCTGCAACCTATTCCTCCATACCTTCTTTGTAAACACCTGTGGTAAATCCATATCCCTCAGAGCTACGTATTGACCAATTGGATGCGGCTATTGCAACGCGCCCAAATAGCCTGTTTCCCCAAAATTCAATCTAGGAGAGTGATGTGAATAGACTATCTAGCGTCTTTATGGCAGGAGTTGCCATGCTTGTGTTGGTAGCAGCCTGTTCAAGCGACGATACCCCAGTGGCCAGTCAAACAACACCAGCAGTAATAGCACCAACTGCAATCGTTGAGCCTGCTGCTGCACCGGAGCCTACCGCGGCTATGGAAGCCCCGGCAATGGAAAACGATGGATCAGCAATGATGACTGGCCCAACAACTATTGCTCTAGGCACTAACGGGACGTTGGGTTCTTTCCTTGTGGATGGAGAAGGACGGACACTCTATTTGTTCACCAACGATGAACGGAATGCATCCAACTGCGCCGGAGGATGCGCAGCGGCATGGCCGCCGCTGCATACGAACGGAGACCCTATGGTCTTGGATGGCCTAGACTCAGAACGGGCTGGCACCATCACCCGTGAAGATGGGCGTACCCAGCACACGTATAACGGCTGGCCGCTGTACCACTTTGCTAGTGATGAAACGCCTGGGGATACCAACGGCCAGGACAGAGGAGATGTGTGGTTTGTCGTTTCAGCAGACGGCGGACCAATCCGGACTAGCGCAGTAGTGGATGTGGCGGAGAATGTGACTCTGGGGACGATCTTGGTGGATGACAGTGGCCGGTCGTTGTATTTGTTCACTAATGATGTAGTTGATACGTCCAACTGTGCTGGTGGCTGTGCACTGGCTTGGCCGCCTCTCCTGACCGTAGATGCTCCCACAGCCGAAGCTGGCGTCACCAATAGTCTCCTTGGCACTATTATGCGCAACGATGGCTCTATGCAGGTGACCTATAACGGCTTACCCCTGTATTACTTTGCAGCCGACGATAAGCCAGGCGATGCCAACGGCCAAAATCGGGGGGATGTGTGGTTTGTCATTTCCCCTGAGGGTGAAGCAGTTCCCGCATCGTAAGACATGTTGACGGTTATGTTTGAGTGACCTAAGAGAGAGCTCTCTGACACTTTCCGTCAGAGGGCTCTCTCTTGAGATGGTTGGCGTGCTACATGACTTTGGTAACCGAAGAATTATGGGTTGAGAGCACACCCTTGTTGGGTACCCGTCAGGCACTTGGGTCCAGGACTATGTCCTGGCCTGGTAGGAGATGTCCATGCTGATGTCCAGGGCTTGAGCCGAGTGCGTCAATGCCCCTACGGATATCAGGTCCACACCAGTGGCTGCCACAGCTTGCACCGTCTCCAAGTTGATGCCACCGGACGCTTCAAGCAGCGCACGACCCTTGTTGGCCTCCACAGCCTTACGCATCTCGTCGGGCGACATGTTGTCGAGCAGCAGGAGCTGTGCACCAGCTTGCAGCGCCTCCTCGGCTTCAGCCACCGTTGTGACTTCAACTTCAACCTTGATAGTGTGTGACGCACGCTCGTGGGCCTGTCGCACGATGTCGCCCAGGGACATCCCTCGGAGCTTGAGCGCGGCAATGTGGTTGTCCTTGATGAGAACGCCATCGCCAAGGTTCTGACGGTGGTTGCGCCCGCCGCCGCATCGCACGGCATACTTCTCCAGTGACCGCAGGCCAGGGATGGTCTTTCGAGTATCGATGATCTGGGCACCGGTGCCTTTCACTGACTCCACATACGTTGCCGTGGCCGTTGCGATGCCGCTGAGGTGCTGCATGAAGTTCACGGCCGTGCGCTCTGCCTTCAGCATGGTGGCCGCTGAGCCGCTGACACGGAGGATGACGCTGCCTCGCTCCATGGTTGCGCCGTCCGACAGCGCGACTTCCACGTTAAGGGAGGGGTCTACGCGATGGAACACCGCAGCAGCAATCTCGCCACCGGAGAGCACCCCGGGCGACTTCGCGTGGAGCGTTGCCGTTGCCTGAAGGTCGTCCGGCACCAGCGCGTCGGTTGTGGCATCGCCAATGCTCAGGTCTTCCTGGATGGCCCGGTCAATGAGGTCGTTCACTTCAGGGGTGAGTGGCATCTGTGCTTCCTGCCTAAATCGTAAGTTGGAGAAGGTCATGGCCTACTCTGAAATCGCCTTTGTACGTGGATGTGATGACTCCCGTGGCCCACGACTCGTCGAAGTTGCCTGGAAGGTGAGAGACCACCAGCCGTGGTACGCCGGACTCCTGGGCGAGTAGTCCTAGCTGATCCGGTGCGGTGTGGGAGTCAGCGATGCGATTGCGTATCTCAGGCTGAGTTTGCAGTTGGTTGCCTTGCGGATCGACCATATAGTTCGCCTCATTGGCCGGTCGACCTTGTGTCAGCTCGTGCACCAACAGATCTGCTCCAGTTGCCGCTTTGATGATGGCGTCGCAGGGGGCAGTGTCGCCGGAAATGACCAGCTTCGACTTGCCCTGTTCAAACACAAATCCGAGGGCTGGCTTCACATAACCGTGATCCACCTCAACAACCGTGGCTTGCCAGTCGGCGCCAGTGACCGTATCTCCGTCGTTCACTTCGATGACGTTGGGAGTCATGACTTCGTCGCCGACGCGGTCGTGGAGTCTACGGAGCTTGATGTCGAACTCGAAGGCATGGATGAGCCGGTTAACGAACTCCTGCGTCTGGGGTGGCCCAACGATGGTGTACGGCCTAGGTCGATTGGCAATCCACCCGCTGATAAGCAGATGGGCTAGATCGATCGTGTGGTCGGAGTGCATGTGGGTGATGAAGATGTAGTCGAGCTCCACCGGGTGCTTGCCGACTTCCACCATCCTTCGTCCTGCGCCGCTGCCGCAGTCCACCAGCACTGAGGAATCGCCTAGCTGTATGTGTTGGCTTGGACCCGCCCTGAGCGGGTTGGGGTGCGGTGTGCCTGTGCCGAGCAGTGTTAGCTCCATTGGTGCCCCCTATTGCTGTCTGCGAGGTTTGACTATGACAGTGTGGCATTCCCAATTCGAGGAAGTGTCTGGAAAGTCAATGCGGTAGTGTGCACCACGACTCTCCTGCCGTAGCAACGCCGATGTTGTCATTAGTCTACCCAACGTCACCATGTTGGCAAGCTCATGGGTTGTTTGGTTGGTGCTCGCGGGTAACTGGGCCTGCCATGCACCTAGAGTCCTTGCCGCATTATCCAAACCATCCAGGTCTCTTAAGATACCCACGTTGTCCCACATGAGTTCTTGCAGGGATTCTTTGGTAGGTGGTCCGGCCTTAGAGTCAGTAGCCTGAGGCTCATCTAGTTCAACTACCCCCTCAGGTTTAGGCCCATTCCAACTACCCTCTAAGGTGCGTTGCACCAGCCGTTCTCCGAACACCACCGTCTCCAGGAGAGAGTTGCTGGCAAGTCGGTTGGCCCCATGTAGCCCGGTGCCGGTAACTTCGCCGCATGCGTACAGCCCGGGCAGCGTCGTTTCGCCCTCTGTGTTGGTAAGAACGCCCCCCATCATGTAGTGGGCTGCTGGCGAAACAGGAATGGTGTCTACCGTGATGTCCAGGCCGTGAGTGAGGCATGTGTTGTAGATGCTGGGGAACCGTGTGGTCAACATCTCCGCGGGCAGGTGCGTGGCGTCCAGCACAACGTGATCAGTGCTCGTTGCGTGCATCTCTGCCAACAAAGCGCGTGAGACCACATCTCGCGGAGCTAGGTCGCCTTGAGGGTGGTATCGCTCCATGAACGGATCGCCGTTTGTGTTGCGAAGGACTGCCCCTTCACCGCGCATGGCCTCAGTGATGAGGAACGGTGGCGCGCCGGGGAGGCAAAGAGCAGTTGGGTGGAACTGATAGAACTCCATGTCCATCACTGCTGCACCCGCGTTGAACGCCAGAGAAACACCGTCGCCGGTCGTGACCTCCGGGTTGGTAGTGTACCGGTAGAGTCGACCAGCCCCGCCCGTTGCGAGGACGGTGTACGTGCCGAAATATTCTGATTCTGTGCCCGTCCGGCTATCCAGTCCGACCACACCGATTACACGACCACCATCATCGCTCAGCAGTAGGCGGGTGGTGGTGACGTATTCCTGGACGTGGATACGGGACGAACGCGCCAAAGCGGCCAGCGTTAGTTCGATTTGTGCGCCTGTGCCATCGCCACCGGCGTGAAGCACTCGCGGCATACGGTGGGCAGCTTCCCGACCTAGCGCGACTTCACCGTTGGTAGTATCGAAGATGACGCCAAGTCGCACCAACTCCGCGATCGCCCTGGGGCCTTGTTCGGCCAAGATGCGTGCTGCTTCCTCGTTGCAGAGGCCAGCCCCGGCGGCAAGGGTATCGTCAAGATGGTAGCGGGGAGAGTCCTCCGGGCCGACAGCCGCAGCAATTCCGCCCTGGGCGTACTGGGTATTGCAGTCCTCAATGCTGCCCTTGGTGAGGATGAGGACCGTGCCGTGTTCCATCGCCAGCAACGCGGTATACAGCCCGGCAATGCCGCTGCCTATGATGATGTAGTCATAGTGTGGTTGTGTTGTCATAACGTCGAATCGCTCTTTAGATAACCGCCAGGTATATGGGGCCAGGGCACGCCCTGGCTAGTCCTGCAAGTTGACCGTGAAGGGTATGGGGCCGCGCAGTGCGGGTTTGCCGTCGGGCCACTGGTCTTTGGGCAGTTCGTAGGTGACCTCGATCTCGTTGCCGTCCGGGTCAAGGAAGTAGATGCCAAAGGCCACGCCGTGCTCACCGTATCCGACGATAGTGACGTTGTGCTCTTTCAACTTCCGATGGAAGCTCTCAAGTTCCTCGATCGACTCCACCTGCCACGCCATGTGGTACATGCCAACGCGGTTCGGCTGCGGGCCAGGTGCGTCGGGGCCAATCTCCTGGGTCGCCAGGTCATGGGTGGTTTCCTGGGCGTCCGTGCTGTAGAAGATCATGCCGGGGAACTCTGCGCTGATGTTGAGCCCCATGACTTCCGTATAGAACTTCTTGGAACCTTGTGCGCTTCGCACCCGGATTACCAGGTGGGTCAGCCGCCTGAGCTTCGTCTTTGTCGTTGTCACTTCGCAACTCCCATTCGTTAAACGATATGAAGTAGATAACTTTTGGTTGGTGTCCGTCAGGTAACCTGGGTCCAGGGCATCGCCCTGGGGGAAAGGACTTTGTCCTGGCTAGGAGAGGGAAAGCATCCGGTCCAGGGCCACCTTGGCGTAGTGGGCCGTCTCCGGTGTCACCGACACCTGGTTGGGCACGCGACCCGCCAGGAGTTCGTCCGTCACCCACAGCAGGTACGCCGGGTGGATGCGGTACATCGTGGAGCAGGGGCAGACCACCGGGTCGAGACAGAACACCGTCTTGTCGGGGTTCTCGTGGGCCAGCCTGCTGACCAGGTTGATCTCAGTGCCGACTGCCCAGACGGAGCCGGGAGCGGCCTCACTGATCATTTTCACAATGAGTTCCGTGGAGCCTACGTAATCGGCCGCTTGTACCGTCTCCAGCGGGCATTCTGGGTGGACGATGACGTTCACTTCCGGATACTCCTCACGGGAGCGGGCAATCTGGTCAGTGGTAAAGCGCGTATGTACGGAGCAGTGCCCCTTCCAAAGAATCATCTTTGAGCGTTCAAGTGCCTCAACCGTATTGCCGCCGAGAGGTTGGAATGGGTTCCACAAGGGCATTTGATCCAGAGGGATCCCCATCTTGGCACCGGTGTTCCGGCCAAGATGCTGGTCAGGAAGGAACAGGACGCGTTTGCCTTGTTGAAACGCCCAATCTACGACCTTGTCTGCGTTGGAGGACGTGCAGACCGCGCCGCCGTTCTCGCCGACGAGGGCTTTGATCTCAGCTGTGGAGTTCATGTACGTCACAGGGATGACGGAGCCTGTGCCCAACGTGGCCATCAGGTCATCCCAGCAGTCGAGAGCGTCGTCGGTGGGGGCCATGTCAGCCATGGAGCAACCTGCGTTGATGTTGGGCAGCACCACCTTCTGGTGCGCTCCGCGGAGTACCGCTGCCGTCTCTGCCATGAAATGGACACCGCAGAAAATGATGAACTCTGAGCCCTGTTGTTCAGCGGCGTACTGTGAGAGTTTGAGTGAGTCTCCGCGGAAGTCCGCGAACTGGATGATGTCCTCGCGCTGGTAGTGGTGGCCCAGGATGACCGCCCTGCTACCCAGCTGCGCCTTGTTGGCTTCGATGCGGGTCGTCAGCTCTTCGGGTGACATATTGACGTAGTAAGCCGGAAGGTTCTGCCAGCGGACGCCGGCGTTGAACTCCTCGGCAAGAGACTTGGTCTCTAGCGGCTCCACCTGACAGAACGCGGACTGTTCCAACTCCGTCAGGGGCACTCGGGGGTTGTTTATTTTTGCCTTGACTATTGAAAGGTTGACGGTCATATCGCTCCTTAAGAACCTAGTCCATCACCGGTACGCCCTGGAGTGACCAGGGTGCTGTTTTTGTGATTTTGACCTGGGTCATGCGACCGTGAAAATCTCTCTCGTCTTCAAAGAAGACCAGTTTGTCTGTGCGGGTGCGGCCCTTCCATTTGCCTTTGTCCTGGCCTTCCACCAGCACTTCAAGCGTCTGGTCCAACAGTGCTGCGTTGATGCCTGTGGCTATCTGTTCCTGGAGGGCATCGACTGCCTTCAACCGGCGCTTCTTTTCCTCCTGGGGAACATCGTCGACGAGGGTCCGGTCAGCAATCGTTCCAGTACGTGTTGAGTATTGGGCGACGTGCACTTTGTCGAAACGCGTCGCCTCCAGCAAATCGTAACTTGCTTGGAACGCAGCATCGCTTTCGCCGCAGAACCCCACGATGAGGTCTGTACTCATGGCCACGCCGGGAACGGTGCTGCGGATCTTATCGATAATGCGGAGGTAATGGTCAGTAGTGTATGGACGGCGCATGGCGGTCAGGATGTCGTCATCGCCAGCCTGGATGGGTAGGTTGATGTGCTCGCACACCTTGGGTAGTTCCGCCACAGCGTTGATGATCTTGTCGCTCATGTGCAGTGGATGCGAGGTAAGGAACCGAATGCGATCAAGCCCCTGCACCTCTTGTAGCCCGTAGAGAAGGTCTGCAAGGTCTCCCTCGCCTGGTACGTCGAGCCCGTACGCGTCTACTGTCTGGCCAAGAAGCGTGACTTCGCGTACGCCGCGGGTCGCCAGCAACTCCGCCTCGTGCACGATTTCCTGCAGTGGCCGGCTGGCTTGTCGACCTCGTCGGTAGGGGATGATGCAGAAGCTGCAGAAGTAATCGCAGCCCTGGATGATTGGGATGAAACTTGTTACGTCGGCGTTGATGTCAGAGAGGTTGCTCAGGCATCCCTCGGGGTCGATTCCAAGTCGCTCGCCTAGAAGGTTCAATAGCGGCGCATACTCCTGGGGCTGCATGAACACGTCTATGTGCTTGAAGCGTTTGGTGAGTTCATCCGTTTTCGGCCCTACCATGCAGCCCATGAGCGCAACGATCTTGTTGGGGTTGTTTGCTTTGATTGGTTTCAGCATGCCAATGGTGCCCGTGACCTTGTCCTCGGCGCTCTGTCTGACGACGCAGGAGTTAAGGACGACAACGTCTGCACTTTTTAGGGAGGATGCTTCTGAGAGGCCCATTTGTTGGAGAGCGCTACCGAGGCGATCAGAGTCTGCCGTGTTCATTTGACAGCCGATAGTCCAGATGAAGTAGTTTCGAGGCACGGCAGACCGCTCAGCGGCCGGTTCCGGCTGCTGGGTAAAGCTTGCCCCCCATTGAACTTCCTGGATTGCCATTGCACTGCCTAGAGAGGATTTGGATGAGTGGCGGAGGGACAGGGATTCGAACCCTGGAGAAGCCGTTAAGCCTCTAAGCGCTTAGCAGGCGCCCGCACTAGACCACTATGCGATCCCTCCGCGTTGTACCTGAACATATCTATCGTATCAAGGGGTTATAGATAGGACAATACGAAAATCGGCGCTATTTTGAAGCTGATATTGTGATTAATTGCACAATAAAGCTAAGGGGAAGTGGCATTATCAGGCCCTAATAAACGATTATTTCACAATGACCGCTTGCAAAACGAAGCACGTCTCCCTGCTTTATAAAACTTTCACTCAGTCGGCATCTCTATTGAGAACCGTCAGGGAATATGGGTCTAGGGCTCGCCCTGGTGGTACACTGGCGCCACTTCGAGGGGAGACACCAGTGCCTGACGACACGACATCGCAGACCCGCAGCCCGCGCATCTTTCACGGCTGGTATATCGTGGGCATCGCAGTTACCTCGTCGATGCTTCTTTCCGGGTTCCAGACCTACGCCTTCAGCTTCTTCTTCAAGCCAATGAGTGAAGACCTTGATATCAGCCGCAGCGCCCTCTCAGCAGTGTTCCTGATCCGCGCCGTCATCATGGGCTTCCTTGCGTTACCCATCGGTATGGCTGTTGACCGTTACGGACCGCGCGCACTGGTCACCATCGGAATCCTTATTGGTGGGCTTGCTACGATGGGCATGGCATGGGTGAGCGGCCTGCTGAGCTTCTACCTGGTCTTCGGCGTCATCCGCGCCTTCTCACTGACCCTGTCCGGTGCTGAAGTCACTACTACCGTGGTAGCCAAATGGTTCATCCACTATAGGGCGAGGGCTCTGGCGATCTCTGCCATCGGCGTCCCCTTGGCCGGTGTGCTGTTGGCACCGTTGGCGGCTCTGTTGATCAACCTCTACGGCTGGCGGAACTCCTTCATCATCTTCGGCGCAGCTACACTGGTCATTCTTGTAGTTCCTGCCTGGCTGAAGATGCGTCGAATGCCGGAGGATATGGGCCTATACCCTGATGGCCGTACGCCTGAGGAGGTTGAAACGCGAGCAGTCGCGTCAGGCGTCACCATCGCTCCTGAGCGTAACTGGACCATGGGCGAAGCGGTTAGAACACCGGCATTATGGCTGATAACCATCAGCTTGAACCTGACCATCTTCATGACTTCCAGCATCACCCTCCATCAGGTGCCCTACATGTCCGACAAGGGGTTCTCCGCCACGATAGCGGCATCGGCGGTGATACTCATGACGTTCATGGCCGTGCTGGCCAAGTTCTTCTGGGGGTACATGGCGGAACGGTATCCCTTCCGGTACTGCATGTTTGCAAGCCAGCTCTTTGACGCTGTAGGTGTTACGCTGCTGCTAACCGCGTCCACCAACTTCGGCATTCTGGCGTACGCGTTCACCATGGGCATCGGCAGGAGCGAGGGGTTGTGGAACGCCCATGCCTACTCAACGTACTTCGGCAGGCGGTTCTTGGGCAGCACACGGGGCATTGTGGCGCCAATCCGGATTGTGGCAAGCGGCGGCGGCCCACTGGTTACGGGGCTGTTCTTTGATGCTAACGGCGACTACGTCACAATCTTCCGCATCTTCATCGGCGTGACGCTGTTAGGAGCTGTGTGCTCGTTGCTGGCTACGCCACCCAAGGTGAAAGAGCGTGTGGAGTCTGAGGTTGTGTAGCGAGGCGAGGCCTATGAGATCGTCTCAATCAGTGTCTTCAGCAACGTCCTGTGACATCGATGTTCATCGACGCAAGAGCAGAGCAGCGTCAGGTCTCCTCGGTCCGCGATGGACCGTGCTTCGCTAATGAGATCGCGCTTGGATGACATCTCTTCGTGGTATCGCACGGTGAACTCTGGCCAGGACACCAGACTGTTGCGCAAGTGGCTCAACAACTCAGTGCTGGGTCCAAGTTCCTTCTCCCATCCACTCACAGACGCCTTCCGTATGCCTCGTGGCCATCGACGCATGACGAGCAGTCGGTAACCGTCATCGGGCGATGCCTGATCATAGATGCGCTTGGTCTTGATCATATGACCACCTACCCCGCTAGTGTAGATATCCACACAAGGATACCGAACAGGACTATGCCCCCCTCAGCCCTCTGAATCGGGGCCGTGCGTAGCTCGTCGCCGTACCGCGTGACCCAATATGCATTGAGCGCGCCCTGGTTCCATACGATGATGGTGGTTGTCAGGGTCATTACGATGATTCCCAGGAGAAAAACCAAGCCGGGGTTGAGAGTATAAAAGGAAGTTAGAGCCAACGCGAAGGCTGTAAGCCCTAGCGCAACGACCGTTCCTGCGTTCAAAGTCGTAGGGACGCCTGCTTTGGTTGCCAGTTCCTGGATGACGGTTGAGTGACGATGCAGCCTGAACAGCTGGTAGAAGGGAACAGCCCAGGTGAGGGCGTGCCACACGGGGAAGTGCTGGTCATTGGTCTCTTTTGCAAGCTGCTTCCAGGTGATGTAGAGCCAGTAGAACATGTACAACCCGCCGGAAAGAATGCTGGCGATGATGAGCCTGTTGGCCTCTAATCGAAGGGAGAGATCGGGCTGGGTTTTCAACGCCTCGAGTTTTTCCATCGACTCCGGCGATACCTCGCCAAATGCGGTGTGCCCGCACTGTCTGCAGAATCGGGAAGTAGCCGGAGCAACCTCGCTGCAGCGCGCACATTGTTTGTAATCGTTCGTCATCATGTATCTTTCAGGGTCGCACGGGTATTGCGAGGATGAACACCACTAAGGGGTTTGGGGTGAATGCGTGCCCTGGGGGTCTCCGGCGCTTCCTACCCAGACAGAACCATCTTCAAAGAACTCTTTCTTCCAGATGGGTACGATTTCCTTGATGCGGTCTACTACGTACATGGCGATGGCGAAGGCCTCTGCTCGATGGGGCGCGGCCACGGCGACAATCAGGCTTGCTTCACCCAGTTTCAACCTGCCGATGCGGTGGGCCACAGCCACGTCCTTGATGCCCCAGCGTTCCTGCACCTCGTCGAATATCTGCTGGAAGGTCTTCTCAGCCATCTCCGGGTAGGCTTCGTACTCCAGACGTACTACCGTCCGACCGCCAGTCTCGTCGCGAGTGGTGCCCTCGAACGTGACTACTCCGCCGTTGGCGTTGCTCTTCACCAGCGCCGTTACCGATGCTGCATCCAACGGTTCTTCTGTTATGAGGATTTTCTGTGCTGCCATGCCAATCCTTTTTTAGTGTTCGACTTTGTCGCCGTCCGCCAGGGAATATGGGCGTGGTCTCAGCCCACCCTGCCCGCCGGATACGGGAGGGATAAGGGCAATCTCATCGTTTGGTTCAAGGACGTGATCGCGTTCAGTGTATTCCTGGTTCACGGCCACCATCGTCGTGGACATCAGGGGCAGTGTGGACGGGTGAAGCCCCGCCAAGTAGGTCAAAGCGTCTGCAACCGTTGAGCCTGATTGCAGCGTGACCTCGATGCATTCCTGGCCGACCCGTTCGCGGTAGATCGCGAAGAGCCGAAGGGTGACTGTGACCCCGTCCATTGATGTCATGTGCCGATTATACCCGGCACCACCGAACGGAGCCATATGTTTCGATGAAGGAGTTACCCGACTTTTACGGTGCTCAGCCGCTGCTGGAACTCCGCTGCGGTGAAGCTGTACTCCTGGGTACCCTTTACCTCAACCGCGAATGAGGCGCACACGCTGCCCATTAACGCTGCTTCGGCCAGGTCTTTGCCATCGATGAGACCCTTAATGAGCCCACCACGGTAGGAGTCGCCTGCGCCTGTCGGATCCAATATCTGATTCGGCTTCACCACGGGGGTGGTGGTGGACGTGTCACCGCTGGTGATCACCGAGCCATCTTCGCCCTTGGTCGTGATGACCGACTTTGCCAGCTTGCCCAGGGCGGCCATGTCCAGCCCCGTGGTGTTGGTGATAAGCCCCATCTCATAGTCGTTGGCGATCAGGATGTCAGCACCATCGATGCACTCTTTGAGGCCATCGCCTGTCCAGATGGGCAGTGACTGGCCGGGATCGAAGATGTAGCGAATACCCTTTTCCTTGTAGATGCGACTGTAGTTAATCATGTCATCCAGGTTGCCGGGCGATAGGATGCCGATGCTCTCCTCAGGTTTGTAGCTGCTGAAATCGAAGTCAGAGGTGAACATCATTGCGCCGGGGTGGAAGCCTGTTATCTGGTTGTCGCCCATGTCGGTAGTGATGTAGGCCCCTGCCGTCGGCTGTTCGTCGATGACCTTGATGCCGCTTTTTGGCACGGAGTTCTTTTCCATCCACTCGAAGTACCGAGCGTAGTCGTAACCGATGGTTGCCAGGGTGTGCGGCTTCTCTCCCAGCAACACCAGGCAGTAGGAGATGTTGCCGGCAGTGCCGCCGGGTCGCTCCACCAGGCTATCCACGTTGAAGCTGACATTCAGGTTGTGGATCTTGTCAGGCATGATGTGGTCTGAGAAGCGACCTGGGAAGTTCATGATGCGGTCATAGGCTAGAGAACCGGACACAAAGATATTCATGTTGCTCCTGTGTGGTGTGGTTTTGTGTGGAGCTTAAGGCTAGCTTGGGTAGATGGGCGTGTCAACGCTGGTTAGGCGATCATAAGAGGCGCCTGGCGGACGTGATTTGCAGGGAAATCGGCGATTTGCGGCAGATTGGGCTAAGTCTTCGCAGAAGTCCCCGGGGTTGGGCCTGCATCTCGTCGTCGTCCTCGCCTGCGGTTCCATCCCATCACAACAAGCAATTCACCCACGGAGGCGTTGCTCACATCGTCCTTTAGCGGGACATCAGGGTGGATCTGGTAGGAGTTCTGCCTACCGGTCTTCGTCTTGGTGACATAGCCAGCTTCCTCAAGGTCATTGATGATCTTATGCGCCGCCCGCTCCGTGATGCCGGAGGCGTCACCAATCTCCCTTGCAGTCCGCCCTAGGCGCATTGCAATGATTGCAAGAACCCTGCCGTGGTTTGTTATAAACGACCAATCAGCCATAAGAAAAAATCTTCCTCTTCATTGATGCTAACGCCTTAATCATGTAACATAAAACCTGAAGCGCAGTTCATGTTTTGTTTATACCGTATTAATAATCCTGTAAAAAAATTCAGTGCTTGTCTAACAATTATACCAGTTCATTGGCCAGCGTTCTTGTTAGACCGCGCCAGTATTGGCAAAAACGACGGCCTTTGTCAAGCAGGTTTTAGGTGAACCCGGTGGCAATTAACGAGTGAACGCACAATTAGGTACCGAAGTTTTAGAGTTAGCTACAACACTAATCGAATAGGTAGGATCAATTGGCGGTAGAGAGTCTTCTCCTGGGTTTGACTGCAGCGGTGATCTTCGGATTCGCCGACCTGATTGCTGTGGTCGTCGCGAGGAAGATACCTCTCGTTCGCTTATTGCTGTGGATCCATGTAGGGGCCTTCATCATCGGCGTGCCGTACTTGGTATTGGCCGCTGACCTCGGGACTGTATCTCCGCAACTCTGGGCTCTCTTTGGCGTCATGAGCATAGTGTTCCTGGGGATGCAGTCAACATTCTACAAGGGACTTCAGGTAGGCCCCGTTGTCCTGGTGAGCCCCATTATGTCTGCGCATTTGGTCATCGTCATCCTCCTGTCCACCATCTTTCTCGGCGAGCGGTTGGAATCGGTCCAGATGCTGGGGATCAGCATAGCCATGTTCGGGCTTCTGTTGGCGACCTTGACATTACAGACCGAGTCCTCAGGGGGCAGCAACGCGGGTAAAGGCGCCACCTATGCGCTGATTACCATGGTGGGTGCTGGCATATTCATATTCACAGTTGGGGCACTTTCCAAAGAGGTAGGTTGGTTCCTTCCCATCTTCCTGATACGCACCGGAAGCTTTTTCATCCTCCTACCAGCACAGAGGCTCGCTAAGGCTGGGTCCTGGTGGTCTCCATCACCCAAGCTCGTGATGATCGCAATCCTGGTAGGGGCACTTCAGTTCAGCGGCTTGGCTGCGTATGCATCTGGTGCACAGATGGGCTCTGTCTCACTGGTGGCGGCAACGTTCTCCATCTACCCGATCATTCCCATGATTGGCGGTGTCATCTTGATGCGTGAGCGGATCGTTCCACGGCAGGCAGCTGGGTTGGCGTCAGTCTGCGCGGGTTTGCTAGTGCTCGGCATGACGTCCTGAGGCTCTCTGTAGCAACTTCGCCTGCTGCCTATCTCAACCCACAGTGCCCCTGCTTCTTGATTGCGGTCGATTTCCATCCGTGTTGTCTGACATTGACAGCCTACCTGTGGCCTGTGTACGCTCCCAACCTAAACACACACACTAGGAAATACCCGTGCAGTTTGAAGGAAAAGTCGCAATCATCACCGGCGCAGCAGGGGGCATCGGCAGCGAAGTTGCAAAGACATTTGCAGCAGGCGGTTGCCATGTGGCCGCGCTGGACATCAATGAACCTGCGCTTGAGGCGTTGGCAGAGAAGGCTGACGGCCTGCCGGGCCAGGTGACCCCTGTACTGGCTAACGCCTTCGACCCGGAAGAGGTCCAGAAAGCCGTAGCGTCCGTCCTTAGCTGGACAGGCACCATAGACATCCTGGTCAACTGCGTGGGCGGCAGCACGGTGATTTCCAACACTGACCGCCCTGTGGAAGAATTATCGCTTGAGGAGTGGAAGAAGGTTCTGGATTTCAACCTTGATTCTGCCTTCCTGTTCTGCAAAGAAGTGCTCCCACACATGAAGGCGCAGGGCTTTGGGAAGATCGTGAACATGTCGTCGAGGGCTGCTACGGGCTTGGGTGGTTCTCCGGCGCCGTATACAGCGGCTAAGGCTGGCATTATCGCCATGACTACTCGCATCGCCAATGAAGCTGGCCCGTATGGTGTTAATGTGAACGCCGTGGCTCCAGACACCACACTGACGGATCGAATCCTCAACGAACTCTGGACTGACAAACCCGATGCGGACAAGCAGGCATACCTGAACAGTGTGGCCTTGCGCAGGATGGGGCAACCTGAAGACCAGGCGAAAGTCATCGCGTTTCTGGCATCGGACGGTGCCGACTTCATATCCGGGCAGACAATCCACGTGAACGGCGGCATGTAAACGCGGCATTGGCCGTGAAAACGGGGTACTATTGACGGCAATGCACGGGTGAAGGAGGAGAATCATGGCAAGGATTAAGCACATAGCAATTGCAACCGACAATCCGGAGGCCACAGCGAAGTTCTACATCGAAGGCCTCGGCATGAAACAGGTAGGCAAGTTGGACACGCCGACGGACGAGGGTTACTACCTCACTGACGGCTACATCAACCTGGCTATCCTGAAGTTCAAGACTGAAGGGGAAGCTGACACAGAGGGCGGCCCCAAATGGACGGGTATGCACCACTTCGGCTTCAACGTGGAGACTATGCCGGACGCTGAGGAAAAAATTCTAGCAGCCGGTGCCACGCTCAAGCGCAAGCCCAAAGACGTGGATGGCAAGCCACGCACGGGTAATGTTGAAGTGAAGTTCACCGGCCCTGACGGGATCACCATCGATCTGTCAGAGTTTGGTTGGTTGGGCCAGCGCGAAGAGGACGAGGCCCGAGATGCTGCTCTGAAGGCAGCCAAGGTCTAGAACCCTTAAGCCCTGCTTGTGAGCCGGTGTCCCTCGTCCAGACCATCAAAGGTCCAGGCGGGTCTGGTCATAAGGAACCGGTAACCAAGGTCTAAGAGATTACCAACGTTCTGTTTGAAAACGTGGGGGTGGCCAGCTACCACCCCTGCGTTTTTGCATATCTCACCTATCTCGCGCAACGCATCCTTGAACTCTTTGTTATCGTATTGCTGAGGGATGCCCATATCGTGGGTAAGATCGGCCTCGCCCACAAGCACCACGCCGATACCAGGCACTTCTGCCAATACCTCTTTTAAGTTACCCAATGCTTCCATGCTCTCGCACATGGTGACGACCACAAGCTCGCCGTCGGGGTTGAGTGGCCACACATCGCACCGCTGGTAGTATTCGTCCCGCGACAGACCCCAGTACCGTGCCGCGTTGGTTGCCGCGTCGCCCCGAAGCCCCCTGGGTTCGTAATACGAGTTCTTCTTGGCCGGGTATCGACATGCCGCCACGGCGTTGTACGCGTCCTGCACCGTTGTTATCTGCGGCCAGACCACGCCGTACGCGCCCAGGTCCAGAACCTGCTTCGCGAACCACTGTGCGCTCTCTCCACCGTTGGGGGGAATGCGCACCATCGGCGCAACCGCAGGGGCTACTGTCGGCGCATCGTGTATCTGCTGTCGATGCAGCATGAACTGCATGCTTAGCTGTAAATCCTTAATGTCGTAGGGGTTGTGCTCAAGCTCGTAGACGACGCCATCGTATTTGGTGAAAGACAGGTTCACTGCGTTCTCAATGCCAGGCGATGAGAATGTTGTGAAGGCTGCCGGAGTCTCCTCCAACGCCCGCACGACGCCGTTTAGTCGATGTCCTTTGCCAAGAGCCATATTGCTACGTTCCTACGTTGAAATCCAAACTCAATTTGGTAACCGCCAGGTCACTCGGGTCGAGGGCTTGCCCTCGCTAGCCCCCTTTGGGCTGGAAGGGCCACGTGCCGTTGTTGGGCTGTGTCTTCATGCCCTCTCGTCGTTCTGCGTTGAGCTTCGGGTCACGAAGGGCGTGGGCATCCCACGTGCGCTTCAAGCTATCGACAACGTGCTGCGAGCTTCGTCCTACCTTCTCGATCTCGATCTCAGCGAAGTCGCCATCCTGCAGTGGCCCCAGGTTGCCGTGGTTGGTGCCGGCAAGGATGAGGTCGCCGGGCTTCAGTGTCATGACGTGCGACAGCGTTGCGATCATGTACGCGATGCTGTGCTCCATATCGCTGGTGTTGTACGTCTGGCGCAGCTCCTCGTTAACCCAGTACTTCACATTAAGGTCATTGGGGTTGCTGATCTCATCGGCGGTAGTGATGGCCGGGCCGATGGGCAGGAACGTGTCAAAGCTCTTACCGTAGTCGCCAGGTAGGCTTGCTTCGTCCTCTTGCGGTGCACGTGCCGACACGTCGACAGCTGTGGTGTAGCCGAAGACGATGCTTAGCGCCTCCGATTCAGAGAGGTTGTGTCCCTCTTTGCCGATGACCATGCCCAACTCAGCTTCATGGTTGAAGATGACGGGATGGAATGTTGGCAGCACCACGGTCTCTCCAGGGCCGATGATCGCTTCAGGCGACTTGAAGAATGTCTTCAGAGGGCGCATTGGTTCAATCTTGACGCCCTCCATGTAGTTTCCGTTACCGGCAAGGATTTTTCCCGGTCGTGGCAGCGGGGCGCGCAGCTTGACCTTGTCCATGGGGATGACCGTTCCGGCGCTCTCGAGGTCTGCTAGCTTGCTCTTGAGCGAGTTAAAGTTGACGATGATCCGCTCCATGTAGTGCTGGGGTGAGGATATCTTGTATTGCGACACAGCATCTGAGATGTCTACTACGCCGTCTGCCTTCACGATGCACGGAAGAAACTCGTTATAGAATCCAATTTTCATTGTTTTCTCCTCTTTAGATTGGACTAAAGCCGAATCAGGGCATGCTTTATAAACTGCTCATTCGTCAGTCCGTCAGGGAACAAAAGGGGTTAAACCCCACCCTTGGGCTGGAAGGGCCATGTACCCGCGTTCGGTGTGCCCTTCAGGCCTTCGCGACGCTCAGCCATCTCGCTTGGCTTGCGAAGTGCCTTGGGATCCCATGTTCGTTTCATGGAGTCCTGGACGGGTTGGCCGTTGTGGCCGACCTTCTCAATCTCGATCTCACCGAAGTCGCCGTCTTGCAGTGGCCCCAGGTTGCCGTGATTGGTGCCGGCAAGGATAAGGTCGCCGGGCTTCAGCGTCATGACGTTGGACAGCGTCGCGATCATGTAGGCGATGCTGTGCTCCATGTCGCTGGTGTTATATTCCTGACGAAGTTCCTTGTTGACCCAGTACTTCACGTTCAGGTTGTTTGGATCGCTGATCTCGTCGGCCGTAATGATTGCCGGGCCGATGGGCAAGAACGTATCGAAGCTCTTGTCGTAGTGGTGAGGCGGTGTTCCGGGGACTTCGGCCTCGTCTTCCATGGGTGCCCGGGCAGATACGTCTACCGCGGTGGTGTAACCGAAGACGTAGGTAAGCGCCTCAGCCTCTGAGACTTGCTTGGCTTCCTTGCCGATGATAACGCCAAGTTCGGCCTCATGGTTGAAGATGACGGGCCTGAACGTTGGGAACACGATTGTGTCACCAGGGCCAATGACGGCGTCAGGCGACTTGAAGAACGTTCGTAGCGGGCGTGGTGGGTCGATGGGCACGCCCTCCATGTAGTTACCCTCGCCGCACAGCACCTTGCCGGGCCTGGGCAGCGGTGCGCGCATCCGAACCTTGTCGGCGGGAATAACCGTGCCGGATGCTTCTTGCTGCTGAAGCGATGAGCGAAGGCCATCGAACCCGGTGATGATCCGCTGCATCAGGAGTTGAGGGACTCCCTCGTCCAGGTCTTTTACCTGCTCCGTAATGTCTACCACACCGTCATCCTTGACGATGCAGGGGCGATAGTCGTCGTAGAAACCAATTTTCATATCTACCTCCATGCTGTGTGTCGTGTTGCAAAACAGAGCCGTACGACTTTGCCTTTGGGGCTTTGGAGTTGGGAGGATATATTCTCAGCGATGGAGGGTCAAGCATTCCTCCATGTTGGATGTTACGAAACTTCGAATTCGCGCTAATAAACGCTGTATAGCTTGAGTCCAGGGCTCGCCCTGGTGGTAGAATGGCGACGTGATGGAGAACATGGAAGAGCGATTGGTCTCTGCGGCAGAGCAAGGAGAGGACACGGGTGTTGATCGCACCTTGCGACCTCGCCGACTCTCAGAGTACGTGGGCCAGACGCGGGTCAAAGAGAATTTACAGATAGGCATCCAGGCTGCCAAACAGCGTGGAGAGTCACTGGACCATGTGTTGCTCTATGGCCCGCCGGGTCTAGGGAAAACCACCCTGGCCCACATCATTGGCCATGAGCTTGAAGTCAATGTGAAGATCACCTCCGGCCCAGCTATCGAACGCCCAGGCGACCTCGCTTCTGTCCTTACGAGCCTCAACGAGGGCGACATCCTCTTCATCGATGAGATCCACCGCCTCAGCCGTGTGGTTGAAGAGGTGCTCTACCCGGCGATGGAAGAATTTGGCATTGATCTGGTCATTGGCAAAGGGCCTGGTGCACGGAGCCTCCGATTGAACCTGAAGCCTTTCACCCTCATTGGCGCTACAACACGGTATGCCATGGTCAGCCCGCCGCTGCGAGACCGCTTTGGTCTTGTGCATCGCTTGGATTTCTACAAACCGGAAGACCTCCTACAGATCATCTCGAGGTCTGCTGAGATCCTCGGTGTGGAGGCGGATGCTGAAGGCCTGGCTGAAATAGCACGACGTTCCCGCGGCACGCCACGAATTGCCAACCGTCTTCTCCGCCGCGTACGTGACCACGCCCAGGTGCTGCAGGGTGGAGCAATCACCAAAGAGGTGGCGCTGGAGGCCCTCGCTCGACTGGAAGTGGATGAGCTTGGACTGGACCAAGTCGATCACCAGGTGCTGCACGCTATTGTGGAGAAGTTCGATGGCGGGCCAGTGGGACTGGAGACCGTCGCGGCATCAATAAGCGAAGACGCCGATACCGTTATGGACGTGTACGAGCCCTTCCTGCTGCAGCTTGGCTTTCTTGAACGAACACCTCGGGGTCGAGTCGCTACGAGGCTGGCCTATGAGCACCTTGGCTTGAAGTACGTGAACCCCAAGAAGGGCGCGGAGTCCCCGCAACTGCGCCTTGATGAAGAAGAAGCGCAATGACGAATAAACCCTCTGCGCCCCGCGTGACTATCTACACCGATGGCTCTGCTCTAGGTAACCCTGGCCCCGGAGGCTATGGCACCGTCCTGATGATGGACGACCATCGCAAGGAACTATCGGGTGGCTTTCGGCTCACCACCAACAACCGCATGGAGATACTGGCAGTCATCAAAGGACTTGAAGCATTGCAGGAGCGTTGCCATGTGGAGCTTTACAGCGATAGCCAGTATGTCATCAACGGGATTATCAAAGGCTGGGCGAAGAAGTGGAAGTCCAAGGGCTGGATGCGCAACAAGACGGACAAGGCCGTAAACCCGGACCTGTGGGATCAGTTGCTGACTCAGGTAGGCAGGCACGATGTGGCGTTCAACTGGGTCCGTGGCCACACGGGTGTTGAGGAGAACGAGCGGGCTGACAGGTTGGCGGTAGGCGCTGCTGAGGCTAGTGGGTTGGCTGTGGATGAGGGCTACGAGTCGGTCAACGGAAGGATGAGCTAGCCTTCCGGAGTTAGTCCCGTTGGTACCTGCGTCCTGGATGCATCGGCGAAGTAGGTGTTGTACAAATTGGCATACGCCCCGTCCATGGCCATGAGTTCGGCGTGAGTACCCTGCTCCAATATCTCCCCGTGTTCCAGCATGACAATCTTATCGGCGTTGCGGATGGTGCTGAGACGATGGGCGATGACGATTGACGTCCTACCCTGGAACACCTCAGTCAAGGCCTTTTGAATGACACTCTCACTGTAGCTATCGATGTTCGCCGTGGCCTCGTCGAGGATCAGGATGGCAGGGTTGGCGATGAGTGCGCGGGCAAAGCTCAGGAGCTGACGCTGGCCAACGCTCAGGTTCTGACCCCGTTCCTTGAGCGGCGTGTCATACCCTTCAGGCATCTTCTCTATGAACTCATGGGCGCCCACGGTCTTGGCTACCGCGACCACGTCTTCATGGGTTGCATTGGTCTGGTTGTATGCGATGTTCTCCCTGATGCTGCCGGAGAAGAGGAACGGCTCTTGAAGCACCATTGCCGTCTGGCGGGCCAGAGACTCCTGGGTCACATCGCGGATGTCATGGCCGTCAATGGTGATGCGACCTTCCGTCACATCGTAGAAGCGGTTCAGCAGCGCTACCAGGGTGGTCTTGCCAGCGCCAGTCTGACCCACAAGGGCCACCGTCTGACCTGGCTCGATAGCGAGGTCTATCCCCTTCACCACCTCGATTTCCGGGACGTAGTGGAAGTGAATGCCCTCAAGGGTGATTGCGCCTTTGACGGGTGGGAGGTCTATGGCGTCCTCTTTGTCCTCGACATCAACCGAGGTGTCCAGCAAAGCGAAGATGCGTACGCCGGAAGTCATTGCACGTTGGAACTGGGTGTACTGCATCGTCAGGTTGCGGATGGGGTCGAAGAACCGCTGCACGTACAGCACGAACGCGACGATGACGCTGACTTCCAATGTCCCATTGATTGCCTGCCGTCCGCCAAAGACGACCACAAGACCTATGGCCACGGCGGTCAGTATCTCAACCGTCGGCATCAGCGCTGCTGACAGGCGACTGGCATGGAGGTTGGCTTCCAGGTGGCCGTTGTTGACCTCGTCAAACCGCTCCATGTTCGTCTGTTCGCGGTTCAAGGATTGGACCACACGGATGCCGGAGATGTTCTCCTGCAGGTTGGCGTTCACCACAGAGATCGCCTGGCGAACACGCATGAACGTTCCCCATGCGATCTTCTGCCAGATAAGCATGATGCCTATCAACACCGGGATGACCGTGAGGGTAATCAGCGCCAGTTGTACGTCCAGCAGGAACAATGCAATCACGATGCCGAAGAGGCTGAGGACGTCTGCCAGGCTGGAGACCACCAGGTTTAGGAACTCCTGCAACTGGTTCACATCGTTCTGGCCACGGGACATGATGCGCCCAACTTCATTCTTGTCGTAGAACGAAGGGGAGAGGCGTTGCAGGTGCTCGAAGATACGTGTCCTCAGCGTGTAGAGGACGCCCTGGCTGACCCGAGCCAATGTCACCTGGTAGAAGTAGTTGCTGACGAACCGAAAGCCCATGTTCACGGCGAAGAGCATCATTACAAAGCCGAGCGCGCCTACGGTAGCGTTTTCACCGGCATCCACCTGCCTCCCTGCCTCCACCAACTCATCGATGCCGAGTTTGATGATCCAAGGTTGGGCCACAATGGTGAACGTTGTCAGCAGCATCGTCACAAGGCTGAGGATCGCCAGACCTTTGTGAGGGAGGACGTAGACAAGCAATCGAGTAACTACCCGATGGTTGTAGACCGATCCCAACTCAGATTCGTCGTCAATCCCTCCCCGGCGGCCCATACGACCCATACCGCCGCCACCCATGCCGCCGCCGAAGCCACCGCCACCACCGTGCATCATGACCGGGCCTCGCTGCTGTGGCTGCTTGCGGTCAGGGAATCAATCGTCGGTTCGTCAGGAAGGAGTTGAAGCTCATAAAGCCGTCTGTACAGCCCATTTTGACTCACTAGTTCTTTGTGGGTGCCACGCTCAGTGATTCTGCCGTCTTCTAGCACCAGTATCTGATCGGCGTGCATCACGGTACTGAGGCGGTGAGCTATCACGAATGTAGTACGGCCCTTCATCACGCTCTCCAGGGCTTCCCGAAGCTGATGTTCCGTGTTGGCATCAATGCTTGAAGTGGAGTCGTCCAACACCAGTATCGGCGGGTCCAGCAGCACGGTTCGCGCAATAGCCAGTCGTTGTCGTTGACCTCCGCTGAGGGTGATGCCGCGCTCTCCTACCCAGGTGTTGTAGCCGTCTGGCAATTCCACGACGAAGTCATGGAGCTGCGCGATGCGTGATGCTCGCTCAACATCTTCCTGACTGGATCCAGGCTTACCGTAGGCGATGTTGTCGGCAATGGTCGCTGAGAACAGGAACACGTCCTGCATGGCGATGCCCACGTTGCTTCGAAGCGATGCGAGCGTTGCGTCTTGGATGTCGGTGCCGTCCAGTGTGATGCGACCTTCTGTGGCATCGTAGAAACGAGGTATCAAGTGCACCACGGTGGTCTTACCGCTTCCGGGCATGCCCAGAAGCGCTACGACCTGGCCTGGCTGTGCTTCAAGCGATACATCGCGGAGGACGGGCTCGTCGCCGTAAGCGAACGATACGTTCTCAAAGAGCACGTGGCCCCGGACTCTGGGCATCACCGTGGCGTCTGGGCGTTGTTGCACCGGTGAGGGCGCGTCCAACACCTCGAAGATGCGCTGCCCCGCGGATACAGCCCGAGAGAAGTTGTTGATGATCATGCCGGACATGCGGACGGGTCCCTGGATGAGGCCCAGATAGAAAATGAACTGGGTCAGCTCTCCAGGGGTGAGGCGTTCATTAACGATCTCCTGACCGCCGAACCAGATAATGGCTCCGGTGGCCCCCGCAAACACGAGCTGGATGAATGACGAGTTGGCTACCTGAAGCTTGCTGACCCTGATGTGGGACTCAGAAAGGTCCTTGATGACTACGTCAAACTTCTCTTTTTCGTACTCCTGGGCCCCAAAGGCACGGACTACCCTGACGCCAGAGAGGTTCTCCTGCAACACGGTGGTCATCTTGCCAGTGGTCTTCAGGACATAGTTCCAAATCTGACGCAGAGAGAGGCTTACTACCGCTGAGCGGTATGCGACTATCGGGACAAAGGCCAGTCCAATGAGGGCGAGTCGCCAGTTGGTCAGGAAGAGGAGCCCTGCTGCTCCGAATACCAACATCAATATCTGGACAGCCCGTAGTAGACCGCCCTGGACGAAGTTGCGAATCGCCTCGACGTCAGCAGTCGCCCGCGACATTTGATCGCCGGTCTGACGCTCGTCGTGGTAGGAGAAGCTGAGGCGTTGAAGGCTGGCGAACATGGAGTTGCGGATGTCGTAGGCCACAAGCTGACCAGTCCACTCGCTCAAGTAGGTCTGGCCATAGGCGAAGGCACCACGAAGCCCGTTGACCAGCAGAATAAGCCCCGCTAATCGGACCATAGCGTTAAAATCGCTGCCTCCCAGTACATCGTCTACCGCTTGGCCGAGTAGGCGAGGAACCATGAGGGCGAAGGCGCTGCTACCGATGAGGGCTACGTATGCTGCAACCATATGGCGGGGGTGTCGCCATGCCATCCCCAAGATACGCATGAAAATACTCATACGCCTCTATTCTACGCGCATGAGCAACAGGCTGCCAGCGTATGTGCATCAGGAAACGTCTGGATTCAGAACAAGGACGAGGCCGGTGCCCTCCATACCGTTATCCCATATTTTCGGAGCAAACACTTGGAAGGTACGTAATCCTAAGAAGGGGCAGCGACCTATGAGGACGGACGCTGTGTCTAGGGTAACGACCTCTGTCGTAAAGGGCGCGCAGAACGCCGTGAGCGGGTTTTCCTCCAGGGAATCACGACTGGTGGTTGTTCCAGATTGTTGCATTGTGGTGATAATCGTGTCGTTCCATCTCCGTTCCAACTTCTCAGCGGCAACGGCGGCAGCTTTGCGATCCGTGTAGTAAAGCGCCATCACGGCCTCTTCCTGGACACCGCGGACCTGGTATCCCAGTAAGGCCAGATCGTACGGCTGCATAGCGCTCCATTGGGCAGAGAAATCGGAGTGTGATTCCTCGGCGGCTTGCTCAAGATACCTGGATGTAATTTCTTGCACCTCGCCAGGGGCGATGAAGCTTGCGCCCAGCAGCGTAGCCCCTGCTTCCTGGGCTAGTATCCGGTGAGGCGTACTGTCCCATAGGCTTGCGCCTATTCCTTGATGGAGGTCGATTAGAACCTTTGTTTCCGCGACCGATGGGCTGGCCAGCAGCAGATTGTCGAGGGGCGCGACCACGTTGAGGTAGATTCCCGATAGTCGAAATGGGTGTTCAAGGAGGAACGACCCTCCAGTGGTGTAATCCCAGAACTTGTAGTAGGCCACCTCGTTGTAGGTTTCACGGGAGTAGCCAAGATCCAGGAGGTTGGGGCCAACCTCGTCGTTCTGGAACCCCTCTTGCATCACCAACACCTGTGGAGTTGTCAGACCGCCACCCTCCGTCCATATGCGTACGGCGTTGGCCAATGGATCAAACCCGACGTCGTCAATAAGCATTGGGAAGACACCGGATAGGCGGCTATGTTGGGATGTCAGACGGTAGAACTCCGGAATGCCCTTCGTCCCCTCAGCCAGATAGGTTTGGGTACCCACGGAAGTCCGGTTTACCGGAGGCGATGGCGGCGGCCCGGGCATCTGCAAACATGACCTGCCGGGAGGCAAAGTCAAGGGGCACCCAGGTAAGGGCGATTTCCAACGTAGACGTAGGCGCTGGAATGGGAGTGGGTGGTGGGGTTGGCGCCGCCGAGGAGCAGCCAATGCTCCATGCAACAAGCACCAACCCCACCAGGTATCCCGTCTTTAACAACATTTTTCACAGTATACAACGCTAACGTTGTCTAAACCCTACGGAAGATTAGATATTTGGAAAGTGAAGGGCCCCCTAACGTTACCTACCCCGTTAATCGTGAGCTGTAATGATCCTCCAACAGCTGTAGGCGTTCCCTCAAAAAACGAGGTGCTGCCATGCAATTTCATGTCCTCCTGCTTCAGTGTCCCAACGGGTCCTTGTGCCGATCCAGGGGTAGTTGTTACCGGCTGCATCAACCAAAGTAGCTCTCCCAGTTCCAGCGGTCACTTCGGTTCGCTTTGCAGCATCGTTCATTGGAACTACCACTAGTTTGAAGCGTTCTGTCTCAGAGGCCGTATTATTTATCAGTTGAGTTACCTCATAAACAGCCTCGCCTATAGTAAGCCGGATACCAAGTGGTACAACTTGATTTCGCTCAGCGGGATTGCTTCTATCCAACCCTAAGTCAATCGCGGGCACGAGGACAGATCCAACGCTCGAATGGTTAAATATCACCAGAAATCCTAAGTTGATAGTGGCCTGTTCTCCGCTCGAGATCAAGCTGGGATCCGTGGGGAACGTGGCTGTTTCTAGGTCCCCATCGCGGCTCCCCGCACTTGACGCTATCTTAGTTCCATCGTTAGTCGTGATGGTAGGGTTACCCAACGGGAAGGCTTGATGTCCATTTGTGGATCCAAAGGTGTAATCAATAGAAAGGACTCCACTATCTGATCGTACGGCGACGAGGCGGGCGTAAGCATCGTTGTCCATCTGTTCCTGCTCGGCCGCATTGTCTGTTGAAGTCGCCGCTGACACCGCAAGGATGCTGATGAGAGTACCGAGAACCACTAGCGTCAAGGCAGTACTTAAAATCCTAGCTTTGCTTTCGGTCAGGTTTCGAAGGAATTTCATTCGTTCATCCCACTGATTTTGATTCATTGGAAATAAGAAATCGGGTGGTGATGGATCAGCAACTCATGCATAAGTCTGTGATTGTCTCATTATCGTGAAAGAGGATCTCCCAACTAAATTGCAACCCTCCGCCGTCATCGTCGGTGTAAACAAGACCTTGGAGAATTACCCCGTCGTTTGTACCGTGTGCATAGGTATTACCTGAGAATGTGTCCCAGGTATAGGTGGCCGTATCGGGGTCACATTGGCCAGGATCAATGTCCTCTCCATTGAACGCGGGGAACTCCTGGTTGTTCCCATAGCTTACATAGGCACTCATTGAACGCACACAATCATCAACCGCATCCACATAGTGGTAAAGGTTCCCGAACTCAACATCGGTCGTATTGTGATCGTAGTATGTGATTGACAACCTGCTGTAATAGTCCTCACCAGACCCCGCTGGATGATGACCTAAATTAGTTTGGTACCAGTCAGAGGACACGTGCGTGGCGAGAGCTGGTGGAGAGCCACCTTGCATGACAACAAGGAAAACCCCGAGCAACAACGCGCCTAGAAACAATGGTGACATCCGCTTAACAACAAAGATGAATACCTCCTTAGTAAATTTGCACATTAATATCATATAGTAAATTATTAGTCAAATATTATTAATTAAATTGTTTGTATATCATAGAATATATGCTTGATACGTTAATATAAACGTATTTATAGATGGGTAAACGAACCTGTCCATATTATTAGTGGCAAATTCGACCGCGAATCTGTTTTCTAGGATTTTGATTCTTCTCTCATGTACAATATGCACATTCCAACGTCCGCTAGCTAGAGTGACAATTGCCAGATTTCAAAGTCGTATCAGACTTCGTGCCAACCGGCGACCAGCCTAAAGCGATTGAGGCTTTAGCTGAGGCTGCCAATCGCGGCGACCGCTATCAGACTCTTATGGGCGTCACCGGCAGCGGCAAGACCTTTACCATGGCCAAAGTGGCGGAGTTGGTGCAGCGGCCTACCCTGGTCATCGCACACAACAAGACGCTGGCAGCGCAGCTTGCTACCGAGTTTCGGGAGTTCCTGCCGAATAACGCCGTTGAGTACTTCGTCTCCTACTACGACTACTATCAGCCGGAAGCCTACATCCCCCGTACCGACACGTACATTGCCAAAGACGCCTCCGTCAACGAAGAGATAGACCGCCTGCGTCACTCGGCTACTCGGTCGCTGCTGACTCGACGGGATGTGCTCATCGTGGCCTCCGTGTCCTGCATCTACGGCCTTGGCGACCCTGAGGAGTACTACAGCTTCGTGGCGTCCATCACCAAGGGTGAGCATCGGAGCTTGCGTATGCTGGTGAACGGCCTCATCTCCATGCAGTACGACCGCAATGACTTGGACCTGGCTCGCGGTCGATTCCGTGTCCGTGGCGACACGCTGGACATCTTCCCCGCCTACGAAGAGCTGGCGATCCGCGTCTCGTTTTTCGGCGATGAGGTTGAGCAGATACTTGAGATAGACCCGCTGACCGGCGAAGTGCTGGCGGAGCGTGATGAGATTCAGATCTACCCGGCCAAGCACTTCGTGACCAGCGACGAGAAGTTGGAAGCGGCTGTCAAAGGCATCAACCAGGAACTGAGTGAACACCTGAAGTGGCTGCGTTCCAAGGACAAGGTGCTTGAAGCGGCCAGACTCGAGCAGCGCACCCGCTATGACGTAGAGATGTTGCAGCAGGTTGGCTACTGCTCAGGCATTGAGAACTACTCACGTCACATCAGCGGTCGAGAGGCCGGCAGCACCCCCTGGACGCTGTTGGACTACTTCCCAGAAGACTATCTCCTGTTCATAGACGAGTCCCACATGAGCGTTCCCCAATTCCGGGGTATGTACCACGGCGACATGGCACGCAAGAACACGTTGGTGGAATTCGGGTTTCGGCTTCCTTCGGCAATCGACAACCGACCGTTGCACTTCGAGGAATTCACGGAACGCACCAATCAGGTCATTTTTGTCTCGGCCACGCCTGGGCCATACGAGCATGAGCTTGTGCCGGACCCGGTGGAGCAGGTCATTAGGCCCACCGGTCTCCTAGACCCCACATTTGAGGTGAAGGAAACCAAAGGGCAGGTGGACGACCTCCTTGAACAGATTCGCAAGCGTGTAGAGAAAGGTCAGCGCGTCCTTGTCACTACGTTGACCAAGCGCATGGCGGAGGAGTTATCTGACTACCTGTTGGAGATGGGCGTCCGCGTCAACTACCTCCACTCCGACATTGAGACGCTGGATCGAGTCGAGATACTTCGCGACCTTCGCCTTGGCGTTTACGACGTTATCGTCGGAATCAACCTGCTGCGAGAGGGGCTAGACTTACCGGAAGTCAGCCTTGTTGCCATCTTGGACGCCGACAAAGAGGGCTATCTGCGGTCGACATCATCGCTTATCCAGACCATGGGGCGGGCCGCTCGCCACGAAGAGGGCCACGTCATCATGTACGCGGATAGAGTCACTGACTCAATGCGCCGAGCCATAGACGAGACCACTCGAAGACGGAAAATCCAGGGAGATCATAATACTGAACACGGCATTGTGCCTGCGGGTATCAAGAAGGAAGTGCGTGACATAACGGAGCGAGTGCGTCAGGTAGCGGAATCGCGCGCTACATACACTGCTGGTAAACCAATACCTGCCGAGGAGCAACACCTCTCTCGCGATGAGCTTGCACGTTTGGTTCATGAGTACGAGCGCCAGATGAAGACTGCCTCCAAGCAGCTGGAGTTTGAGAAGGCGGCAATGTTGCGTGACCAGGTCCTCGAGCTGCGTCGACTCATGGCCCTGGAGCAAGACCCACTCATGCCTATTCAGTCATAACCCTTCGGTCTTTTGCTGACGAGGTCAATATTTTCGAATTTTGAACTCCAGAACAGATACGTGCAGGCAGTAAATGCCCGAAGGGCCAAGTGGGTGCCCCGCGGTGCGGGGCCAAAGTTGACCGGATGCATCAACAATTGACATTAAAAGTGGGTTTTCCTACAATAAAGCCAAGCTGAACTCGTGTATGTACCAATCATATGAAATGAGGTGTAGAAATGCCCACCATCACGCAAGAGCAGGTCGTTGAAGCCCTAAGAGAGGTCTTTGACCCGGAGATTCCAGTGAATGTCTATGACCTTGGCCTCATCTACGGCCTGGAAATCGATGAGAAGAACAACGTCGGCGTTACCATGACGCTGACCGCCCCAGGCTGCTCCATGGGCCCGCAGATCGCCCAGAACGCAGAGTGGCGTATCGCAGAGATTGATGGAGCCGGAGAGGTCCAGGTGGAGATGGTCTTTGACCCGCCATGGACGCCGGAACTGATCACCGAAGAGGGCAAGAAGCTCCTCGGCATCGACTAGTCGATAAGCGGTCTTCCGCATTGAATCTAGAGCCCTACTGGGCTGCAAACCGCTAAGTAATCCGAGGAGAACCTATGGCCACCAGAGAACCAACACCCCAGGAGCAATCGCGACTAGATGCCATCAGGCAACAGTGGCAGGCGAAGCGCAAGATCACTGAGCGGTTTGACAAGGTCAAGCACAAGATTGCCGTGTACAGCGGCAAGGGCGGCGTTGGTAAGACAACGGTCTCCGTCAACCTTGCTACCACGCTGGCAGCCCAGGGTAACCGTGTTGGAATTCTAGATGCGGACGTTGATTGCCCCAACGTGGTCAACGCCATGAAGGTGGAGCTTATTCCCGGCTACAAGGACGGTGAGTTCACTCCAGCAATCCAGTGGGGCGTGAAAGTCCTCTCCATGGGCTTCTTTCAGGAGAACCAGGATGAGGCCATCATCTTCCGCGGCCCCATGATTCACAACACGCTGACCCAGTTCATGGAAGGCACGGACTGGGGCGAGTTGGACTACCTTATCGTGGATATGTCCCCCGGTACGTCCGATGCCGCATTGACCATTATGCAGACCCTTCCCCTGGACGGTTTTGTTATAGTGACGGGCCCGCAGGAGCTTGCTGCTTTGGATGCCAAGCGTTCAGTGAACATGGTGAAGAAGCTGAAGATGGCTGTCATAGGCGTGGTGGAGAACTTCTCTGGAGAGATGTTCGGCACCGGCGCAGGCGAGGCGTTGGCCAAAGACATCGATGCGCCGTTCCTTGGGAAGACCGAGCTTCGGCCTGACTACAAGGACACATCAAAGCCCAGTGTCCTGATTAGCCCGGCGGTCAAAGGTGAGTACGAGGCCCTAGTCGGTAAGATCAACGAATCGCTTCAGAGCCTAGCGACAGCTGAGTAGCTGAATTGCGACCCTAAAGATACCTATTGAAATCCGCTGGTAAACCCGGCGGATTTTTATTAGCAACCCTGATTTCGGAGGGCGTCACCGCCCTGACGCTGAACGTTGGGTGTCCACGCCAACGCGAATTGGGAGATGTACCCTGTCAGATTCGCTGATAACGAGTCATACTGAGATATCCGGGTATTCCGGCTGTGGTATTCGAGAGGGTTTAGCTGATGTTAGAGGTACCAAATCCTGGTGCTCAATCGTTGGAGCCCTATGTAGGGCTGCTTGATGACAACCTGCTCGCGGAGTTGGAGTCGCTTGGCTCCTCGCTGAAGGGCGCTCGAGTCGCGCACATCAATGCCACAGCCACCGGTGGCGGCGTAGCTGAGATCCTCCAATCCATCCTCCCGCTGTACCATGGCCTTGGCGTTAATGCATCGTGGTTGGTGCTTCAGGGCGAGGATGCGTTCTTTGATGTGACCAAGCGGTTGCACAACAGCCTTCAAGGGGCGACGGGTGGCATATCTCCCAAGGACTGGGAGATACATGGTGAGTGGAACCGAAAAAACGCGGCTTTGATGACCTCTGAATACGACGTGATTATCGTCCATGACCCTCAACCTGCCGCGTTACGCGAGTATGCTCGCCACGCTTCTAGCAAGTGGGTCTGGCGCTGTCATATAGATACCTCTGAACCTGACGAGAACGCATGGCGCGTGCTCAGCGGCCTCATCTATGAGTACGACGCTGCTGTATTTAGCCTGCCGGACTTCGTTGGGCCACGGATAGAGCACCTACCGATATCCATCATCCCTCCAGCTATCGATCCGTTCATCGCCAAGAACAAGCAGATGTCGAAAGACGATGCGATGGCAGTCGTCGCCCGGTTCGGTCTTGACCCCGAGCGGCCATTCATTTCGCAGGTATCGCGTTTCGATCCATGGAAGGACCCGATGGGCGTCATAGAATGCTTCAAGCTCCTCAAGCGGAACCACCTCGACCTGCAACTGGTCATGCTTGGCAACTTCGCCGATGACGATCCTGAGGGCCAGGTCATGTACCAGCGTGTATTGGAGGCCGCAGGCGGTGTGCCTGACCTTCATATCATTACGGGACTGACCGACCTGGTAGGGCCATTCCAGGCTCAGAGCAAGGTCATCCTTCAGAAGTCCTTGTGAGAGGGTTTTGGCCTAACCGCTACAGAAGCCCTGTGGAAGAGCACACCGGTAGTAGCTGGCAACGTGGGGGGCTTGCGGCTCCAGGTGGAAAACGACGTTGACGGGTATCTGGTGGACAGCATTGAAGAGTGCGCCGAGAAGGTGGACTACCTGCTCACCCATGAACAAGAGCGTGTAGCCTTTGGCGCGGCCGGCAGGGAGCGTGCCCGGACAGAGTTTCTCCTGCCGAGGTTGTTGCGAGACGAGCTCAAGCTCCTGAACGGCTTGTTGAATAGCGAATAAAAATTTCCGGAAAGCAAAGAGGGCCGTGGAGGTTATCTTCCACGGCCCTCTTTTTGTTTCTTCAACCTAGTGTCAGGACGTCATCCGCTCTTTCCACAGGTTCTTCCAATCGACAGAGCTCGGTACCACCTCGTTGATCGCCAGCAGGTGTTGGAAGTGGTTCTCGTCGGGGTCACGGAGGATGTAAGGCGGCTCATTGCCTTCCTGCATGTCGCGGATTGCCGCCAGGAGCTGCCGCCGCGCCGCTGTGATTGCCTTATCCGTGTACCCCAAATGCTCCGTCGTACGGTCTTGGATGGGACCTTCGCTGTTCGTGGCCCAAAGGTCGTGCACCTGGAAGTTGGGGCCCATGCCAATGAAGCTGCGGGACTTCATCTCATCCCGGTCCTGCATGAATCGGTTCGCTTCAGTCCTGCGATGCCGGTAATCGGGACCGATTTCCTTGGCATCCTCAGCTTGCATCCGCTCTTTGTCCACGGGCTTGGCCACATCAAAGGTTATGCGGAACTTCCAGTGGTGCGTGTCGTCTATTGGCACGTGGTAGTGGACACCACCAAAGAGCGACGCGTTGGGGAAGATGAAATTGGTGATGCGCACGTACTTCTCCTCCTCCGAGGGTGTGCGTACGGAGAAGATGCGTAGGCCGTAGTCCGTGTCCTCAATCTCAATCTGTGGCGCTACATCCTGCCCGAAGAAGGAATTGCTACTAGTCTTCGTACCCGCAACCACCGGGCGATCGGGATCGTCCTTCACGAATTTGTGCAAGTAGGATAGGTGCTGCGGATCGATGTTGCCCTCGTTTGCCTGCAAATAGTTGCTCTCGTTGAAGTACTTGGTGACATAAACGTGTGATTCAGGGACGTTCAGGAAGTCGTATTCGGGCATGAGCGGCGGTTCGCCCGGCCCCATGTAGGCAAAGACGATGCCGATTCTTTCCACGCACGGATATGCTTTCTGCTTCACCTTGTCCTTGAAGTCGCGGCCCTCTGGCTCACCGGGCTGCTCGATGCAGTTCCCGGCGATGTCGTACAGCCAGCCGTGGTAGAGGCAACGTAGGCCACCATCCTCGCATCGACCGTAGCTCAGGTCTGCGGCACGATGTGCACAATGAAGGCCCAGTAGTCCAGGCTTCCCGCTATCATTGCGAAACAGGGCCAGCTCTTCGCCAAGGAATTTGACGCTTACTGGCGAGCCACCGGCGGGTATCTCCTCAGAGAGCCCGACAGGCTGCCAGTATCTTCTGAACAGGTCGCCACCAGGTGTTCCGGGGCCGGTCTGGGTTATCAGGTCGTTCTCTTCACGAGAAAGCATGGTATTCTCCCTTTTGGTTGGTATGTGAGCCTATTTCGGTATGCGTTCCTGCCAGAGGCTATGCCAGTCTGTCGACTTGGGGCCGACCTCGTTGAACGACACCATATGTCCGAAGCTGTTGGAGCCGGCGTCTCTGACCACGTACTTTGGCTCGCCGCCCTCCTGGACAGTACGCACAGCGTCCAGAAGCTGCCGCCGAGCAGCAGTGATGACCTTGTCTGTGTAGCCAAGGTGCTCTGTTGTCCTGTCCTGGATAGGACCTTCACCAGCGGTGGCCCACACGTCGTGGACCTGGATGTTGAAACCCATGCCCGCAAAGGTGGTGTCCTTCATCTCGCCTCTATCTTGGAGGAATCGGTTCTCCGTGTTGCGAATGAGGTGGTAATCGGCCTTCAGATCGTCCACGTTTCCTGCGTTCAGCTTCGTTTTGTCTAGTGAGCCCGTCCACACCGTGGTGAGCTGATACTTCCAGTGGTGGGTATCGTCGATGGGCACGTGCCAATGCATGCCGTGGCCCTGGTCGGCAGGGGTACCGCCAACACCACCCGGGAATGCGTTCATGTTGGGGAACACGTAGTTGGTCAGGCGCAGGAAGGTCTCGCCCTCTTCTGCGTTCCGTGTGGTAAAGATGCGGAGGCCGTAGTTCGTCTCCTCAATCTCGATGACTGGTGCTTTATCCTTGCCCAGCAGAATGTCGAACGATGCTTCACCGCCCAATACGACGTCTGCGTTGGCCCTGGGGTCATTGATGAACGCCCTGTGAAGGAACGAGAGGTGCTCCGGATCCAGGTTCCCCTCGTTGCCCTGCAGGTAGTTGCACTCCTGGAAGAACTTGGTGACGAACCATTGCCCATCGCCAGCCTGCAGTACGGGGTATGCGGGGAGCAGGGGCGGTTCGCCCTGGCCCATGTAGGTGAAGATGAGTCCTGCCTGCTCCTTGCACGGGTAGGCGGTTTGCTTCACTTTGTTTTTGAAGTCGCTGTCGGTGGGTTCGCCGGGCTGCTCGGTGCAGTTCCCAGCCGCATCAAACAACCATCCGTGGTACAGGCAGCGCAGACCACCGTCCTCGCACTGCCCGTAGCTCAGGTCTGCCGCACGATGTGGACAGTGGAGGCCGAGCAACCCGGGGTTCCCCGCATCATCGCGAAACAACACCAGGTCTTCGCCGAATATCCGTACCTTGATTGGCGCGCCATCGTGTGCCAGCTCCTCAGAGAGGGCAGCCGGCTGCCAGAAGCTACGGAGGAGTATTCCTCCCGGCGTGCCTGCATCGGTCTGGGTTAAGAGGTCATTTTCTTCTTTGGTGAGCATGGTGCTCCTCAACAGCAATTGCGTTGCCTTCCATTATCGCCAGCGCCTCATACGGGTCAAGTATTCCGCCTAACGCCCAACGGTGTTCAGCACGGTGTCAGACCAATGCTGAATCAGGTACACTGACAAGAGGGCGGGACAAACCGCCCTTTAATGCTGTTAAAGGGACGTTAGCGTGGAACTCAGCCTCTCTGCCTACATTGCAATCTTCGCCGGATCGTCCGTTGTCGTTGTGTTTGCAGCGATAGCGCTTGGCAAAGCCGGGGACGCCATCTCTTCAAACACCGGGATGGGTCACCTCTGGGTGGGATTGATTCTTATTGCCGGAGCAACATCGCTACCTGAGCTGGTCACTACCATCACTGCTGTGCAACTGGATAATCCTGACCTTGCTGTTAGCATCATCACGGGTGCCAATATGCTCAATGCGACAAAGTTGGCTATCATTGCGGGGCTCTTGGGTGGCCCCTTCCTCTATCAACGACTATCCAAAGGCCAAGAGATCCTCTCCATTGAGGCATTGGTACTAACCGGGCTGGCGGCGCTGTTCATCACAATCGGTTGGGGCGCTGCATTCTTCGGCGTTACCCTTGCCGCCGTCCTAATACTGGCTGCCTATCTCGTTGGATCGCGAGTGTTGTATACAGCGAACATTGGCGATTCTGCACCTGAGACCGAAGAGCCGGAGCACTCGCTAAGGTGGGGCTGGACAGTGTATCTCCTCGCCGCTGCTGCAATAATGGTATCTGCAACAGCTTTGACAATCAGTGCGGATGAGATTGCTCAAGAAACAGGCATCGCAGCCAGCTTTATTGGAGTCCTTGCCGTCGCATTCGTGACCACAGTGCCGGAGTTGACGGTAGGCATCACTCTGATGCGTCTCGGAGCACCAGAGATGGCGGTTGCGGAGTTCCATGGGAGTAATGCGCTCAACATCGCAATTCTTGCGATAGCAGACCTCACGTACCTGGAAGGCGCATTGTTTGAGGATCTGGATAACAGTAACCTTCTGGCGGGGTTGTTCGCGGTTGTGTTGGTGGGGATGAGCGCGCTCCAGATTAAGCTGCGGAGACGACTGAAACACTTCTCTCTCACTGAACCGAGTACCTTCGGATTCATAGCGTTGTACGTGGGTGGCCTCTTCCTGGTGTTCCAGGCTGCTTGATGCCTTATATACCCCTGTCCATCGTCTCTTTGAACAGCGCAATGAAGTTCTGAGCAGGGACGGACATTGATTTCCCCAACAACGTCACGATTCCAGCTTGCTCCATGGGCATGAGGGCTGCCAGGCTAAGTATCTCCAGGTTATCCTCGTCGCCCGGTTCTAGCGACAACCGTGGCCCTACAGAGATACCCATGCCCTCTGCCACGTACTTCTTAATGACGTCCATACTGTCCAGCTCCACCACTACCTCCCAGGAGAGGCCCTTCCTGCGGAACTCGTCCTCCAACACTGTCCTCGTGTGCGTGCGCGGCCCCATTAACACCAACGGCCACTCAGCTATCTGATCCAGGGAGACCAGTGGGTCGTTTGCCACAGCGTGTCCTTTAGGCGCGATGAGAACCCGTTCATAGCCGAACACCCCTTGGAACTCAAGGGCGGGGTTCCGCTCCGGGCCGGGGACAATGCCCATATCCACTTCACCGGCCTCCACTAACTGGATCACCTCATCACGCCGCCTGGAACGGATACGGATCATCACATGGGGAAAGGTGGATTGAAAGACCTTCACTCCCTCCAGCAGCACGTGAGGAATGATGTCTGCGGTGGATGCAATGGTGACCGGCCCCTGCTCTTCTTTCCGCGAGGCGTCCACAGCCAGCGAGTCGATGCCTTCCACCAGCGGAGTCGCCAACTCTGCCAGGGTGGAGCCTGCCAGCGTCAGTTGAATGGGGCGCTTGACCCGATCGAACAGGGTGACACCCAGCTCGTCTTCAAGCTTCTTGATGTGTGTGGTGACAGTAGGTTGCCCCACGTTTAGTTCATCTGCTGCGCGAGAGATGCTTCTCAGGCGAGCGGCGGCGGCAAAGCTACGGAGTTGTCGTAGTTCCATAAACATTCCTTTAATTATTTATTAATATGATATTGATAATCATGTTATATGTCTAGACGCAATGATGATTCAAGGACATACTGAATTTATAGAAAATAACAGAGACCGCTCTAAGAGGGGGCGGAAATGCGAAGGAGTAGGGAATGATTGGGAAGATATTGAGTGCAGTTCGCGGGATTGGTTCGGCAACCGAATTTGAAGGTTACCTTAGCAACATTTGGGTGGATGAGGCTGGAGGCCAGGGACCGACTATCGAGGAAGCACGCAAGCAGTATCGAGTGATGATCAACGAGCGATCAGCGTTCATCGGTAGCTTCTAAACAGCAACACTAGATATATACGCCAAGACGGGAAGGTCCTTTTTCATGAAGGAGGGCACCCGCCTTTTTCTTTGTCTGGATTTCGTCGGAATTACAAGGTGATTGGAACGGTCCGTCACGCCCCCTGGCAACGATTATCAATGCAAGATCATGGGGCTCCAGGCCGGTGGTGTGTGCATCCATACCCCGTGGGTGTACTCCCCAGGAATCAGTAGGTGTGACCCCGTAAAGGATGAGTTTGCCTTATGGGGAATCAGAGATATTTAAAAATACGATACTAAATATTATAAAGTATGTCTATACGTGATGTGGTTAACAAGGCATACTAAATCCATACAAACAACAAAGACCGCTTCAAGAGGGGGCGGAGAAAAAGGAGAAGGGCATGTTTGGGAAGTTTATCAGCGCAGTCCGTGGTTTCGGCCCGGCCACCGAGTTTGAGGGATACCTCAGCAATCTGTTGATCAATGAGGCCGGTGGACAGGGACCAACTGTTGAAGAGGCTCGGAAGCAATATCGAGTCATTGTCACAGAGCAGTCAGGTTTCATCGACCGTTTCTAGGCAGTAGCGCTACAAACAAAGAAGGCGGGTTCGTTCTCTTGAAGAAAGAGAGTGGCCCGCCTTCTTTATTGTGTCCGTAAAACGTTAATCGCTTGAAGGTTCCGACTGTGGGGTATGGACAACTTCAGCTGATTCGCTGGTCAGTGGATGCTTGCGACCCGATGAGCCATCCTTGAAGGCTGGTACCAGGAGAATCGGGGCGATTACCGTAGTGACCACCGTCATCATGATGGCCACACCGAACACGTCCTGATCGATGACCCCGCGTGAAAGCCCGATGCCTGCGATAATGAGCGCTACCTCGCCTCGAGGGAGCATTCCCAGACCAACGCGCCAGGCACCCTTCCTGTTGAAGCCGACTGCCAGAGCAGGCACGCCTGACCCAACCAGCTTACTGATGACGGCCAGGACGGTAATCACTGCACCAAAGCCCAGGACTCCACCCATGGAGCTGACGTCTACCAGCATGCCCATGACTACGAAGAAGATAGGTACCATAAAGTGGTAGACGCCCATCAGGTTCTCTTCAATGATGCGGGAAAGTGACGTGCCCGAGAGGCCCAGGCCCACGGAGTATGCGCCGATGATCATGGCCAGCCCAAAAGTCTCTGCCAAGCCGCCTCCCAGCAGGGCTAACGCAAGGGCCAGAACCAGCGCCGTACCTACGCCGTTGAACCACCGTAGGACGCGAGTGATCAGGCCAGCGCCCAAGATCATGACTCCAGTCAAGATAATCCAGAATCCAACGGCCTTGCCTGCAACTTCGCCGATGTCTCCGGCGGAAACGGATCCAGTCTCTGCAAGGGCAACAACCACGGCAAGCACAAGGATACCTAGTACGTCGTCAACGACTGCCGCGCCGATGATGGTGACACCCTCCGGCGAGCCCATTTTGTTGAGGTCAGATAACACGCGTGCTGTGATACCCACGGAGGTCGCGGTCATGATTGCGCCCATGAAGAGCGCGACGGGATCCTTGAAATCGTCGGCGTAGCCCAGCAGCACGGTAGCTCCTGCGCCCAGGGAGAAAGGGAGGATGACTCCGCCAAGGGCTACGACTGTGGCTGGGCCTGCGAATTTGAAGAACTGTTTGAGGTCGGTTTCAAGCCCCACGGTGAACAGCAGCACGATGGAGGCGACCTGAGCGATGACCCAGAGCTCTGTAGGTATGACGGCTATGGGGTTCGACTCGACGTGGGCCGACATCTCGAAGATGGGGCCAAGACTGCCAATCTCCACGCCACCAAGGGCGAAGGGGCCGATGATGATGCCTGCAGCCAACTCACCCAACACTGATGGTATCTTCAAGTAACGCTGTGCAATCTCACCAGAAATTTTGGCTGCTACCAGGATGATGCATAGCTGAAGGACGATACGGGTCACAAGATGAGTGAGTTCCTCACCTTCCATTAATTATCGCTCCATATACCACGAATACCGTGGTTTTATTAGGAATACATGTGCTACCAATTCCCCATCGTGGTGCTTTGATGGAGACATGCAGGCAGTACACTAGGCTCCGGCCGATATTATAGCATTACAGGACGTGGGTTAGCGCAATTTCAAAGCGCAGTTCAAATGCGGAATAGCTAGCCGGAAATCCCGACGTCCACCCTAGAAGTTGCAGGCCACACTGAGTTCGGCACAGGTTCCCCTGAACCACTCGGCTACTTCTTTGTGCAATGGAATGCCTTTAGCCGTCCGCTCTTCCGTGGCCTCTGCCTCAAGCTGTCCCGGTACCAGAACCCTCTCGTGGCCGGGGGCGGGTTTCGTGGCCTTCAGTGTCTGTAGGAAGTCGTCCATCGTCTCCTTAAACTCGGGGACATCGGTGAACGCATCGATGTCATAGGCTGCCACGTAGTGGGCGAACCCGCCGGGGGACTGGCGTGTGTTCCTTGCGGCGAACCCGAAGCCACCAAGAACGGTGCTCAGTATCTCCACCACACAAGCAAGGCCATAGCCTTTATGGGAGCCCAACTCTCGCAGCGCACCGGCAGGAAGACCCATGAACTCGTCAGGTACAAGTCCTGGTTCCATGATGGGTGTGCCGTCCATGTCAGCAAGCATGCCGCCAGGTATCGTTGCGCCCATGCGCTTGGCAATGCGGAACTTGTTGATTGCGACGACGCTGGTTGCGATATCCAGGACGAAAGGGGCTTCCTCATTGGTCGGTACAGCGACAGCTATGGGGTTGGTACCGAGCCGTGGCTCTGCACCAAAGGTCGGAAGAACCTGAGGCGGTGTGCCTGAAAGGCAGATGCCGATCATGTTGTGGGGCAATGCCAGCATCGCATGGTAAGCGGCCATGCCCACGTGGCCAGCTCTGCCCATGGTGACCACGCCTATGCCGGTCTGCTTGGCTTTGGCGATGGCTATTTCCATGGCCTTGGGTGCGATGATGATGCCCAATGCAAGGTCAGAATCGATGTTGGCGGTGGACGGTCGTTCTCGGAGGATCTTCCAGTCCGGGTTGGCGTTGATGGTGCCGTTAGTGTAGCCCGTGATGTAGGACTTCAGCATGTTGGAGACGCCATGGCTGTCCACTCCACGCAAGTCGGCCATTACCAGGACATCGGCGGCAACGGCGGCGTCGTCTGACGGGACGCCCATTTTTTCGAATATGGCTGTCGTCGTCGCACGAAGGTCTTCTTGGCCGACCCGTACAGCGTCTTCCTCTTTGAGGATAAAGCTCTCAAGCATGGTGTATCTCCCTTGTTTTCGAGACTAGCCTGCGGTGTTCATGCCGAGGGCACATGCCTGGGACTGGCCTGTGGGCCAGAGGGCTTCCTTCGACAGACTCAGGATGATCGGGCTCTTAACTATCGAATATGCGTTAACTCATTTGGGTATCCGCAGGCACGTGGGTCAAGGGCTTAGCCCTAGTGGACGGTTTGGCGTTGACCGGTATCGGATGACCGCTGGATGGCGTCAAGCAATTCATGCAGACGGACTGCAGCAGCGAAGTCGGGTACCAGCGGTGTGCCCGTGGTCACCTGTTCAGAGAACTTGCGATACATCTGCGCAACATGGAACGGGGGGCCCTGGGGAACATCGTTCGGTGTCCAAACACCGCTTTCGTCAATCTCGATGTCTTCCATTGTGTCGCTACCTGCGCGTCCACCTTGGAGTTTCAAAGGAGTTGTGTTGGGGCCACCGCTGCCGGAAGCGACCAGCGTCCCTTCTCGACCGATGATCTCCATGCGATAACCGGTACCGTGCTGTGGTGCACTGCCCACGTACGCCGAAGCTACGGCGCCGTTCTCCAGCATGCCGCTGATGGCGATGGTGTCTATGGCGGTGACGTCCACCATTTCCTTGGTGTCTGTGTTGAGCCACTTGGGGACCTGGGTGCTGACCACGCCTGCCACGTCTTTGAAGGGACTGACGGCGAATTCAAGTGCATCGATGCAGTGGCCGAACCCGATGGTGAAGGAGCTTGCGCCTGCCTCTATTGGTGCTCTCCACATCCTATCGGCCGGGGCTTGCACAATGCCTGCCGCAGCGCTGACAACGTTGCATGACAGGACTTCGCCCACATAGCCCTCAGCTATAAGATCTTTGATGCGCAGAATGAACGGTGAGCATCGCGCCTGTAGACCCACCATGGTTTGGACACCCTTGGCCTTGGCAAGATCAGCCATCTCCTTCGCCTGGGCCAGTGTGGCACCCAGGGGCCACTCGGTGTAGACGTGTTTGCCGGCATTCAGCGCAGCCATCGTCAACTCGTAGTGAAAGGGCACCTTGACGGCTACGGAGACAACATCGATGTCCGGGTGCTGTACCAGTTCAACGTGGTTGTGGAAGCTCAATGGCACTTCAAACCGATCAGCGGATGCGGCGGCGGTCTCTGGCTTGGTGGTGCAGACCGCGGTGAGGGCGAATTCAGGGAGCTTCAGAAGGGCGGGGATGTGCGCTCGACTTCCCCAGCCGTAGTCTACGTTTGCGCCGATGATCCCGACGCGAAGTGGTGTTCCTGTCGATGCCATGATGTCCTCCGATAGTTAGTTGTATTAGGGACGCCAGAAGGCCGCGCCATTGTAGCAGGTTTCTAGACTCGACTAGCCGAGGGGTGGAAGCACTTCCTGAAGCCAGGTTGTCATATCGCTCAACAATGACCGACTAATCTCATGGCCCATGGGGTATTCGTTGTACACCGGCGAGTAACCTTCACCCTCAAGGAAGGCCTTCATCATCCGTGCCTGGTCAATGGACACGGTTGTGTCTGCATTCCCATGGGCAATGAACACCGGCTGTGTCCGCGCCTCCGGGAGTTGCTCAAGTAGGGCATCGGTATCGAACACGGCCGCGCTAAGGGCCATGACACCAGCAAAGATGTCAGGTTTACCCAACCCGCATGCGTAGGCCATCCGTCCGCCCTGGGAGAATCCGCCCAACACGGCGTTTCCCGGTTCCACAGAGTACTGTTCGAACACTTCTTTGAAGAAACTGTTCAGCTTGACCCTGGTTTTCGCGTCCTCCTCCGGATCGCGTCGACGGTCAGGGTGGGTCCAGCTGTAGCCAACATAGCCCGGCCCAAGCTCCATGGCCTCCGGGGCGTTAGGGAATGCGTAGACGTAACCGGTTGCGTGCAGTACGGGTGCAATGCCCGCCAGATCCTGCATGTTTGCTCCAAAACCGTGGAGCATGACGATCATGGGGTATTTCTTGTTTGGATCGTAGTCGTCAGGATGTACGGTCAGGTACTTCAGCGGCGATCCTTGATGTTCATGCGATTCCATTGGAGGTGCACCTCTTTTGCTGCGATTGTTTGGATTTTCAGTTTCTATTTGGGCCATCAGCACCCAGGTCACTATCTTCCGGTAGCCGCTAGGTAGCTCAGGTGCAGGATGAAATCCTGCTTGAATAACCGCCAGGCTTATGCCCTGCTGGGTCCAGAGCTTGGCCCTGGTCATTGCATGTAGACGCCGCCACCTACGTGGAGCGTCTGGCCTGTGGTATACCCTGCGTCGTCCGACGATAGGAACACGCACGCGGCAGCGACCTCTTCCGGCGTACCCATTCGCTGCATCGGGATGCCCTGCCTTCGACTGAGGTCGTCAGCGACCACTGTTGCAGTACCGCCGGCGGCGTAGGCATGCTGGTCGAATCGCTCTGTGTTGATGGAGCCCGGAGAGACCACGTTGGCGCGGATGCCGATCTTGCCGTAATCGAAGGCGATGCCCCGCATGAGGCCGATCAACCCCGACTTGGCTGCCGCTACCGCTACCGTGTCCTTGCGAACGCCGAACGCCGCGAGCCCTGCTATGGCGATAATACTGCCGTGTTCTGCCTTGATCATGCCTGGCAGAACGGCCTTTGATAGGTAGAAAGCCGCGTCAAGGTTAATGCGCATGACTGCGCGCCATTCTTCCACACTCACTTCGTGTATCGGCCCATGGGGGCGGACGCCTACGTTGCTTATCAGGATGTCCACAGGCCCGAGGGTGCTGGCAATCTGGGCTACCATCTTGTCGACCTGCTCCGGGTCCGATACGTCGGCCAGGATTGGGAGGGCCTTACCCCCGCGGTCTGTAATGAACTTGACCACCTCGTCAACGGTCTCCTGGTTCTGAAGTCCATTTACGACGACACTTGCACCTTCATCGGCCATTGCCAGAGCAATCGCCCGGCCTATGTTCCTACCGGCCCCGGTTATGAGCGCTACTTTACCTTCAAGTTTCATGGAATCTCCTTTGTTTGATCAGGGCCTATTATGCGGCGATGTCTGCCCCACCTCAAGGTGCTTGACCTAAGGTTGACTCCCTGCAGCTTCCTATCGATACTGCGAGGTGCCGAATTTATCCCTGATAAACGTCTGGAGGCGAGATGCCCGGTCATATAGAGACCCTTACCGAATATATGATGCATGCCAGGACGGCAAAGCTTCCAGCAGAAGCTGCATTGAAAGGCAAACACCATATTCTGGACACTCTGGCGGCCATCGTTTCCGGCGCCGCGCTCCCACCCGGGCAGATTGCGCTGAAGTACGCGCAGGCTCAGGGCGGCACGGAGGAGGCGCAGGTCATTACGACGCCGTATCTGACCACTGCAGTGAATGCTGCGATGGCCAATGCCTTTCTGGCCCACTCCGATGAAACGGACGACTCCCATGCGGCATCGGGTACCCACCCGGGCTGCTCCATCGTCCCTGCGGCGTTGGCAATGGCCGAGCGAGGCAACGTCAGTGGTGAGCGACTGCTGAACGCGGTGGTGCTGGGCTACGACCTGTGCGCACGTACGATGTTCTCCCTTGGCGAGCGTTACATGCTGGAAGAGGAACGCGGGATCAGCAGCCACAGCATGGGCGGCCTTTTCGGTTCAATGGCTGCTGCGGGAGCATGTATTGATGCCACGGCAGACCAGTTGCGCTACCTCATCTCGTACACATCGCAGCAAGCAGCGGGGATACCCACATGGGCACGCGATACCGACCATATTGAGAAGGCGTTCGATTTCGCCGGGATGCCTGCCAGGAGTGCTGTGCAATCAGCCATGTTTGTAGACGCCGGCTTCACCGGTGTTTGGGACGTGTTTGAAGGCAACCGAAATTTCTTCAAGTCCTTCTCTTCGTCGCCCAACCCTGACGAGATCATCGCCGAGCTTGGAATCCGCTATGAAGTGGTGAACACCAACATCAAGAAGCATTGCGTCGGCTCGCCCATTCAGGCAGCGGCAGACGCCATGGGCCACATCCTTGAAGCGCATCCCACAAAGCCTGAGAATGTCGAGAGCATCCGGGTCACCCTGCCCGTCGGTGGTGCGGCAACCGTCAATAATCGGGAGATGCCCAACATCAGCCTGCAGCACATGATGGCGGTGTTCCTCATGGACGGCTCCATCTCCTTTGCAGCGGCCCACGACATGAAACGTTTCAGCGATCCAGTGACAGTGGCACTTCGGCAGAAGGTGGAGTTGCTTGGCGATAACGCCCTCGTCACGCCTGAGAGCCCTCGTCAGGGCATCGTGGAGCTACAGACCAAGGGTGGGGAGAGCTACCGCGATCACGTGGTTGCGGTACGTGGAACTAAAGAAAACCCCATGACCACAGAAGAGGTGGAGTCCAAGGCGCGAGACCTCCTGGTGCCCGTGTTGGGGGCAGACAAGTCGGAGCGCCTTATTAAGGCCGTCAGGGACTTAGAATTAATGAGTAGTGCCCGTGAGCTACGTGAGTGGTTGAGACCGTAAATTATCGAGGAGAAACCAACGATTCTGGAGCAATACTACCTGGGGTGTTTGGCCCATGCGTCATACCTCATCGGCGATGCAGAGACCGGCATCGCGGCGGTGGTGGATCCCCAACGTGATGTGGATGGCTACATTGAAGACGCCGCTAAGCTGGGCCTAACCATCAAACACGTTTTCCTGACCCACTTCCATGCGGACTTCATAGCTGGACACCTGGAGCTTCGAGACCGGGTGGGCGCGCAGATTCATCTTGGCGCCCAGGCTGATGCTGACTATGATTTCGTGCCGATGGCTGACGGCTCCACTGTCGAAATGGGCTCGGTTCGGATCCAGGTGTTGGAGAAGCCGGGCCATACGCCGGAGGGTATCTGTGTGTTGGTCTATGACCTGGCCGCAGACGCAGATAAGCCCCATGCCGTGTTGACGGGGGACACGCTGTTCATCGGCGATGTGGGTCGGCCTGACCTCATGGCATCCATAGGGGTGTCTGCTATGGATCTCGCCGGGATGATACTCGCTCCGGACAAAGCTGCTGCCCCTCGCCGAAGAGACGCTGCTATACCCTGGCCACGGTGCAGGTTCGCTTTGCGGCAAGAACCTCAGCAGCGACACCGTTTCCACCATAGGTGTACAGAGGCTGTTCAACTACGCGTTGCAGCCCATGAGCAAGCGGAAGCTCATTTTGGTGGTCACTGAGGATCAACCGCAGGCACCCCAATACTTCGCCTACGATGCGGCCCTCAACAAACGGGAACACCCTACCCTTGACCAGACCATAGAGCGAGTGATGGTGCCGCTGACGCTGGACGAAGTCCTGGCTCAACAGGCGTCAGGAGCGCAGGCGTTGTGCTGGACCAGACTCGACCAATCGTTGTCATCGCAGACCCCGGCATGGAGGAAGAGGTCGCCGTTCGACTTGGGCGCATCGGGTTCGACAGCATGGCAGGCTACCTAGATGGGGGCATGCAATCGTTGGCTCCACGGCCTGACCTGGTTGTGCGAACGGAACGCATCACTGCTCCAACCCTCGCAGAACAACTGACTACGCCCGATGCCCCTGCGATTCTTGATGTGCGAGCCGAAGGAGAGTGGGGGACTGGGCACATTGAGGGCAGCGTGAATCTCCCTCTCACCTACTTAAAGGGCAGGATTGCAGAGGTGCCGGAAGGCCGACCATTGATTGTGCATTGCGCAGGAGGGTACCGGTCTGCGGTGGCCATCAGCATCCTGGAGAACCAGGGATTCACAGACGTGATTGACCTGGTGGGTGGCCTGGGTGCGTGGGAGGCGTCCAAGCTGGAAACTGTAGGTGCATCTACCGGTTGAGTTTTGCATCTAAGGTATGCTTTCCTCAAATTAGAGTCGTTTGTATACTGCCGTAACTATTGAGCAACGGCTAAAGTAGTAATGAAGAGAAATTGATTGAGAAGGAGCAGACATGGCTGATTACGTTTTGATAGAGTCCAGAGACCCGTTTGAATACTCAGACACCGGTTATTTCTATGAGGTGGCCGCAGACCTCTCCAAAGCGGGCAACAATGTGACATTCTTCCTGGTGCAGAACGGCGTTCTGACCGCTCGTAAAGGCATAAGCAACAGCGCGGTGGACAAGCTGCAGAAGGCGGCTCCCGGCGTCAAGGTATTGGCCGATGAATTCTCTCTGCGAGAGCGGGCCATCACCGGTGGGAAGCTGGCATCCGGCGTAGCGTCTTCAGACGTGGACGAGTTGGTAGACCTGCTGGCCGTTTCCGGCGTTAAGGCTATCTGGCACTAAACACCAAGATATCAAACAACCATTAGGAGACAGACAATGACCACATCAAGTGAGAAAAGCATAACCATCGCTCTGATGGACCCACCGTACGAGTCAGGCACAACCACCACAGCACTTCGTATCATGGATGCTGCGCTGCGGAAGGGCATCAGCGTCAACGTGTTCGCATATGAGGGCGCGGTGAACCTGACCATGCGAGGCCAGGCGCCTCACCCCAACCCGGTGAAGGGAACCTCCATAGAGGAGCAGGACCACCCCAGCACGGCCAAGTTCATCGCTGGCCTATTCACCCTGGGCGCCGACAGCCCCAAGTTGGAGTGGGTCAACTGCGGTCTCTGTGTCGACGAACGTGGCGCGGGCGAGTGGATTGACGGCCCCCGACGTGGCGGCCCCGGCGACCTGTTCAAGTTCTCTCAGGAGAGTACCAACACACTGATAATCGGCACGCGCTAAGGAATCCTTAGCGGCTTTCAATAACGAAAATAGGAGGCGATCATGCCTGGGATTCTCTCTATAGTAGAGCGAGCCTATCACGGGACAATTGAAGAGCAGGACGACACGATCTTGTGGCTGAGCCACATGATCAAGAACGCAGGAGCCGATCTTTCGGTTCTACTGCGGAGCAATGCCGTCAACTACGCGGTCAAAGGGCAGGATGCCAGCGGCCTCAATATCGGAGGCGTGGCCCTTGGCGTTCCACCCACGCTGGATACCGATGTTGTAGCACTGTCTACCGCTGGCGTAACGGTGTATGTGGTTGAAGAGGATTTGAGTGACCGGGGCATCGGCAACGATGAACTCTGCGATGGTATCACCAAGGTGAAGCGCAGCGGCCTGGCCAAGTTGTTTGACGATCATGACGCCGTGTGGCACTGGTAACGTTAGCTAACTAGCACGCGTAAATAGAAAGGAGCCGCCTGATGTATCAGGCGGCTCCTTTGCTTTTGCCTGGACTAGACCTGCGGAGCTCCTAGCACCTGGAGAAGGTCTTCCGCGGTGGGCCGGTCTCCGGCGTCCCTACCGATGTGAAGCCAGATTATCGTGCCGTTGTTATCGATAATGAACGTTGCCGGCGCGGAAACCCCATCGTCGAGCAGATCGTACACGCCGTAGTCCTTCGCGGTTTGTGTGCCGGGGTCTGCAAGCACGGGATACGTAGCTTGGGCATGTCCTACCATCTCTCCTGCATCAGAGGCACCGTCTACGCTGACTGCTATTACCTGGACGTTGAGGGAGAGGAACCGCGCATAGTTTTCCTGCAACTCCACGAGCTGCGTTCTGCATATTCCTCAGAAGTACCCTCGGTAGAACACGAGCACCACCGCATCCCGATCCTGAAGCTGCGACGCGAGGGTGAGTGTAGCTCCATCCGGGGTTGATAGCGCGAACGATGGAGCTATGTCGTTTTCCCTTGGCGGGGCTGTATCCCCTGCCAACGCCGTGTAGACGCCGATAGCGACAAACACTGAAACCACCATGGTGATACCCAGCTAAACTAACGGGTCACGGGTCAGCCTTCTCTTGCCTATGAGTGTCCTTCGCGATCACTGGTTTATTGTAGGGCTGCATCAAGAGCCTTGCTTAGCTCATCTGGTGTCAAAAGGCCTTCCCATCGGGCGGAGACACGGTTGTCGCTGCCGATGACGAAGGTCCAGGGCTCTGAAGGCAAGCGCCACTCCCGGGAGATAGCCGTCAGCTCAAGCTGGCCCTCATTGCGAATCTTATCCAGATCCCACGGCTCAATGTGGATGAACTCTACCTGGTCGCTGTAGTCTTCACGTACCTGTATGGCTACATCTAAAACAGGGCCACACGTCTGGCTGGTGCAGAAAGCGGGTGTTGAGAATATGACGACGAAGGGCTTCGCGCCTTCCAGGGCATCAGCCACTGTCAGGTCATACAATCCAGGCACTATGGGCTCCAGCGATGTGATCTCTACAAGGTCGCTTACATCGCTGGCTGTGGGATTCAGGCTAGCGGGTGGCGTGTCGCCGATTGCAAATGTTATGGACTCCTCCAACACCTGGAAGGTGAGAACTGCCCTTTCAGTCCCGCTGATAGTAGAGCCTGAGACAGTGAGGTGGGCCTCCCAGATTCCGGCCTCCGTGAAGGAGACCCCCTCTAAGAGATAGATGCCCCGGACCTCTTGGTGGCCATGATCTGAGCCGTCGGAATGTTCGTGCCCTCGTTCGATTCCCTGGATTTCCTGGAAGCTGGCTTCAACTGCCCCCACAGGAATCAGGGAGTCGTTTTGGTGTAGCTTAAAGAGTTGTGCTTCAACGTTGGCACCTTCTACAACCTGTCCATTGAAATCAAGCAAAGTAAATGGTAACCGATTGTAATCCAAAAGAATTTCAGAGGCAGCAACGAAGCCATTTAACTCCGGAGGCTCACTTGGCGTAGCTACTGCAGCCGGTGCGCCGCTGGTGGAAATGCTATCGGAGCTGGTACACGCTGCGGCCGTCAGAAGCAGCAACATCGCGATGATAAAAATGCCTCGCGAGTAACAACCAATCGCGTAATGGACCTTCTTTGGAATAGTGCCAGACATTCAATCCTCCATAACTAGCGCGACTTTTGAAAACTAAACGGGAGTCGCAACCCTCTCAGCTTACTCCCCCCTCACTTTCCTACGTCAATGAGAATAATTGGGATTGCGATTGGGATGGTGGAGTTTTCTGGTTGATGTATAATCACCTACGTAATAATGCCTATGGCGCTGACAAAGCTATGCGCCCTACAAAAGGAGAATTTCATGGCAGAGATTGTAATTGGCCTAGGTACGTCCCATAGTCCACAGCTCAGCCTGACTCCGGACACATGGCCACTCCATGCTGAGAATGACAAGCGAAATCCATATTTGTATGGCCTGGATGGAATACATCACACCTACGAAGAAGTATTGGCCATGGTCGACCCATCGATTGAGAAGCAACTAGACCCTGAACTTTGGCAGAAACGATACGACGCCTGCCAGGTAGGCATCGCCACAGTGAGCCAGAAGCTCGCAGATGCCAAGGTTGATGCTGTCATCGTCATTGGCGACGACCAGGAAGAGATCTTCCACGAAGACAACTTCCCGGCTATGGCCATCTACTGGGGCGAAACCATTCCCAACGTCCCGGACAGCCTACAGGCGGCGTTGAAGCGTGCGGCCTGGGCGTATGGCCTGGAAGAGAAAGAGTACCCGGTAGCCCATGAGCTTGCTTCCCACATGATTGGTTCATTGGTAGAGGATCAGTTCGACATTGCCCACAGTCGATATCTCAACAAGGGACGGGGCATGGGACATGCCTTCAACTTTGTGTATACCCGAATCATGCAGGACAAGATTATCCCCATGGTTCCCGTCATGTTGAATACGTACTTCCCTCCTAACCAGCCTACACCGGAGCGTTCCTATAACCTGGGGAAGGCTATCCGCAAGGCTGTAGAGTCCTGGGATAACGACAAGCGTGTTGCCGTAATTGCGTCCGGCGGCTTGAGCCATTTCGTGATCAATGAAGAAATAGACCAGCGCGTCATCAAGGACCTGGAGACGAAGAACACGCAGGACCTTTTCGACCTACCAAGAGAGCACATCTCTTCCGGCTCCTCCGAGATACGGAACTGGATTGCCACAGCGGGTGCCACAGAACACCTGGACTTCAAACTCATTGATTACGCGCCATGCTACCGCTCCCCTGCGGGAACTGGTTGCGCCATGGGATTCGGTGCCTGGTCCTAGAACTTCCAGGTAAACACGGAATAGGAAAATAGCCCCTCGGTATCACGAGATACCAAGGGGCTATTTCATAGGCGCGCTACGGGCGGGAGTGGTATGATGAGCAGGTACAGTCCGTATTCTCTTTAGGTATGGGTGTAATGGTTCTGAGTGATCGCGATATCCGCAAAGCTCTTCAAGATGGCCGACTCTACGTAGACCCTTTTGATGATGCATTGATCCAACCGGCCAGCATCGACCTACGGCTGGGTTCAAAGTTCCTTATTTTTAAGAGGACCCAACAGCCTTTCATCGATGTGCGTCAATCTGTCGACCATTTCACGGAGAAGGTCGAGATCGACCCTGCAATCCCTTTCATGCTCCACCCCGGCGAGTTCGCTTTGGGCGTGACCCTGGAAGAGATTCATCTTTCGGCGGACATTGTTGGTCGCCTTGACGGTAAGAGTTCCCTGGGGCGACTGGGGTTGGTAGTGCACTCCACGGCAGGGTTCGTAGACCCTGGTTGGAAGGGTCGATTGACCTTAGAACTCAGCAATCTGGCTAACCTCCCCATTAGCCTGTACTACGGCATGAAGGTATCTCAGCTCTCATTCATGGAATTGACATCGCCGGCAGAGAACCCCTACGGCTCCAAGAGCCTGGGAAGCAAGTACCAGGGTCAGGACGGCCCGATGGTGAGCCAGTTCTATCGCAACTACGGCGTAGATAGTGTTGGGAGCGCGCCCCCTCGGAAACGAACGATAGATGCTTCTGCGCTACGTGAATGGCTGCAGAATAGCGAGTACAAAGGAAGCGTCACGCTATTCTCAGAAGCCCTGGGCGTCTCGCTTAAGACGGTAGAAGACTGGGTTTACGGACGATCGAAGCCATCGCTGAAACACTGGAGCCAGCTCTATAAAGCCACTGGTTTACCCGAGTACCAGCAATTGATGGATACCAAGGGATGATTGACCTATGCAGTACATGCAAAGGGCAATTGAGCTTGCCCGGAACACACTAGGCTCCGCGAGCCCCAACCCATCCGTCGGCGCAGTCATCGTCAACAATGGTGCAATCGTCGGCGAGGGTTGGACACAGCCCGTAGGCGGCCCCCATGCGGAAATTGTGGCCCTTGAGCGTGCAGGTGACGCCGCCCGTGGTGCGATTATCTACACTACCCTTGAGCCGTGTTGCCATTTCGGCAGGACTCCTCCTTGTACCACCGCGCTTCTGAAGGCAGGTATAGCCGAGGTGCGAACAGCGATCCTCGATCCGGACCCACGAGTGAACGGTGAGGGCATCGCTGAAATGGAGCGGGCCGGCATTAAGGTCTCCCTTGGCCTCTGCGCGGACGATGCAATGCAGGTCATTGAGAGTTACGTGCATCGCACCACCACCGGACTGCCCTTCGTCATAGCCAAGTTCGCCATGAGCCTAGACGGCAAGATAGCTACTTCCAGCGGCGAGTCCCAGTGGATTTCAGGAGAAGAAGCCCGGCGACATGCCCACACCCTGCGTAGAACAGCAGATGCGGTCATGGTCGGCGTAGGCACAGCCCTGGCTGATGCCCCGCAGTTGACAGCACGAGATGCCAATAACGCTGCCCTGGAACGACAGCCCCTACGTGTCGTCGTTGACAGCTCCGGCAGGGTCTCTCCTTCCTCCAAGCTGTTCAATAGCCCGGGGAGTGTGCTCGTAGCGACGGCGACGATGGATGAAGGCAGCGAGGCTGCGTTGACCTCGGCGGGTGCGGAGGTCGTTCGACTTCCCGGGGATGATGGGCGAGTCGATATCGGAGCGTTGATGCCGTTCCTCGTGGCGAGAGGCGTGAACTCTGTCATCGTTGAAGGCGGAGGGACATTGCTGGCCTCGCTGATAGAGCAAGGTTTGGTGAGCAAGGTTGAAGCAATCGTAGCGCCTATGCTCATCGGAGGTCGGAACGCTCTAACACCGATAGAGGGCGATGGGTTCAGCAGCCTGAAGGATGCGATGCGACTGAGCAATATAACAGTGGGCCGATTGGGAAATGATATCCATATTGTTGGGTATGTAGAAGCCGGTTCAAAGGACGGAGCATAGTGTTTACAGGGATTGTTGTTGAGAAGGGGAAGCTGCTCAGTTCCATCGATGGCGTTTTCACCATCGAGAGTTGGCTTGCCGTTGAGGGCGGGCAGATAGGCGATAGCATCGCCGTGAACGGTGCATGCTTGACTATCACTGCCCTCAGTGAAGGGCAGTTCTCCGTGGACGTGACTCCGGAGACGTTGCGCCGCACCAGCCTTGGTGACGTGACCTCTGGCTTGCCGGTCAACCTGGAACCGGCGTTGGCATATGGTGGCAAAGTCGGTGGGCACCTCGTCCAGGGCCACGTTGACGCCGTTGGTTCACTGGTGGACGTGACGCCTGAAGACAACAGCTACCTCATCACCATTGAAGCACCCAAAGAGGTCATGCGCTATCTAGTGGAGAAGGGCTTCATCACAGTGGATGGCATCAGCCTGACTGTTGCAGGGCTCAACGATACGCAGTTCACCATAGCAGTGATACCATATACATACGAACACACCACGTTGGGGGAACGTCAGCCAGGCGACAAAGTGAATTTAGAGGCTGACATCCTGGCCAAATATACAGAGAGACTGTTGAAGGAAGGCGTCGGTGACGCTGATTCCAGCTCGACCTAAGAGTATCTGACCGTCCGAAGGAGGACCTAGTGCCTATCAGCACCATAGACGAAGCGATTGAGGACGTCCGGAAGGGCAAGCCAATCATAGTTGTTGACGATGATAGTCGGGAGAACGAAGGCGACCTGGTTATAGCCTCACAGAAGGTAACCCCAGAACTGATCAACTTCATGGCCCTGGAAGCTCGAGGGCTGATTTGCATGCCCATACCCGGCGAGCGGTTGGACCAGCTAAACATCCCGATGATGGTGAACGACAATACCACCAGCCATGGAACAGCTTTCACGGTCTCTGTAGACGTGTTGGCCGGTGCAACCACTGGCATTTCCGCTCAGGATCGATCGGCAACGGTCAAAGCGATGATCGACCCCGCGACAAAGCCAGATGACTTGGGCAGGCCAGGCCACATTTTCCCATTGCGATATGCCAACGGCGGGGTGCTTGTGCGAACCGGCCATACCGAGGCGAGCGTTGACCTTGCTCGAATGGCAGGCTTGTACCCATCCGGTGTCATCTGCGAGATCATGGCACCGGACGGCACGATGGGTCGCATGCCCTTCCTGGAAGAGTTCGCCCAAAAGCATGACCTGCATATCGTGTCCATCGAAGACCTCATCGCGTATCGTCGACAGCATGAACAACTGGTTGAACGCGTAGCAGACGCAAAGCTGCCAACCCGCTATGGTGACTTCATAACCGTCGCGTACAGCAGCATGGTAGACGCAGATGAGCACATCGCCCTGGTTATGGGTGACATAACCCCGGATGAGCCGACCCTGGTGCGTGTCCACAGCCAGTGCACTACTGGAGACATCTTTGGGAGTCTGCGATGTGACTGCGGCCCTCAGATGGATATGGCGCTAGAGGCCATCGCCAAAGAGGGTAAGGGCGTCTTCCTGTACATGCGTCAGGAAGGCAGAGGTATCGGCCTTCACAACAAGATCAAGGCGTACGCCCTACAGGACAACGGCATGGACACGGTAGAAGCCAATGTTGAGCTAGGATTTGCTCCGGACCTTCGCTGGTATGGCATCGGCGCTCAGATCCTGGTTGATCTGGGAGTCAAGAAGCTACGGCTGCTGACGAATAACCCCAAAAAGGTAGTTGGCCTTGAGGCATACGGGTTGGAGTTGGTGGCCCGAGTACCCGTGGTGATTCCGCCCAACCCAGAAAACGAGCAGTATCTCGAGACAAAGCGATTAAAGATGGGGCATATCCTTGAGGAGCCGCTAGGCTAACCGAGCAACGATGACCTAGGTTCAGGAGACTCACACAGACCTCTGGAGGCAAGGTGGCTAAGGAACTAAATGGAGAACCCAAAGGGGATGGTGTAAGGATAGCGATTGCCATCTCTCGGTTCAATGAAGAGATAACCCTGCGTCTGCTTGAAGGCGCATTGATGGCTATGCAGGAGCACCATATTGAGGATGACAACCTCACCCTGGCCTGGGTGCCTGGAGCATTTGAGCTTCCGCTCATCGCGTCTACGCTGGCCAAGACCGGGAACTACGACGCCATTGTGTGTCTTGGCGTCGTCATTAAGGGAGAGACGGCTCACTTTGAACACATATCGGCTCAGGCTGCGGCAGGGATTGAGGCCGTATCCAGGGAAACGGGAATCCCTGTGATGTTTGGGGTACAGACGACGTACACTACTGAGCAGGCAATGGAACGCAGTGGCGGGACAAAGGGCAATAGAGGCTACGATGTTACCGTTGCTGCTTTGACCATGGTGGATGTCCTTAAGCAGGCAAGAGACGAAATAGACCCACCTGCGTAACAAATGAATACAGGGCCCGCGTTGGCACAGAGTACGAAGCCAACGGGAGCCAAAGTCCGTAAATGGCTATAGAGAAGCCACACATCGACAATAGAAACGGCTTGCACACGTACTGACGTACGGGCAGCCGGGAGGTTACAGTGAATTATTGGATGCTGTCCATGTCAGAAGAACATTTCGACGTCACCAGAGCGCAAGGGTACAACGTCCAGGGGTTCGGGCTTCGGCAACGGCGCAAGACAGACCGGATGGTCAAGGGGGACAAGCTTCTTTTCTATGTGAAGGGGATCAGGGTCTTCCCCGTAGCAGCTACTATCATTTCCACGGTGTTTGAAGACGAGAAGCCGCTGTGGATGAGCACCCAGCCGAACGAACTATACAAGTATCGGGTTCGCACACGTGGTGACCTCATTCTTCGTCCAGAGCAGTACTTGCAGGCTATCCAGATAGCTCCAAGGATGGAGTACGTGCGAAGATGGCCACCGGAAATGTGGCCTCATGCGTTTTTCGAGGAACTGCACCTGCTGCCGCGGAAAGACTTTGAGCTCATTGAAGAAGAGATGCGCAAAGTCCTGAGAGGACAAGGCCCGACTCAATCAGTCCCTGTCCGTCCTGTCTCTTTGGTGAGTGATATCCGCGATATGGGACCACAGGATTCAGAAGCTGCACCAGCGTAAGATACGCTCCTCAGCTCTGAACCCTGCCTTCCCTCTACTTATCGAGACTTCCCGGCTTTGTCCAGAGGAGCCAACTCCTTGGTGAACACCTCGTCGAAGAGTTGCTGAAGTTGAATCAAGCAATCGTCGCAGGGGCGCTCAGCCTCAGAAGCCGATGTGTAGACCTTGAGGTTCTCTGTTGTCGTGATGTTCGGCAGGATGGAGCACACCGATGGCTCTGTCAGCGCGAAGGTGATGGCAATCTGATCCAGGTCCAATGGGTGATGGTTCTGCAGGAACCGCAGTTCTTCCAGCTTACGAACGGCCTCATCAAGCCAAGCCTGATTCCTGTGCGCCCTATGATCGCCTTCCTCAAAGACCGGGGGCGTGTTACGGAACTTCTCCGTCAGAATCTCAGAAGCATGGGGCACCCGGGAAAGCAATCCGATATTGTTCTCCTGGGCTATGGGGAAGAAATCCCTTGCAGGCTGCTGCTCAATGATGCTGTAGATGATCTGAACAGACGCACCATCGCGTTCTTTCATGAAGGTCTCGCCCTCTTCAAACCAACCAATGTCCGGGCCTAGGGCTGCGCCGTAGTATCGGATCTTGCCCTCTGCCTTCAAGTCTTCAAGGGTTGCAAAGACATCATCGCGCTGGATGGCTGTCACCCGTGGGTTGTGCAATTGGTACAGATCAATGTAGTCAGTCTTGAGGCGTCGGAGGCTTTGCTCGCAAGCATAGCGTATGAAATCCGGCTCAAACTTCTGCGGGCGCTCCTTGTGGCCTTCCCTGGGGGTTGGGTCGTAGATGTCATAGCCGAACTTTGTGGAGTAGATGACCTCTTTGCGATGAGTGCTCATCGCCTTGGCAAGGACCTCTTCGCCGTACCCGTCGCTATAGGTGTCAGCGGTGTCATAAAGGGTCACGCCCAATTCAAATGCATCTTGCAGGAGCTTGATGCCGTCTTCAGGCTCGATTTTACCCCACCAGTTGGTGGCCACAGTCCAAACACCAAAACCGACTTCAGATACGATGAGATCAGATTTACCGAGTTTCTTGTACTGCATTGTTGAACCTCTACTGCAAATTCATGAGACCACCTGCATGGCAATGCTGACAACAGGCACACACCCAGTATAGACCAGATGCATGGAGAATCAGCAAAGGGCTGCGTCTCAGGAAGATAGTAGCAGAGCTATCAAGCACGGACTATGGAGGCAGGCACCAACGTCCGAATCTAGACCGCTACGGGGTTCAACGTGAGCTTTCCGTCTCTGCGCTGGAGGTAGCCTCCCCTGGTCTCAACGCCGTGAGAGAAGAGCAGCAGCCAACCATCGCGCTCTGCAGTGGCAAGGAGGTCACGCTTTTGCTCCAGCGTGCTCTCCGGATACTGGTCCAGCGATGAGATGGTGGGGAGCCCCAGGTGGAACGCGGACGGAACCAGGTCACCAAGGTATGCGAACCGACTTCCGAGTTGCTCCGCTACCACCACCTGGTGACCGATGCAGTGGCCGCCGGTGACCTTTACGTTGACCCCCGGTAGGATTTCGTAGTCGCCATCCAGGAACTCAATCTGCCCAGCTTTTTCAAGTGGAAGATAGTCCTCAGGACGGAAGGAGCCTTTACCCAACTCGTTAGGTGTAAGGGCATCATCCCAGGCGTCACGCTGAACCAGGTATCGTGCGTTTGGGAAGGTGGGCACGGTATCGCCGTTGCGTACCCTGCGAGTGCCTCCACCGGCATGCATGTCATGGAGGTGGGTCAGGACGACAAAGTCAATGTCCTTGGGCGTCAAATCCATATCCCGCAGCTCTTTTTTCAAGCGGTTGGCATTCAGCCCGGTGCTTTCACGTTCTTCATCATCGTGCTTTGAGCCTGCGCCCACATCAACAAGGATGTTCTTGTTGTTTGATTGAATCAAAAGGGAGTTGATGCCCCAACGCACGCGATGCCTGCGATCGGGCTTTACCATTGTCTCCCACGCAACTCTGGGAACCTGCCCAAATATTGCGCCACCATCAACTTTTACAGCTCCGTCATTCAACAGATGGATGCCCATTTCTTTCATCTGCATAACACTCTCCCATTACACCTAGGTGGCATAGCACAACCACCGTAGCGTACGCTGCTTTGTTCGACTTTCAGGCTGCCACCCATCAATTTGGTTGGCTGGGAACCCACTAAACTTAGCGGGTACAACACAACTAAAACTAGGGATAACCTGCTGGTCTTTGCAGACTTTAGAAGCCGCCAGAAGGCGTGTCAAGAGAACGTGTGTACTCCCCACATAGCGATTCCTCCCAAGTTTAATAATTGGCCCCAAAACCGACATAATTAGATTGAAAAATGAGAATGGGAACCACTTGGAGACCGAATGAATCGACACGGGAATTGCTGGTGGTGGACACAGAAAAGCCGCCTCGATTTCTGAGGCGGCTCTCTTACAATCAAATAGGGAACGAGTCGTTAACCCTCTTCAGTAATTTCCATTGACTCAATGCGGATTTCTTCCGTCGGCGATGACTGCTCGCCGCTAGCGCTCATCGTGGTCGGGGTGGCAGCAATGGTCTCAACAACATCCAAGCCGGCTGTCGCCTGCCCAAAGATGGTGTACTGCTTTGGAAGCGGGACGTTTCCACACATGATGAAGAACTGGCTGCCGTTGGTGTTGGGCCCGGAGTTGGCCATAGCCAACGTGCCGAGGCTGTAGTCCCGTGTCACCTTTTCATCGGCAAACTTGTAGCCGGGGCCGCCGGTGCCGGTGCCTGTAGGGTCGCCGCCCTGGAGCATGAACCCTGAGATGATCCTGTGGAAGATGACGCCATCGTAAAACCCTTCTTTTGATAGGAACACAAAGCTGTTCACCGTGTTAGGGGTCTCATCGGCGAAGAGGTCAAAGGTCATGACCCCTTTGTTGGTCGTCATGATTGCCTGATACTTCTTTGCCGTGTCAATCGCCATTTCCGGGGGCGCTGTATACTGCTTGCTCATACCTACTCCTAATTTTGTTTCTTGTTTGAAGCCACTTGGGATTATTCTTCCATGATTCTGATGGTCTGGATGACATCGCCATCAGTAGTCGCTGATGCGGGGTTTCTGAGATGGATAGCGCCTAAAACGTCCATGCCTCCAATGACTTTACCAAAAACTGCATGACAGGAAACAAACGGGTCCTGACAATTTTTAGCTGAGCCGTCTGAATTCAGCCCGTCAAGGGAGAGAGTGGGGCCAAATGTTATGAAGAACTGGCTGCCATTTGTATTCTGTCCGCTGTTGGCCATTGAAAGGGTGCCAGCGCTATCGTGGCGGAGGTCTGGGTGGAACTCGTCGTCGAATCGATAGCCTGGGCCGCCTGAGCCGGTTCCGGTGGGGTCTCCACTCTGAGCCATGAAGCCTGCTAGCACGCGGTGGAATGTCACCCCGTCATAAAACCCGGTCCTAGAAAGATGGACAAAGTTGTTGACGGTATTAGGGACTTCCGCTGCGAACAGTTGGATGAGTATCTCACCATTCTCTGTGACGATAGCCGCCGTGTAGCTCTTGGTGACATCGATTGACATCGCCGGGGCACCACTTGCACTCGCGGATGAGGCTGCTGTGGGTGCAATCGGTGCTGGGGTTGTCGTTGTGGTTGAACCGGAACCGCTGATGGTTGAGTCTGATAGCGGGTCGTCGCTCCCACATGCCACAAAGGCAAGAATTGCCAGAGACGCCAGGGCTAATAGACCTGTTTTGATCACAACGTTCTCCTAATCTGATTTCACTTACTTGTGTTCAAGAAGCATCCGGGTATTTGACCTGGGACTCATCGTCCAGAGAGAGGAAATTCTCTCCCCACTGGTTCTCACTGTTGAGATCCCATTCTTCGTTCAGGTCTGATGGGATCAATCGAAGGCCCCAGTCCCCTCCGTAGATAAGCAATGCCTCGCCCGAACCAGATTCCTGAATCTTGACGGCATACGCCGGGCACGGGCTCCCATCGTTCTCACTGGACCAGCCGGTCACCCGATGGAAGACGGTCTCCTTACCAAAGTCGCCGGTCAGGACTTCAGCCACCAGGCGAGAATCCGCCATGGTGTTGAAGATCAGTTGTGGGACGCCATCGCAGTTTGGATTGTCTTCAACTTCAAGCATAAAGGCCATGCGTTTTGTGGTGCCTCCCCTACTAGTACGAAGGATTTTGAAAGACCGATTCATACTAGTGAACAGGGGGGAAGTATAGCTGTGCAGAAGCCAACGGGCAACAGATGCCTGCGGTCTTACACGTCAATTCAACTCACGTTGGCGGTATTGAATGGCCTCTGCCAGGTAGGCAACGGTTACTGCCTCCGACCCTGCGAGGTGGGCGATGGTCCGTGCTAGCTTCAGTGTGCGGTGGTACGCTCTTGCGGAAAAATGAAGCTGCTCCATGGCGGTCTTGGCAAGGCGTTGGGCGGCTTCTTCCAACTGGCAGTGGTTCCACACCTCTGATGGGCCCATGTCTGAGTTGGACTGGATGTTGGTTCCAACGAACCGTTCACGTTGGAGTACTCTGGCGGCTTCTACCCTACGGCGCACCTCGGCAGACCCTTCAACCGCGTCGGGTGACGTCAGCTTGTCATAATCCACACGAGGTACGTCCACAAAGATATCTATCCTGTCCAGCAGGGGCCCGGAAATGCGCTTCTGATATCGCGATACGTTGCCCACGCTGCACGTGCATGCTTTAACAGGATCGCCATAGTTCCCACAGGGGCAGGGGTTCATTGCAGCAACCATCATGAAGTTGGCAGGGAAAGTCACTCTGCCCTGCGCCCTGCTGATAGTGACGGTCTTGTCCTCGATAGGCTGTCGAAGTACCTCCAACACGCTCTGGCCGAACTCAGGCAACTCATCAAGGAACAACACACCCCGATGTGCCAGCGTCACTTCGCCGGGGCGAGGAAAGTGCCTTCCTCCAACCAAGCCCGCGTTGGAAGTGGTGTAGTGCGGCGCACGGAAAGGGCGCTGAGACATCAGTGGTGCGTCTGAAGGGAGCAAACCAGAGATACTGTATATCTTTGTCACTTCCAGGGCTTCCTGGGGTGTTGAACGGGGAAGAATGGACGGCAGACTCCTGGCCAGCAACGTCTTGCCGCTCCCAGGAGGGCCCATCATCAACAAGTTGTGACCACCGGCCGCAGCTACCTCCATCGCACGTTTGGCATGCTCCTGGTCCTTCACCGCGCTCATATCGACTGCGAACGAGGTCTCGCCATCTTCCAGGTATGGCGTGGTGTCGCCCGCAATTGCGGTGATCACATCCTCCCCACGTACATGGGAGACCATCTGTGTCAGTGATGGGGCTGGAAGGATTTCGATGCCGCTCACCAGGGTAGCTTCCTTCACATTGACTTCAGGGACAACGGCGTAGGCGAAGCCCTCTTGCTGCGCCAACCCGACCATCGGCAGGACGCCGTTAGTGTGGCGGAGGCCTCCATCCAGGGACAACTCACCGATCAGTGCGGTCTTGGAGAGGTCTGCGGATATCTGGCCACTGCTTAGCAGAATACCCATCGCTATGGACAGGTCATACGCAGGGCCTTCTTTTTTCAGGTCGGCAGGTGCCAGATTCACCGTGATGCGTCGCATGGGAAAATCGCAGCCACAGTTACGGATGGCGGCTCGCACACGTTCACGAGATTCCTGAACAGCTTTGTCTGCCAAGCCAACGATTGTGAACGCTGGCAAGCCTAGAGAGATGTCTACTTCAACCTCCACCACACGACCTTCTAACCCGACCATGGCACAGGTGAATACTTTGGCAAGCATTGGTGTTCCTTAAACTAACTTGGGTGAATTCCTGTGACATGATACGGAGCATAGTTCTGGAACGCAAAGTACAGGTAGATAGCAAGCTCCATGAAGTGATGCTTGACACCCCAAGGTGGGATGACTACGGTTGAGTTGCCAACATTTGTAACTACGGATAATGGCAACTCAGGGGGAAAGCAAAGGAGGGGATTATGGCTTCTGTGGCGTTTGCTGCTCCAATTTTGCCGGGGAAGCTTGAGGCTTGGAAGCAGTTCAACGACGAGATCAACGGGTCGCGTCGTAAGGACTTTGAAACACAACAACATAGAATCGGCATAAGCAGACAGCGCGTGTGGCTCCAACACACACCTGAAGGTGATATGGCCATAATCGTACAAGAGGGTGAAGAACCCCAGAGGGCAATGGAGGCGCTGGGTAAATCTGAAAATGAGTTTGATGTCTGGTTCAAGGCACAGCTCAAAGACATTCATGGATTAGACCTGTCACAGCCGCTTCCCGGGCCCTTACCGGAACTGCAGATTGATTACATGCAACCTGCCACACGGCGCGGGCCCAACTACGATCTTCCGGACTTCAACGCGTAATCAAATCGGTTTACGTAAAAAGGCCCGATCTTTATAGACCGGGCCTTTTTTGATATCCATGCTTATTGGGAATACGTGCAGAGTTACGCGCTGTCGCCGTTCAGCATAGGTGTCCGCATCCAGACGAAACGGGCTGCGTCATACCCCAGGGCGTTCTCGCCGGAATCCGTTTTGAAAACCAGGACTCCGCGATATTTCCCCTGATCAATGACCGTCACCGTCGCTTCCGGTACCACTCCATGGCCTATCAGGAACTGCAGCAACTCAGGATCCTCCTCAGGTATCCGGTCAACGACATACGCGCTGCCTTCGGGTGCGTCTGCCAAAGACACGATGGTTCCCTGCGGTGCTTGGTAGCCGCTGCCGGGAATTGGTCGACCGAAGGGGTTCGTCGTTGGATTCCCTAGTCGCGTGCGGATGCACTCCTCCAACTCTGGGGAGATGGCGTGTTCAAGTCGATGGGCCTCAATATGCGCTCGATAGAGATCCAGTCCTAAGATATCTACAACAAGACGTTCAGCCAGCCGGTGCCTCCGGGCGATAGACTCAGCGGCCAGTCTTCCGTTGGACGTGAGTTCCACTTCCTTGTTGGCGGGGATAGTGACCAGGCCTTCCTTGGCCATCCTCCGAAGCATTCCGAAGATAGATGGCAGGGATGTGCCTACACCCTCGCCCACGGGCAGCCGACGAATATACTCTGCAAGGTTCCCTGGGGTAGCCCGCAAGCCTTCTTCATTGAGTTTGAAGAGTGACTGAAGATAATTTTCTGCAGCCGTTGAAATGCGTTCAGAGGGTTTTGCCCTTGTTGTTTTCGCTTTGGGTTTAGTGGTCATGTTGTCACCTTCTTTTGCTCGGGTGATAGGGTGGAGCGTCATTTTTTGATGAGAGTACTACGATTAAAGGTACCTTTGGACGGTAAGGAGTCGCCTTATGATGTCGTGTTTACTAGCCTCTCTAGAATCTGCATTGTATGATACCACAGCTATATCACCGCCTATGGAAGGCATCGGGCAAGGAGTTAAAGTGCACTATTTACGTCGATTACGAAACAGAAGCGGCTGGAACGTTGTTGTGTTGGGCATGGCCGTGCTGGCTCTGGTGGCCTGCGGTTCCTCTGCTGATCCAACAACACCAACTGCTGAGCCTCAATACGGCGGGATACTGGTGCGCGCCCACGCTGCTGACCCTGCAGGCTTTGATCCGGTGCAGGATAGCTCTATCAATACCCTTGACCTCATCGCCCCGATATTTTCCCAGTTGGTGCGCCTAAACCCGGAAGACAGCGACGGGGCGTTGCTACCTGAACTCGCCGAGAAATGGGAGGTCGGCGATGATGGCCGTCAGGTAACCTTCCATCTCCGCGCCGATGTGCGATGGCATGACGGACAACCATTCACCTCTGACGATGTGGCATCGCACTTCAACCGTGTGATTACGCCACCCTCAGGGCTATTCTCAAGCCAACGGGCACCCTTTGTTGACGTAATAGACATCCAAACGCCGAATCCGGAAACCGTGGTTTTCATCACGCAGCAACCCAACGCCGGCCTGCTACGCAACCTGGCTGGGGGCCATTATATGGTTGTGGCCAAGCATGTTATGGAACGCGAAACGGTTGAGAACCCCCGGGGTCTGCGTAGCAATCCTGATGCACTGATAGGCACGGGGCCGTTCATCTTTCAGCGCTATGAACCAAGTAACAGCTTTGAAGTACGCAAAAACCCGGATTACTGGGATGAGGGGAAGCCGTACCTGGATGGCATTCAGTTCTTCATCATCAAAGACTCAGCGGCCAGGTTCGCTGCGCTAGTAACGGGTCGTGTTCATACAACGGCTTCCGGGACGGCCAGCCTCACGCCCCCTGAAGCTAAGGAGATCCGTGACAGTTATGCCGATTCCATCAACCTGATTGAGGCCCGCGGTCCTTTTTGGATTGGAGCATCGTTCAATTCCAACACAGAGCCTTTCAACGACCCTCGCGTTCGCCAAGCGCTGTCCCTGGCAGTCGACCGTAATGCCTACTTGAAGCTGGTCACCGGCGGCGAGGGCGGCGTTGGCATGATAGGAGGGTTCAGCCCGCCAGATACCGACTTCGGACTTTCGTTGTCGCAATTGCGTGAGGTGCCCGGATATAGGGACTTAGAGAACGCCGACATACTATCGGCGCGAGCGCTGCTCGTTGATGCAGGCGTCCCTGACGGGTTTGAAGTGTCCATCATGGTTCGGGGCGATGTGTCTGTTTGGGTGAACTCAGCCCTCTTCTTCCAGGATCAGTGGAGCGAGTTGGGGCTGGACGTGAAGGTGGAACAAGTGGAGTTTGGCACGTCGATATCACGGATGCTACAGGGTGACTTCGATGTGCGCATCGGCGGCATCGCGTTCAACACCCCGGACCCTGACCAGTATCTCTTCGCTCCGTTCTCCAGCGATGGCCCGAATAACCTCTACTACCCTGCCGATTCTGAGGTGGACCGCTTACTGGATGCCCAACGCCATGAGTTGGACCCGGACTTACGTCGACAACTGGCGCAGGAAGCTGAAATACGATTATTGAGTGAAGTGGTGCCGTCAGTGGTGGGCCACTACGTAGTTTATCTCTACGGTGTCCGCAAAGAGGTCCAGGGGTGGGTGCCCCGGGACTTCATGTTGTACAACCAAGCGCGAATGGAGAACGTCTGGCTCCACCAGGATTAATCCTGGACCTAAGTGCCTGCGGCCAAGAACGATGATGTTCCTTAAGCCACCTGAGTGTGGCTGAGATGCTGGGAAATAAAAAAGAAGGCCGTTGCTTTATAAGCAACGGCCTTCTTTTTGTTAGTGCGGATTAGTCGCGGGGCGTGTAGTCGACCTGTGGGTTGGGGTGATCCGGAAGCTTCCAGACCAGGTACCCCTTCTTGAACTCTTCGTGGTACTCATTGGCTCGATCGGTGGCTGCATTGAACGCCTTTTCAAAGGTATCAAAGTCCTTCTCACCCAAGGCTGCTAACACAGGGGCGAGGTCCTTTTCAATGTAGTCGGCAGTGGCTTCGGCGTACCGGGGTCGTGTCTGTACACCCTTTTTCATGAGAGAGATGGCTTCCCTAACCTGGAAGGTGGCCAGCTGCCAGTTGCTCACTTTAGCTGCGTAGTACACGTTCCACCATCGAGCGCCCACCATGGGCATCAGTATCGCCAGCCCAGGCTGGAGGGCTGCAATCTCGTCCAGAGACATGTCTCTGTGTCCGTTAAAACCTGTTGGGCCTTCCTGCTCCGTGTCTTTTTGCTCTTGAGCCATGTTTTTTACTCCCACTATCGAAAATGTGATATTGAATATCGTAAAATCAAGCACGTTACCGAACTTCGAGTGCTTTGCCAGCGTACGGTAGCCCCAAAACCGTGTCAACCGCGCCCTGCCCTCAGGTTGCTATGTACTCCGCTGCTCGATGCGACTGCGCAGCTCACCGTCTGCAACCCGTGAACGGACTTCGCCGGGCAACTCAGAACTAAGACGATTGAACAGCGCTTCGTTCATGATGGCGGGGTCTTCTGACCGCATGTCTTGAATACGTCTATCCACCTCGCGGAAGATGTCCTCTTGCGACCATGACAGGTGGGGGAACAGGACGACCTCCCGGATGGTCGTTTGCCCGCTGAGCATCATCATAAGCCGGTCGATACCCATACCAAGCCCACCAGTTGGGGGCATGCCGTACTCGATCGCTGTCAGGAACTCCTCGTCCAGTCGGTCGAAGTCCTCGCCATCGTGATCCTTGCGCAGCTCTTCCTGCTCCTCGAATCGGAGTCGCTGCTCCACAGGGTCGTTCAGCTCCGAGTAGGCGTTGCACACTTCCATGCCGTTGATGAACCCCTCAAATCGCTCCACGTACCTGGGATTACCGGGAATACGCTTGGCCAGGGGTGTCATTTCTACCGGATAGTCTATGAGGAACGTAGGTTGTATCAGGTTGGGTTCCACTTTGTCTCCCAACAACTTGTCCACCAACCGACCCCAGCTGTCTTCCTGGGTGACGGCCACGTTACGCTCCCGCATCTGCGCGGCAAGGGATTGAGCGTCCGGGTACTCTTCGATGTCCAGCCCGGCGTAAGTGATGATGGCTTCCCGCAGGGACAGTCGCTTCCACGAGGGCTTCAGCTCTATCGAAGCCTCGCCCACCTGTATCTGGGTAGTTCCCAGGTTGTCGGCGGCGAGGGTCGAAACCATCTCCTCCACCATTTCCATGACTTCGTTGTAATCGGTGTAGGCCTGGTAGCTCTCAAGAGTCGTGAACTCCGGGTTGTGTCTGGCATCCAGCCCCTCGTTCCGGAAAATCCGGCCGATCTCAAACACCCTGTCCAGCCCACCGATGATGCACCGCTTGAGGTGAAGCTCTGTGGCGATGCGGAGGTAGAGCGTCCTGCTTAGAGCGTTGTGCTGCGTGGTGAAGGGTTGGGCCACCCCACCGGCCGCCACAGCCAGAAGGATAGGCGTCTCAACCTCAATGAAGTCCCGATTGCTCAAGAAGCGGCGGATGCCCTCCACCACCTTGCTTCTGAGGATGAAGCGCTCACGAACCTCCTGGTTGGACAGCAGGTCCACTTCGCGCTGGCGGAACCGCTGTTGGATATCCTGGAGTCCGTGCCACTTCTCCGGCGGTGGACGTAGCGCTTTGCCCAACAGCGTGATGCTCTGTGCTGACACAGAGGGTTCGCCCCTTCGGGTTCGGGTCAACTTGCCGTAAACGCCAAGGAAGTCGCCCAGATCAAGGTCTTTCAGTAAATCGTAGCCGTCACCAAGGACATCTCTCTGGAGGTAGCCTTGTATTTGCCCCGTACCATCACGAATATCCAGGAACGCGGCTTTGCCCATATTCCGGACTGCGATGACCCTGCCGGTGATGCTGACCGCACGTCCTTCAGTATCCGTAGGCTTGGACTCCCTCTTTGCCAGGAGTTCCAGCACCTTTTTGATTGTGTGGGTGCGCTTGTATCGAGCAGGATAGGGGTCTATGCCCTGCTGCCGAAGCCTCTCCAGTTTTTCTGACCTGACCTGAAAGAACTCGTCGCGTTCAACCACGGAAGTTTCCTAGCTTGGGCGAATGCCGTTCCAATGAACGGATGCCATCGTATTTGCATGGTACAGACTCAGCTACATTGTAGCTCAGAGGGATAGGCAAGGGCAGTGGAGGCATTCAGAGAAAGGCAGAGAGGCTATTTAATCCCTGAGATTGTGTATTTTTGGACTCCGCCCGGCGTCTTCACTTCCGCGTCTTCACCCACACGCTTGCCAAGGAGCGCCTGTCCAACGGGTGAAGCATTGGAAATGCGGCCTTTTATGGGGTCGGCCTCCAAGCTACCAACAATCATGTACTTCAAGGTCTTACCCGCATCATCTTTCACCACCACATGGGAACCTAACTCTACGGTCTCCGAGGGGGTACTGTGGTTCGGGATGATGATGGAGTCTCTGAGGGCCAGCTCCAGTTCCATGATGTGCCCCTCAACCGTCCCCTGGTCACGCTTTGCTTCGTCATATTCGGCGTTGTCCACAGTCCCGCCGACCTCTGCCGCAAGCTTGATTTTTACCGCCACTTCTCGGCGACGTACAGAAACAAGGGCATCAAGCTCTGCTTTGAGTTTTTTTACGCCATCAGGAGTCAGGTAGCTCTTCTCTGAAGACATAACACCCCCAAATACAAAAACTGAGAAGTAATTCAATACCCTCCCTCAGCGGCACCATAATATATGAGCAGGTTCTCCAGTTGCAATAACATTAAGGCAGGGTATTCGCAATATTCGAGCTGCGGCAGAACTCTGAAGGCCTAGCATGACAAAGAGGGGCCACTACATAGTGACCCCTCTTTGTGTGACTACTTGAGTATCGTTTGCTTATGCGGTGCCGGTGACCTTCTTCAAAACGGTTGTGGCATCCGAAGGGGCATCATCTCCGGTCCAAACCACGTACTGGTCAGGCCGAACAAGGATGAGCTTCGCCTCGTACTTCTCTCGGCCATCCTCATTAGTGTCCCTGATGACCTTGAACGGTACCTTGAGGGAACTAGCTGCGCCTTCGATAGCCTGGACGGCTGCATCGTCGGCACCGAATGCAAGGAGTGTGAAGCCTGTTCCAAGCTCCGCAGCCAGGTCGCGCCCGCCGGATAGGGGCTGTGGCGGCAAGTGATGGCCAGGCCTCGCATCGTAGGAGTGTGAGCCGTGGGCGCTACAAACGGCGCCTTCTGGCCCCATGACAACCGATGAACCGGGGTAGTTGGGCTCATAGGTCATTGTCCTTTGACCACCCATCTCTTCAAGTTTAGCCCATGCGGTCTTGAATTCTTCCAAATCTTTGTCCGGGCTGTATTTGGCCAGAAACTCAGCATCGCGATCAATGCCCCTTGCAATGAAGTCCTCACCGGTCTCCCAGAACACTGGCCGTCGCTCTTCACTGTAGGATTCCAGAAGGGCATCGCCCCCCCAGCCTTCTAGCTTGGCGGTCAGTTTCCAGCCCAGGTTCACAATGTCTTCCAACCCGTTGTTGAGTCCGAAACCGCCGTAGGGCGGATGGCTATGGGCAGCATCGCCTGCGATGAATATGCGGTCAACCTGGTACTTGTCTGCAACAGAAACCTGAAGATCCCAGAACCCAACGTGGTCAAATTCAGCTTTGAACTCAAAGCCTGCTGCGCGGTTTAGGAGCCCCTGGAAATCATAATTCTCTGCAGTGGTATCCAGTGGCACGGGTGCATGGAAGAACCACGTCTCGCCCACGTCCACCCTACCAAAGAACATCCAATACCCTTTCAGGTCAGGGTGAAGGGCACGATACGTCGTGCCGTTGGGGAACCGCTCAAAGGCCTCGTGGAGCTCCTTGGAGCGGAACACGGCGAGCAACATTTTTTGGTCGAAGTCAGCGCCACCACGGTCGATGCCAATCTGCTCTCGGACTGTGGATCGAGCGCCGTCACAGGCAACAAGATAGTCAGCTTCAATGACGCGCTTGGTTCCGGCCACGGTTTTCGCTGTATCGTCATCAGCACTAACGAACCCTGCCCATTCGTATCGACCACCCTTCCGTGCCTCACCTTCAGTCTCTCCAATGGTGACCGTGACGCCATTTCCGTCTTGCTCCACTGTCGCTACGGTCCAACCGAAGAGCGTCGTCACGGACGGAAGGTCCTTCACTCGCTCACGCAGGACAGCCTCTGTCTGGTACTGGGGAAGACGGTCATTCTTCTCAAAGTAGAAATCCCGGACTGCCTCACGCCCTGCTGGTGACCACCAATGCTCGCTCATCATGTTGCCGTAGGCAGTCACGCCACCAATGGGGTAACCCTGTGGCATGAGCCGGGCGTTCCGGAGCTGATCGACAATGCCCCAGAAGTAGAAATGCTCCAGAGTTCGTTGGGTCAGGTTCTGGCCTTTGGGCAGGTGCTGGGGTTCTTCGTGCCGTCCGACGACCACGCAGTCGATTCCTCGAAGTCCTAGCTCAACAGCCATGCCGACTCCTACGGGGCCTCCGCCTGCAATGATCACTTGATGTCGTTCTGCCATGGGGTTCCTCCTTACGAGACATAGGTTCCAAAAGAATATCTTGGAGAGCGAATGGATTGGGGGGCAGACACTTCCAAGCAAGTGAAATGGTACATCCAACCATATGAAAGTGCTAGGGCAAAATGGTTGGGACAGGAGGAGGCTCATTGGCCCTGAGTGGGAAATGGCGGCCGTCAAGGTTGACGATGCGGTGCTCCCCTGCTGTAATGGGTAGAGTGATTGAACCGACTGCTCCTTGCAGCATCCTCATTCACAACCACCGGAAGCGTGGGGCTGTAGCTCAGCTGGGAGAGCACCTGCTTTGCATGCAGGGGGTCAGGGGTTCGAGTCCCCTCAGCTCCACCAACGGAAACCCTCACCAATCTGCTTGAACCTATCATAGGTGCAACTCCATGAATAAAGAGCCTGAGAACACGCCACAACTGGACGATTCCACCGTTAAACGCTTCTGGAATGGTAGTGGGAGTAACGCGGCAGCTATGAGCATGATGGCTCACGAGCACAACCTTCCTCCACGCTCTGCGGCATATCGCCTTCAATCTGAGATTAATACCCTCAGTGATTGGATGGCTGTGCTTCCGCCAAACGCCAGCGTCCTTGACGTGGGTTGTGGTGCGGGATCATGGGTGGAGTTGTTCTCCCAGAACTATGAGACTGTCGTGGGTGTAGAACGAAGCCCTGTCATGGTGGAAGCAGCCAGGGAGCGAGTAGCACATCTGCCCAATGCCCAAATAATCGAAGGGGATGTCCGGACGGATTTACCCCCAGGCACCTTTGATCTGATCTTCCTTGGTGGCATGTGTATGTATCTCAACGATGGGGACCTGGTGGCCCTTGTAGGCGAGCTAAAACAACGCCTTGCGAAGGGCGGTATCGTCATCCTCAGGGAATCAACAGTCCGTAAGGGTGTGTATATCCCGCAGGGCAATTACCAGGCGGCGTATCGTAACGTTGATTTGTACCGGAGACTCATTGGCGAAGGTGGCCTTGTTGTTGAAGAGGTGCGTCGCAACTACGGCTACAACAGCCTGGTCACGGCAGAGGCGGTGGTGAGTTTTCGACGGAAGTGGCTGCCGTTCCTCCCCAAAGCCTCTAATGCGATGGGGCAAGCCACATGGTCGTTGCTACGGTGGACGTCACCCTTGAGTTTCTGGGCCCTGCCACGAGTGCTTAACGCGCTTCATCTCTCATGGCCTAAGCTACAGAACCACTTCTTTAAGCTACAAGCCTAAGGGTAGCATGCGGTCTGGTTGAGGAACGCTACTCGACCCAGAGAATCGCCGAGTGGACTGCGGTCAACGCCACAACGTAAACCGTTACGACGGACACCCAGATACCCGCCATCTTGTGCATGCGGAACGGCGCAACGTGGAGACCCGCCATGACTAGGATCACTCCGTAGAAAATCCCGGCGAATGCATCGTGGCTTAATGTAGTTTCCGCCAGGAACACCCCGGCAACAACCAACGGTGTGAAGTCTATGGACAACCCCGCTATGGTTCCATCTGAGTCAACGCCATAGACATCAAAGTAAGCAAGACGCAGCACACCTGCCACAGCAATGGCCAGGAAACCGGGGTAGAACCAGGGGCTGAACTCACCGTAGGCCAGCAAGAGCACTCCGGGTGCCACTGCGGAGCTGATGACATCCACCAGCGAGTCCATATTGGCGCCGAACAGCTTTTGATTCTCTGTCCTGCCTGTCATCCTGCGGGCTACGGGACCGTCAAACCAATCGAACAACACTGCCCACAACAGGGCCAGGATTGCAGCTTGGAATTGACCCTGTAGAGCAAAATAGATGACCAGGAGTCCACTCGCCAAGCCTATGAGAGTAATCAGATTGGCCCAATCAAAGGCAAAGGAGAGAATCGTCGGCCGTTTTGATCCCTGAAGAACACCTGGCCGGGAGTTCCCGGATATGTTTGAGGTTGTTCTTAATTGCTGGCGTGTTTCACTCAAAAGCTAGAGCCTCTGCAATGATTAATCTGGGGGAATCCCCGCTAATACACATAGGTTTATCAGCGATCGATTCCATTGGCCAGAGTGGGACTTCCTCTCCATGAAGTCAAGCTCCAGAGTGGCTCCACTGGCGCATCGGTTTAGGGTTGATTGTAATGTTTATGGGTGCATGAACCTACCCGGATGCTAGTAATCAACAACTCCCAAACCCCTCAGTGGTCAAAGAATACACTACGGGCTATGCTCTGCGTGAGCCATGTGATCTTCCTGATGTGCGGAAGAGGTGGAAAGCTTGGAATTTTGGGAGCAAAAACCTGCCACGTTAGGTGGCATGATTCTTAATGACGATTCTGAAATTCTGGATAAGGCTGAGAGGGCCGATATCCTTGATCAACTCCCTCGACTGGATGGTGTGAACATTCTGGAGCTTGGGTCGGGGATCGGGAGGTATACCTCCCATTTTGCTGAGAAATCAAATCACGTCACCACTGTAGATTTCATAGACAAATTCGTCGAACAGAACCAGGAAACGAACGCTCGTTTCAACAATATCTCGTTTCTCTGCAGTGACGTTCTGGAGTTGGACTTTGAAGCCGGCTCATTTGATTTCATATTCATGAATTGGCTGATGATGTATTTGGATGACCAGCAAATCGCGCTTCTTCGCGATAGGTTGCGTGGGTGGTTACGTACGAATGGGATGATTTTCTTTCGAGAGAGTTGTTTCGTTGGTGCTAGCGGGCAGGCATACGAGTCGGATGAGATAACGCGATATCGATCAGATGTTCACTACATGCAACTTTTTGAAAATTGGTTTGAGTTGCGTCACCGAGGCAATGTGAAGGTGTACGAACAGCGATACAACAACCCACACCAGTACTACTGGCTCTATCAACGGACATAGGATGAGGTTGTGGTCACGGTAGGTTCCGGTTAAAGAGTTTGATGAGGTTACAGGAAAACAGCTCTAGGCTAGCCGAAACAAAGCCTCAGCTGCCGCCAAGTCCTCTGGCGTGTCAATCTCACACCATGGGCAGTCCCCAGGGAACAGCATGCTCATATGCAGTAACTTCTCAGCCACGAGTTCCGCCAGGACGGCTTCATAGAAGATGTTCGTATTCTTCTCCGCAACATACCGATCCAATCCGGGCAGGAAATGATCGCGCATTGTGGATTCGCTGAACTTGTACAGATTGACAGTTTTGGCTGCCCCTGCGTAGTTATAACCCTCACCCTGAGCTGACTTCAAAACAAACTCGTTGATGTCTGTACCCTCACCTCGCACGATGGTTCCGTTCATATCGTCGCGGAATTCATCAACCACGGCGATGTCCTGTTCTGCCGCGCCCACCAGCTTTGACATCAATGCTTTGTCGAATAGGAGGTCGCCTTCAATGAGTATCGTCTGGGATTCCAGGTGCTCACGGGCTAGCCAGAGGGAATAGAGGTTGTTTGTGGTGCCGTAATCCGGGTTTTCCACGTAACGCAGATTGAGGCTTTTGAACGAAGAACCGAACGACTCGCTGACCTGGTTCCCACGGTACCCCACCAGTATCGTGCACTCATGGATACCCGCTGCTTCAAGGGCTTCAAGCTCGTATTGAAGAATGGATTTGCCGCCTACCAGTGTCAGACATTTGGGAGCTGTATCCGTCAATGGGCGTAACCGCTCACCGCGCCCGGCGGCCAATATCACTGCGTTCATACGATATTACCTGCCGGATCGGCCAGCAGGTTGTGCCTCCTTGGCAGTGAAGATCGTGCGCAGCGCTGCAACTACTCGTTCGTTTTCCTCTTCTGTGCGTGATGCGATGCGGATAAAGTTGGGCCCCATGCCGCTTCTGTTGCCACGATCACTGATCAGGATGCCATGTTGCTGGAGAAGAATGGTACCAGCCTGGTGTCCGGTCACTCCTGCCCCAAGCTCACACAAGATGTAA